>Ga0187894_10003608_pt1 | contig 17178 bp, 19 predicted proteins | sample GBC1701081metaG_FD_136650 | JGI IMG/M metagenome (GOLD analysis project Ga0187894, IMG submission 136650) | White microbial mat communities from a lava cave in the Kipuka Kanohina Cave System on the Island of Hawaii, USA - GBC170108-1 metaG ...
CACAAGGCGACGGTCGTCACGCACCGCATGGGCCAGAAGATCGCCATGCAGGTCGACCCCGAGCGCGCCGCCGAGGCCGCGAGCATGATGGATCGCGACGCCCGGCGCGTCGGCGAGGCCAAGGTCGCGGGCGAGTCCTGCAACGAGTTCGAGTTCGAGACTGGCAAGGGCCGCACCATGCGAACCTGCGTCACGCGTGACGGAATCGCGCTGCGAACCCGCGACATGACGCGCGACCGCGTGGTCTGGGAGGCGGCCCGCGTGACGCGGGCGCCGCAGAACGCCGCCCTGTTCGTTGTGCCCCCGGATGCCATACCGCTGCAGATACGGAAGTAACCATCTGGGATAATTGACGGAAATTGCCGTCAGGTGGCGGATAGCGCAGGATTGCCCAGGCGTGTTCATTGGCGGCATGAGCGAGATGAGCAGATCCCTTGTCACCCCGAGCCGCGCGGCGCTGCGTGATGCCGTCGTGCCGGCCACGATCACGACTTCACCCGACACCGCCATGCCCGGGGCGGAGGCATGCTGGGCGGCGCTGCGGCGGCGCGATCGCGCCTTCAATGGCCAGTTCTATTTCTCGGTGAAGACGACCGGCGTCTACTGCCTGCCGTCCTGCGGCGCGCGCATGCCGCGGCGCGAGCACGTCGCCTTCCACGCCTCGTGCGAGGCGGCCGAGGCGGCCGGCTTCCGTGCCTGCAAGCGTTGCCGTCCACGCGAGTGGCTGACCAGCCGCGGCCTGAGCCGGGCCGTTGCGACGGCGGTCCAGCTGCTCGACGACGTCAACCTCGACGCGGCGCCGTCGCTGGAGGCCATCGCGCGCAAGGTCGGCATCACCGCGTCGACCCTGACGCGGCGTTTCCAGCGCGAGCTGGGGGTCAGCCCGCGCGACTGGCTGGCGGCACGCAAGACCGGCCGCTTCAAGGCGGCGCTGAAGAACGGCGACAGCGTCACCGAGGCGCTGTACGGCGCCGGCTACGGCTCGTCCAGCCGGGTCTACGAGAACTCCGACAAGGTGCTGGGCATGACGCCCGCAACCTACCGCAAGGGCGGCGCCGGGGCGCGCATCGCCTACGCCGTCGCCGACAGCGACCTCGGCCGCGTGCTGGTCGGCGCCACGCACAAGGGCATCGCCGCGGTCTATGTCGGCGACAGCGCGCCTGATCTCGCCGACGCGCTGCACCGCGACTTCCCCGCCGCCGAGATCGTGCCCGATGACGGCGCGCTGGCGCCGCGCGTGAAGGCCGTGCTGGCACGGCTCGACGGCCGCAAGCCCAGCGCGATCGATGCCGCCGACATGCCGCTCGACGTCGTCGGGACGGCGTTCCAGTGGCGGGTGTGGAAGGCGCTGACCGATATCCCGGCCGGCGAGACGCTGACCTACGGTGTCATCGCCGAGAGGCTCGGCCACCCCGGCGCCGCGCGCGCCGTCGGCCGCGCCTGCGCCACCAACCCGGTGGCGATCGTCGTGCCGTGCCACCGTGCCGTCGGCGCGAGCGGCGCGCTCACCGGCTATCGCTGGGGCGTCGAGCGCAAGAGGAAGTTGCTGGCCGAAGAGAAGCGTCGCGCGGCGCGGTAGCTTCTCTCCACGACAGTGTCCGTCCCCCCGCGACCGCGATGGTTTGACTGGACCGGGCGCCTCCCGGCGCGCTCATGTCTTGCGGCGGAGAATGAGGAGCGCGGCAGGAGCCGCGCGGTCCGGTTGAGCCGCCGTGCGCTTCCGCGAAGGATCAATCCTCGTCGCGTTGCGGAAGGCCGGCCGGGGGTGCCTGCTGGCCGGCGCCGTCCGCCGACGTCGCCGCAGCCGTGCTGGCATCGCGGCTGTCACGCTCGATCAGATCCACGACGTCCCGGGGCAACGGCTCCTGAGCGATATCGTCGTACATGGCATGCAGTTGCCGATCGAGCCAGATGTCGAACGGCCGTTCCTCACCGGGCTGCTGCTGTGCGCGGGGTGGACGTGGACGCTTGTCGGGAGGCGGGCCGCGCCTGTCATCGGCCATGGTCGCCCTCGAACGTTTTGCTGACATGAGCAGGTCGACCGCCATACATCGAGGGCTTCACCGATCACGCGAGGCTGCGATGTCGCCCGGTCAACACCGCAGCCCGCCCTAACAAACCCCTATACTATCACGAGTTACGACCGGATGGCGTCGAAAACAGCATCTGGGGCCGGTCTGTCGCCCGGGCCGACGTCGGGCCGGGACTCGGTCGCCGGCTGCTCGTCGTCGCCCAGCAGGAGCCGTTCCAGCATGTCGCGGGCGCGCGAAATGCGGCTCTTGATGGTGCCGACCGACACGCCGGCATGCTGCGCGATCTGCTCGTAGGACTGCCCGTCGACCACTGCCAGCACCAGTGCCTCGCGTTGCCCGACCGACAGTTTCGCGAATGCGTTCAGGAATTCGCGCATCACCAACCCGCGGTCCTGGTGCGGCGGGTGTGACAGGGCATTGCAAATGGTTTCGTCGAGCGGCACCGCGGGCCGCAGGCGCCGCAGCCCCGAAATGAACTCGTTGCGCTGAATGCGGAACACCCACGCCGAGAAGCAGGTCCCCGGCCGGAAGCTCTTCTGTCCGGCCAGCGCCTTCACGACGGTCTCCTGCACCAGGTCATCGGCGCGATCGCGATCATGCGTCAGCGACAGCGCATAGACGCGCAGCCGCGGCAGGATGCCCTTGAGGTCGGTATGAAAACAGGTGGCCGTAGCTTTGGCCGTCGACATCGTGTGCCTCCGTCGATGGTTGAGCGATGCTCACGCCGGACCAATGCTCGAACCGGCGCAAGAGTTGCCGAATACCTTCAATGCAGCAGGATCTGGTGGTCGGATTTCGCGCAGATACCATATCTACGACAAGCGGCAGGCCGAACGCCCGGCCGTCACCCAATGGAATCCGCCAGTTGCCGGCGCGCGCGCGAGACGCGGGCCTTCATCGTGCCAACCGCGCAGCCGCACAACCGGGCTGCTTCCTCATATGAAAAGCCGCCGGCACCGACCAGGATCAGCGCTTCGCGGTACTGCGGGCTGAGCCGCCACAGCGCGGCGGTGAGGTCCATCATCTCGGCGCGATGCTCGGGCGAAGGCGCGGCGGCAATGCCATCGACGGCGCCGTCCTCCAGGAGATCCATGCGACGCCGCGTCGAGCGCAGCTCGGAATAGAACTGCGTGCGCATGATCGTGAACAACCACGCCTTGAGATTGGTGCCGGGCTCGAACTGGTGCTGCTTGGCCAGTGCCATGGCCACGGTGTTCTGCAGCAGGTCATCGGCCGCCTGCCGCTCGCGGCACAGGAAGCGGCTGAAGGCGCGCAGATCCGGCAGCAGCGCGATCAGGTCATCCTTCAGCGCGCCGGTGCCGTCGGTCGAACGCGCCGCCGTCGCCTCGGGTCCAGGTCCGCTCGAGCTCATGCTTGGCACATGGGGATGATCCGCGCGGGATGAAGTGATTGATTTGCGACGCGATGCACTCTGCTGGAACCGTCAAACGGTTACGCCGTTCTCTTGACATCCGCAGCGCCCGAGGCGCGCCGCGAATTGAGGAGACTGTGTGATGAACTGGGACCGGATTGAGGGCAACTGGAAGCAATTGTCGGGCAAGGTCAAGGAGGGCTGGGGCAAGCTGACCGACGACGATATCACCGTCGTCAACGGCAAGCGCGACCAGCTCGTGGGCCGCATCCAGGAACGCTACGGCATCGCCAAGGACGAGGCGGAGAAACAGGTGAAAGCCTGGGAAGGCAAGCTGTAGACCAGAGAACAGGAGACAGAGGACAGAAGACGGAACGACGCCCGGCTTTTGTCTTTCTGTCTTCGGTCATCCGTCATCTGTCCGCTGCGAAGCTGGAACAACGTTCCCATGCGCGGTCGATCCGCGAAATCGGTTTGCCCGCCCCGCCGGTTCGCCGGCAAAAAAGCCAAGCAATTTTTCCCGCCCTCCGCTAGCGTTTGAGCACGCGTGTCGCCCGCGACCCGCCATGCCATGCGCGCTGCCGCGTCGTACCCTGCGTCACGGCGGCCGGGAGGGGGAATGTCCGAAGCACTGACCGTCGAGACCGTTGCCGCCTGGCTGGCGCGCTCGCCCTTCATCCGGTTCATGAACCTGACCGTCGAGTCGCTCGACGAGAAGGCGCAGACCATCACCATGACCATGCCGATGCGGCCCGAGTTCGAGCGCGGCGCCGGCACCGGCCAGTTCCATGGCGGCCCCATCGCCTCGTTCATCGACACCGTGGGCGACTATGCCGTCGCCATGGTGCTGAAGTCGGGCGTGCCGACCATCAACTTCCGCGTCGACTATCTGCGGCCGTCGTTCGGTGCCTTCCTGCGCGGCACGGCCACGGTGCGCCGGCTGGGCCGCACGGTGGCGGTGGTCGATATCGACGTCACCGACGACCAGGGCCGTCTGTGCGCCGTCGGCCGCGGCACCTACGCCGCGCAGGCGGGCTGAAAGCGCGGGTCATGTACCGTCCGCCCTATACGCTCGATCCGCGCGTCAGCAATCTCGGCGACATCATCGACCCCGGCGCGCCGGATGACCGGCCCTGGGTGATCGATGTCGAACCGGACGGCCGCGCCACGCGCCTGACCTACGGCGAGGCGCGGGCGCAGGTCGATGCGGCGGCGCGTGGGCTGGCGCGGCGCGGGCTGAAGCGCGGCGCCTCCGTCGGCATGCTGTCGGCCAACCGCGCCGAGATGCTGGTCGCCTATTTCGCCATCATGCGCGCCGGCTTCGTCGCCGTGCCGATCAATCACAAGCTGGCGCGTCCGATCATCGAGCACATCGTCAGGGATTCGGCCATCGCGCTGATGTACGCCGACGCCGAGCGCACCGCGATGGTGCCGCCGGGCCTGCCGGCGATCCCGCTGGATGCGGCGGCACCGAGGTGGCGCGAGCACCTCGACCCGGGGCCGTTCGCCGCCGTCGCCATGCCGCCCGACGAGCCGGCCACCATCCTCTACACGTCGGGCTCGACCGGCATGCCCAAGGGCGTGCCGCTGCTGCACGGGCCCTACGTGTGGATGGTCAACCAGTATGCCGGATTGCGCCCCGTGCTCGAAGGCCAGCCCGCGATCGTCGCGGCGCCGCTGTTCCATATGAACGCGCTGTTCTTCTCCAAGGTGATCGTGCAGCTGGGCGCCACCAACGTGCTGCTGCGCCAGTTCACGGGCCGCGCCTACATCGAGGCCATCGACCGGCATCGCGTTTCCATGCTGACCTCGGTGCCGACCATGCTGGCGCTGGCCGTGCGTGAGCGCGAGGCGCTGGCGCGCGCCGACCTGTCGTGCGTGAAGTTCGTCTACACCGGCTCGGCGCCGCTCACACAGGCGCTCGCCGACAAGGTGCGCGAGACCTTCCCCGGCGCCGAGTTCGCCAACGGCTACGGCACGACCGAGAGCGGCCCCGGCGGCTTCGGCGCGCATCCGCAGGGCAGGAAACGGCCGGACACCGCCATCGGCCATCCCCTGCCGTTCGTCGAGGTGAAGCTGGTTGGCGGCGCGACGCCAGATGAAGGCGTCATGCATATCCGCGCGCCGACCATGATGCCCGGCTACCTGAACCTGGCGCAGAAGACCGCCGAGAAGCTCAACGACGGCTGGTACGACTCCGGCGATGTGATGCGCCGCGACGCCGACGGTTTCTATTATTTCGTCGGCCGCGCCGACGATATGTTCGTATGCGGCGGCGAGAACATCTATCCCGGCGAGGTCGAGAAGCTGCTCGAGCGCCACGGCGGCGTCCACCAGGCCTCGGTCGTGCCGGTCGCCGACGAGATCAAGGGCGAGGTGCCGATCGCCTTCCTGGTGGCGCGCAAAGGCATGGCGCCGACCGAGGACGACATCAAGCGCTATGCGCTCGCCAACGGCCCGGCCTACGCTCATCCCCGGCGCGCCGTGTTCCTGCCCGAGCTGCCGCTGGCCGGCACCAACAAGATCGACCGCAAGGCCCTTGTCACCCGCGCCCGCGAGCTGTTCCCCAACGGAGTGAGGGAGGGGCGTTAGCTTTCGGACCGCGCGCGTCCACGCGCGCACCTCCGGCGCGAAGCGCCGGATCATGAGCGCGCGTGGACGCGCGCGGTCCAAAAAAGAGGAGAACCGACATGCGCGCCATCGTGCTGCATCGCCACGGGCCGATCGCGGACATGACCTACGAGACCGGCTTCACCGACCCGACGCCGCAGCCGGGCGACGTGATCGTGCGCATGAAGGCCTGCGCGCTCAACTACCACGACATCTTCACCATCCGCAGCATGCCCGGCATCAAGATCACCATGCCGCGCATCGTCGGCCTCGACCTCGCCGGCGAGGTCGCCGAGGTCGGCCTCGACGTCACCGGCTGGAAGGTCGGCGACCGCGTCATCGTCGACCCGGTCGACCGCAAGCGCGGCGGCTTGACCGGCGAGACTTTCGACGGCGGCATGGCCGAGTACGTGCGCCTGGGCGCGCACCAGCTGCTGCCGCTGCCCGACGACGTCGGCTTCGACACCGCCGCCGCGCTGCCCTGCGCCTACGGCACGGCCTATCGCATGATGCTGACGCGCGGCGCCGTGAAGGCGGGCGAGAAGGTGTTGATCCTCGGCGCTTCGGGCGGCGTCGGCACCTGCTGCGTGCAACTCGCCAAGCTGGTCGGCGCCGAGGTCGCGGTGTGCGCCAGCAGCGCCCGGAAGCTCGAACGCCTGCGCGCGCTGGGCGCCGACCACCTGATCGACTACACCGCCGAAGACTTCATGGCGGCCTCGCACCGCGTCTTCGGCCGACCGCGCGTGTGGTCGGGGCCGGGTGGCGCCGACGGCGCCGACGTGGTCGTGAACTTCACCGGCGGCGACACCTGGGTGCGCTCGATCCGCTGCCTGCGCCGCCAGGGCCGCCTGCTGACCTGCGGCGCCACCGCCGGCTTCAATCCCCAGGAGGACATCCGCTACATCTGGACCTTCGAGCAGAACATCATGGGCTCGAACGGCTGGACGCAGGAGGACATCCTGGCGCTGCTCGACCTGGTGCGCCAGGGCAAGCTCGATCCCTGCATCGACCAGCGCTTCAAGCTCGCCGACGGTCTGGCCGCCCTGCACGCGCTGGAGCAGCGCACCATCACCGGCAAGATCATCGTCGAGCCGTGACCGCTGGGACCGCCGGCTTCCAGCCGGCTCATGTTCCGGCGCTTCGCGCCGGGGCCCATCGCGCCCTGCGCGATGGGAGGGTGAGGGCTTCACGCACGGCATCGCCGGCCTTGCGCACGACGGCGCAACTGGACCGCGCGCCTCCCGGCGCGCTCATGGCAGGCGAGACATGAGCGCGGCAGGAGCCGCGCGGTCCAGTGGCGCCATCGTGCGTCAACCCGCCATCGCCTGCCGCAGCTGCGCTTCGTAGTAGCCGGCCAGCGCCTCCAGCGTCGGCACGGTGCTGGCGCCGGCGAAGGACGCACCGTGCATCACCGCCACCGTGCGCGGCGCCAGCGCCGTCAGCCGGCGGATGGTCGGTGCCGTCTTCGGCGTCAGGCTGGTGAAGCCATAGGCTTTCTCGGCCGCGATCGCGGGGCCCATGATGTCGCTGTCGGTCAGCGCCGGGCTGTCGCCCAGCTGCGTGAACAGGTCGCTGCAGAACAGCGTGCCCGTGGTCTCCTCGTAGAGCAGGCTGGCGTCGACGGCGTGCGGCACGTGCGGCGTCGCGAGGTGCCGCACCCGCTTGCCGCCCAGCTCGAGCACCTCGTTGTCCGCCAGCGCCCGCGGCGGCCGCGGCGCCTGGTCGTTGAGCCAGATGGCGCAGCCGAAGCGGCCCTGCGTGGCCGTCGCCTGCGGCGCCGCCGCCAGCCACTCGTTCAGTGACCCGCATTCGTCGGCCTCGGCATGGCTGTAGGTGATCCAGCGCAGCCGCTTCAGGTCGATGACCTTCGCCGCCGCCGTCGACACCGGCGCGAACAGCGAGCGCATGCCGGTGTGGAACAGCAGCGGCTCCTCGGCATCGATCAGGAACTGGTTGAAGGTGAACCCGGCCGATCCGCCCGCGCCGGGCACCAGGGTGCACAGCCGGTAGATCTTGTCCGCGATCTCGTCGATCCGCGTTTCCATGACGCCGCTCCCTCGAAACATTTAAGATACCGATGGTATGTAATATAATTTCGGTATCCAACATGTCAAGAGTACACTGGAGCCATGGACGCGGCGCGTGAGAGAAGTCGGCGGGAAGAGTATTCGGAGGCGACCCGGCAGGCCCTGCTGCTGGCCGCCAGGCAGCTGTTCGCGAGCCAGGGCTACCACGCCGCCGGCATCGAGGCCGTCGCCCAGGCCGCCCGCGTCACGCGCGGCGCGCTCTACCACCACTTCGACGACAAGAAGGCCCTGTTCGACGCCGTCGTGGTCCAGCTGCAGGCCAACGCGGCGCGCGCCGTCGAGCTGCGGGCGCGGGCCGAACCCGACAAATGGCAACGCCTGCGCGTCGGCATCGAGGCCTGGCTTGAGGTCTGTCTCGATCCCGCCTATCGCTGGCTGGTCATCCAGGAGGCGCCCGCCATCCTGGGCCGCAAGCGCCACCAGGAGATCGACGAGGCCTGGCCGCTGGGCCTGATGATCGCCACCCTGAAGTCGCTGCGCCGCGATGGCGAGCTCACCTTCGACGATCCGGACCTGCTCAGCCGCATGATCTCGGCCATGATCTGCGAGGTGGCGCAGCTGCTCGCCGACACCGAGACGCCGGCGGCGCTGAAGCCGCGGGTGCAGGAGGCGCTGGACCGGATACTGGGAGCGTTCCGTCGGAAATGACATCGCACGCGGGATCCCTTGAGAACACTACCGGTATCCGGTAGTGTTTGCCATGTGCGGTACGAATGGGATAACGCCAAGGCGGCTGACAATCTTCGCAAGCACGGCGTGGATTTTCTGGATGCCATTGCGGCGGTTGAGGATCCGAATCGGCTCGAAGAAATTGACATGCGGTTCACCCACGGTGAGGAACGAACTCAGGTCATTGGCATGGCTCAGAGTCGCATCCTGTTCGTGATCGTCACGCTATATGACGAGGACGGATGCCGAATCATATCGGCCCGGAAGGCCACACGACATGAGCAAGACCGGTACTACACGGGTGATTGTGAAACCCGGTGAACAACTCCCCCGCGGAAAGACCGATTGGGCGCGGCTCGATGCCATGACCGACGAGCAAGTCACCCGGGCGGCGCTGTCGGACCCCGATGCCCAGCCTCTTGGTACGACGCAATTGGCTCGGATGCGTCGTGTGTCGCGCGTCAAGGTCCTGCGGCAGCGCCTTGGCATGACCCAGGTACAGTTCGCCGAGGCATTTCACCTGCCCATCACGACGTTGCGCGACTGGGAGCAACATCGGAGCACGCCCGACGCCCCCGCCCGGGCACTCCTGCTGGCCATCGAACGCGATCCCGAGGTCATGCGGCGATTGTTGTCCGAAGCAGCGGCATAGCCACGCAAACGCACGACATTCGTATACAGCGACGTGGCTAGCGAAGCGCGATGATGAACGATGCGGAGGCGGCAAGCGACGCAGCCGTCCGCACGTGGTTCCAGCCCGTCCAGCCGGGGACGTAGCGAGCCCAGACGCCGGCGCCCTCCGTGCTGGCGGGCTGCACGGCCGCCAGGGCATCGTTCAGCGGCACGTTGAACACGATCGTCACCGCGAACGTGCCGACGAGGTAGAGCACGCCGCCGGCGAGCAGCCAGGCGGCGCCCGGTTCGTGCCACCGGAACAGGGCTGCGATGACCAGCAGCAGGCAGGCCACTGCTGTTCCGAAGAACGCCGCGCCGAACCACGCATTGATCACCACGACATTGATCGACTGCATGGCCGCGATGCCTTGCTCCGGCGGCAGGCGGGCGAGGGCGGCCATCACGAAGGTTGAAAAGGCGAAGAAGACACCAGCGATCAGCCCGCTGCCGAGCGCCGAGAACAAGGTCAAGCCGTAGATCGCCTGGGCCATGCCGACTCCAAGTTTTGGGAACTTCATGCTGACACCAGCACGCTATCGCGAGCTCTTTCGCACCATCACGTAGAACGCCCCACCCCCGCCGTGGCGCACGTGTGCCGCGCGCACACCGTGGATGCGGCCGCGGTTCTCCGGCCGGTTGAGCCAGTGCGGAAACTCGGCGCGGATGCGTCCCTCGGTCATCCGGCCATCCTGCTCGCGCAATCCCTTCCCGGTGATCACCAGCACGACCTTGCAGCCCGTCGCCTGGGCGCGTTCGAGGAAGCGTGCCAGCGCCCGTTCAGCCTCGGCCAGGGTCCGGCCGTGCAGGTCGAGCCGCGCGTCAGGCTCCAGCTTGCCGCGGCGCAACTTGTCCGCCGTCGCGCGGTCGAGGCCGGTGGCGGACGCGGGATCGAGCGGCGGTGACGGCGCCGCGACAGGCGCCGCCGCGCGCCGCGCCAATGGCGCCGGCGGCGTTGGGCGCGGCGGTGTCGCGGCCTCGCCCTCGGCCGTGCGCGCCCGCCGCCCCTTCAACGGCTTCGTATCTTTCATCGCCGCGCGGAACAGCGCCTCGGCATCCTTGTCATCGCTCGCCATGTCCCGCTTGTACCACACCGTCGACCGCTCTCTTGCCGCTGCCCGATGCGCTCGCTACAAGCCGCATCCAGTTCCTTCGAGGTTTTGTTGCGATGGCCGCGCCCACCATTCCCGTGCCCACCCTGCCCGTCGGCGGGCCTGATCCCGACCTGCGCGACGGCATGGAGTTCCTGCGCGGCGGGCGCTTCACCGATGCCGAGGTGCGCTTCCGCTCGGCCATGGCGCGCTTCGGCGAGCGGCCGGACATCCTGCACTACCTCGCCGTCTGCGTCGCCAACCGCGGCGATGCGGCCGCCGCCGAGAAGCTGTGGCGCAAGGCGATCAAGCGTGACCCCGACGAGGCGATGCTGCATTTCAATCTCGGCGTGGTGCAGCACCGGCAGGGCAAGCTTGACGAGGCGGTAAAGACGTGGCGGCAGACGCTGCGCCTTGACTCGGACCATCACGAAGCGCGCCTGCGGCTGGCGGCGACATTGACGGAACTGGAACGGCACGGCGAGGCCGAGACCGCGTATCGCGACCTGGTCGCGGCGCTGGATGAGGCGCCCGACAGCGACGCCGCGCCGGAAGCGGTGGCGCAGCGCTGGAGGCAGCGCGCCATGGCGCAGGCCGGCCTGGGCTACGTGCTCTTCCGCCTGGAGCGGCCGGCCGAGGCGTTGGAACCGTTCAACGCCGCGGTCGCTGACATGCCGGCGACGGCGCCGGAGTGGCCGGGTATCCAGGCCGACCGCGGCCTGGCGCTGGCCGCCGCCGGGCGGGTCGAGGACAGCCTCGCGGCCATTGACGAGGCGTTGGCCGTGGCACCCGATCGTGCCCTGTTGCACCACAGCCGCGGCCACGTGCTGTTCCATGCCGGCCGCGGTGCCGAGGCGATCCCCTCGTTGCAGCGCGCTATCGAGCTGGACGCATCGCGTGCCGACTCGGCGCGCCTGCTCGGTTTGGCACGCGAGCGCGAAGGCGACACGGCTGGCGCGCTGGAGGCCTTCGACACGGCGCTGAAGGCTAAGCCGGGCTTCAACGAGGCGGTGCACGACGCCACGTCGCTGGCGATCGACCGCGGCGAGTTCAGCCGCGCGCTGGACCTGCTGAAGCCCTGGCTCGAGACCCACCGCGACGATGCCAAGGCGTGGAACAACGCCGGCATAGCGTTCCTGATGCTGGGCGAGCTGGAGCGCGCGCATGCCGCCTTCAAGCGCGCCCACAGGCTGACGCCCGACGATCCGCTGGTGCTGACCAACTACGGACGCACGCTCACCCGCATGAACCGCCCGCACGAAGCCGCGCCGCTGCATCGCAAGGCGCTGGAGCTGCTGCCCGGCGACCCGCGGCTGCTGGGTCACTACGGCGACTGCCTGCTGGCGCGCGGACACGCGGACGACGCCCGCAGGGTTTACGAAAGCGCGCTCGTCATCGACCCCAACAACGCTGACGCCCGCGCCGGCATCGCCCGCCTGCAAGCGGTGTCGGGGCCGACGGCTCCGCCGGCGAATGCATAGAGAGCGCTTCATGGTGAGCGCAGGCAGACGCTTCGCGTCTTGCCGGGTCGAACCATGAAGCGCGACGCACCAACCGTCGTGCGAGCCTTCAGGGTTCGACAGGCTCACCATGACGGCAGATAAGGAGTCGCTGGTGCCCGACAATGTTGCCTTCGACGCCACCGCCAACCTCGCCACCGTACGCGCTCGTATCGCGGCGGCGGCGAAAGTCGCGAACCGCGGGCCTGATGATGTCACGCTCGTCGCGGTGTCCAAGACGCACGGCGCCGAGCGGATCGCGGCGCTGATCGCGGCCGGCCAGCGCGTGTTCGGCGAGAACCGCGTGCAGGAGGCCGAGGCGAAGTTCCCGGCCTTGAAGGCGGCGCACCCCGACCTGGAGCTGCATCTCATCGGCCCCCTGCAGACCAACAAGGTGCGCGACGCCGTGGGCCTGTTCGACGTCATCGAGAGCGTGGACCGCCCCAGGCTGGCGGCGGAGATCGCCCGGGAGATGGCGAAGCAGCAGCGCCGGCCCGCCTGCTTCGTGCAGGTCAACACCGGCGAGGAGGCACAGAAGGCCGGCGTGCCGCCCCTCGAGGCGGACGCCTTCATCCGCGCCTGTATCGACGAACACCGATTGCCCGTCGTGGGCGTGATGTGCATCCCGCCGCTCGACGAGGAACCGGCCCTGCATTTCGCACTTCTGCGCAAGATCGCCGAGCGCAACGGGCTGGCCGGGATCAGCATGGGCATGAGCGCTGACTACGAGGCGGCCATCCGCTTCGGTGCCACCCACGTGCGCGTCGGCACCGCCCTGTTCGGGGTGCGCGGCACCGGTTGAGCCCACCGCTGCAGTAGTGCGACACACGCGTTAGCTTTGGACCGCGCGCGTCCACGCGCGCATTTGCCCGTCGTTCAGCGACGGGCGACATTATGAAGTTCGGCGCTTCGCGCCGATGCGCGCGTGGACGCGCGCGGTCCAAAGCTAACGCGTGATAGTGGCGCGCTCCCGCCGTCCGCGACGCTGTCACGTAAACGTGCGCTCGCGCGTCATTGGGGGAATGGGAGTGCACAACGTGCTGTTCCCTCATTGACGCTCACGACGCAGGCATCCGCTGGCGATCACGGAACGGTGCAGCGGGGTTGAACGAACGCCACAGGATCGCCACATCTGAAGCTATATGGGTGAGCGTATGCTCATCAATAGGCGGGGCCGACCCCGGATCGATGCGCCTTTGCGGCGCGACAGGGGCAGACCCGGCCGGCCGGGATGACGACATGGGGACGCAATGATGGCGATGCCGGGGGATGAGCCGGCCACGTCATGCGTACCGATGGGCGCGGACCGGGTCGCGGGACGGAGGGGGTCATGGAACCCAGGAGACTCACGCGGGCGCTGTCGATCGCGGCAGCGTTGATCATGCTCGCCGGCACGGCGCGGGCCGAGGATTTGGGCCGGTCGGATGCCTGGCCGACCGAAGCCGAAGCCATGGCCATGCGCGAGGCATCCCGCGAGGAGGGCTCCGTCGTCGCCTGGTCGACACTCGACCCGCCGGCCCTGGTCGAGGCCTTGCGCGGCGGCGGCCTGGTGCTGTTGCTGCGCCACGGCCAGGCCGCCGGCAGCGACCGCGACCCGGCGCCGTGGCGCATCACCGGCGATCGCCGGGCGCAAGGCAACCTGACCACCGCGGGCAAGGACCAGGCGCGGCTGATCGGCGACGGCATGCGGGCGCTGGGAATCCCCGTGGCCAAGGTTATCGCCAGCCCCTACTACCGGGCGCGCGACTTCGCCGAGATCGCCTTCCGCACCAAGCCGGTGATCGCTGCCGACCTCGGCCCCGAGAACCCCGGCCAGATCGAGGCCTATCGCCGCTATCTCGCGGCGCCGCCGACCGGTGGCAACCTGGTCGTCGTCGGCCACCTGCTGGCGCCGACGACGGCACAGATCTCGCAGCTCAAGGAATTGGCCGACGGCCACGCCGCGATCTATCGGCCCGACGGCAAGGGCGGCAAGACGCTGGTCGCCCTGATCGCCCCCGCCGACTGGGCCCGCCTGCTTGAAGCCGTCCCCGGCGGCTGAAAACGGGGGACAGAAGACGGACGACGGAGGACAGAGAGAGTTCATTGTCTTTCTGTCCTCTGTCTTCCGTCCTCTGTCCTCTGGTATGGTGCATCTGTCGGCAACTAGTTCCCTCGCCGGGAGTCACACCGCCATGCGCCCACCTCTGCGCGTCGCCGTCGTCGCGCTCAGCCTCGTGTCCTTGACCGCGTGCATGGGCTTCGGCGGCAGCCGTAGTGGTGGAGGTGGCGGCGGCAGCAACGGCGACGAACGTGCGACGGTGACGCTGACCAGCGTCGAGCCCGGCCGTTTCGAGTCCAGCCGTCCGGGTACGCCCATCCCGCTGGCGACGCTCAAGACCATGGACGAACGCCAGGTCGCCAGCAGCTTCGGCCGGCCGGTCTTCCAGCGCGACGAAAACGGCGCCGCGCGCCTCCTGCGCTTCCGCAGCGACGCCTGCGATCTCGACCTGTTCCTGTATCCCTCCGGCTCTGCCTGGCAGGTACGCCATGCCGAGGCGCGCGACCGCAGCCTGCGCACCTTGCCCGCCGACCGCTGCGCCGGCTCAGTGGCGGCCCAAAAGCGCTGAGCGTCTTGGGATGACGGTGTGAGCGATCTGCTCCCCGCGCAGCCACTTCTCGACCAGCCGCTCCCCTTCGGCTTTCTGCCCCGGCGTCATCCTTGACCCCAGTGCCGCCAGCTCGTCCTGGATCGTGACGCGCTCCGGCTCTCGTCGGTGCAGCACGAGGTGCGCGCGGCGCAACCACACCCAGGCATGCAGTGGATCCTGCTTCACGCCCGCGCCGTCGCGGTACATTCGCCCCAACTCGCGGGCGGCGGACTGGTCGCTGTCCGATGGTTTCCCGTTGCTGCGGCGTTGCGCCGCCAACTGGTACCACCGTGCCGCCTCAACCATGTCCCTGGGCACGCCGATGCCCTCGCGGTAGAGATGGCCGACGCCCGCTTGTCCGCCGGCGTGGCCCTGATCGGCGGCGCGTCGGTACCACCGCATGGCTGCGGCAGGATCGGGGGCGCCGTCGCCTGGCTGAGGCGACCCATCCAGTACTGCGCCGCGGCATCACCCCGCTCGGCGCGCGGCTGCCAGAGGCGAGGCGCCTTCTTGAAGTCGCCCTGGCGGTAGGTGGTCACACCGTCTTCGACGGGTCCCGCCATGGCAATTCCGCTCAGCGCCGTGACCGCTGTCGCCACGCCCACGCCCGGCAGCGCCCGCATCGTCCACCGCCGTCCAATGCCCACGAGACAGGCCGCGAGTTCGGCTCCACGTTGTTATTGTCGTCCCACAGCGATGGCTCTTGGAGTGTTGCGGCCAGTCCGTCATGTCGAGCGCAGCGAGACATCTCCTCGAAATGGGAGTCTCCCTTCGCGGAAGATCCCTCGCTTCGCTCGGGATGACGGACTGGTCGAACCGCCGCATTGCCGCGAAAGTACCTCGCCTACTACCGGCCGCCACGATCCTCGCGCCAGAGGTCGAGGCGCTCCTGCACCGGTCGGTCGGAGAAACTGAACAGCACCGATTCCTCGTCAGCACGATGCGTCACGCGCGCCCAGCTCGGCACCACGAAGTGATCGCGCTTCTTCCAGCCGAACACCGCGTCGCCGATCGCCGATTCGCCCGCGCCTTCGACGACCGAGAAGATCGTGCCATCGGTCGACCGGCAGGGCGCCGTCGCGAAGCCTCTGGGCAGCAATTGCATGAACGTGCCCATGGTGGCGATCGGCGCGCCGCCATTGGCCGGGTTGACGTAGCGCAGCTTGTGGCCGTGGCAGGGATCGGGGTCGCCCGCCGCGTTCATCCGCTCCAGCGCCTCGCGGGTACGGGCATAGGGGTAGTTGAAGATCGGCGACGTCTGGCGTACCGGCTTCCAGTCGACCGGCAGCAGGCCACGCGCGAACCGGGCGTCGGAGTCGCCCTCCGGCCGCGTCACAGGTTGCTCGGCCTCGCCGTAGTTCTCCGCGAACCCGGCGTTGAACATCGCCACCAGCGGGATGTCCAGGCCGTCGAGCCACACCATCGGCCGCGACGACTCGTTGCCGTGGTCGTGCCATGTCCAGGTCGGCGTGATCACGAAGTCGCCCTCGCGCATGATCGTGCGCTCGCCGTCGACGGCGGTGTAGGCGCCTTCGCCCTCGACGATGAAGCGCAGCGCCGATTGCGTGTGGCGGTGGCTCGGCGCCACCTCGCCGGGCAGGATGAGCTGCAGGCCGGCATAGAGCGAGGGCGTGCAGCAGGCGCTGCCGCGCAGGGACGGGTTCTCCAGGATCAGCACGCGGCGCACGGCCTCCTTGGCGGTGATCAGGCTGCCCGACTCCATCAGGAACGGCCGCGCGACATCGTACGGCCAGTGTGCCGGCACGTATTTCGGTGCCGGCGACGGCGGCACCAGCTGGTGCATGGACTCCCACAACGGCGCCATCGAATGCGCGCCGATGCGCTCGTAGAAATCGCGGCGCGCGTTGTTGCCGGTCGCGGGCTTCAGGGTGGCGGTTCGGGCGCTCATGGCCGGTTCCTGTCGTGACGGTGGTTCGGCTCCACAGCGCCTATTCTAGGCGGACCCCGCACGTCGTGCCAATCCATGGGCACTCGATGCGCGGCCATGCGGCGGCGCCGGCTCACCGTTCATGGCCGCCTGTTGTCTGCCTCCCATGCCCGCCCACGATCCAAGGCTTCGGCAAAGGCGGTCCCTGTGTCGAGCAGGGCGCGCTTGAGCGCCGGGTCGAGGCGTCGCGCTGCGCCCCACTCCGCAAGGGGCATCTCGTCGGCGGCGATCTGTTCCAGAACCCGACCCACCTCCCCCGCCGCGTGAGCGGGCGTCTGCAACAGCGCCGGCCGCTTCGCTGCGTTGGGATTGCTCGACACGTGGCAGGACAGACACGTGCCTTCGCGCAGTGCATCGGCGAAACGCGATAGGTCGCCTCGATCTCGGCCAAGTGCAGGTTGGCCGGCCGGAATCGGGCAGCGAAGAACGTCACGCGCGGTTCAACCCAAATTCGGCAGTTGCTTTGCTGACGTTTGGCTAATTGATTGATTTGGAACGCTAATTCGACAGAATTTCCAACTGCGGAGCAGTTGGGGTTCCTGCCAAATTGGCGTGCTGAAACAATCC
>Ga0187894_10003610_pt1 | contig 17173 bp, 17 predicted proteins | sample GBC1701081metaG_FD_136650 | JGI IMG/M metagenome (GOLD analysis project Ga0187894, IMG submission 136650) | White microbial mat communities from a lava cave in the Kipuka Kanohina Cave System on the Island of Hawaii, USA - GBC170108-1 metaG ...
ACCCGGCTGCTGGTGATGAACACGACGCTGGCCACCGGAGATGCGCCGCTGCCCGAAGCCTTCCTGGCCTGGCGCGCTTTCAACAACCGGTCGCCCGACATGGCCGTTGGCGCTCTGATGAAGCGCGCCTGCCCACAACTCACCGACACCGAGGCCGCCGCCTACGACGCCCCCTACCCCGACGCGAATCACAAAGCCGGCGTGCGCCGCTTCCCTAACCTGGTGTGCGACCGCCCGGACGCTGACGGCGCCGCCCTCTCCCGCCGCGCCCGCGACTGGTGGCGCACGGCATGGACCGGCGAGAGCCTCATGGCAGTCGGCATGAAGGACCCCGTGCTGGGGCCGGCGGTCATGGCGGAACTGCGCCGCCATATCCGCGGCTGCCCGCCGCCGCTGGAGATCGCCGACGGCGGCCACTTCGTGCAGGAATGGGGCGGCCCGATCGCCCAGGCCGCACTGGACGCTTTCAAGCTATCCTGATCCAAGGTCGACCTAGCCGTATGGACACACGGCCGCAAGCCGTCCGAGTGCGGCATCCAGGCCCTGCAGCGGAATGTCATAGGCATACTCATCCAGTTCCAACCGCAGCCTCATGCCCGCCCCCCATGTCCTGGCCAACACCGCGGCATCGGCCGCAGTGTCGATCGCGTACGCGGTGAGGCCATCGGCGATCTTGCGCGCCGCCTCGATCCGCCGTGGCGCCTGATCGTCGACCTGGATACCGATCCGCACGGTCTGTCCATCGCGCTGCCGTGGCACGCGCTTGTGGACCATGAGCAGCGAGAACTGGCCGCCCTCGCGGCACACGAACGTCAGGCTGACGTGCTGCGCCGGCTCGGCGGCCTCGGCGAAAACCCCGCCGACACGGTACGACACGTTGCTCATGCCCTGCGACACCCTGCTGTGGGTGAAGGGCGTCACGACGGTCATCGATCGTGCCGTCTGCGCAACGCCCAGCGAGAGCGGCCAGCTCAGCAACAGGAGAGCGGCGCAACAGGAGCGCAGAACCCGGCGGCGCTCGCTCATGGCCAAGTCCCTCGCGACAGAGGCGGCGGACGTTCGATCCTTACACCCGCTCGAAACGAGAGGACCAGCACGGATGCCTGCCTGACGACCGTGCGTCCTAAAGCTTTCTGAGCATCACCTCTTCGACCAGGTGGCTCTCGCCCTTGCGCAGGATCAGGTCGGCGCGCTGCCGCGTGGGCAGGATGTTCTCGCGCAGGTTCACCAGATTGATGCGCGTCCAGATCGAGGTCGCGGTCGCGACGGCCTCGTCCTCGGTGAGCGAAGCGTATTTGTGGAAGTGCGAGCGCGGGTCGCGGAAGGTGGTCTCGCGCAAGGTCATGAAGCGCGCGATGTACCAGCGTTGCAGGATATCCTCGTCGGCGTCGACATAGATCGAGAAATCGAAGAAGTCGGAGACGAACGGGATCGCCTTGCCGTCGCGCGGCAGGCGCGCCGGCTGCAGCACGTTCAGCCCTTCGAAGATCAGGATGTCGGGCCGGTCGACCACCACCTGCTCGCCCGGCATCACGTCGTAGAACAGGTGCGAATAGATCGGCGCGGCGACATGGCGCTTGCCCGCCTTCACGTCGTGCAGGAAACGCCGCATGGTCGGCAGGTCGTAACTTTCGGGAAAGCCCTTGCGCTCCATCAGGCGCTCGCGCTCGAGCACCGCTTTGGGGAAGAGGAACCCGTCGGTGGTCACCAGGTCGACCCGGGGCGAGTCGGGCCAGCCCGCCATGAGCGCCTGCAGCACGCGCGCCGTGGTCGACTTGCCCACGGCCACCGATCCGGCAATGCCGATGATGTACGGCACCTTGCCGTCGTTGGTGCCCAGGAAGCGATTGCGACCGCGGAACAGCTTCTGGCTGGCCGCAACGTGCAGTGCCAGCAGCCGCGACAGCGGCAGGTAGATCTCGTCGACTTCCGTCAGGTCGAGCCGGTCGTTGAGCGAGCGCAGGCGGGCGAGCTCGCCGGAGGTCAGCGTATCGGGCGTGTTCTCGCGCAACGCCGCCCATTCGGCGCGCGTGAAGTGACGGTAGGGGGAGAGGTCAGCCTCGGCAGCCGACACATCTGCCGGCAGTCGCCGCTGCCGTTGTACCCGATCCACCATCCGCAGGCCCGACTGCTTTCCGGCCATGTGCTACCCGTGCAGGTCAACGGACGGAGCTAACGCCCGTTTCCGGCTTCTTGCCAGCACCAAGGCGCGCGCGTGAGCGCAACGGAGGCATGTGCCATCGCAATCAGGCATCGGGCGTCCCCGACAGCGGGCGGCCGATCCGGGCCGCGAGGTGATCGATAAGGGCCGTGACCTTGGATGCCCGCAACCGTGCGGCCGGGTAGACCGCATGAATGTCGGCGACGGGCATGGCGAGACGGCACGTGACGGGCCGCCCCGGGCGACGCGGCTTGGATCCGCGGCCGGCCCTGAACCGGATCGGCGAGGTTGACGACTCCCGCGCCGCAGAACACGAATGGCTCGTCGGTCCGGTGGCGGGGTCATCCATGGCAGATGTCGCGGCTTGGCAAAGGCTCGGCGGCTGGGTGATGCAACGGCGCGCCGAGCTGCGGCTCGCCGTGCGCATGACGGTGGCCGGCGTGACCACCTTCGCGCTCGCCACCGTGCTGGGGTTGCCCCAGGGATACTGGGCTGTTTTCACCGCGGTGATCGTGATGCAGGCAAGCGTCGGCGGTTCGCTCAAGGCGACCTTCGACCGGCTGATCGGCACGTTGTGCGGCGCCGCCTATGGCGCGATTGTCGCCACCGTCATTCCGCACACCCAACCCCTCGCGCTCGGCGCGGCGCTTGCCGTGGCGCTGGCGCCGTTGGCGATCCTGTCGGCGCTCAACGCCGCCTTCCGAGTCGCGCCGGTGACCGCGATCATCGTGCTGCTGGGTGCCGTCGGCCAGCACGCCGGTCCGATCATGTCGGCGCTTGAGCGCGTGATGGAGATCGCCCTGGGCAGTGTCGTCGGGTTGGCCGTCACGCTGCTGGTGCTGCCGGCGCGCGCCCATGGCGTGCTCACGACGGCGGCCGGCCGCACCCTGGGCCTGCTGGCGCAGGTGCTGCCGGCATTGCTGGCCGGGTTGACCGGCACGTCCGATCCCGCCGCCATCCAGCAGCTGCTCGACAAGGTCCGCGCGGCAATGACCAAACTGGAGACGGCGACCGACGAAGCCCGGCGCGAACGCCGCAGCCATCTCTCCGACGAGCCCGACCCCGAGCCGTTCCTGCGTACCTTGCTGCGCCTGCGCCATGACCTGGTGATGATCCGCCGCGCCACCGTCGATCCGCTGCCAGAGCCGATCCGCACGCGTCTGGCGCCGGCGCTGGCAGGCGTGTCGGACGCGGCCACGCCGTTCCTGCGCGAAACCGGCGTCGCATTGACTGGGCGACGTCCGCCGCCGTCACTGGCACCGGTCGAAGCCGCTCTCGATGATTTTGCGGCTGCGCTCATGGCCCTGCGCGGCGAAGGTCTGATCCGCGCCCTGACGGTGGACGACGCCGGCCGCCTCTACGCCTTCAGCTTCGCCCTGGAGCAGCTGCGCAAGAACTTCGAGGACATGGCCAGCCGTACAGCGGAGTCGGCGCGGGCAATACAGTCGTGACGCCTCCTCCCCCTCCCGCTCGCGGGAGAGGGAGGGGCCCATCGCACCAGCGATGGGAGGGTGAGGGCTTCACACGAAGCATCGCGCGTGGAGCCCTCACCCGGCGCTCCGCGCCGACCTCTCCCGCGCAGCGGGAGAGGTGAAGATATCAGCAATCGAAGAACACCGTCTCGTTAGCGCCCTGCATGGCGATGTCCCAGCGGTACTCGGCGACGCCGTTGGCGCGCTGGGCGATCAGCGTGGCGCGGCGCGACGGCTCATCGATCAGGCCCAACACGGGGTCGGTGGCATTGGCGGCGCCCTCGTCCGAGAAATAGATGCGCGTGTAGAGGTGGCGCAGGACGCCGCGCATGAACAGGGCCACCAGGATGTGCGGCGCCTGCAGGCTGTTGCCGGGACCGGGCACAGCACCGGGTTTCACGGTGGTGAAGCGGAAGACGCCGTCCTTGTCCGTGCCGATGCGGCCGTAGCCCTTGAAGCCGGCGTCCTTCGGCTTGGCCTGCTTGTCCTCGCCGTGGGCGTAGCGGCCGTGCGCATCGGCCTGCCAGACCTCGAGCACGGCGTCGGGGATCGGCGCGCCGTCGCCGTCGGTGAGGCGGCCGGTGATGGCGATGCGCTCGCCGGCCGTGGCGTCCCTGGCCAGATCGGCGGTGCTCAGCCAGTTGAGCCCGATGGAGTAGTACGGGCCGACGGTCTGCGACGGCGTCGGGGTCAGCGTGCTCATGTCTCACATCCCCATCGGCGTGGCGTCGCGGCCGCGCAGCACGATGTCGAAGCGGTAGCCCAGCGCGAATTCCGGCACCGTGGTGTCGATGTCGAACGTGCTGACCATGCGCTCGCGCGCCCGGGCATCGGTGATGCAGTTGAAAATCGGGTCGAGCGGGATCAGCGGATCGCCGGGGAAATACATCTGCGTCACCAGCCGGGTCAGGAAGCTGGGGCCGAACAGCGAGAAGTGCAGGTGCGCCGGGCGCCAGCCGTTGTGGTGGTTGCGCCAGGGATAGGCGCCCGGCTTGATGGTGGTGAAGGTGTAGCTGCCGTCGGCGCCGGTGACGGCGCGGCCGGCGCCGCTGAAGTTGGGGTCAAGCGGCGCGTCGTGCTGGTCGTTGGCGTGCAGGTAGCGGCCGGTGGCGTTGCACTGCCACAGCTCGACCAGCGTGTTGGGCACCGCACGGCCGTCACCGTCCAGCACGCGGCCGGTCACGATCATGCGCTCGCCGATCGGCGGGCCGGCGTGGCCCCTGGTCAGGTCGTTGTCGTCCGGCCCGACCCGGTCGTGGCCATAGACCGGTCCGGTGACCTCGGTCAGCGTGTGCGGGACCCGCAGCAGCTTCCGGGTCGGCGACCGCTTGACCGACGAGGTGTAGGCCGGGTGCAGGTATTCCGGCTGTGTGCCCGGCACGATGCGCCGGTAGCCGATCACGTCCATATCTTCCTCCCGATGGGGTCTGCGCACGTATCGTGCCCGTGCCCTGCGGTCAATCCGGCGAATTGGGTGTCACGGCCGAGCGCCCGGTCCGGCCCCATTGCACGCCCGGCACGATGCGAGGATAGTGACAGCTCCACGTCCGTGGGAGGGAAAGGTGCGCCGCGTCGGAGTCCACGCCGCCGGGATCGCCTTCGCCAGCCTGGTTGCTGCGCTGCTGGCTGGGCCTCTCCTCGCACAACCCACGGCTACCGCACCCCCCGCCTCCGGCGCGCCGCGGGCGATGATCGTGATCGACGCCTCCGGCAGCATGCTGGCGCCGATCGGCGGCCGACCCAAGATGGAGATCGCGCGCGAGGCGCTGGCCGAGCTCCTGAAGGGCTGGGACCCCAAGGTCGAGGTCGGGTTGATGGCTTATGGCCATCGCCGCAAGGGCGACTGCACGGACATCGAGGTGCTGGCGTCGGCCGGCCCGATCGACGCGGCCAGGCTGATGGGTATCGTCAGCGGCATCCAGCCCAAGGGCATGACGCCACTGTCCGACGCCGTGAAGCTGGCGGCGCAGTCACTGCGCTTCACCGAGCAGAGCGCCACGGTGATCCTGATCAGCGACGGTATCGAGACCTGCAAGGCCGACCCCTGCGCGCTGGGCGCCGAGCTCAAGAAGCTGGGCGTCGATTTCCGCACCCATGTGATCGGCTTCGACGTGCAGCGCCATGACGAGGGCGGGCTGCGTTGCCTCGCCAACGCCACCGGTGGCAAGTACTACGCCGCAAAGGACGCCGGCGCCCTGCGCGACGCGCTGAGGGAGGCAGCCGGTCAAGCGGCCGGGCCGACCCCGCCGCCGCCACCACCCGCGCGACCGACGGCGAATCCGCTGGCCGGCACACCCAGGCCGACCCTGAAGCCGCCACTGGCCGCGGTGACCGCGGGCGACATTGTGTCGGTAGCCTGGACCGGGCCCAACCACCGCGGCGATCGCATCGGTTTCGCCCCGCCCGGCGGCGACGCCTTCGGCGGCTACGGCGCCCCGACCTCGGGCGGCAATCCGCTGGCCATCCGAGCGCCCGAGCAGCCCGGCAAATACGACCTGATCTACGTGCACCAGGGCACCAACAAGGTGCTGGCCCGCACCGCGATGGAGGTGCAGGCGGCCAAGGCGACCCTGGAGGCGGTCGAGACCATGACCATCGGCAGCGCCGTCGACGTCACCTGGACCGGGCCGGCCACGCAAGGCGACTTCATCACCATCGTGCCGCCGCAGAGTGGCCCCTCGGCCTACCGCAGCTACGCCTACACCGACAAGGGCAGCCCGGCGAAGGTGCGCGTCCCCGACACGCCCGGCACCTACGAGATCCGCTATGTCGCGAGCCGCACCAACCTCGTCCTGGCCAGGCGCACGGTGGTGGCGCTGGCGGCGCAGAGCGAGATCGAGGCCGTGGCCAGTGCCCCGGCCGGGTCGCGCATCAGCATCGGCTGGACCGGCCCCAACAACCCCGGCGACTTCATCACCATCGTACCGCCCGAGGCGCCCAAGCGGACCTACCACCAGTATTTCTACACCAACACCACCAAGCCCGACGCCGGCAGCCTGCCGTTGCCGGACAAGCCTGGCACTTACGAGATCCGCTACGTCACCGGACAGACCAACGAGATCATCGGCCGTCACCGCATCGTGGCGGAGGCGTTGCATGCCACCATCGAGGCGCCCGACAGCGCGCCCGCCGGGGCGCGCATCCCGGTGACCTGGACAGGCCCGAACAATGCCGGCGACTTCATCACGGTGGTGGCGCCCGGTGCCGCCTCCAGCGCCTACACGAGCTATTTCTACACCCGCACCACCAGGCCCGATGCGGGCAGTCTGCGTTTGCCCGACAAGCCCGGCACCTACGAGATCCGCTACATCACGAGCCAGACCACCGAGGTCGTGACGCGCCGTACCATCGTCTTGACGGCGATCTCGGCCACGCTGGAGGCGCCCGAGAGCGTCCCGCCCGGCCTCCCGATCCAGGTGACCTGGACCGGCCCGAACAACGAGGGCGACTTCGTCACCGTCGTGAAGCCCGAAGCCGCCAATAACGTGCACGGCAACTACTTCTACACGAGGGGTGCCGCGCCCGGCGCCAGCCGGCCGCTCGATCTGCCGCGCGAGCTCGGCACCTACGAGCTGCGCTACGTCACCGGGCAGACCAACGAGGTGCTGGCGCGGCGGCCGGTCGCCGTCGTCGCCTTCACCGTCACCCTGGAGGCGCCCGATTCGGTGCCGCGCGGCCAGCGCATCACGGTGAAATGGACGGCGCCGCCAATCCCGGGCGACTTCGTCACCATCGTGAAGCCCGAGGCGCCGGATGGCGCCTATACCGCCTACGCCTATGTTGCCAACGGCAGCGAACACGCGTTCATCGCACCGGACGAGCCGGGGACCTATGAGGTGCGCTACGTCGTTGCCGCCACGAAAAAGGTGCTGGCAAGGAAGGTGATCGAGGTGCAGTGACCGCGGCCGGGGCGCACCAACCGTGGGCGCGAACCCTGCGTCATTCTTCAATCCAGAAATTCCTCCTGCCGAAGGGCGGCGCGAAGCGGGACGCGGAGGTCACCCTTGAGGCCGGCCTTGCGCCACAGTTGCGACCACTTTCGCTCGATCGCGGCGATCTCGCGGATCGCGCTCCTGACCAGGTCGCGCCCCCTGTCCGTGAGACGGACCAGGCGGGCGCGGCCGTCGGAAGGGTCCGCGATGCGCTCGACGTAGCCGCGCCGTTGCAGTTCCGCCACGACCTCGCCCATCGACTGGTGGGTAAGCCGGGCGCGGGCTGCCAGCACGGTAAGGCGCGTGCCCTCGGGGTCGATGTTCTCGAAGATCGGGTGATACGCGGGCGGAACGTCGGAAAACCCGGCCGCCTCCAGGCGCGCGGTGATCTCATCGACCATCAGCTGGGAGGTCCGGCGCAGAAGCGCGATCAACGTGACGACTCGCTGCTGTTCAGTCATGGCAGGCCTTGACAATTGCGCAGGTAACCTGCATAACTTACGCAGGATACCTGCATAATAACACCAAGCACGCGGGTTGGCGATCCGGTGCCGCCCTGAGCGGCGGATGCCGGATGGCCCGCGCACAGGAGATGACGACATGCCGGACCCCGACCAGCGGCAGATCGTGCGTGAGGCGATCGCACAGAACGCCTTCTGCGTTCTTGCAACGTCGTCGGCCACGAACCGGCCGCATGCCGTGGGAGTCATCTACGTTGCCGTCGATGGCGTCCTCCACGTCAGCACGCTCGACACCAGCGTGAAGGCGCGTAACGTCCGAGAGAATCCCCGCGTCGCCGTGTGCATCCCCGTGCATCAGCACCCCGGCGTGCCGCCGTTCTGCGTGCAATTCCAGGGCACGGCCGAGGTCTGCGGGCTGCACGATCCACGCATCGTTGGGTTGCTGGCCGCGGGCCGGCTGGAAACGATCACCGGCCACGGCGCGCTTGAGGCGCCGGGCAGCTGCTTCCTGCGCGTGACGCCGGGCCGGCGGATCGCCACCTATGGCCTCGGCGTGCCGCTGGACGAGTTGATGCGCGACCCGATCAACGCCAGCCGCAGCGTCGCGATGTCCTGAAGCGGGAAGCGTCAGTGGCGCGCCGGTCCGCTGGGGGCGCGTCACTCCAGTGACGCGTCATGTGCATCCAACCGCGAAGACGAGCGAACGGGAAGCTTACGCGCTGGCGCATGACGCGCCACTGGAGTGGCGCGCCCCCAGCGAAGACGGCTACGCCGCCTTCTGCTCGCCCCTCACCTCTTTCGCCACGGCCGCCGGCACGCGCACGGGCATGTCGAGCAGCATCTGGGCGAAGGCCTTGGCCAGCGGGTCGGCTTTGATCGACGCCATCCCGCCGCCGCCCAGCGCCTCGCGCAGCAGGAAGTTGAAGCCGCCGATTCCCGGCAGGCGCCAGCGCGTCACCTTGCCCTCGATGCGGTGAGCGAACCACGTCGCCACTGCCTCTTCGGTAACCTCGGCGTCGAGGATCGGTTCATACGCGGGCTTGCGCGCGAAGATGCCGATATTGGCGTTGTCGCCCTTGTCGCCGGAGCGGCCATAGGCCAGTGCCACCAGCGGCACCGTCTCGGTCGCGGCGTTCGGTCCGGTCGTCGGCAGCCTCGGTGCCGGCGGCGCTTCCGTCGGAAGCAACTCGGCATGGAAGCCGCCGGGTGGCGCGGCCCGCTCGACTGCAATGGATTTGCCGTCGATATCGACCGTAACCGGCACGTCAGTCTTGGGCACCAGGCAGGAGAACATCCGGATCACCGGCGACGGGCTGATCCGGCCGGCCCCGAACGAGCCGGACATGCCGACCACGCCGCCGGTAGCCATCGGCGCGATCTCGCGGCTTAGCAGCCCCAGCGCTTCCTTCTGGTCATGCCGTGCCGCGATCTTGACGACCACCTCGCGCGCCTCGACAGCCCGGCTGTGCGGCCCGTACGTATCCTCGCCGCCGATCACCTCGATGCTGACCTCGCGGTAGTCGCCCATGTTCTTCTCGCGGAACATGCGGCGCGTCTTCTTGATGATCATCTCGGCGCTGTGGCGGCCCTTGGCCACCGCATCGATGCCGCTCAACATGAAGACCGACGCGAGCTTGAAACCGTCGGGCCACGTCGTGGAGACCTTGTAGCTGTCGGTCGGCGGCCGCCCCTTGGCGCCCGAGACCCGCACCTTGTCCTTGCCGACCTGCTCGTAGCGCGCCTGCGTGAAGTCACAGGCGACATCCGGCACCAGGTAGGCGCGCGGGTCGCCGATCTCGTAGAGCATCTGCTCGGCGACCGTTGCCGTCGTGATCAGGCCGCCGGTGCCGTCGGGCTTGGACAGCACGAAGCTGCCGTCCTCGGAGACCTCGGCAATGGGGAAGCCCATGTTGTCGTAGTCCGGCACCAGCCGCCAGTCGGTGAAGTTGCCGCCGTTGCACTGGGCGCCGCATTCCAGGATGTGGCCGGCCAACGTGCCTGACGCGAGCCGGTCGAAATCCTCCAGCGTCCAGCCGAACTCGTGGATCAGCGGCCCCAGGGTGACGGCCGAATCGACACACCGCCCGGTGATCACCACGTCCGCGCCCTCGGCCAGCGCCCGGGCGATGGGGAAGCCGCCGAGATAGGCGTTCATGCTGGTGATCTTCGCCGGCAGCGGCGCGTCGCCATCCATCTCCGTGATGCCGGCGTCGCGGAATTTCTGCACCGCGGGCACCAGGTCGTCGCCCAGCACCACCGCCACCTTCAGCATGATGCCGGCCGCATCGCACGCCTTGAGGACCGCGTCGCGGCAGGCCTGCGGGTTCACGCCGCCGGCGTTGGTGACGACCTTGATCTTCCTGTCGGCGATCTCGCGCGCCAGCGGTGCCATGACGGCGGTCACGAAGTCGGTGGCGTAGCCGGCCTGCGGGCTGCGCATCTTCTGCGCCGCCATGATCGACATCGTGACCTCGGCGAGATAGTCGCTGACGAGGTAGTCGATGTTGCCGTGGCGCACGAGCTGGACGGCCGCCGTTTCCGTGTCGCCCCAGAAGCCCGAGCTGCCGCCGATGCGCACCGTCTTCTTCGCCATGGTGTTCTCCCGATATGACTGTCATTCCGAGCGAAGCGAGGAATCTTTTGGCAACGACCAGCATGCCTCCTGCCGGAAAGATCCCTCGCTGCGCTCGGGATGACAGCCTCTGACCTACCCGCGCTTGCGGTTGATGAAGGCCGTCATCTTTTCCGTGTGCTCGCCCGAGGTGACGGACTGTGCGAAGGAGTCGATGCCGGCCTGGATGGCGCCGGCCAGCGGCAACTCTTCCCAGCGGCGCATCAGGGCTTTCTGCGCCCGCACAGCCTTGGGCGTGCCGTCGAGGATCGACTGCACGCAGCGGTCCACCGCGGCGCCGATCTCCGAGGTCTTCGCGACCTGCTCGACGAAGCCCCACTCTTCCGCCTTGCGGGCGCCGATGTTCTCCGCCGTCAGCAGCAGCCACGACGTGCGGCCCCAGCCGATCAGGCGCGGCAGCAGCGCCGCCTCGATCACCGACGGCACGCCGACCCGCACCTCGGGCATGCCGAAGGCGGCGCTCTCGGTGGCGATGCGGATGTCGCAGGCGGCAGCGACCTCGAGCCCCGCCCCCAGGGTGTAGCCCTCCAGCCGCGCGATCACCGGCACCGGGCAATCGCGGATCGCCTGGCAGACCTTGTGGACCTGCGTGATGAAGGTGCGGGCCTCGTCCGGAGTCTTGAGACCGGCCATGTGCTTGATGTCGGCGCCGCCGATGAAGGCCTTGCCACCCACACCGGAGAAGACGACGACGCGCACCTGCTCGTCGCCCGAGACGTCCTCGAAGGCGCGCACGAGATCGGCGAGCGCCGGCGGGTTCACCACGTTGAGCCGCCGCGCGTTGTCGAACACCACGCGCGCCACGACGCCTCCCGCGCGCGTCTCGCGCACGACCTCGACCTTGTGCTCCGCCACCATGGACTCCCTCGTAGCCGCAGGGCGGAACCGCGGCGCCCGCTTCCGTCGCCCTGCCTTTTCCCGTAATACAGCGTGAACATGCGTTCACAAGAGGATTCGTCGTGCCGGATTCGCTGCTCGCGCCCGATCTCCCAGGCTACAGGCTCTACGACCCCAGCGACCCGTTCGAGGACTATGTCGGCCCGATCTGGTACCGGCGGCAGGACGACGGCGTTCATTGCGTGATGCCGACCGAGGAGCGCCACGCCAACGGCGGCGGCGTCCTGCACGGCGGCGTGCTGCTGACCTTCGCGGACTATACGCTGTGCTCGGCCGCCGGTTACGCCGCCTCGGGCGGCCAGATGCCCGGCAGCTTCGCCATGACCTTGAGTCTGACGGTGCAGTTCCTCGCCGGCGGCAGCATCGGCCCGACGATCGAGTCGATGGGCGAGGCGACGCAAGTGACCGGCCGGCTGGCCTTCGTGCGCGGCTCGGTGATGCAGGAGGGTCGGCGGCTGGCCACGTACAGCGGCGTCTGCCGCCACGTGGCGCGCGACAAGGCGATGGGCCGGCGTAGCGACAATGGCCTCGCCATCGTCCCCGGCGGCACGAAGCCGGCAGGCCCGCCGGATGACGTGCCGGTCCCCGACAGCTACGCCCCGGTGCTGCGGCCCAGTCCGTTCACGACGCTGCTGGGCCCCACCTTCTATCGCCAGTCCGGCGAGCACGTGCATGTGGTGCAGCCGACCTTTCCGTACATGCACAACTCCGGCGCCTCGTTCCATGGCGGCATGCTGATGACCTTCGCCGACAATGCGCTGTGCACCAGCATCACGGCCAACACCGGCAAGGCCCCCTACACGGCCACCTTCTCGGCCGAGTTCCTGGCCGGCAGCACCGTAGGGGCGCCGCTGGAATCGACGGTCGACCTGGCACGCGCCACGCGCTCGCTGGGTTTCACCACCGGCCTCGTCACCCAGGCCGGCAAGAAGCTGCTGAGCTATAGCGCGCTGGTGGCGCTCAAGGATTGGGACGGCGCTCCAGGCCCGTCCGCGGGGTCCGCGACGTGACGGACGGCGAGCTCGCGGCCGCGGTCGCTTCCCCGGCGGAGGCGATCCCGCCGCATTTCGAGCTGCTGCGCGACAACGGCGGCTTCGGCCGATTGATCGGTCCTCTCTACGTGCGCAAGCCCAGGGAGGGGCGGACCTACGCCTGGGGCTTCCGCGCCACCGACAGGCACCTCAACCCGGGCGGCGTGGTGCATGGCGGCATGCTGGTGAGCTTCGCCGACCAGTGCCTGGGGGCGCTGGTGTACTTCGCCGCCGGCAAGAAGCCCTGTTCGACGATCGACCTGTCGGCCAGCTTCGTCGCGCCCGGGCGGCTTGGCGACTGGGTCGAGTGCACCGGCAGCGTCAGCCGCACGACCCGCGACCTTGTCTTCGTCACCGGCCGCGTCCATGTCGGCGCCCACACCCTGGTCGATCTCAAGGGGATCTGGAAGATCCTCGACCGCTGGCTGGGCAGCGATAAGAAGAGCTGAAGAAGAAAAAGCGCCGCGCCACAAATCTGCCACAGCGCGACCCCGCGTTCGCCGGAAACGCGGCGCGACACTCCCGTCCTCTGCAAGACAACGGGAGGCATGTACATGGCAATGTTGGGCATACTGCGCCGTTGGGCGCCGTTCGCGCTCGCCGCCACCGCACTCGCCGCGATCTCGCCGCCGTCCTTCGCCAACGATCCGGGGGCGGCCGACTACCGCTTCTCCGGCCCCTACGCGCACGGCAACCTCTCGATCTACATGATCCATGGCAAGGCGGGCCTGACCGGCAAGGCGCCGATCACGCTGCAGGAAGCGATGCAGAAGGGCGTGGTCCGCGTCCACGAGACCGGCAGCGTCAACCAGCTCGAGGTCGAGAATCTCAGCGACGAGCTGGTGTTCATCCAGTCCGGCGACATCGTCAAGGGCGGCAAGCAGGACCGCGTCCTGTCGGTCGACCTGATCCTGCCACCGCGCTCGGGCAGGGTCGCGATCGCCTCCTTCTGCGTCGAGCAGTCGCGCTGGACCAGCCGCGGCAAGGAAGATGTCACCAAATTCAGCAGCTCGGGGACAATGCTGCCCTCGCGCGACATGAAGATCGCGACCCGCGCGCCGCTGATGTCAAAGCCCGATACGCCGCCGGCCGCGGCCGACGGGCGCCGGCCGCAGCAGCAGACCGACCGCACGTCCGTCGGCAACAGCCAGGACAAGGTCTGGCGCGGCGTCAGCGAGACGCAGGAAAAGCTCGGGCGCAACGTCGGCGCACCCGTCGCGGCGCCGCAGTCGGCGTCGAGCCTGCAGCTGGCGATGGAGAACGAGAAGCTGAAGCAGGCGACCGACGCCTACACCGCGGCGCTCGCGGCCGCGATCGACAAGGAACCCGGCGCGATCGGCTTCGTCTTCGCGATCAACGGCCAGATCAACAGCGCCGACGTCTACGGTTCGCCCGACCTGTTCCGCAAGATGTGGCCCAAGCTGCTGCAGGCCAGCGTCATCGAGGCGATCGCCGAGCGCAAGGACGGCGCGCCGACCGCGGCGCCCACGACCGACTCGGTGCGTGGCTTCCTCGTCGGCGCCGAGGCCGGCAAGCCCGCCAACCGCCAGCTGACCGATGCCACCACCATCGAGACGCGCGACGCCGAGAAGGCGCAGCTGCTCGAGGCGCGGCAGAAGACCGGCGGCTTCGTGCACCGCAGCTACGTGGCGAAGTAATCCAAGCCGCTTCATGGTGAGCTTGTCGAACCATGAAGCGGTCCGCACGGCGCTCGGGCGGAGCCTTCATGGTTCGACCCGGCAAGACGCGAAGCGTCTGCCTGTGCTCACCATGAAGGCTGACTTCACGCCGCCATGCGGCGTGACAGCACCGAGTTGCGGGTGCGCAGGAAGGCATCGAGCCGTGCCGGGTAATCCGGCGCAGCAGCCGCAATCACGGAAGGTCGCCGCGCCAGCGCCGCGCGCCAGGCGCGCACCTTCGGTGTCTCGTCGAAGGTGCCCGTGATGCCGATGCGTTCGAACGCGTCGAAGTAGCGGAATACCGGCGCGAACGCGGCGTCGACCAGCGAAAAGCGCCGGCCTGAGAAATACGGCCCATCGTCCAGCGCGGCCTCGATTTGCGCGAAGCGGTCGCGGATGACCGCGCATTTCGCGTGATGCGCATGATCGTCGAGCGCCGAGTAGAAGCCCCAGATATCATCGAGCGTGGTTGAAGCGAATGCGATCCACGCCCGATGCCGGGCGCGGGTCAACGCGTCCTCGGGATGCAACCGCGGCGCATGGACCTCGTCGAGGTAATCGCAAATCACAGCCGACTCGAAGATCGGTTCAGCGCCGACCAGCAGCACCGGCGTCTTGCCCAGCGGCGAGATGGCGCGGAACCAGTCTGGCTTGGCGGCGAGGTCGACCCAGCGCCGCTCGAAGGCGACGCCCTTTTCCATCAGCGCGATCGCGGCGCGCTGGACGTAGGGGCACAGCGGATGGCTGACCAGGGTCAGCGTGGTTGCATCGGGCATGGTCGCTGGTCCGAATTGATTTAACTTTCAATCAAGTTGACACCAATTGATTTAATTTTCAACTACCTTCAGACTGCCTCGCATGAATGTGAAGCACGATCCCGCGGCCTGGCCGCTCTTCCTGCGTGCCCACGCCGAGATCGTGGCCGCCATCGAGCAGCGCCTGGCCGCAGGCGGGTTGCCGCCGCTGGTCTGGTACGACGTGCTGTGGGCGCTGGAACGGGCTCCCGGCTGGGCGCTGCGCATGGGGGCGCTGGCCGACGCGATGGTGCTCAGCCGAAGCAACCTCAGCCATCTGGTAGCCCGCCTGGAAGTCGAGAAACTGGTGATTCGCCGCAAGAGCGCCGAAGACGGCCGCGGTGCGGTGGCCACCCTCACCGACAAGGGTGCCGCGCTCCGGCTCGCGATGTGGCCCGCCTACCGCGACGTCATGGAGAGCGAGTTCGCGCGGCATCTGCGGCCCGACGATGCCCGCAGGCTGGAGGCCATCCTGCGGCATCTGCTCGCCAGCCGCCGCCAGGTCGGGCGCGCCGCCGACGAATGACCGCCGCGGCACCACGCTCGTTCAACCAAGAGACCGGCCCTTCACGCCCGCAGCAACGTCTTCGCCATGAACGGGTCCGACTAGATGCGTACGACGCCGGACGGCAGCTGGTCTGCCGACAAGGTGCTCACCAGGCGCGCCTCCTCGCCGTCTTCGAGGCGCACACGCTCCCACAGCACCAGGCCCGGGACGATCGGAACGACGGGATTGGGGATCGCGTCCGTATGGAAGGTGATCGCGGGTGCCGACGCCTCGAACCACCCCAGCGCCTCCAGGCGGGATTCCGCCGCCCGGATCTCGGGCGAGGCGAACGGCCACAGCGTCCGGCCCAGCAGCGTGCTCGCCGGCACGCCCCAATCGGCCTCGCGCGCCGCCGATGCCGCCAGCAGCTGGTGCGTCGCGTCGCAGATCAGGTGCACGCGCCGGACCGAGGACTCGACCAGCCGCTTCAAGGCGGCGTCGCGTACCGGAGCGGACGGTGCAGCAATGAACGCCATGACGGCCGGCATCTGGGCCTCGGACGGCCGATGCGTGCCGCGTTCCCAACGGCAGACAGTCGCCTGCGTGACCGACAGCAGTTCGGCGAGATGGCTCTGCTTCATTCCCCGCAGCAGGCGCGTCCGCCTCAGGACGCGGGCAAGCTCCGGCATCGCTCACTCCTCTTCAGAAATCAGAAGTCAGAAGGCCAGAAGTCAGAACGTCATTCTGGCTTCTGGCGTTCTGATTTCTGACTTCTGAATCACGTCTTCTGCCGCGCCGCCTTGCGTTTGAGATCCTCGATGTGGGCCCGCAATCCCTGGGAGTGGGGATTGTGCTTGAGGCATTCCTCGTAGGCACGGGCCGCGGCCTCGTACTGCTCGCGCTCCTCGAAGATCATGCCCAGGCCCGACCAGGCGCCGAAATGGCGCGGCTCCAGCGCCACGGTCTTCTGGATGTCGGCCACCGATGCGTCGTGGTCGCCGCGCATCCAGTACACCGTGGCACGCTTGTTCCACGCTTCGGCGAAGTCCGGCGCCTTCTCGATCAGCGCCGTGAAGGTGGCGATGGCGCCGTCGAGGTCGCGCATCTGCATCTGCCCCAGGCCGCGCGCCATCAGCTCGTCGAGCGCCTTGTCTCCTGACGCTGTCCAGGTTTCCCAGATGGCCTGCGTCAGCAGCCGTGCCTGCGTCGGGTCGGTGACGGTCTTGAGCCGCTCGAACAAGCCGTCGAGCGCGGGATCCTTCTGGGTGGCCATGGCAGGCACCGTGAGGCTGGCGGCAAGGGTCAAGGCAAGAGCCAGGCGACGCATCGGTTTCTCCGGGGCGGCGGCGCGGGCACAGACTATACCTCGGATGACCGCCGCGCGAGTAGACTCGCCGTGCGGTGTTGCGTTCACATTCCCAGGGCGGCGAACTTGCCGCGCCCCCATCCAGGCGCCGCTCGATGCATCAGTGCAGGCAACCCGGCAAGGAACGGAATGTTTGCCCTACCGCGACGCCAGCAGTGCCTGCGCCAACTCGGCGAAACCGGCGCCGCAGCGGCCGGCCGTGATCCAGCGCGGCAGATGCGCCATGCGGTCGGCGAAGTCGCGCACGTTGGCCACTCCGAC
>Ga0187894_10003611_pt1 | contig 17168 bp, 12 predicted proteins | sample GBC1701081metaG_FD_136650 | JGI IMG/M metagenome (GOLD analysis project Ga0187894, IMG submission 136650) | White microbial mat communities from a lava cave in the Kipuka Kanohina Cave System on the Island of Hawaii, USA - GBC170108-1 metaG ...
GTTGCCGTCGGGACGCCACAGCGGATCGGCGCGGAAGCGGTCCTCGGCCAGGGGCTTGCCGTCGATCAGCCAGCGCAGCACGCCAGTGCCACCTTCGGCCTTCAGCGGCACGGTGCTGTCGCCACCGGCGGAGGCGAGTTCCACGGTACTGTTGGCCACGGGGTAGAGAATGCGCGGCGGCTTTAGCGGGGCAGCCGCCGCCGTGCGCGATGCCGGGGTCACGGCGGGGCGATCCAGCGACGCCGTCGCGGCGTGGAGGCGGGCCGCTTGTGGAATCAGCACGCGCATGGCCGGCGGCAGGTCGCTGTTGCGCGCCACGATCAGCGCATCGGGCGGCGGTGATGCATGGACCGCCTCTTCGCCGGGTAGACGTTCGAACAGCTTCAGCAGGATGGGTAGTGCCGTGTCGCGGCCGATGCGGCCGGGCAGAGGCGCGCCGTCGGCGCGGCCGGTCCAGATCACCACCGTATACGCACCGGAAACGCCGGCGGCCCAGGCATCGCGGAAGCCGTAGGAGGTGCCGGTCTTGAAGGCGATGACACGATCGCCGCCACGCCGTCCGTCGATGGCGCGCATCGGCGCCGTCCAGCCGTCGGGCAGGGGACTGTTGGCGAGCACGTCACGCACCTGCCAGGCGGCACCCGGACCCATCAGCCGGAAACCGTCGGGCAACGGCTGGTCGGCGCGCAGGCGCAATGGCCGTATGGTGCCGTCGCGCGCCAGGCCGGTGTAAAGCGTTGCGAGATCCAGCGGCGACAGCCCGACGCCGCCCAGCGCGATGGCGAGCGACGCCGGATCGCCCGGTCCGCGCGGCAGCGCCGGCGCCACGCCGGCCTGGCGCAACATGGCGAGGAACCGCGCAGCGCCAACGCGATCCAGCGCCGCCACGGCGGGCACATTCAGCGACTGCTGCAGTGCGCGGCGGATGGTGAGCGTGCCCTGGTGGTCGCGATCGAAGTTGCGCGGCATCCAGTCGCCGAAGCGAATCGCCGTATCGTCGACGAGGGTCTCCGGATTGGCGATGCGATCGTCAAAAGCGACCCCGTAGATGAACGGCTTCAATGTCGAGCCGGGTGAGCGCTTGGCGCGCACCAGGTCGACATAGCCCTGTCGGGCGTCGACGTCGCCGCCATGCCAGGCGACGACCGCGCCCTTGCGGTTGTCGACGACGACAATGGCGATGTTGCTGTCGTCGCCGGCGCGGGCGCGCTCCTCGGTCGCCAGCCGCGCCGCCGTGGTCTGGATCTCACGACGGATCGTGGTGTGAATGGTGCGCTCCGACGGCGTGGCGCTTGCCAGCATCTGGCTGAGATGCGGCGCCAACCGGGGCAGTGCAAGCCGCCGATCCGGAGCCGATTGTGCCAGGGCCTCGCGCAGAGTCTGCGCATCCAGGGCGCCGCGTTCGTGCACCCGCTGCAGCACCATATCGCGCGCCGCGTGGGCACGATCAGGGAACCGATCGGGGCGGCGCCGCTCGGGCGATTGCGGCAGGGCCACCAGCAAGGCCGCCTCAGCTGGCGTCAACCGCGTGGGTTCCTTGCCGAAATAGGACAACGATGCAGCGCGGACGCCCTCGATGTTGCCGCCGAACGGTGCCAGGGTGAGATAAATCGAGAGGATCTCGTCCTTGGAGTAGCGCCATTCCAGCTGCAGGGCACGCGCGGCTTGCACGACCTTACCGGAGAACGAGCGCTTGGCCTGCGGCTCGAGCAGGCGTGCGGCCTGCATCGACAAGGTCGAGGCGCCCGACACGATGCGCCCGCGCGAAGCGTACTGCAGCGCGGCGCGCACGGTGGCCAGCGGATCGACACCGGGATGCGAGTCGAAGCGCTGGTCTTCATAAGCTTTCAGCAGCTTCAGATAGATCGGATCGACATCGCCGGGTGTCGCCTTCAGACGCCAACGGCCGTCGGCCCCGGTAAACGCCCGCAGCAGGCGGCCGTCGGCGTCGAGCACCTCGACCGATCGCGCCTGGTAGCGCGACAGATCGGGCGGACAGAGGCGGTCGATCGTAAACAGGCTGCCGGTGATCGCGAGTGACGCCACCACGAGCGTTCGGACGAGACGGAGGGTTTTCGGACCGCGGGCGTCCACGCCCGCATTCGCTCGGAGCGAAGCGGAGAGCGAAGCGCCGTTGGCGCAGGCGCGCCGATGCGCGCGTGGACGCGCGCGGTCCGAAGAGGCAAGCCCCTCATCCGCTCCTTCGAGGCCCCTTCTCCCCGCCTTCGCGGGGAGAAGGGGTGATGATGACCAGCCGAACACGGTCCGCCCTCAACGCGCCAGCACGGTGAGCTTGCCGGCGGCGCCGCGGGCGACGGTCTCGGGGTCGTACATGTCCTCGGCCTGGACGGCCGGCAGCGCGTAGGTGCCTGGGGTGACCGCGCGCACGATGTAAGCGAGCTGCACGCCCGAACGGTCTTCCTCGTTGAACCAGAAGCGCATGGTGTCGCTGGCCGGCCGCCGGCCCAGTGTGAAGGCGGCGAAGAAGCGATCGTCACGCGCCTCGGCGCTCGATACCGTCGAGAGCTTGGGCAGGAACTTGTAGGCGTTCTCCTGGGGCAGCACGCCCTCGATTTCCAGCCCGGCGGGCAGCAGGTCGAGCAGGGCGATCTCGCGGTAGGTCCTGCTCACGTTGCCGACCGAGACCAGCACGATCAGGCGATCGTTCTGGCGCACCTTGCTCAAATCAGCCGGCTTGCCGTCGAGCGTCAGGTACTGACGGTTGAGCTGCAGGCCCTTCTGTTCGGCCGGCAACGTTTGTGTCGGCACGCCGCGCACCGAGACGGTGGCCCACACTTCGCCCGCGGCCGCGTTCTTGACCGTGAGCTTCTTGCCGGCCTTGACGTCGACGTCGAAGGCGGCCGGATCGCGATCGGGCTTCACCGACTGGCCATCGACCATCAGGTCAAGCTTGCCGCTGCCGCCCTGCAGGGTGGCGTAGGCCGCCATCAGCATCCACGCCTTCTCCTGGGTCGTGGTCCAGCGATCTTCCAGGCGCTTCTGCTCCAGCATCAGCGCCGTCAGCCGCGCCAGCGCCGGTCGCTGATCGGCGTCGGGCACCAGCGAGATCAGGCCAGCGAGGTCGCGCAAGGGCGTACCGTAGTAGTCGTCCTTCGGCTTCTGCCCGACGCTGGCCATGGCGAGCTGGAACTGGTTCTGCGAGCGGCCCCGCTCGCCGACCAGGGTCAGCGCCGCGGCCAGATGCCCGCGACCCAGGGCACCGGCGATCTTGTCGCCGTCCGTGTCCTGGAAGTAGCGGACACGGCCGGGATCGGCGAGACCCGCACGCGCCAGCACGTACCAGGCATAGGCCTGCGCGTTGGGCGTCATCTTCTCGGCGGTGCGCTGCAGCCACAGCAGGCCACGCCGATAGGGCGTCTCGGGCACGACATAGCCCTTCTCGCGCGCCCGCATCAGGAAGTCCAAGGCGTAGACCTGCAGCCACGGATCGGCGATAGAGCTCTGCGCACTCCACATGCCGAAGCCGCCGTCGGACGCTTGGCGATCCAGCACGCTGAACACGGCATCTTGGACCCGGCGCGCGATCGCACGATCCTCGCGCTGGGCACCCAGCAACGCCACGTCGTTGAAGTAGAGCAGCGGCAAGGCGCGGCTCGTCGTCTGCTCGAGGCAGCCGTACGGGTAGCGATCGAGCGTACGCAGGATCGAGGCGACGTCGAAGCCGCGCAGGGCCGAGACCGCCACAGCGACATTGGCGGTGCCGGGCAGGAAGTCGGCCGCCGCCTCGCGATCGACGGTCAGCTCCTTGCCCGCCGTCAGCGACACGGCGAACTGCTTGGTGACGGGGGCCTGGGTCGGGCGCACCTCGATCTGCCAGTCGCGTGTCACCTTGAAGCCACCGGGGCCTTCCATGGCCAAGGTCACCGTGCCGATACCGGTCTCGCGGGCCACGATCGGTATGCTGAACTGCTCGCGCTTATTGGCGGGCAGCGCGACGTTCTTGTCGCCGCCGGTCACGTTGATCGGACCGGTGGCGGTCAGGTGCACCTTGTAGTCGCCGGGTTTGCCCTCGACGTTGTGCAGCGAGATCGTGGCGCGGCTGTCGTCGCCGGGCGCCAGGAAGCGCGGCAGCACCAGGTCGCTGGTGATGGCGTCGCGCACGAACAGGCGCTTCTCGCCGGCACCGACGCGGGTCTTGTCGAACGCCACCACCATCAGCCGGACCTGGCCGATGAAATCGGGCACATCGAGCGCAACGCGCGCCTCGCCGTTGGCGTCGAGCTTCACGACGCCGGAGAACAGCGAGGCGATCTTGATCGGCACGGCGTCCAGCCCGGCACCGCCGCCGCCGTCGCCGCCGCTGCGCAGCTGGCCCATGAAGTCGGCGCGCGGGTCGAGCAGCTTGCCGTAGTCGTCGCGCATGGAGACGCCCAGCATGCGCTTGCCGAAGTAGTAGTCGACCGGCGCCGGCGTCTTATGCTTGGTGAGCTGCAGGATGCCCTCGTCGACGGCGGCCAGCGTGACGAACACCTCGTTGTTGCCGGCATTGGCGACCTTCACCGGCATCACGACGCGCTGGCGCGGCGCCACGCGTTCGGGCGTGCCGATCTGCACCTGCAGGCTGCGCGGCCCGGGATCGATGGCCAGCCACGCCAGGCCGACCGTGCGCACCGGCGTGCGGTCGGTGCTCTGCTGCTGCAGTGGCCGATAGGCGGTAACCAGCGCATAGGCGCCGGCGCCCCAATCGGCCGAGACCGGGATCTCCAGCGTGGAGCCGCTGGCGGCGACCGTCACCATGCGGGTCTCGAGGATGCGGTCGCTGGCCAGCACCAGCAGTGCCTCGCCGGCAAACGGTGCCTCGATGCGCACCTTGGCGGTCTCGCCGGGTGCATACGCCTTCTTGTCAGCCACGACACCGGCGGTGTCGGGTGTGTCGCGCTCGTCGGAGGACGAACCCCAGCCGACATAGAACTTGATGACCGTCCGGGTATCGTTGTCGGCATCGACCACGACCAGGCGGTGGCGGCCCCATTCGAACGTGCCGCGCACGTTGGCGGGGCGGTCGGCGGTTACATCGAGCGTGCCTTCCGACACGATTGCGGCGCGATCATTGTCCTGCCAGCGCCAGCGACCATCCTGGTCCTGGAACCACTGGTAGGTGCGGGTGATGCGCTCGATGCGCCATTGCAGGCCCGAGCGCGCGATGCGCTTGCCGTTGGCATCGACGGCGGCGACTTCGAAGGCAGCCTCATGGCCCTCGGGCACGAAGAAAGAGAAGTCCTTCTTGCCGTACCACGGCGGCAGCTCACGGTCGCCCAGCGCCGGACGCACACCGACATAGGCCTTGCGGGTGCGGATCGGCACAGAGAGCGTCTCAGACGTCGGCCGCCCACCGGGCTCGAGCACCGAAACGCGGGTCTCGCCCAGCAGCGGCGCGAGATGGTCGATCTTCTCGTCGAAGGTCGCCGTGGCGCGGCTCTTACCTTTGGCGTCGAGCGTCGGCACGTCGAGCTTGACGATCTCGGGACCGAACTTTGCGTCGGGATCGCCGAACACATAGCCGGGCAGAGTGGGGAAGGGCGTCGGGTCGATCTTGACCGTCATCTCGCCTTCGCCTTCGAGGTCGGCGGCGGGGGCGCCGTAGAGGAAGTCGGCGCCGATGTCGATCGCCACCTCGGCGTCGCGGCCGACGGGACCCTTGGGGCCGGCCAACTCGACCTTGATCTTCTGCGGGATGAAGTCCTCGACCGCGAACTCGACGCGGCCAACCGGCGCGCCCTTGGGGTCGAGGTAGGTCTCGACCGACCATTTGCCGCGCCGCGCGGTGCGCGTCAGCTCCAGCGGCCAGTGCAGGCCGCCGGCACCCTGCATCTGCAAGGCGGCGCGCCGATATTCGACACCGTCGGGCCGCTTGGCGACCATGGTGACCGGCACACCGTCGACGGCATTGGCCGCGCGGTCGCGGATCAGCGCCACGATATTGACGGTCTCGCCGGGCCGGAAGACACCGCGCTCGGTGTACAGGAAGGCGTCCACCGGGCCGGGCACGGGACGACCTTCGACGCCGCGGTCACTGAGGTCAAACGCGGCCTTCTTGATGTCGATGTGGTTGAAGTCGGATCGGCCGCGATCCAGCGCCATCACCATGATGGGCTCGGCGGCGGCCTTGGCATTGAGCAGGTTGGCCGGGAAGTGCGCCTTGCCCTGCGCGTCGGTGGTGAGCTTGGCGATGTCCTCGTTGTTGCGTGCGATCAGGGTCAGCTCGACGCCGGCGGCGGGCTGCGCCGTGTTCAGCGAGCGGGCAAACACGGTCAGCCCATCGCTGCCGGTGAAGGTCGTGAGCCCGACGTCGGTGTCGATCAGCCACTGCGTGGCAAAGCGGCGCTCGTAGTACTTGTCGTAGTCGAAGTTCTCGTTCTCGCGGCTCAGCAATTCGTCGAGCGCGCCGTCGGCGGCGTTCCACGCCACCACGACATAGGCGCCGGGCTTCCAGTCCTTGACGACCTCGCGTACCGGGATGGACGTGGTCACCGCCTTGTTCTGGATGTTGCGCACCTCCATGGTGCCCGACCACAAGAGCGTGCCGGTCTTCTTGCGGAACGCGTCCATGGCATAGGACTGCAGCTCGCGGCGGCTCTCGCCAAAGGCCTCGTCATCGTCGGCGTAGAAGATCGAGGCGCTACGGCCGACTTGCGAGACCATGCGCTCGCTGATGCGGTAGACCTGCACATAGACCTTGGAGACGTTGACCGTGGTGAGCGGCACGCCAGCGGCGGTCTCGCGCGGCAGGATGTGGCCCTTGCCCTGGAAGCCCACCGACGCCGGGCGTTCGCCCAGCGCGACGTCGACCTTCTCGCTTGACACGAGCTTGGAGCCGCCCTTGGCCGGCAGGCCGGCTTTCAGCTCAACGCTATAGTTGGTGCCGTAGGTCAGCCCGCTCAGGCAGATGCGCTCCTGGCGCACGACCAATGCCGGCTTGATCTGCGGGTCGATGGCCAGATAGTCCTCGTACTTCACGCGCCCGCTGTCATCGAGCATTTCAGAGAAATGCAAACAGGCTTCTGGCGTCGCATCGGCGCTCAAGGTCATGCGCGCGAAACGGAAGGGAATCTGCGCCGGTGTCGGTGCGGCGGTTGGCGTTGGTGCCGGCTTGGGCGCGGCGTCGGCAACCTTCGTCTCCGGTGGCTTGGGTGCCGGCTTGGCGGCTGGCACCGGCGGCGTGGCCGTCGACACGTCGAATGGATCGGCACGATGGCCGATGACATAGCCGCCGAGGCCTGAAAGGACGGCGACGGTGACAAGCAAGGCTGCGGTGGTCTTCTTCATGGTCATCACCTTGAGCAGGCCGTTCCGCGGCGGCGGGCGGAAGGGCTGGACACACCACGCTGGAGGCGTGCGAAGCACAGCCTACCGCGTTGAAATTCAAAAGAGAAGTGATCGCTCGCCAAAGCGATTCTTGCAAGATTATGAGGCAAGCGAACACACATGGGAAACAATAGTCCAAGTATCGCTGAACCGTGGCTGGATTGTGTCAGCAGGGCGTCAGCACCGAGACGGCGCGAAATTCCTCAAAGCCGTGCTGTTCCTGCAACACGCTCTGCACGATTCCGGCACATCCGATCCATCGGGTGAAGGCCTGGCGACGACGTCGTTGTGGATGACCGCACAGGGCGCTGTCGCCGCCGGCGGCACCCTTTGCTAAGCAGCGTACCGCACACGTTTTCACACGGACATGACCCTTCATCTGATCAAGCTCGCCGTCGGAGTCGACGACATCGCGCATCTGAAGAAGCTCCAGGACAAGCGTCGCAAGGAACGCCGGCAGAAGCCGGGCACGCCGCACTGGGTCTTCACCCGCAACACGCCACGCCGCGCCGACGATCTGCTCGACGGCGGCTCGTTGTATTGGGTGATCCGCGGCGTGGTGCGCTGTCGGCAGGTGCTGGTCGGCCTCGACGACGACCGCGACGCCGACGGCGACAAGTTCTGCCGCATCAAGGTCCGGCGCACAGTCGTGGCGACGGCGCCCAAGGCCATGCGCGCCTTCCAGGGCTGGCGCTACTACAAAGACGACCTGGTGCCCCCCGACTTGCGCGCCGGCGACACCACCGACGTGCCGCCCGACATGGCCGCCGAGCTGAAGCGCCTGGGATTGCTGTAGCTTCCCTCCCCCACGCGGTGGGGAGGTGGCCGAAGGCCGGAGGGGGACCCGACGCGGTCTCTGTTACCAAGATCACTACGGGTCCCCTCCGGCCCTTCGGGCCACCTCTTCACTGCGTGGGCAGGAAGATTCAATGCGCAGCGTCCGGCCGGTCCTTGCGCAGTGCCAGCCATTCGGCCATTAGCCGGCCGTTGTCGGCCGGGAACGTCTCTTCCAGGACCGACGAGGCCGTGACGCGATCGACGCGGAAGTGACGATAGTCGGCGCGCAGTTCGCACCACGCGGCGATCAGAGTGACGTCGACGTAGTAGGCCATGGCAATCGGCCAAACGGTGCGCTCGCTGCGCTTGCCCTTGTCGTCGACGTAGGTGATGCGCATCTTGCGCTGCGCGCGGATGGCGCCGCGCACGGCGGCGAGATCAACCCCGGTGGGCGTCACAGCATCACCGTCGGAGATATAGAATGCCGGCTGCTCGATCGGCGGACGCAGGTCTTCGGGCAGCACGGCCATCACCTTCGACAGCACGTTGTTGGCGGCCTGCTGCAGCTTGCGATCGCGCAGGCGGTGCACCAGGCGCGCGCCGACGGCGATGGCATCGACCTCCTCGGCCGTGAACATCAAGGGCGGCAGGTCAAAACCGCGGCGCAGCATGTAGCCGATCCCGGCGGCACCTTCGATCGGGATGCGCCTGGCCTGCAGGGTGGCGATGTCGCGATAGACCGTGCGCACCGTGACCTCCAGTTCGGCGGCGATCGCCGCGGCGGTGAGCGGCCGGCGGCTGGAGCGCAGGATCTGCAGGATGTCGAACAGCCGGTCGGCGCGGCGCATGTCGAGGCCTCCGAGGGGCGTCCGATACTCTACTGACAAAACGCTGTCAGCAGCCACCCCCTATGGTCGCGGCGCGTCAAAGGAAAGCGCCCCACCATGACATCGCAGCAGGATCAGGTCCGTATCGGCATTCTTTTGGCGCTGGCATCGGCGGTCGCGTTCAGCACGGCCGGGCTGTTCACGCGACTGATCACGGTGGATGCGTGGACCATCCTGTTCTGGCGCGGTCTGTTCGCCGGCCTGTTCATCGGCGGCTACGTCATCTGGCAGCACCGCGCGCGCACCCTGGCGGCCATCCGCGCCATCGGCTGGATCGGGTTCATCCCGGTGGCCTGCACCAGCCTGTCGACGATCTGTTTCATCAATGCGCTGCGGTTGACGGATGTGGCCGACGTGGTGGTGATCGCGGCCACGGCGCCGTTTGTCACGGCGGCGCTGGGCTGGTTGTGGACCGGTGAGCGCGAGAGCCGCGTCACGCTGGGAGTCAGTGCGGTGGCGCTGGCCGGCGTGGCGCTGATGTTCGATGTCAGCCTGTCGCGGGATCATCTCGTCGGCAATCTGCTGGCGTGCGCCATGACCGTGCTGATCTCCATCCCGAAGGTCGTCATCCGCCACAAGCGGGAAATTTCCATGCTGCCGGCGGCGAGCCTGGGCGCCTTCGGGTGCGCTCTGGCCGTGCTTCCCGTCGCGAGTCCTGCGGCACCTAGCGCCGCGGATTTTGCCTATCTGGTCCTGTTCGGCACGTCCCAGTTCGGGCTTGGCCTGTTGCTGATCACCATCGCTACGCGCCTGATCTCGGCCACGCGATCGGCGCTGATCGAGAGCCTGGACACGCCTTTGGCGCCGCTCTGGGTCTGGCTTGCCTTCGGCGAGACGCCGCGGCTGATGACCTGTATCGGCGGCGTTGTGGTGATGCTTGCCGTGATCGTCGATATGCTGCTGTCATCGCGTCGGGATGGAGGCGGGCATGCAAGGTCAAGGCGAGGCCGTCGTGATGCGGGAATATGGTCCGCCCGCAGTTCTGCGACTTGAGCGGGTGATGCTGCCCGCGCTGGGGGACCACGACATTCGCGTGCTCAGCCTGGCATCAGCTGTCAACCACTCGGACCTCGAGATCCGGGTCGGCACCTGGCGTATCCGCGGAGACAATCCATTTCCCTATGTTCCCGGCCTGGAAGTCGTGGGCGAGGTGGTGGCAGCAGGCGCCGCGGTGTCGGACTTCCGCATCGGCGATCGCGTCATCACCATGATGCAGGGCTTCGGCGGCGTGCGCGCCGAGCGGCCCGGCGGCTATGCCACCTTCGCCACGATGCCGGCAGCGACGGCAGCGCCGGTGCCCGTCGACCTGGATGTCCACGCAGTCGCTGCCCTGGGGTTGGCGAGCGTCACGGCGTTCGAGGGCTTGCGCAAGCTGGGCAGCCTCGACGGACGGCGGATCGCCGTCACCGGCGCGGCAGGCGGCGTTGGCTCGGCCGCGGTCGGCATAGCGCGGGCGCAGGGCGCCGATGTAGTCGCCATCGTCTCGCGCGCCAGCCAGGGCGACTATGTCCGCGGGTTGGGCGCGATCGATGTCATGGCTGCCGACGCTGTCACCGCAGGCGCGCTGGGCGAGGCGAGCCTCGATGGCATCCTGGATACCGTGGCCGGCGCCGGCTTCGGTGCCTACGTCGCCGCCTTGCGTCCCGGTGCCACGCTCTGCCTGGTGGGTTCGGTCGGCGGCCATCACGTCGCCTTCGACACCGATTATCTCTATGACGTGACCTTGACCGGCTATTCGACCGAAAGCCTCGATGGCAGCGCGTTGCGCCGTGCCATGGCGTCCATCACCGACGATCTCCGGCGCGGCGCGCTGGTGCCGCCGGCGCACACGCTCTTCGCCTTGCGTGACGCTGCCGCGGCGCACGAAGCGCTCGAACGACACGGCGTGCAGGGACGCATTCTGCTGGTGCCGTCGGAGAACTAGGGAATTCCTGGGAGCGCGGGCCTCCGGCCCGTTCATGTCTCGGCGCGCAGCGCACCGGCGAAAGCAAGGCTTTCGCCGGAGATGCAGGCGGGACGCCGCGCTCCCGGGCGAGTACGTCAGCGTTTGGCGGCCGCCTTACGCTCGGCGTCCAGGCGCTTGAGTTCGCGGCGCATGATCTTGCCGGTGGTGGTGAGCGGGAAGTCGGTGACGAACTCGACCTCGCGCGGATATTCGTGCGCCGCCAGCCGCGTCTTCACGTAGCCGGCGATATCGGCCTTCAGCGCATCCGACGGCGCTACCTCGGGGCGCAGCTGGATGAAGGCCTTGACGATCTCGGTGCGCACGGGGTCGGGCACGCCGACGACGCCGACCATGGCCACGGCCGGATGCTTGATCAGGCATTCTTCGATCTCGCCCGGACCGATGCGGTAGCCGCCCGAGGTGATCACGTCGTCGTCGCGGCTCTTGAAGAAGAGATAGCCGTCCTCGTCGAGGCGCCCGAGATCGCCGGTCAGCAGCCAGTCGCCGGCGTATTTCTTCTGTGTCGCCTCGGGATTGTTCCAGTATTGCAGCATCACCACCGGATCGTGGCGCCAGCCGGCGAGCTGACCTTCCTCGCCCGGCGGCAGCGGGCTGCCGGCGGAATCGACCACGGCGACGCGGCGGCCGACGCACGCACGGCCGCAGGAGCCGGCCCGGACCTCGAACCAGTTGGGGCTGTTCAGGGTCATCAGGTTCATCTCGGTCTGGCCATAGCCCTCCGAGAGCGTGCAGCCGAAGGTCTCACGGCCCCACTGCAGCAGTTCCTCGCCCATCGCCTCGCCGCCGGTGTAGACCGACCGCACGGCATAGTCCCAGCGCTGCCGCGGTGCTTCGACCTGGCGCATCATCTTGAGTGCCGTGGGTGGGATGAAGCTGACGCCGACATGGTGCTTCTGCAGCAGGTGGAAGGCCTTCTCGGGATCGAACTTGGTGAAGCGGTGCGCCAGCACCGGTGTGCCGAAATACCAGGCCGGGAACAGCGCGTCGTAGAGACCGGCGATCCATGCCCATTCGGCCGGCGTCCACAGCACCTCGTTGCCGCGCGGCCAGAAGTCGGCCCATTGCTGCATGGCCGGGATCACGCCCTCCAGCATGCGATGCGCGTGCAGGGCGCCCTTGGGCTGGCCCGTGGTGCCCGAGGTGTAGACCAGCAGCGCCGGATCCTCGCGGTGCGTGTCGACGGTGGTGAAGGAGTCTGACGCCGCGGCGACCAGGGTGTCGTAGTCCAGGAAGTCACTGGCATGCTTGCCGGCGCCGATGACGATGATGTGCTTGAGCGCCGGCAGGCGCGGGCGCGCACCCAGCACCTTGGGCAGCTGCGACATGTCGGTGATGACGACACAGGCACCGGCGTTGGCCAGGCGATACTCGACCGCTTCCTCGCCGAACAGGGTGAAGAGCGGTAAAGCCACCGCACCCATGCCGTAGCAGGCGACATGCGCCACCGCCAGCTCGGCACTCTGCGAGAGGAACACGCCGACGCGCTCGCCCTTGGTGACCCCCAAGCCCGTCAATGTATTGGCCAGCCGGGCGCTGGCGCGCAGGATATCGCCGAAGCTCCAGGTTCGCACCGAGCCGTCGGCATTCTCGACGATCATGGCCAGCGCCTGCGGCGGATGGCGCTCACAGACCTGGCGGCGGATGTTGTAGCGATCGGCTATGCGCCACTGGAACCGGCGCTGCGCCTCTTCATACGGTACGCCCAACGGCAACATCTGCTCGACCTCTGCTGGACCTGCGCGCGTCATTTGAGCACGAACGGCGCGCAAGTGTCTGCGGTGATCTGCGGAGGCCTTCGAGCGCCGTTCGCTCAGCGGTTCGGCACGCCGGCGATCTGCATCGGCTTCACCTCGATGCGTTGCCAGACCTTGCCGGTCACGTAGGGGTCGCGCTTCAACCAGGCATCGAGGTCGGCGCGGTCCTTGAAGTTCACCATCATGGCCGAGCCGATCATCTTGCCGTCGTCGTCCAGCAGGGCGCCGCCCGATACCACTTCGCCGCGCTCGAGCATCGGCTTGATGCCTTCGAAGTGGGCGGGCCGCGCCGCCATGCGGCGGTTCATGGCGTCGGCGTCGGTGCCGTCGTAGGCAAGCACCAGATAGTGCGGCATGCTGTTCCCTCCCGTGATGGCGGCGGCTGCGCCGCCGCACTGCGGGCGGCACCGTATTTTCTTTCAATTGATCGATCAAGATTGTCGGTCCTGGCCGATTGCGCTATCTGCCTTTGATACACGCCGGGAACGGGGCAGGAGACAGCGTGAGGAAGACAGGCTCGCCATTGAAGATGACCAAGCCCGACGGCCCGATCGCCATGGGCCGCAACACCAAAGCCGGCGAGCCGACGCGATTGCGCATTCTCGATGCGGCCGAACGGCTCTTCGCCGAGAACGGCATCGATGGCACGTCCTTGCGTCGCATCATGGCGGCTGCCAAGGTCAGCATCTCGCAGATCAACTATCATTTCGGCACCAAGGAAGCCTTGCTGCACGCCATCTTCGTGCGCCGGGCCGTACCGCAGATCGAGGCGCGGCTGAAGCTGCTGGACGGCGCGCGCAAGATGCCGGCGGAGCGGCGACTCGAAGAGTTGGTGCGCACCTATTTCGCGCCCATCGAATGGTTCGTCTCGGGCGATCGCGAATCGGTCGACTATGTGCGCATCCTGGCCCGCATCGGGCTCGATCCCAGTGATGCCGGGCGGTCGATGCTCTCGGAGTTCTATGACGATTTCCAGCATCAGGTGATCGCCGAGCTGCAGAAAGTGCTGCCCGACGTGTCGGAGGCCGACATCTACTGGCGCTGGCACTGCATGCTGGCGATTCTGCTCTACAGCATGACCTACGTGAGCCGTCTGCGCGACGTCTCGGGCGGGCGTTACGACATGCGTCACGGCAATGAGTTCTTCGATCACGTGATCCCGTTCCTGGTCAGCGCCATGCGCACGCCGAGCCGGCCCGGCAAGAAGCCATCGTCGACTCGCCGCCCGCCGGCCCCCAATGGCACCGCGCCATCGGCTACCAAACGATCACACGTCGGCAAACGTCGGGCGGGCGCCACCACCAGTCCCTAGGGCGCCGGCGCCGTCCACCGACAGGCAGCAACTTGCGAGTCGCTCGTGCGCGTCTCGCCGTGCGGATTGTAATTCGATCGATCGATCGATATACTTTAAAAAATTGGAGGAAACGACATGCCCACAGGGCAGGGATGATCGCCGATTCGCTGGCGCGATACCGGGCGCCCACGATGGATGCATCGCAGCCACCGTTCATCGCGCTCAAGGATGTCGCCAAGACCTACAGCGCGCGTGCTGGCGGCGTCGTGCCGGCGGTGGAGAGCGTCTCTTTCGGGATCGGACGCGGCGAGTTCACGTCGATCGTCGGCCCCTCGGGCTGTGGCAAGACCACGCTGCTGAAGATGATCGGCGGCCTGCTGGCGGTGTCCGGCGGCACGATCACCTACCACGGCATTCCCAGCGGCCAGAAACGCCCCGAGCTGGGCATGGTGTTCCAGGACGCCGTGCTGCTGCCGTGGCGAACGGTGCTGCAGAATGTGATGCTGCCGATCGAGGTCGCCCTTGCCGATCTCGCGGCCGGCCGGAAACAGGCCCAGGCGCTGATCGAATTGGTGGGGCTGCGCGGCTTTGAGGACAAGTATCCGGCCGAGCTCTCCGGCGGCATGCAGCAACGCGCCTCGATCGCGCGGGCGCTGGTCAACGATCCGGCGCTGCTGCTGATGGACGAGCCGTTCGGTGCGCTCGATGCGCTCACGCGCGAGCGCATGACGTTGGAGCTGCAGCGCATCTGGAGCAGCAGCCGCAAGACCGTGCTCTTCATCACGCATTCGATCCCCGAGGCCGTTCTGCTATCGGACCGCGTGATCGTGATGACGACCCGGCCCTCGCGCGTGGCGGAGATCATCGACATCGACCTGCCACGACCGCGTACCCTGCAGATCTCGGGCGATGCCCGATTCATCCGCTACGCCACGCACATTCGCGAGCTGTTCACCGCCACGGGGGATCTCTGAGGCATGAGCATGCCGGCAACCGCCCACAGCACCACCCGTGACGCCATGGCGGGCGCGGCCGTCTTCGCGCGGCTGATGCGGCGCTTCGACCTCGGTTTTTTTCTATCGCTGCTGCTGTTCGTCGCGCTGTTCGGCGGCTGGCAGCTGGCGGTGAATCGCGGATTACTGCCGGCATTCGTCCTGCCGGCGCCGACCGATGTGGCGTTGCGCGTGGTCGAGGATGCCCTGCTGCCGCGCGTGCACGTCGCGACCCTCTACACGCTGACGGCGATCCTGGTCGGTTTCGCCATCGCCGCCATGCTCGGTATTGCGCTGGGTGCCGCCGTCGCGCTGGTGCCGCTGCTCGATCGCGTGCTGTCGCCCTACATCATCGCCTTGCAGACCATCCCGAAGGTGGCGATCGCGCCGATCCTGATCATCTGGTTCGGCATGGGCATCGAATCCAAGATCGTGATCGTGGCGCTGATCGACTTCTTCCCGATCCTGGTCAACGCAGCGGCCGGTTTCCGCAACATCGACCCGCGACAGATCCTGCTGATGAACGCCATCAACGCTTCGCCGTGGCAGATCTTCGTCAAGGTCCGTGTACCCAATGCCATGCCCTACCTGATGGCAGGCATCTACATCTCGATGGTGTTCTCGGTCATCGGTGCCGTCGTCGGCGAATTTATCGGCAGCACGCAGGGGCTGGGCAGCGAGATCGTGCAGCGTCAGGCGGTGATGGACGTGGTGGGCGTGTTCTCGATGCTGGTCATCCTGACCGTGATCGGAATCGCGCTCAACGCCATTACACGGCTGGTCGCCAAGCGCCTGGTGTTCTGGGCCGATTCGGAGAATCCGGCGGGCGTGTGATCGCTATCCAGGAGGATGATCCGTGAGCAGACGACTCAGTATTCAGATTCCCGGTTTCAAGCACGTCAACCCGATCCCCAACGCGGCGCGTGTCGGCAACCTGCTGATGTCGGGCGCGATCCTCGGCGTCGATCCCGACACGCATAAGATGCCGGCTGATCTGGAAACGCAGTGCCGCAACATGTTCGCGCATGTTCGAAGCATCGTCGAAGCGGGCGGCGGCACGATGGACGACGTCGTGAAGATAACGGTGTGGCTCAAGGACGTCACACAGCGCGACGTGCTGAACAAGATCTGGCTCGCGACGTTTCCGGACGCGGAGAACCGGCCGGCGCGCCACGCGCTGCCGATTGTCGGCGACTCGCCGGCCCTCATTCAATGCGACGTGACCGCCGTCATCGGCTGAGCCGACAGGAGAAAGTGATGCAGGATCTGGCCAACATGCAGCTGAAGCCGATGCAGAAGTTCAAGGTATTCGATCCCAACCCAAAGACACCATCGCCCCTGCCACCACCCAAGAGCTGCGACAGCCAGTTCCACATCTTCGCACCGGTCGACCAGTACCCGATCCGCCCCGGCGCGGCCTATCACACGCCCCAGGCGACGATCGGCGCGGCGTTGCGCATGCACAAAGCGCTGGGTATCGAGCGCGGTGTGATCGTGCAGTCAACCGCCTACGGCAAGGACTGCCGCATCCTGCTCGACGGCCTGCAGGAGGCGGGACCCAACTACCGCGGCATCGCCGTGATCGACGACACGGTGAGCGATGCCGACCTGCGGCGCATGCACGACGGCGGCGTGCGCGGCATCCGCTTCAACTACCTCAAGGTCCTGAACATCGTCCCCAGCCCCGAGACGCTGAAGCGGTCGATCGCGCGCGCCCAGGAGCTCGGCTGGTTCGTGAAATTCAACGCCTCGGGCGAAGACCTGATGGCGATCGAGCCGATCCTGCGCACGATCAAGACCCGGGCCGTCGTCGATCACCTGGCCTTTCCCGATTTCAACCAGCCGGTGACCCAGCCCGGGATGCGCCTGGTGCGCGACCTGATGCAGCAGGGCAACTGGTGGGTGATGCTGTCCAATGGCGATCGCGCCTCGAAGCAGGGCTATCCCTGGCGCGACGCCGTCCCTTATGCGCGGTCCTACATCGATGTTGCGCCGGACCGCGTGGTCTGGGGATCGGACTGGCCGCATCCGCTGGTTGCCGAGGACCAGGAGATGAAGAACGACGGCGACCTGCTGGAGCTGCTCTACAGCTACACCTCCAGCGAAGCGATCAAGCGCATGATCCTGGTCGACAATCCGGCCGTCCTGTTCGGTTTCGATCGCTGAGGCCGA
>Ga0187894_10003612_pt1 | contig 17167 bp, 9 predicted proteins | sample GBC1701081metaG_FD_136650 | JGI IMG/M metagenome (GOLD analysis project Ga0187894, IMG submission 136650) | White microbial mat communities from a lava cave in the Kipuka Kanohina Cave System on the Island of Hawaii, USA - GBC170108-1 metaG ...
ACTTCTGCAGGGATGGCAATAGGTGGAATTTCAATTGGTGCGTTTCCTTCTTGGGCTGCGCCATTAAAATATACTGATATTACTCCAACTGTTGTTTCGAGCGGAAATTCTGTTAAAATTACTGTTGAGAGACCTACGTCTGATTCAAGGAAGCTTTATGTTTACGCGACTATGTATGAGTTCGATAGAGAATATAATATGTGGAGAAGTCGTTTTTCTGAGGCTTCGCAAAGCGGTGAATTAAAAGCGAACAAGTGGCACATTAACAAAGCAGTTTTTAGTGTTCCTGTTAATTCTCAAAAATTCCCTGCAGGTTTGAATTATGTTGTTGTTTATTGGTGCGCCGATAACGGCAAGGATTCAAGCGGAAGACAAATGTGGGATTGTAATGGTGCGAAATGGCTTTTGGGCGCGTTTGAGCAAATTGGTGTTTGTGGAGATAACGTTATTTCCTCTCAAGAAGTTTGTGACCCTCCTGGAAAATTATGCAATCAATTAACCGGAGTTGTTCAAAATGGTTCATCGCTAATTACCGCATCCCAATCAGGCAAGCAGTCAGTTGTTGGTTCTCAAACTTCCATAGGTTCATCCGGCGTCACAACTCAGTACGTTTGCGCGAATGATTGTAAGTCGTGCGTTCCTTCGCAAGTTCAAATTCCTGTTTGTGGCAACAAGTTGCTTGAAAAAGGGGAGGATTGTGAGCCTCCGTATAATCCTGCAAGCGCTTTGCCTTCTACATCGGCAATTTATGAATGCACTATGTTTAACTCTACTGTAAAAGGCGTTAAAGGTTATTGCAGTCAAAACTGCACTTGTATTCCCCCAACTTCAGGCGAACCTCCTGGGACTCAATATGTTTGCGGAAACAACATTACCGAGCCGGGTGAAGAATGTGATGGCTCTTCCTCTGCGCCTTTGAATTCGTTATGTATCAATTGTGCTATTATTTGCGACGTAGGTTTCGTAAAACAGGGAAACCAGTGTGTTCCACAATCTAGCGGTTCTTCTTTTATTTGCCCTCCTTCATGGGTTGATACTACTGGAGCTGAAGCGAGTTTCTTTTTAGGTTTATTGAATCCTTGGCAGTATAACATCATGCAATTAAACGCTGCAGGACAGCCAAAATTGTTTGCAAGTGTTTATTTGGTGAATCCTTTCGGCCCTGCTACAGCGACTAATCTTAAAGTTATTTTCGCGAGTGAGCCTCAGCGAGATTTGTTTGGAACTCTAATTTCAAGTCAGCACAACTACCCTATGCGCGATGGTCTTTTATTTGAGTCAAATCCTTTTGCGTCAGGTAAAGCTGACTACTTGCTGTTAACTTTAAAGAGCAAAACTTCTAACAAGGTTACAATTTGCTGGAAAGCCGCAAATGATTATCCTGTAAATAAGCCTACAGTGACTTGAATTCTATGAAATTTAAAAAGAAGGTTAAAAGAAAAGTTTGGGCTTTTATCATTTATGAAATAATCACAACTCTTGCAAAGTTGGTTTATTTTGCAGGGCTTGCAATTCTAATTCCGCTTATTCCTCTTGTTTTTTCGCCGTTTGATTTAATCAATGCGAGACGTTCGCTTATGATTGCGTTTGTTTTAATTATTGTTAGTTTTTCCATTGTATATATTTTTACTAAATCAAAAAAGGTTGCTTTGCGCGCTCTTGGTTTTATGACTTTGCTTCCTGGTTTTTTAGCTGTTATTTTTTCATTTTTAGGTCCTATGAGAAAGGCCGAATTATTGGGTTATTTTTCAAAAGCGCCGTTTGTCAAAGAATGGGTTAAAGAATATGTTCCTAACGCTTGGCTTTTGGCCGGAATTTATATTATTCTTGGCTGCGCTTTGTGGTATTGGTCTGAGAAAGTACGTCATTGATTGCTTTTTTCAGTTCAGTTATTCCTTCTCCTTTTGTTGCGCTAACCGCGAGAGCATTCTTGTATTCTTTGCCAACGTCAGATTTGTTTGCGACGATTATTATTGGAAGTTTGAACATGTTTCGTATTTCTTTTAGCAAGTGTTCTTGGTCTTTTATAGGGTATCCGCAGTGCTCTGTCGGGTCTATTACAAAAACAATTAATTTCGCAAGGTGTTTTAACGCAAGTATTGCCTGTCGTTCGATAGGGTTTCTTTTTTCAAGCGGTCTGTCCAAAAGTCCTGGCGTGTCCACATATTGATTGCCTTCTTTGTCGTATCCCAGATTCAATTGCTGTGTTGTGAATGGGTATGGCGCTGTTTTTGGCGCAGCGCCTGTTATTGCGGATAATAATGTTGATTTTCCAACGTTTGGAGCGCCGGCAATTACTATTGTTGGTCTTTCTGTTTTAAGTGATGGGTATTCTCTCATTATTAGTCGCGCTTGTTCTAAGTTTTCAAGGTTGACTTTGACTTGTTTTATGACGCTGCTAACTCTGCCTAGGAATGCTGTTCTTTTTGTGTTGATGTATTCGAGGCGTGCTTGTTTTCGTATGTCTTCTACGGCGTTGCTCGTTAGGTTTTGTATTTGTTTTTTCGCCCATGTGAGTCCGCCAAGGCTTTTTCGCAAGTTGCCAATATCTAGCGTGCAGTTCATTAAGTCTTGATAGAATGGGTCTAAGCTGTCAAAGTTTGGAAAAGAATGAACGATGTTGTCAAGTGTTCTTGAAAGCGCACGGCCTACTGCCTGCACTCGCGTCGCTTCTATGTGTTTGCTTTTTGTGAGTTTGTCTCGTGTTTTTACGTCTCGAACGTTTTCTGCCGCTTGGGCTCCGTTCTTGAAAGCCATGTCTATTATTTTATCCCATCTGTCTATCTTGTTCAAACTATATAACGTCATAGCATATTAGTCCTGTGGGGGTTTAAAAAGGTTGGCAAAATAGATATAGAAGAAGCCATTTGAAATTACTATGAAAGTGCTTTTTGTTTGCAATCAAAATATGCATAGGAGTCCTACTGCTGAGCATTTGTTTTCAGATAAATTTGAGACTCGTTCGCGAGGCTTGTTTGGGGGAGCCATTATCACTGAATCTGACATGAGTTGGGCCGATATTATAGCGGTAATGGAGCCAGAGCAAAGAATTGAGCTTGTTAAGAAATTTCCTGCGGAATGTTTGAAAAAACGCCTTTTATGCCTAAATGTTCCTGATACTTTCTCAAAAGATGATCCTGCTTTGATTGAACTTCTTGAAAAGAAAAGTGAAGAGTTTTTAGAGCCATTCATCCAATAGTTCAAAAATCTGCTTTTTTGATTCGCATATGTAGGTATTTACAGAGAATAATTTCGTATCATGTTTGCTTATTTTGTACGAAATTTTATCAATCTCAAGTATGGTTATTTGCATCATAAAAAGCGCCCGCCTGCCTTGCGGAGCACCTTGGTTGTTGCAAGACAGGCAAGCAAGAATAAATTAAGATTTTGTTTTAAAATGTGTTTCTAAGAGAATTCCGTAATGTTTTCAATCATTTATGGTGCGTATTCGGGCTTTTGGTCCGTTTCCAACTACTGTATCACCTACATATACGGTATAGTATGCCGTGTAGTCTTTTGCCGCTTGGGCGCCGATGTATTCGTCGTATTTGTATCCGCGAGCAAAACTTACGTATTTATCTCTGAACGCAATTGGTACAACTTCGCACGCAGGTTTTGCTGGAAAGTCTACTAATTCTGCGCAAAGTTCTACTCTTATGTAGTCTGATGGGTCTTCAGCGTAAGGCCCGAAGCTTCCTGCGAATGTTTTAACTTGGCTTTTTTTGATTGGTATGTAATTGTAAGTGTCAATTACTCCGACTCGTATGTTATTTACAAAAAATTCCACGCTTTGAGCGTATACTTTGTCAAGAGGAACTCCTGCAGGTTCTGTTGGCTCTACTGCTTTTGGTGATGGTGATGTTTGTTCTTCTACAATGATTACTTGTTCGTTATCAACCCAAGGTGCTTTTGGTGTTGGCTGTTCTGGAACAGGAATTGATTGAATTGGCGGCTGTTGCGCTGCAAGGAATATCAAAATCGTGATTACAATGAGCAGTAAAATTATGATTATTGCTGTTCCTAGTTTTTTTGCCATGTTGCGACTATGATGTGAATTCGTGTGAACGCGAACACAATGAGTAAAAGGACAAAAAGAAACGCTGCTGCGGGTGTTTGCGCTTTCGCGGCAAGATAGAGCAGATAAAACACTGCGCCAATGAGCGCCAAGTTAATTGCGTAAGCCAGAACAATATTCTTCGCATGTTTTATTCCTATGGAGAACGTCTTTTTAAAGGTTTGTTGTGACGGGACAAGAGAGAATGATACGCTCGCAAAATAGTTCATTATGATAAAAAATATCCCAAACAGAGCCGCGCCAATAGTTGGTGAAACAAGCGGTATTAGTGAGCTTGTGCTTGTTGAATAAAATATGAATCCAACAAAAATCAAGACAAACCAAAATAATGATAGCAATGGAAATTTTAGGGCGACTTCAGAAAAAGGTACTTTGTTGTGAATTGTTTTAAGCGATAGCCACCAAACTATTGTTTTGAATATTATCCACGCAGCAAATCCTGAGAGTAAAAACATTACAATGAATGTTTTAACAACTGACCATGCACCTTCAAAGTCTTCGTTTTGCGTTAGTATGCTGTCAAGCTGATAATATTCCGCGGTTGATAATTTTGCTGTTTCAGAGTTAATTATTTCAAGTGTTTTCATTTGCGCTTCAACTGTTGGAACTAAAAACGCGTATTGAACTAAAACAAGAGCGGTAATAAAAATAAAATCTAACAATATGGAAAAAACAAAATTTCTTTTGTTCTTAAGTATCGCGTTCCAGGTTAAATGAAGTGTGTTCATTGCAAATATCTTAATGGTATTTCTGTTGTCTTGTATGTTGCTCCGTTATAATCAAAAATGAAACGAGAATTATAGACGACTCCTCGAGTTGCGCCTGCAGGAAGGTCGCCAACATAAGAAATATATGCTGTTTTTTGTCCTGACGTGCCTGCAATGTCTGCAGAATAGCAAACTAACAATGTTTCTTTTTGTGTTTGAGAATTTTTATCTGTGAGGCATAACTGAACGTTCGTGGACTGTGTTGGTATATAAGATTGAACTAATGCCGAAACTGGCATAAATTTAATAGTGGTTGAAGTAAAAGGAGGGTTATTTGCGTAATTTGTTTGGCTCCAATCATTTAACATAATTTGCGGCCAGATTCTTGGAATTTCATAAACTGAATCCGAAGGATTTGCAGGAGCGTAATATCCTACGTTTATTGCTGATTGTTGAGAATTTGAAGGATTTACCGCTGCGCCAGATAATGCAAAAATTGATTTTGCAGGATATGGGTTTGCAGTTGTGGCGTCAAATTGGTAAATCGTTGGTTCTTGTAGGGTAACGCTAACTCCGTTTGTCCATGATTTGACATCTTCTTCAGTTCCCCCTTGTTCCACGCTCAAGCTTCTAAATTCATAAGTTCCGTATGGCAAACCAAGCATATAATCAGTAAATGGTATTGTTGTTTCATTTCCAAACCAGCAGCGTTGGTCAACAGCGAAAAAATGAGCACCCATTTTGTATGCGCAAGTATATTTTTTTGTTCCTTGTAAATTCAAAGTTCCTCGTGCAGGAACTGTTACTGAATTCAAAGCGCCGTTAACGCTAAATGTTCTTGGGTTGAGATTATCATAAAGCACAAGACTATCAGTGAATGTTTTCCCCATTATGTTTCGGATATTGTTTCCTGTTCCTTGTAATTGTGATTTTAAGTAAATCGTCCAGCTTTGTCCTGAAGGAGGCGTGCTTTGTGTAAGAACAGTTTCAAATTGATTTAAACTCTGAATAGTTTGAGTTAAATCTGATTTTATCGTGTTCAAATAAATTTGCGCTGAAGGGGCAAGACTCATTTGATTAAAATCGGTTTGTAATTGATCATAAATTGTGATTGCTCCTCGTGCAGCATTTCGAATCTCTGTTCTTCTTGTTGAATCTTCATAGTAAGTGTCGGTAAATTTTGAAAATCTTTCAAAAGATTTTCCATAAGTTGATTGTGTTTTAATTGATGAAATGAGTTTGGAGCTTATTTCTCCCGCGGCAACGTCTATTGTTTCCTGAACTGGTATGAAGTATAGTTCAGTTTCATTGAGGTGTGTCAAAACACTAAAAGCCGTGGATGTCATTAAATTTTGAGTGAATGTGAATTCTTTTACGTTGTTGAGTAAGGGCTTTGATGTTAGTTGTGATGTTATTGGTGTAAAGCTCACTCCAAATGGAAAGCTAACTCCTGATAATATCCCCACTTTCGGATTTTGTGTCAAATCCGATTCTTTTATTAATGGAATTTTTATGGCGAATGTTGTTTGCCCGGGCGGAAGTGAATTCATTCCGGGTTTTATTTCTTGGTTGTTCACGTACAAGTTTGCCATTTTTGCCTGATAACATTTTCCTGCTGCGCAAGTAGCTCCTGTTTCAGACCACAATGGGTCATTTGGTTTGCTCGCGAAGCATCCTGTCGCTACGCCTTCTTTATATCCTGTTTCACAGACGTTTATTCCTAGATTTTTGTTTAGTGAGTTTATCGCGAGAATTTTTTGCGGTTGTATCCAGCCTAGTATCGCTATAGCCTCATTGACTTTTGTTGTCATGAATCCTGCGTATTCTCCTTGTTGTATTATACTTGTTGTTATGTTAACATTTAATCCATTAAGCGCACCAACAACACCATATAGATAACCGGGAGCCGTGACTGGTTGACCCAACGGCCCTTGAGTCGGAAGATTTATTTTTACAAGATTTTCAACATCTTCAGGCGTTACTGTTCCGTCATTTGTTGGCACGTTTATTATGCTTGAAAGTTTAGTGAGTTCTGTTGATTCAGCCTGTTGTATTTGTTGTATTGTTGTCGCCAATCCTCCCGCTTGTGAAACAAATGCTGAAGGGTTTGAAGAAGCAAGTGTTTGAAGCGCGCTTAATTGAACCAAGTATCCATTTTCCATTGTGTACATTTTTTCAAGTTGTTGTTTTAATTGCTTCCATTTGTCTATTCCTGCCATTGGCGGTGTTTGTCCTTTTGCCAAGGTTTCCATATCTTTGAACTTCTGGTCGTTCACGTCAGCGCATACTGCTTGGAAGCTTGCCGTTGCTCTTGCTTCTTCGTTTGTTATTGGGTTTAAGCTTATTTGGTCTGATATTTGCCCTAAGTCATCCGCGTCGTAGCCGATTAATTTCATCGTAAACGTTACTGGTTTGTACTTATTCTCGCCTGAGCAGAAATCTCCAGTTGCGCCTGTTGTTGGTCTTGTTGTGACATAAACTTCCGCGTCTGTTGTTGGTAGTGTGCTTGATAATTGGAATGTTGCCCTTTGCGGTATTGGTTGCGCGCCTTGTTGCGCAGGAGTTATGCTTGCCGTACATTCATATGTGTTTCCTGATTTTGTGAGCGTGCATAATTGCGTTGTTTTGCCGACGAATCCTGTATCTTTATTGAGCTGAGCGTTGCTTCCGGCGTTATACAGATTAAATGAGCTTCCTTGTTTTTTCAGAACAAAGTATTTTGCTGAATTTGGTGTTTTGCCATCTTCAAGGTATGTGAATGATTGAACCCATGTGTCAGGCTTTGGTGCGCTAAGTCCTGGTGTCCAGTAGCTAAATGATGTTGTTTGCCCTGCTGTTGTCGCAGTTGTTGTGCCTGAACCAAACCAGCTTTGTTTTACTGCAACTTTTGGACTGAATGGGTCTACTCCTATGTTTTTAACGTAGTCTCCATTGTTTGCAAGTCTCATTATGTCTGCGGTGTTGTTTTCAACCATTACTCCGCCAGGCCCTGTTATTGTCCATTCGAGGAATTTTGTTTCTGAAACTTTTCCTCTGTATGCTTGTCTGATTGGCAGTGATATGTTGATGTTTTCGTTTAGAGTGTAAACTCCTCCTTCAGGAATTACGTGAGCGTAATTTGTTACTGGTTGTTCAAATTGGAGTCCTCCTTGTTCTGGTCCGAACTGGCATCGATATGCTCCTGTGAACAAATCAAAGCGGCAGAAGTTTGGCGCGCCGCCTAGTTGGTTGATTCTGCATTCTAATGATTTTTTGGCTTCTTTTCCTGTGCCGTCTTTCCATTTGTATGTTAGAACTGCTTTATCGTATCTTATAGTTCCTGCTGGGTCGCCCGCTACCGTATAATATACTGCGCTGTCAACTATTTCATCTTTGGCAGCTTTTGTTGGCAAGTCAGTTGGGGCTATTGTTAATATTTTTTCAGTATCGCAGTCGCATTTTCCGCGTTCAAATCCGTCGTTTTCGCTGCATTTGTATCCGCCGCTGCATTTCAATGCGAATTCTATGTCAAGATTTGCTCCTGCCGCGACGAATACTCCGAAATGATACACCCAAGTTGTGAGTCCTTTTGGTGTTGTTAGTGGGTTAAAGCTTACGAATCTTCTATCGCATGGGTAGAGGAAGCTTTGGCTTTCAATTGGTATGTCATCGATGCTTGAGTCTGCTATCGCGCCAAAGTCTAAGCTCCAAGTTCCTGTGAATGCGAAATTACATACGCTTTTTACAATTTGTCCTTGGGTGAACATTGAGTTGTACATGCTTGTTTGTCCGTATCTTCCTTGGATATCGTTGCTCATTTCTGTTCCTGCAGAAGTTAAAGCTCCAAACAGGTCTCGACCGCCCGGTCTTCCTCCTCCAACGCTGAATTTTTCAGTAAAGCACGCGAGCGCTTCATAAATCAAATCGCATGCGTATTTGGATATCATTTCTTGGCAAACTCCAGGGTTGCCATCTCCTGTGAATCTTATTGTGTCAACGCAGTTTTTAACCGCAGCCATTATGTTTCTCCATAACTGCAAGTAACTAATTACCGCTGGAAGACATATGCATCTTATCGCGTTGATTATTCCTTTTCGGGGGTCTATGATGTATTCTTGGTCTGGTTTTCCTATTTTACTCATAACCGAATCATACATTGTTTTTCCGTTGACATCGCAGCCCGATGTTTTTCCTGCGGCTGAGCAAAGTGTTGTTTGTAATTTGTTGTAAACGTCGGCGTTTAGTTTTCCTGCGTAGTAATTGTCTATATTTTGTTGTGAGAAGTATTCTGCGACAGATGGGCTTGAAAGTTCAACTGCTCTCATTTTTTTGTTGACATCGTATTTGTTTTTCTCATCAACTTTTTTGCCTTGTTCTGTTTGCGCGAATTCAATTTCTTCAACGATGTACCCTAGTTTGATATTGTAATTGAATGCGGCTTTTTCTCCTGGCGGTGGAACAAGTAAGATGTATAGATAGTGATCTGATGCTTTGCCGATTCCAAGTTCTGCGAGTTTTCCTGTATTGTCTGTTGCGCTTCCGCTAAATGTTGTGACTCTTACGTATTCTAGTGGTGTTCCGCCTTCTGCTGTGCAAAATCCTGCGAGTGCGTTTGATATTCCTCCACAAGATACCGCTGTGTCGCCTGTTCCTATTGTTTGTCTGTTTGCTTTTTCAGCTGCAAGGCATGTGCTTTGTTCTATTTCATCGAATGTGTCTATTCCTTGTCCGACGAGTGTTCCGCCTATTCCGCATGCACTGCCCCATTGGTCCATATATTCGTATCCGCAGCATTCTGGTGTTGCGGGGTGTGGCGCTGCGCAATTTACTACTCCTGATTTTACGTCATCAGAGCGAGAGTCTGAACGGTGTTTTAGCCAGTCTTGGTAAATGCTTTCTATATCTTGAGTGCTGAAGAAATTGCTTGGCGGTATTTTGGCGTTTTGCGCTGCAAGAACTTGCGCATTAATTTCTCCTTGTGAAAATATTGGTTTTCCAGCCGCGCTGTTTGTTCCTTCCATTGCAGCTTTTACTGATTGCGCTATTTGTTCTCGTGGTTTTTGTTGCATCCACGCAGCGCAGTCCGATCCTTGGTAAAGTTGTCCGCCAGTTTTTGAAGTGTATTGCCCCAAGTTTGCTGTCGCCTTTGGCGCATTAACTGCTGTTAATTGCGATGTTCCTTTTGTTTTCAAGTAATATTGCAATGATGGCGCTGCTGGGCAAGCTACTCTGTCGCAAATTTGTTTGTAAACGTCTTGTATCCATTTTTTGTTTTTCTTCCATGTCGCGCAAGCTTCACAGTTGTCAAGGCTTTCCTGTTTTCCTTGGTATTCTACTTTACAAGAGTTTATCGCGGCGACTCCTTCGTCAAATTTGCCTTCGCCGCTTACCGCTGATGCTATGTTTGCGTATTTGCAGTTGTATTGTTCAAGGAATGTTGGAACGTAGCTGATGAACCATCCTGCGACGCAGGTGTAGAACAAATATTGGTAGATTGTTCGTAGTGGTTTTAGAACAACATCAACGCCTTCAATTATTGCGCCAAGTGTTTCGCTCATTCCTTTCAAGAATCCTTGGGGAAGAATTTCGTTTGACGCTCGTCTGTCTATCGCAAGTTCAACATCTATGCATGTTCGTTGTACTTTGTTTTCGGCTTGTATTTGTCCTGAGTATGGTTGTTCTGGAAGGTATTGTTGTGATTGTGTTGTTATTTGGTATGGAATTTCAAGTTCCATAAATAGTCTCATGCATCCAACGCCTGGGGTTTTGCATTCTTTTATTTTCAAATCTTTGTATGCCATTCTGTGACTGCTTATTGCGTCTTCAGAGTCATACAAAGTTGGGTTTGATGGTTTTTTGTCAAGTCCGAACGCGGTCCATGGGTCTTTTAGTGGTGTGAATGTTAGTTGTATGTATCCTTCGCCGGCGTTTTGTTTTCCTCTTTTTCCTTGAACATAATGCGATGGAGTCACTAAATTATTATCATATTCTTTGGCGACTGCTGGAGCGAGTTGTATTAATTTTGGTCTTACCATCCCAGGGTTTACGACAGCGTTGTATGCTCCTTTGTATTCGTAGCTAAACGCGATTCCGACTTGTTGTATTCCTTCGTAGAGTAATCTTGGGTTCAATACGTCGGGAAGTGGTGATTCTATTTTTATGTCGAAGTCTGTTCCAAATCCGCAGATTGCGTAGATTACATCGACGTTTTCAGTGCTTGTTTTTTGTCCAACGACGTCTGTCGCTTCTAGTTTTAGTTTGTTTGAAAATCCTGTTCCAGTGTCAAGTCCTGCTGAAAGAGGGTCTGTTGTTACTTGAAGGTTTCTTTCAAGGAGGACGGGTATTGTGAAGCTTCCGTCATCGTCAGTTGCTTTTGTTTGTACTGCTTTATCGTTTACAAATACTGTGACGCTTCCTTTTTCTGATAGTTTTCCGCGAATTACAACCTGCGGCGAATAAGATGGCGATAATTGTTCAAGATTTTGTTCTAAAAATTGCGGCGGGGCTAAATCGTAAATTACGCTCTCTTCAATTACGCTTTCAAATCCTGCTGAATCTATTGCTGTAAACGTTACTAAGTTTTCTCCTTCAACTAATGCGACTGTTATGTCCGCGCTTGATGTTACAAGGTAGTTTTGAGCGTCTCTTTCGCATGTTGGCTTAACAATAATGATTGGCAATTGTGTGTTCGTTCCGCCTGGCGTTGTTATTGCGAGTATCGCCGATGGGTCGCTTGTCATGCAGGCGGCGTTTACCGCTTTTATTTCGTAATCATATTGTGTGTCGGCTCCAACTGTAGTATCGGCGTAATTTGTGTTTGTTGTTTTGCCTATTGCAAGTCCGTCTCTAACTATCAAGTATTCTGTCGCGTCGCTTACGTTGTTCCACGATAATTCTATTCTGTTGTTTGTTACTGATTGTTTTACAAGGCTTGTTGGTCTTGCTGGCGCTTTCGCATCAACTCTTCGTGAAGTAACTGTTACGTTTACTGGTTCCGTTGTTGTGATGTGCGCGACAACGCTTGGTTGTGTTGCAATTTTTGGAATGTCAACGGTTATTCTTGGAGGCTCATTGTCAACTCGAACTGTGAAACTTGTCTCAGCTGTTTCGCTTCCAAAAAACGTTTTTAGTGTTATGTTGTTAACAGGTTGTATTTGAACTCCTTTGAATACGAAAGCTTCTGTTGACGTGTTTTGTTCACGAACTTTTATTGAGTTTACATAAAGTTCTACTTTCGCTCCCGCTCGTGTTCTTCCAGGTATGTCTATGTTTGAATTGCGAACGTATGGTGGAACGCTTGTTGTGATAAATAGTGGTCCTGCAGTGAATGCGTCTATTTGTGTGCTTGTGCAGGTTGTCTCACAGCTTACAATTCTATAATAGTATGTTTGTCCCGCAATTGTATTTAGGGTTGCCGTATGCAATGTTCCTTGAGGTGTTGTTGTATTTGTTCCAAGACTGCTCGTGTTTCCCCATTCTACTGTGCCTGTTCCAAGAAGGTTAGTTTGCCAAGTGATTACTGTTTGTGTTCCGTGATTTATTTGAACGTTTGTTATAGTGATAGTTGGAGGGCTTGTTTGTTGTGCGCCTGCGAATGGAAGAGTGATAATTAGCCAAATCATGATTAATGATAATTGTCGGTTGAAATTTTTCATTTTCATGGGCTAAATGTTGGTTTTAGCGCGAGATAGTATGGTTCGCCATCTTTTTCTCCTCTTTCATATAAGAACACAAACATTCCTGCTTCTTGATATGGTTGTGTTGGTTTTGGCCTGTATTCTACTGCGTGAAGTATCATTTTATTGCTTGCGGCGATGTCATCGTAGTTTATCGTTATGTTTTCAGCGTGATATCCGCCGATTGGAGTGTCTCCCTGGAATAATATTACATCAATATCGTAGCGGGCGGCGTCATAAATTAAATTGATGTTTCCTCCAAGTCCTGCATCACCTTCATCTTTTGATAAAGGATATGTTAGGTACTGATCATAAGTTGTGTTTACTGCGCTAATCGATACTGTCGCTTTCATTGATTGGGTGAATCTGTTTGTAACTTGTTCATCGAGCCATCTTTGTTGTGTCGCTTTTAGCGGATTGTTTTGATCGACAACTTCAAAGTAAGGATGTATTTGTATTGAGATGTTCATTGGTTTTAGTCTTGTTAGTGTCAAATCAACTCGGTCTGTTGTTGCGAATTTTGTGTCAGGAAGATATCCTTGTTTTGTTCCTGTTATTGAAGGGTTCGCGCATCCTTCTGGCAGGAATGTTTGCAATCTTATTGCTCCACTTCCATCGCTGTATGTGTGTCCTAAGTTGCAGGCTTGCGGTCCGCATGCGTATGAAATATTAACATCGAATAATTCTTCGGCTGTGAATCCGCCTTCAACGAATCCGTTTGCTCGAACGTCAAGTGTTTCTGTTCCTATTCTGTCGCAAAAGTCTTCTCCTTCTATTGGCACGTCAAATCGTCTTACGCCAAATACGTTTCTGCTTTCCGCGTTATCTTCAATTATTACTGGGAATCCAAATTGGAATACGTATCCTTGTCCGTCAAATGCGGAGTCGTCTCGTACGAACATTTTTACTGGATAGATTAAATCGTAAGTGAAGTGCCATTGGTTCATGCATAAGAATCGCAAATATTTTTTTGGTCCTTTCATTTGCGCTGTTGACATTATTCCGCCTTGGCTTGGTTGTACGTCCATGAATAATTGCCAGTGTGGCTGGTATGAGAATCCCGCGACTAAATCGCTTGATGGTATGTTTAAGTTTAGCATCATTCTGTTCATTTCAAAGACATCTTCAGGGACATTTTTTGGCCAGTCTGGCTCTTTTCCTGCGTTAAGGTCTGCTCTTATGTCTTCTGCGTCATCTTTGAGGTTTTTGTAAACGCTAGGTGATGCGATAGGTGGCGGGTAATTCGTTCCTGATATTCTAACTGATGGCAGGTTTGCCGCGAGTGTTGTTTTTATTTGATTGCGAACTTCTTGTATGTGCCATTTTTTTGTTCCGCAGAAAAATTCGAGTCCGCTGAATGGTATTTTTTCGTTTGATGTTAGTAGTTGTATTGTTAAGTCTTCGAACCATTCGTTTTGGTTTTCATATTTCATCGTTTCCGACGCAAGACGAACTATTGGCGCGAATGCTAAGTTGTGTTCTGCGACGTATTGGTCAAGCTGTAAAATTTTGTCTCCCGCTCGAACGTTTAAGAGCCATCTCGCTTCTGCGATTACTTGGTTATTTGTAAATGTGACTATGCTTGTTAGTGGTGATGCGGCTTGTATTTCATATTTATCTGAAAATGCTTGGAAGTTTACGCAAGTTGGTAATTGCGTCTTAATGTAATCTTGAAGTTCTTTTTGCATAAACGCGAGTGTTGGTGTTCTATCTTCTCCTTCATAATACCAAAGTGCCGTTTGTGATATTCCTAACGCATCGTTATCTATGTGTGCGTTTGGATTGTTCGCAATGTATGGCGGCATGTTAATGTATCCGCCTTGTGTTCCTAATCGTTCAAGTCCTTGTTTGCTTATATCATTCAAACATTGGGCGATGTGATCGTATATTGGTTGAACCTCATCTGGTACCGCGATTACTCTTTTGAGTGGTGCTGTTGTGCGAACTTGTGTGTAATATATTATGGTCGCTATGCTAATTAAGATAAGGAATCCTATGATTATGAATACTGTTAACTGTCCTTTTCTGTTCACTCTCTTTTTCATAGGGATTTGATGATTGTGTATAAGTACGCCCTACTTATTGCTAGGATACACAGTGCAAATAAAAGGGTAACGGCTGACGCAACCCCTGCGTTCATATAATTTATTATGCTAGCGAGCGTGCTAAGCATCCACCATGTAGCAAATAATATGCCGTATGGGACTAGTACTCTGTGAAATTTTGATAAACCCATTGCAAGGCCCATTGTAAATGAGTGGCCTGCTTTGCCTGTTTTAGTTAAGTTTGTGTACAAGAAGCTTGTAAAGTGTGCTGCTGCGAGGAAAAATATCAAGACAAGCGCCGCTACTTGTGGTGTTTTTGTTGCTGCCGCGATAATTACTGCCGAAGGAAGTATTAGTATTGCCCACCATGCGCCTGTTAGTTTCGCGTAGGACCAGAATGTTTTCTTTGCTCGTTTTTGTGAAGAAAGTTCTGTCCAAATAAAATATCTGCTAATAGTATACGCTACATAAGCGAGTAGAACGAAAACCGCAAGTCCGATTAGTGTGTAAACAACTATTCCTCGAAGTGATTGCGCCATGGTTGCAGCGATTGCGGGGTCTGCGATTAGAGCTTCTTTGCTAAATCCTGTTTTCACATATTCTGCCAAAAGTTTTTTCTCAAAGAGAAGTTTGTAAACGTACGCAAGGCCCGTTATTGCTGTCCAAAATAGAGCGTCGTATGCAACTGTTGTCGCGACTTTTTTGTAGTTTTTGAAAACTTCAAAGTATTTTGTTAAAAGTTCTGAGATGTATTTTGTTGGAAGTATTAACAAAACAAGTCCTATTACTGCAAGAACAATGCTTCCTGGTATTTTCATGAAAAACGCAGCTACTGAGATAGCAATGATAGATATCGCGATGATTTTTGTGTTTACCATGAAGGTCCTCCTGTTGACGTACTTTGTTTTTTATTTTGTTGTTCTTTCGCATAATTTCCTGCTGTTGTAGCGCCACCCGCGTATTCCACAACTGGTTTACAAAGTTTATTGACCATTCGTGGTTGAACAATTAACTGAGTGTCCGCCGGAAGTGATGGATTGAATATTAAACAAACATCATCATATTTTGTAGTTTTATATTCCTCAATTGTTTGAGTTGATGTCGCCCCTGGTTTTAAGGTCACATCACTGGAAAATATTTTTCCTGAGTTTTGTCCTTTTACTTCAAGGTTAAATTTCAAGTCTTTATCCGCGTGGCTGTTCGTTATGCTGTATTGAATTCTGTATAATCGCAGTTCAGTTGCCGGAAGTGTTTCTGTGTCTACTTCTGATATGTTGATTACTTTTCCGTTGATTACTGCTATTTCTGAGCCGATTATTTCAATCAGTAATTCTTTGTCAAGTCCTTTGAGAATTATTGGCAGTGATCTTTCAGCGCTTAAGTGTCCTGCTGGAATTGGCTGTCCTTGCGAGTTTCTTCCGAACAGTATGTTTCCTGATATTACGCTTCCTGAGCTGATATCTAGTACCGCTCCGCAAATCACGCTTTCAAAGCAGTTTTGTATGCTTACAAATCCGCAGAATGATTGGCTGATTGTTCTTCTTACATCTTTTATCCGTTCCTGATATGATGGGAAGAACATTGCGGTCGCCTCTCCGATTCCTTTGTATTCGTCATATGCTTGGAGTAGTCCTCCCATGCACGACCAAGGATTTTCGCAGGGTTGATTTCTAGTTGTGACTGCTGCATCAAGTTCTCCTGCTTTGTTAAGTTCATTTTGAGCTTTCGCGTTTTCAGCTGTTGCGAGCGCGAGTTCTTGTTGTGCAGCTCCATCGGATGGGTTCGCTGCTGCTTGAACTTGCGCTATTTGAAGTCTTTGTTGTGATTTTGCTGAATTTTTTGCTGCGTGTTGGAACATTCTTTTTGAAACTCCAGGGTCAACAATAGAATCATATGCTTCGTCTCTTGAAGCGGTCATTTTGTTGTATTCTTCATCTCGTTTTGAAGATGCAATTCCCAAAGCGATTTCATAATTTCTTAATTGTTGCTCTAATGCTGCTCTTTGGGGTTGTGTTAGGGTTGGATTTTGCAATTGTGACTTTGTATTCGTTATTCCTGTTTGGTATTGTTGGTAGTTTTTATCGGCCTGAACGTAAGCGGTGTTTGCTTTGTAGAAATTTTTAACTGAACCGCCAGATGATGTGTTTTGCGCGTTAACTGCTATCGCTAAAATAATGACGATAATTGTTGCGAGAATTATTTTTCTCATTTAGTCGTCCTCATAATCGTCTCTTATGTCTTGAGCTCGTGAGCAGTAGTTGTTTTGTACTGGTCTCCAAAAATCGCTTCCTGATTCTGCCATTGCCCAAAATACGCTAACTCCTTCCATTAACGCGCCAAATAGTTTGTAAGATGAGCACGCCATATATTCTGCTGAGCCAACTATCCCATTGCTTGGGAAAATATCGCAGGCGTTTCTGCAAATTAGTCCGAATGTTATGAAAACGCCCATTAGCGGGTTGCTTACTATGCTTACTGCCATATCCATCATTCTGTTGAATAGTGCTACAAATGGAGCTCCGGCGAATACTTCATTGATTACAAAAGTGCACCACATATAGTTGTATTGTCCGTTGCAAAAGCTTACAGGGTATCCGTTTTCTTTTACCATGTCGTGATAGCATACGGCTTCAAAGCAGTAGATTTGTCTCATTTTTTCAAGGTTGTAAATAATTCCAGGAAGGC
>Ga0187894_10003613_pt1 | contig 17159 bp, 14 predicted proteins | sample GBC1701081metaG_FD_136650 | JGI IMG/M metagenome (GOLD analysis project Ga0187894, IMG submission 136650) | White microbial mat communities from a lava cave in the Kipuka Kanohina Cave System on the Island of Hawaii, USA - GBC170108-1 metaG ...
TACTATTCTGCTTTCGTAGGGAATCTTTAAAGCGTCGAGCGTCTCAGCTGCGTTCTTCATCGTCTCCCAATCGGACTGGGAGCCCATTATTATGCCGATTGCGGGGTTCTTTGTTGATGGGGTCATCTTCTTCTGTGCCGGCTGCGGTGTCGGTATTTGTATACGCGGACAAGCCGCTTTGGTAATTATATTACCCGTGATCGCCGCTCTTATGGAGGTTATTATTAAGGAAAACGCGGAGGAAAGTCAAATTACCCGGCACCTGCTGCAAATAGTGCGGGATTCTTGAAACATGCCCCGCCTCAAGTATATTTAAACCCCTGTAACCGGTGTCTGCACCTTCATACTGAGGATTCAACCATAAATGGAATCGTTACTGAGCGGAAATCTTTCTCTCGTCATATTTTTCCCTCTCCTTGGGATACCGCTCATCTTGCTCCTCTCCTATATATATAAGGGCTCGGATAAGGAGATGAAGATAGCCGCCCTCGCTGTGAGCCTGATCGGTTTCGTACTGTCGATACCGCTCTTCACGTCCTTCGCCGGGGGAGTTCCCGGTATGCAGTTCGAGACCAAGATCCCCTGGATAGCCAATCTCGGGATTAGTTATCACGTGGGACTCGACGGCATAAGCCTTTTCCTCGTGCTCCTGACGACGTTCATAATGCCTATTACGATACTCAGCTCATGGCACTCGATCCATAAGGGTATGAGGGAATTCCTCATACTCATGCTTCTTCTGGAGACCGCCCTCATCGGGACGTTCGCCGCACTCGACATGATCCTCTTTTTCGTATTCTGGGAGGCGGTGCTGATACCGATGTATTTCATAATCGGAATATGGGGGACGGAGAGGAGGATATACGCCGCCGTGAAGTTCTTCCTCTACACGGCGTTCGGAAGCGCCCTCATGCTGATTGCCATACTCTATCTGTTCTTCGAGCACGTAAAGCAGTTCGGCGCGCCCTCGATGGACGTGCTCGATTTCTACAAGCTCACGATCCCGTTCTACGGTATCCTGAGTCCGCAGGGACTCGCGTTCCTCGCGTTCTTCCTCGCGTTCGCTATCAAGGTGCCGCTCTTCCCGTTCCACACGTGGCTCCCCGACGCTCACGTCGAAGCCCCTACCGCGGGAAGCGTGATACTCGCCGGGGTGCTGCTGAAGATGGGCACGTACGGATTTGTAAGGTTCCTGTTGCCGTTTTTCCCGCAGGCGACCGTGCAATATCTCCCGATACTCATCGCGATAGCCATAATAGGCATTATTTACGGAGCATTCGTCGCGTTCGCCCAGAAAGACTTGAAAAAGCTCGTCGCATACTCGAGCGTGAGCCACCTGGGGATGGTCATGCTGGGTATATTCGTGCTCAACATACAGGGCGTCGAGGGCGGCATATACCAGATGATCAACCACGGGCTCTCGACAGGGGCGCTCTTCCTGATCGTCGGGATGATATACGAAAGGAGGCATACGAAGAATATCGCGGAATTCGGCGGGGTCGCGAAGGTGATGCCGGTATTCGCGGCGTTCTTCATGCTGGCGACGCTTTCATCGATCGGACTCCCGTTACTAAACGGGTTCGTAGGGGAGTTCCTAATACTCCTGGGGGCTTTCGAGTTCAACTACGTCTACGCGGCGATGGGCGCGACCGGCATAATACTGGGCGCTGTATACATGCTGACGGCGTATCAGAAGGTTATGTTCGGCCCGCTCGATAAACAGGAAAACAAAATGCTCCGCGATATAAACCTTAGAGAGATACTAGTTCTTCTTCCAATCGCGGTGATGATGTTCGTGATGGGGATATTCCCTAAGCCTTTCCTATCCAGGATGGAGCCTTCCGTGGAAGCGCTCCTTCAGAATAAGTTCCCGAATACGGCCGTCGTCAGGAAGCTCGGAGACGAGCGTCCCCGAGAGGCTCGGTCTTATCCAGAATCTCCCGAATAATATCGTCGGATCTCACGCCTTCCGCTTCGGCCCTGAAATTGAGGACGATCCTGTGCTTGAGCACGGCAGGCGCGATCGCTTTCACGTCGTCCGTAGTCGGGGTGTACCTTCCCGCAAGTATCGCGCGCGCCTTGCTCCCCAGTATGAGATACTGTGACGCCCTCGGGCCCACGCCCCACGAAACCCCATGCCTCACTGATTCCGGGGTGTGCGGGTCTTCGGGCCTGGTCGCCCTCGCCACGCGCACTGCGTAGGCGGCTACGTGGTCCGAGACCGGGACCTTGTGAACGAGCTCCTGATACTCCAGTATCTTCTTCGAGTCGAGTATTTTCCTGGGTTCGGGCTTGTACGTGCCGGTCGTCGTCTTCACTATCTCGACCTCTTCTTCGTACGACGGATACGAGACGTCTATCTCGAACATGAACCTGTCGAGCTCGGCTTCGGGGAGAGGGTAGGTGCCCTCCTGCTCTATGGGGTTCTGCGTCGCGAATACGAGGAACGGGGCCGCGATGGGGTAAGTCTCCCCGCCGACAGTCACTTTTTTTTCCTGCATCGCCTGAAGCAGCGCCGCCTGCGTCTTGGGCGAGGCCCTGTTTATCTCGTCCGCGAGCAGGATGTTGCAGAATATGGGGCCGTGTATGAATCTGAAGAACCTCGTATCGGAAGCCGGGTCTTTTTCGAGCACCTCCGAGCCCGTGATGTCGGAGGGCATCAGGTCGGGAGTGAACTGGACGCGGTTGAATTTGAGGTTGAGCACCTGGGACAGCGTGCTCACGAGGAGTGTCTTCGCGAGCCCCGGGACTCCTACGAAAAGGGAATGGCCCGAGGACATGAGGGATATGAGCAGGTGGTCTACCACCCTCTCCTGGCCGACGATTACCTTTCCGATCTCCCCGACTATCTCTCCCCTTACTGAGGCGACTTCTTCCACCTTCTCCATGTCTTCTTTTGATTCGAGTCCGTTATTCATGTTTTTCGTCCTTTTGCGTTAGTATGTGGAGAAACTTCCGTTCCCTCTTTGCCTCTTCCGTCCTTCCCTGTTTTTCGTATATTGCGGCGAGAGCGGTATGCACTTCGGGATCGAAGGGATTTATGGAGACCGCGGCAAGGTACGATTCCTCGGCCTTCCGCACGTTCCCAAGTCCGATATATATTCTTCCGAGAACGAGGTGTATGTCCACGTTTTCCGGATAAAACTCTATGAGCGGGTCGAGTATGCCGAGCGCCCTGTCCGTTTCGCCGGAGCCGTTCAGCGCGGATGCGAGCCGGGTGGATATGAGCGGAGAGCCCGGGTCGAAACCGAGCGCCTTTTCGTATTCGTACGACGCCCCGCGCAGCCTGCCCCTCGCTCTCAGCAGGTCGCCCAGCCTCGTATGGCCGCGGGCCTTGCCGTTGTCTATGTCGACGAGGTCTTCGCTCCCGTCGCCCTTTTCCCCGTCCGTATTTTTTATCCTTATGCCTTTCACCTTAACGCCCGGTATTTTCTCGGTCAGGTTTTTTTCCGTGAGGTATTTTTTCCACGAGCCGTAAAATGTGTCGAAGTCGAGGCCGGTGACGTCCGCGAGCGCCGCCTTATAGTCGTCCCTCGCCTTCATCGCTTCGAGGAGTCCTACGAGACCCTCGTTCCCCCACCTGTCGACGAGGAAGCCGACGCTGGTGCCGGCCTGGGCGAAGGCGAGCTGCGCCTCGCGGGCGCTGTCGAGGAGCGCCAGCGACGGGTGCATCTTCTCTATAGGCACGAGCCCGTCTTTCTCCAGCGCCTGGGCGAGTATGGTTTCGTAGAAGGGGGAGAGCACGTTACGCTTCTCCTCCCTCCACCTCGATTCCTCGAACTTCGCTATGCCCTCATGGAGCCATACGGGGACGGTATTCTCGCTCTTTAGGAATATGAGGTAGTGGGTGTATTCATGCGCGAGCGTGTCCGACCACGAATAGCCTTTGGGCAGGAGCCGCGGGGACAGTATCATAATCCTGTTGAATTTGCATATGCCGACGACGCCCGTCTTCTCTACGTTCTCTGGCGGAAGCGTGGACGCCGCGGTAAAGCTCTCGAGGTCAGGGTATATCTCCACAATAACCGGCTCCCCGGGATACTCTTCCAGGTCGAGCCCGATCTCGAAACGGGATTTCTCGAGCACGTCCGTTCCGTACTCCGCTATTATATAGTCTTTGGGGTTGGCGTACCTGATCGTGAAGTGATCCGACTTCACTTCTTTAAACTCCGGTTTCTTACTGACCGAGTGCCGAATGAATTCCATGAACCCGTCTTCCTCGTTTTTTTCGCGGGACGGGTCGGCGCTCAGTGTTTTTTCGGCGTACTCCCGGGCCGCTCCGTAGTTGCCCCGGTAGTATTCGGTGACGGCTTTAAGATAATATGCGTCGTGTCTTTCTTTGTCTGTCTTCGCAAGCCCGATGGCGGTGTCCGCCTTCCCGGACGCTCCGCTTATGTTCCATTTCCTGATATCAGCCTCACCTTCCTGGAGCAGGCGCACGAGGTCCGTCTCCTGCGCGGGCGCCGCGTAAGCCGCCTGGGAGACGAGCATCAAAAGCGGGACGATTATCCTGACAGCAATGCCGATTGAATTCATTTTATTATCCTGTCGTAGTATTTCTTGTTGAGCTCGCCGTATCCGTCGGGCGAGCCGCCTTTCATGGCCTTGAGTATATTCTCCTTGAATTCCCTGCCTATCTCTGTCTCGGCCGCTTCCGGTATCTCCACGTATTCCGTATCCACTCCCTGCGTCCCCTGGCGCATCTGCTGCTGTCCGAGCACCATCGGCACCGGGGAGCCGCTGCCCTGCGCGCTCGCCTGCATCTTCTGAAGCAGGCTCTCCGCTTTCTCCCTCGCCTCCCTGAGGGACTTGACGGCTTCGTCCTGGTTCGATATCGCCTTCGAGAGCTCGTTCCCGCCCAGGTTGTCGGACGCCCTTCCCATGTGGTCTTCGGCGTCGGCGAGGTCTTCGCCTATCCCGGGGCTGAGCAGCATTTCTTTTCTCAGGTCCTCGATCTCTTCCCCGAGCCCTCCCGTTTCCTCCCTGATCTCGTCCTGCCTCTTCACCATCCCCGAAGATTCGGGCGCATCGTTATCGGAGCTGAGGAGCCTCTCGATGTCCCGTGCGATCTCGCCCGCCAGCCGCTCGGAGTTGCCGAGCTCGTCCCTCGCGGCTTTCAGGTTGCCGACGCCCGCGTCGCCCAGGTCGAGGAGCCCCTTCGACGTCTCCGCTACGTTCTCCGCGTTCTTGCGGGCCTCTATCATCTCCATCGAGTCGAGCCAGTTCTTAAGCTCTTCGGCCTTCTGTGCGAGGGTGTCGAGGAGATAAGTCCCTTCGGGAGAGCTTTCATCCGCGCCTTTCCTCCCGACTTTAGATTTTGCCTGCGAGAGGTTCTTTATTATCTCTTCTACTTTCTCTTTCTCCATGTCTATGAATTTGCGGAGGTTGTCGCTCCCGGAGCCGTTTTCCCCGAGGAGGGAATCCTTGAGTCCCTGCGTCCTGTCCTTGAGCCCCGTCTCCTCCCTCTCGAGCCCTTCCAGCCTCGCTATTATCTCGTTCAGCTTCGACATGTCCTGCGAGAAGGACGACATGCCGAAAGACTGCATGCCGCTCTCGAGCGAAGCCATCATGCCCTGGAGGCTCTCCGCGAGGCCCGCCAGCATCTGCATAGCCTTCTCGATATTCCCTTCCTTCATGAGCTTCGATATCTCGTCGAGCTTCTTCTCCATATCTATCGACTTAAACGCGTCCCGGTTGAGGAAACCCTCCTGTATGTCCCCGCTCATGGCGCTCATCTTCCGGGCAAGCTCGGACATGAGCCTGCTCAACTCCGCGATCTTCTTCTCGATCTCGGCCTTTAATGCCTCGTCTCCCGTCTCGCCGAGCTTCTTCATCATTTCCGTGAGCTCCGCGTACTCCTTCATGAGCTCTTTTGCCGAAAGGAGCGAGTCCCTCAACTCCTCGCCCTTTATCATGGAGTCGAGGAACAGTATGTCCTCCTCGAACTCCGAGATCTCCCTTTGCATGAGCCTTCCGGCGCGTGGTAAGTCTATGCCCGCGAAATTGTCGAATATGCCGCGGCGCTCCCCGAGGAGCTCGTCTATCCTCACGTCCATGTTGGCGAGCCCGGCGAAGTAGGTGTAATCGGAGCGGTTGTCCTCCTTCATGCTTTCAAGCGTTTTCTTGAGCGTTACGGATGCGCTCTCGATGCTTCCCGTGAGCTTCCGCTGCGTCTCCAGCATCTCCTCAATATCGACGGAGTCGAGCCTCCCCGTGCTTTCGTCCGCGTCGGGAACTTTCTTCCCGGTGAGAGAGCTTTTTTTCGCCCCGCCGGAGATATCTATTTCTTCTCCCAGCACGCCAAGCATCTCTTCCATGAGCCGCTCGGCATAGTTCATCACGTCCCTGTGCATCCCGGCCGCATCCTTGAGCCTGACCGTGATCGCGTTTGAGGCCCCCGCCTTGTGCCCCGAAACCGAATCGTTGTCTATCGCTTCCACGCGGAGCTTCAGTGTGCCGCCGCCTGACGGGTCGAGTCCCCCGGTGTCGAGCGTGTACTTGCCGTTATACGAGAGAGGGGATTCCTTCGCCTTTCCGATGAGCTTGCCCGATTTGCCCGACTCTCCTTCCCACGTGAGCCTGAACTCCGTAAGCCCGTAGTCGTCCCGCGCGTCGTAGTTGATTTCTATCCTGCCGCCTGGGTCCACCACAATCTCGCTTCCCTGAGGGCTGCTTATAGTGATTTCGGGTTTCTTGTCTTCGCTCGACGTGATTTTGTATTTTCTCGTCTTGAGCCCGCCGTCCTCGTCCGATATCAGGTAGCTCCCGTTCCCGAGGACCTGGAATTCGGCGGTTATCTTTCCGTCCTTCATGACTACCGGATAAGAGGCTCCGTTTTCGGTCGAGAGCTTTCCGCCTCCGAACCTTCCGAGCGGCTTTGCGGTGAACCTTACCCTCGTCCCCTTGAGTGCCTCTAAATCGCCGGTGCTGTTCTTAATCGTCCGGGGCGGGATCTTCGAATATTCGGGATAGGTGAGGCTTATCTCGATATCCGCGAGCCTGAGGTTGGGCCCGCCCGGGGAGGGAGTGAATTCGGGGCTGAATATATAACCGGTGAATTCACGGGGGGCTATGAAAAGCGACCCCGCCGTTATGACGGCCGCGGCCGCGACGGGGAGCGCGTACCTCCTGAGCTTCCCGATCGGGAATAGTGCTTTCAGGTCGATGGATTCGAGCTTACCCGCGACGCTGCCGATGTGGGCGAGGGCCAGGGTCTCGGATGTGCCGCGCGTATTATCCCCGTCTTTGACCGCTTCGCTGAGCTCAAACGCAGTGAGCGTGTCCTCTCCGAGCCCCGCCTCGGTTTTCTCGATCTCGGCCAGCGTATCCGCGCCGGACTTGTTTTTGATGAGGGGCAGATAAATAAACCTGTATAAGGCGAAAACGAGGCTCGATACCAGCGCCGCCTTGAGGAGCGCGTAGTATACGGGGGCGCCCGACGGGAGAGAAAGGAGCGATACGGCCGTAAGTGCCGCAAAGAAAACCAGCGCCGTGAACGCAAGTCCTCTCAAGAGCAGGAATTTCCTCCTCTTTTTCTCGAGTCCGCCTATGAGTCTCCTGAGCTTTTCCCTGGAATCGGCTCTCCTCATGTATGAAAAAGGTTACCTCACACATCCCCCTAAAGGAAGTTGGTACCGTCAATTTACTATGATATCCTAATCGGTCGCCGTATATATGGTGAATTCTGATGGGTTACAAGAAGCTGCTCACGAAGAGAATGGAATTTTCCGCCTCCCACCGGTACTGGAATCCGGAGTGGAGCGAGGAGAAGAACCGGGAGGTGTTCGGGAAGTCGGCGGGCCCCTACGGGCACGGGCATAACTACGGCCTGGAGGTGACCGTGGAAGGGGAAGTCGACCCCGAGACGGGGATGATAATAAACCTCTACGACCTCAAATCCCTTATGAACGACGTGCTCACGGGGTTCGACCACAAGCATCTTAACGACGATAACCCTCATTTCAAGGAGCTGATACCGACGACGGAGAATATAGCGCGCGTGCTATGGGACATTTTCGAGGAGAGGCTCGGGGATAACGACAGGTGCTCCCTTTACAGGATAAGGCTCTACGAGACCCCCGATCTCTACGTCGATTACTGGAGGGAGCGGTCATAAGGGAAATAGTTTCCGTTACCAGGAGATACCGCTTTTCAGCGGGGCACAGGCTCTACATAAAAGGGCTTTCAGACGAGGAGAATCTCAGGATATTCGATACGTGCTCGAACCCGAACGGGCACGGGCACGATTACTATCTGGAGGTCAGGGTCGCGGGCTCAATAGACCCCGATACGGGGATGGTTATAAACCCCGGAGAGCTCGACCGGACCGTAGAAAACACACTCGGCGAGCTCGACTACAAGCGGCTCGACATCGAAGTCCCGTATTTCACCGAGCATCAGCCGACGGGGGAGAATATCGCCCGATACCTGTGGGAGGGGCTCAGGGACCGACTCCGTGAAAGGCTCGTCCATATCGGGCTGAGTGAGACATCCAGCAGCTATTTCGAATTTTTCGATGAGGAGGGTTACCCGTATGAGCGTTGAAAAGGCCGTGAGGGAGATTCTGCTAGAAATAGGCGAAGACCCGGAGAGGGAAGGGCTCCGCGACACGCCCGTCAGGATGGCGAGCATGTTCAAGGAGCTTACGGCCGGATATAATGCGAGCCCCTATCAAATAATCAACGAAGCGCTCTTTAATATCAAATACGACGAGATGGTGGTGGTGAAGGATATAGAGTTCTACAGCCTCTGCGAGCACCATATGCTGCCGTTCTTCGGCACCTGCAGCGTGGGGTACATACCCAACGGGAAGATAGTGGGACTGAGCAAGATCCCCAGGATAGTCGAAGTGTTTTCGAGGCGTCTCCAGGTGCAGGAGAGGATGACCGCGGAGATAGCAGACTTCCTCATGGAGGTGCTTAACCCGCTCGGGGTCGCCGTTGTGGCCGAGGCCCGGCACCTCTGCATGGCGATGAGGGGGATAATGAAGGCCGACGCCAGCATGCTCACAAGCTCCATGCGCGGGGCTTTCAAAAAGGACGAGAGGACGAGGATGGAATTCCTGAGTTTTATAGGCAAGCACGCCTGATCCCGGCCGGGATAGAAATAATCCGTACCTCGTATATAATTAACGCCTGAGACACTAATAAAAAAGGGCTAACTCGGGATGCAGCGCATCATAGTAGTAGGACTCAGCCATAAGACCGCCCCTGTAGAGATAAGGGAGCGCTTCTCGTTCAGCCAGGAAGAGCTCGAAGACGGGCTCGTGACGCTTTCAGCGAAGAACCATATCGAGGAATGCATGATCGTCTCCACCTGCAACAGGGTGGAGGTTTACGCGGTCTCCGAGAACGCCGACGGGTGCGTCGACAGCGTAAAAGAGTTCCTCTCCGAGTTCCATTCCATAGCCGAAGGCGCTTTTTCCCCTTATCTATACGTTTCGATAGGCCATATGGCGGTAAGGCATTTTTACAAGGTCGCCACGGGCATCGACTCGATGGTCGTCGGGGAGCCGCAGATACTCGGCCAGATCAAACAGGCATATAAAACCGCCGTGATAAAAAGCACAGCCGGGCTGATACTCAACAGACTTTCTCACTCCGCGTTTTTCGTCGCCAAGAGGGTCAGGACCGAGACGGGCATCGGATCGAGGGCCGTTTCGGTCAGCTACGTGGCCGTAGAGCTCGCGAAGAGGATATTCGACAAGCTCACGCGGAGGAAGGTGCTGCTCGTCGGCTCCGGCGAAATGGCGGAGCTCGCGGCGAGGAACCTGATCCGGGCCGGCATCGGTGAGCTTATAATCGCGAGCAGGAATTACGACAACGCCGCCCAGCTGGCGGAGAGGCTGAACGGGCGGCCTATAGTGTTCGAAGAGATTTTTTACAGCCTGAAGGATGTGGACATCATTATAACGGCGACGGGCTCGACGGAATTCATACTCAAACCTCAGCACGTGAAGGAAGCGCTCAAGCTCAGGAACAACGAGCCGATGTTCATGATAGACATAGCGGTCCCCCGCGACATAGACCCAAGGATAGGCGAGCTTGCGGACGTGTACCTTTACGATATCGACGACCTCAAGAGCGTGCTCGACGATAACATCAAGTCGAGACGCGACAACGCCGGGAAGGCCGAAGAGATAGTGATCGAAGTGGAAAGGGCGTTTCAGGCCTGGCTCAACGGCCTGAAGGTGGTCCCCGCCATTATCGACCTCAAAAAGAGGTTCGAGCAGATAAAGATGAGCGAGGTCGAGAGGGCCCTCGCCAAGCTCGAAAATTATTCCGATAAGGACAAGGACGTCATCAGGCTGATGGCGTCGCGCATAATCGGCAAGATACTCCACGGCCCACTGACAAATCTAAAGAAAGAGGCTTCCACATCTCGCGGGGCGCTCTACGTCGATTCGGTAAAGAAGCTCTTCGAGCTCGAAACCGAGATCATGCTCATTGCCGAAGAAGAGGAAGATGAAGCGACCCTTCAGGATTGGAACTAGGGGGAGCCTGCTTGCCCTCTGGCAGGCGAATTTCATCAAAGACCTCCTCTTGGCAGTCCGTCCGGACCTCCGCCCCGAAATCCGCATAATAAAAACGACAGGAGACAGGAACCTCGACTCCCCTCTGTCCGAGATCGGGGGGAAGGGCGTATTCGTGAAGGAAATAGAGGAAGCCCTCCTGTCTGAAGAAATCGATATCGCCGTCCACAGCATGAAGGACCTCCCGGCCGTCCTCCCGGACGGCCTCGTTATCGGTGCGGCTGCCCCCAGGGACGACCCGAGGGACGCGCTCGTTTCGAAGGGCGGTCTCAAGCTGGGCGAGCTGCCGGAGGGGGCCAGGGTGGGTACGGGGAGCTTAAGGAGGGGCGCCCAGCTCCTTAACCTTATGCCGGGGCTGAGGATAGTGCCGATAAGGGGGAACGTGGATACGAGGTTGAGGAAGCTGCGGGAAGGGGAGGGCTACGATGCGATATTGCTCGCGGCGGCGGGACTCGGTCGTATGGGGCTCATCGGGGAGGCGTCCGATATCATCCCTGCGGACGTAATGGTGCCTGCCCCGGGGCAGGGGATAATCGCGGTCGAGTGCAGGGACGGTGACGCGGGGACGAGGGATATTATATCCGGGATCAACCACGCCCGGACGTGGACGGCAGGATCTGCCGAAAGGGCGTTTCTCAGGAGGCTCGGAGGGGACTGCAACATCCCGGCAGGGTGCTACGCGGAGACGGACGGGGATTCGGTCTCCGTCCTAGGCGTCCTCGCGTCGCCCGACGGGAGGACCGTGATCAGGGAGAGGTCCTCCGGAGCCGCAGGAGACGCCGAGGGTATAGGTCTTAGGCTCGCGGAGCTTATACTCGGGAAGGGCGGGGACAGAATTACAGGGGCCCGCTGAGAACCCCCCGTTCAAATTCCGGATACCAGAGCGTAGTCTCTTTAATTTCTTCGCGTCCTTTCAAAAATCCGGGCTTTCATGTTAGTATTATTATCCTATAAGGAGTACGCTGTGCTTTACCTTAACCCTTCCGAAGTCCCTTTCGCTTTCCTCGACGTAGAAACAACAGGTCTCGACCCGTCTCAAGGGGACAGGGTCTGCGAGATAGCCGTGCTTAAGACTGTAAACGGGAGCGTCGTGGGCGAGTTCACGACACTCGTGAACCCGGGCAGGTCTATACCGCAGAGCGCGGTCTCCGTGCACGGCATAACGGATACGATGGTGAGGAGATCCCCCTTCTTCAGGGACATAGCAAAGGACCTGCTGACCGCGATAAAAGACTCCGTCATCGTCGCTCATAACGCGAAGTTCGACCTGGGATTCCTGAACGTGGAGCTAGGGAACCTGAGAATAGCGCTTCCGGGGAATAAAGTTATAGACACGCTCGGGATAGCGAGGAGGTATTACACCTTCCCCAGCAACAGCCTGGGTCAGATCGCCAGGCATATCGGGCTTCCCGCTGAGAGCGGACACAGGGCGCTCGCCGACGTGATGACGACCAGGGACGTGTTCCAGTATTTCCTCACGGACCTCGGGAGGCGCGGGATAAGGCTCAAGAGGCTTAAGGACGTAATGAAGCTCCAGGGAAAGTCGGTAGAGCTCGAGAGCCCGAAGGAGCTCGTCCTCCCCGTGGAGATAGAGCAGGCGCTCAGGGCAAAGGGGAAGCTCCGGATCAAGTACTTATCGGCTTACAACGAAGAGACGACGACCCGCGTCATTGAGCCTTACGACATAAGCGTCACGAAGGAAAGCACGTACATCCATGCGTTCTGTCATTTGAGAAAAGAAAGGTGTACTTTCAGGCTTGACAGGATACTCGAATTCAAAACCGTATCTTCCTGAAATAGCTGCTCTAGTTCCGAACAGTCATGTGGATAGCCCCGGCTTCGCCGGCTGCGCCTTTATTCGCGCCGGGAGGGGTCTCCGGCAGGGGTTCCGGCTGCTCTGTGCCGGTATTCTTCGAGCTGTCGCCGGGTTCCGCGTCCTTGTCCAGCATATCGGCTGAATCCGAGTCGGGCACCTGCCCCATGTCGAGCTTGAGGTCGATTATCTCGGCTTCGAGCCTCTTGGTCTGGGCGATAAGTCTCTGGTTCTCGATCTTGAGTTCGTTTATTTGCTCTTTGAGGTTAGTTACGTATTTTTCGAGCTCGGTGCTGTCCCTCTTTATCTGCTCGAGCTCTTTCTGGGTCTCGGTAAGCTCGGAGCCGGTCTCCGTGGTATCCTGGGTTTTATCCCCGGTCTCGCACCCGGCGAGCACGGAGACCGAGAGAAACAGGGCCGCCGCAAGTAAGAATGCGTTTAGATTCTTCATCATATTTTCTCCTCTATAGTGGTAATACCAAAGTAATAATACCGACCGACAATTTACTCTATATTTATTAGGCGTAAATGTCAATGAAAAGAGAGAATCCGGCGTATGTTACGGGGAAAACTTGACAGCGGGGGGAATATCCCATACCCTTATCCTTCCTAATCAGACGCGGGGTGGAGCAGCTTGGCAGCTCGTCGGGCTCATAACCCGAAGGTCGGAGGTTCAAATCCTCCCCCCGCTACCAATAACTTCAACAAGTTACGCAACACTCTAATTATGGGTTATTGTTCATGTGACCAGAATTGTGACCAAACGTGTCCGAATAATATGAGGAGAGACCTTCTAAGGCACTTCTTAGAGATTCGTTTGGGTGAGCATACCTCATAGTCATGTCGAGGCTAGCATGTCCGAGTATCTCCTTCACAGCTACAATCGAAAATCCAGACTCAATCATTCTAGTTGCAGCTGTATGTCTGAGGTCGTGAAAGCGCAACCCCTTTATATCGGCTTTTTGTAGTGCGAGTGTGAAAGCCCTATTTAAGGAATCCTGTCTCAAGTAGGGCGACCCTTTAGAGCTAAGAAATACATAGTCATTCCCAGCGCTCTTTAACCTTTGCTCTAGGAGCAATCGTCTTATGACCGAGTTTATAGGTATACGCCTTGCCTTCTTGCTCTTGGCGTTCGTCTGGTCAATTGTGATGATGCCGTTGTCGAGGTCTACATTCTCCCATTTTAAACTTATCACCTCACCCTTTCTCATACCCGTGTAGAGGGCAGTGATGATGATATTACGCATATAAGGATCACATGCGTTTAGCAGTCTCTTCTCTTCATCAAGGCTAAGGATTCTTTCCTTATGATTATTTAATGGCAAAAGCCCGGCTCTTGATGCCGGATTCTTACCGAAAAACTTATTCCATCGCTCGGCCAAATGGAATAAATGACGTAATACCTCAAGTTCACGGTTTACGGTTGCTGGAGCGACTTCCCTAAGCCTTGAGGCTTTATAATCGTCAACGTCTTGGGGTTGAATATCCGATAGTTTACGCCCTTTGAAAAAGTCTTTTAAGTGTCGTAAGCATAGCTCGTCTCTTTTCCAAGAGCGCTTTTTTACCGTGTCTCTCACGTAGGATAAGTAATCGTTAGTGAAGTCTGCTAGGCTAGGGATTATGGCCTTTACCATGCCATGCTGACCTAGTTTGACCTTGCGTTCGATATCTTTCAATATTTCCTTTGCTATGGTTTTGTTAATTGAGGGGTGTCTTCCCAGGGTTTTTCGTACCCAAATGCCGTTCTCGTCTTTATATTTCCCGACGTATGAATCTCCCCTGCGATAAACGCTTCCCATAGCTACTGAACTCCTATCCTTTCTAAATAGGAATATCGTCGGACATGCCGTGTCTGTGTGTCGGATAACATGGCAAGAGAAGGGGGGTATGGGGATTTGCGAAGATTTATATATACAAATAGCCACCTATACTCGGGGAGGAGAATCAAGAAATTTGACAGCTGAGTCATGTCTGATTGCTCCAACTGTTTCGATTCACTAGCCCCAATCAAAGTCCTGTTCGGTCGAGCGCACATTAAAAACATGATATAAACCCTATTGGCACTATTGCATTTTTCATTTCCACAAATTCTTAAAATACGATTACCAATGATTCCAACTGTTTAAACAATTTGTTTCCAAGCTGATATTCAATCATTTCAGTATATTAGACCAATTTTGCTTTAAAAATCCGTGATAGCAGAGAATGAACATATAGAGAATGGGGGAACAGAGAGTTAACCACTAGTGCACTCACCTCCGAGTATCGGTTTATATGAACAGCATCCCCTGAGGTACATTTACATATCCTGCCTTCGTTCAAACTCACCTATTGCATGCATATAGCATGTCCAATACTCCCGAAGGAGCGATTTTAGATCGTCCACCCTCCCCTCGTTTCGGAAATTTTGATTTATCTGCTCTTCAATATGCGATATCCCCCTCCTACCATGTTTGTCGAGCCATTCATAAAGACAGCATGGATATACCTCGGCCAACCATTCGAAGGCTATATGAAGAAGCCTTTCTTTTTTATTCATCCCCTCGCTCATGGTATACCTCCATAAAGTGGGCTTGCGGAAATTTTTCACTTGCAAGAGACCATTATCATTACACAATATCGCTTACCATTAACTTCCGCACGTTCCGCATACCCCTAGGGGTGTGGCTCTTGCGGAAATTAACAAAACTCCTCCGGTATTACATACCTCACGTCATGAGCGTTGCCCGGGGACTCATACAAAGTATTCCCCGGCAATAAGTAAACACCCTGGCGAGGCCTTAGCACTCTCCCGGACTCCCAGAGCCGTCTCAGGGCATTCTCGATAGTCTTCTTCTTGAATCCTTCCTTCTCGGCTCGCTCAAGAATCTCGGCTGTACGCCATTCTCTGCGGTCACCAAGGAGGCTCAGGATAAATTCTTGGGCACTTTGTAGCTCAGAACCACTATGCCCTCCCTCGATGCTTACTCTCTCGAATTTGTCATCTCCTACCTTCCTCATGGTTATTGCTTGAAATACGCCAGGTATCCGGGTTTTTGCGATTTCGAGTTTTAATGTGTCTGAGTCGAGTGTTTCCAAATTAGCCACTACATCTACATCACCTGCAATGGCTGAGGCTCCTCGTCCTTTATGAACCTTCTTGCCGCCGTCGCCTTTTTTCGTATGGTGAATGAGGAAAATCGCGGCCCCGGTTTCCCTCGTAAGCGTCCGCAAGTGTATTGCCATTCTATTGGCCTCGGAGTTATCGTTCTCGTCTTCCATATCCAGTGCCTTGCTCTGTGTATCGAACACTATGAGGTCATACTGTTCTTTCTTGGCTAGTCTTATCAGGTCGTTCAAATCCCGTTTCAGGTTGAATTCGTTGAACAAGTAAAAGTTTTCGGGGAGCTCGTCGCAGATCATCTCTATCTTTCGCTTCTGGAGCCACTGTGGAGACTCCAGATCGAAGTAAAGTGTATTGATTGGCTTCGGGAACGGAATGCCAAGAAAGTCCTTACCCTGCGCTCCTATAGCCGCTATGTTGTAAAGAAAGGTGGACTTCCCTGCCCCGGGTACTGCATTCAATTGGGTAATGCAGCCGGGGTAAACGAGGCCTGCCCATAATGATTCGGGCGGAGGAATATCCGGTAAGTCTTTAGCCGAAATGGGCTTCAGGCGGTTAATGGTTTCTGTGTCCACTTTAGCTTCGTTAAGGGTCATAATTAAACTCTGTACATTCTCCGAGTCATCACGCATTGCAGCTTCGTAAGTCCTGAGAGCCACTTCACTCGTGCTTCGTAATCGGGAAGCTTCTTTGAGTTTTGTAATGTGAAATTCGATGTTGCCTTCGACAATCGGTAGCGCCGTTTCGATAATATAGGTGAGATAAGAACCCCAGTCCTCACCATTTGGTCTTGGTGTATTCTTAAGCTCGCAACAAATTGCGAGGATATCGATAGACTCTCTACGGGTGTGTAAGCCTCTAATTGCTTCGAATATGAGCTTATGAGTATCTGATCGGAAGTCCTCAACATCCAATGATTCCACGGCCAACTCCGACGACGTCTGACCTGTGATTATCAAATCGAGGACGCTTTTTTCTATTTCCTCTATGTTGTCAAATGGTAGTGGATTATTATCCATCCTACCGTTATAATTATTTTGAGTATAAGTTTCTTTTGGACTACGCCCGGACCGCCCGTCCGGGCTTCTTTTACCATCATTCATTATAATCTCCCATCATAAACTCAGCCTCACGTATTCTAGGGCCTTGTAAACGATCCATATTGGATTAATCGTTGTCATGATCCGGCTGCCTTGGTTCGACGTCGAATGAGGAGAGCCAGTCAGATATCGTTGCGGTAACTAGGTACACGCGTCCCTTCACTTTCCTGAAGGGGATAATCCGACGGTGTATGTAAGCACGTAGTGTGTTTTGGGGGATGTTGAAGACATCCGATGCCTCTCGGACTGAAAGCTGAAGTGGAAGATTTTTCATGAGGTTGTCTCCTTTACTTATTCTTTATTCGTAAACCATAAATAAGGGGACAAACCTGGATAAGTGGCAAAGTTAACGATTTAACTTTGCACTAGTTATTTCTTGCTGTGATTACTGGATTTTCCTAGTTGACTCTTTTGTTTTTGAACTTCACCTTTAGCACGTTTTAATACTCTTAGGATGCTATCATCGCTTAGCCCATTTCTACTACATAGTGTGTAAGCTCCCCTAAAAAGTAGACAAGCGATAAGTAGAACTTTCTGGCAAAATAATGCAGGTCAGGAGGTTCAGATGAAGAAGTCACGATTCAGCGAGTCGCAGATAGTCGGGATACTGAA
>Ga0187894_10003614_pt1 | contig 17156 bp, 12 predicted proteins | sample GBC1701081metaG_FD_136650 | JGI IMG/M metagenome (GOLD analysis project Ga0187894, IMG submission 136650) | White microbial mat communities from a lava cave in the Kipuka Kanohina Cave System on the Island of Hawaii, USA - GBC170108-1 metaG ...
GACCTCCTCGAGCGCAAAGCTGGCTTCGGGCACGGCGAAGCGCAGCTCGCTCGCGAGCATCAGGTCGAAGCCGCCGGCGCGCGCGTGTCCGTTGATCGCGCAGACGAGCGGCTTGCCGAGGTCGAAGCCGGCGAGCAGCGCTGTGTTCACGTTGCGCAGCCCTTCGAAATCGCGCGGGTCGATGCGTTCACCGCGCGCGAACGCCTGCGCCGCAGGAATCGTGCGCGTCATGTCCATCCCGGAGCAGAACACGCGCTCGCCTGCGCCGGTGAGCACGATCGCGCGGATCGCGTCGTCGTCGGCGAGCTCGCGCCACGCGCTCGACAAGTCGCAGAGCATGCTCGGATCGAGCGAGTTCGCCTTCTCGGGGCGGTCGAGCGTCACGAGCGCGACGTGCGGATGCTCGGGCGGGCGTTCGAGACGGACCGGCATGCGAGCAGTATCCGCAAACGCGGCGACGCGCGCGCGGGCCGCGCAGCGCTAGGCCAATCCGCCGTAGCATCGGCCGCCCGAGGAGGAGGACCCGATGCCGCGACTGAAGCAAGTCCCGCGCGAGCAGGCGCACGAAGGCGCGAAGCGCATGTACCAAGCGCTGTTCGGGGAGCGGGATCCAATCGCGCAGCCGGGTACGGCGACCGGAACGCCCGGCAACTGGTGGACGGTGTTCGCGGGGGTGCCCGACGTGTTCGACCACGCGGTCGCCGGCTTCGGCGTCTATCGCAGCGCGCGCCGCAAGCTGGATCCGAAGCTGCGCGAGCTCGGGCAGACGCGCGCCGGCTTCGCGCGCGGCAGCCAGTTCGTGTTCTCGCAGCACTGCAAGGCCGCGCGCGACGTCGGCCTGCGCGAGGAGCAGATCGCCGCGATCCCGCACTGGTCCGTGGCGTCTTGTTACTCGCCACTCGAGCGCGCGGTGCTCGCCTACACCGACGCGCTGGTGCTCGAGGGCGGCCGCGTGCCCGACGGCGTCTTCGCTGCGCTGCGCGACGGCCTCGGCGACGAGGAGATCCTCGAGCTCACGTACATCACCTGCCTGTACGAGATGCACGCGACGATGACGCGCGCGCTGCGGCTCGAGTACGACGACGTTCCCGAACGCATCGTCGAGATCGCCGCGCCGAGCGCAGCCGGCGACCCGATGCGCGTCGTCGAGGATCCGATGAAGGCGGTGGACCGAGCGCGCTGATTCGTGGCCCGAAATGCGGTCCGGCAGCGCCTGGCGTCAGCCGCGCTCGCCCCGCACGTCGTAGCGCTGCGTGTAGAACGCGTAGCGCCGTTCGAGCTGCGCGGTGTCGAGGCCGAACACAGCGGGCGCGTACTTGTGGACGCCGTGCTTGTCGGCGGCGTTGTCTGCGAGGAATGCGCGGATGCGCGCCTCGAAGGCGGCGGAGAAAGCGAGCTCGAAGCGCGCGTAGATGCGCTTCACGCTGCCGACCGGGTCAGCGACGAGATCGGGGTACGCGAGATCGAAGAACTGCGCCTCGCGCTCGGGATGCGCGGCCCGCGCCTCAGCCCCGGCGCGCAGCATGCGCTCGATCAGCGCGGCGGCCTCTTCTCCCTGCGTGCGCGGCTCGATCGCGTCGGTCGATGCGCCGCGCAGCGTGCACTCGAGGCTCGCGAGGCTCGTCACGACCTGGCTGGGTGCGCGGTGCGTCTGCACGACCTGCGCGTCTGGATACTCCGCGAACAGCGCGTCCAACGTGAGCAGGTGCGCCGGCGTTTTCAGCACCCAGTGATCGCGCCGATGCCGCGACTGAAGGTGTTGGAGGAACGCGCGATGCCAGCGGTAAGCCGCCGCATGATCCTGCGCCTCGCACCAGAGCTGATACGACGGCACCGCGTAGGTTGCCTCCCACTGCATGCTCATGAACTCGGACGCGGTGAGGGAGACGCATTCTTGCGGAAGCAGCGCGCCGGTCGGATGGATCGCGAGAAAGCCCGGCGCGATCTTCTCGATGTTGCGCTCGCCCGAGCGCGCGGCGGCGATGCGCGGATCGCTGTCGTAGCTCGCGCTCTCCGGCGCGGGGCAGGGCGTCGCGACCTCCCAGGTGAGCGGCGCGCGCGCGTTCGGATCCTGCGCGAGCAGGCCGTGCAGCAGTGTCGTGCCGGTACGCGGCATGCCGAGCACGAACAGCGGGCGCCGGATCTCCTCGCGCGCGACCTCGGGATGGCGCTTGCGCCAGTCGACCAGCCGCAGTCGCGTCGCGAGCGCATCGGTCACGGTGCGACGCGCCATCGCGCGCCCGAGCATCGTGAGCCGCGCTTCGCCCTCGAAGCAACGCAGCAGCTCGCGCAAGCCAGCCCGGAAGCTGTCCGCGCCGAAGTCCGAGAGCCCGGCCGCGCGCGCCGCGGCTTCGAGCAGATCGCTCTCGTCGAGACTCGGCGTGCGCACGCCAATCGATGCGAGCGCCCGCCCGGCAAAGTTGAGCGCGCGAATCGGCAGCGGGCGAAACGGCTTCGGCGCAGCAGCAGCGGGCGTCATCGGGCGGCGCAGCGTATCGCAGGGTCTCCGACCTCGCGGACAGCCCGCGGCGCGGCGCTCCCGAGCTCGCGGGGTCTGACCCCAAAAACTTCACGAAGCTGGAGACAGGGCGCTCGCGGGGTCTGACCCTCAAAACTTCACGAAGTAGGAGACAAGAGCGCTCAGTAGAGGCCCAGCATGCGGCCGGCGAGCGCGACGATCGCGATCGCGAGCAGCGGGCGGATCACGCGCGCGCCGCCGCGCACCGCGATGCGCGCGCCGAGCGCGCCGCCAATCGCGAAGCCGGCCCCGAGCGCGAGCGCCTCGGGCCAGACGATCTGCCCCGCCCAGTAGAAGACCGGCAGCGCGAGCAGCGTGAAGCAGGTGTTGAGCGCGGTCTTGATCTGCGTGCTGCGCACCAAGTCGACGCCCGAGAGCGCGAGCACCGAGATCAGCAGGATTCCGACGCCCGCCTGGAACGCGCCGCCGTAGACGCCGATTGCGGCAAACGCGAAGAATCGAGCGAGCGGGCTCAGCGGCTGGCGCGGCGCGGCAGGCGCCGACGGCAGTGAGCTGCGCAGCGTCGGCACGAGTAGCACCAACATCAGCACCCCGAACGCGCGCTCGAACCACTCCGCGGGCAGCTCGACGACGAGTCGAGCCCCGAGCAGCGCGCCCAGCGCGGTCGGCAAGAGCAGCGGCACCGTCTCGCGCAGGCCGGGTGCGCCTTCGGCGGCGAGCCGCCACGTGGCGGTCGCGCTGCCGAGCAGCACGCCGACGCGATTCGTGCCGTTCGCGAGCGGGCCCGGCAGCCCTGCCATCCCGAGCAGCGGCACCGTCAGCAGCGAGCCCCCACCGGCGAGCGTGTTGATCGCGCCGGCCGCGAGCCCGCCGAGCGCGAGCAGCGCGGCGTCGTGAAGCTGCATTCGTTCCGGTCTCCGTTCGCGCGTTGGGCTCACTGCAAGCAGCCCGCGCCGCTCGCGCGGCGCTGGGCTGCTTGCAGTCTTTCCGATCTCCGTTCGCCCGTTGGGCTCACTGCGCGCAGCCTGCGCCGCTTACGCGGCGCTGGGCTGCTTGCATTCCGTGTACCGTAGCCGCGCGCCCGGCCCGCGTGCGTGGAGTCGTAACAACTTGAGCGAGCCGACCCCGCGCGCCGAGCGCTTGCTCACTGCCCAGTTCGCGTTGTGCTTCGTCGCGCACGGGCTGCAGTCGATCGCGTTCAACCTTTATCTGCCGTTTCCCAAACGGCTGAACGACCTCGGCGCGAACGACTTCGTGATCGGCGCTGCGGCGAGCCTCACCGGCCTCGCGGCGGTGCTCGCGCGGCCCGCGATCGGGCGCGCGATGGATCGAAGCGGCCGGCGCCAGACGATCCTGCTGGGCGGTGCGCTGCACGTGCTCGCGACGGCGGCCTATCTCGCGATCGACCGCGTCGGCCCCGTGCTGGTCGTGACGCGACTGCTGCACGGAATCGCCGAGGCGATGCTGTTCGCCGCGCTGTTCACGTTCGCGGCCGACTACGTGCCCGCGCGGCGGCGTACGCAGGGTCTCGCGCTGTTCGGCGTCTCGGGAATGCTGCCGATCGGAATCGGGCCGACCGCCGCGAACTGGCTGGTCGATGTGAGCGGCTGGCCCGCGGTGTTCCTCACGGCGTCGGGGCTCGCGGGCATCTCGCTCGTGCTCTCGTGGTGGCTGCGCGACGCGCCGCGCGAGCGCCTCGCGAGCGGGGCGGCGCCGAGCATGCGCGAAGTGTTATGGCGCCGCGAGCTCGTGCCGATCTGGTTTCTGGGTGCGGTGTTCGCGACCGTGCTCACCGCGTTCTTCGTGTTCGTGCCGCGCTTCGCGCAGGACACCGGCATCGGCAGCGATTCGCAGTTCTTCCGCATGTACATGCTCGCGGCCGTGATCCTCCGCGTAGCCTTCGGCTGGGTGCCCGATCGCATCGGACCGCACCGCGCGCTGACGCCTGCACTGCTGGCGCTCGTCGTCGGCCTGGTCGTGATGGCCAAAGCGGATTCGGCGAGCGACGTCGCGCTGGCCGGCTTTCTGTGCGGGCTTGGCCACGGCTATGCGTTCCCCATTCTGTCCGGGATGGTGGTGAACCGCGTCGGAGACGATGCCCGCGGCACGGGCCTCGCGATCTTCACGGGCCTCTTCGACCTGGGCCTTTTGGTCGGAAGCGGCGCATTCGGAGCGCTGGTCGAGTGGCAGGGCTTCGTCGTGCTGTACGGGTTCGGCGCGCTGCTGCTCGCGAGCGCGCTCGCGCTGTTCGTGCGCTGGGACGCGCGCGTCATGGGGCGCAGGCGATGAGGTGTGGAGCCGCGTTGCTTGCGCTGCTGCTGTCCGGCGGCTGCGCCGTCCCCGCGCCGGAAGCGGCGCCCGATAACAAGTCTTCGAAGCCGGAGCCCGCGCCGGCGCCGCTAGCGCGTGGCTTCGTGCCGTTCGTGTGGCCGCGCGCGGGCGTAATCACACGGATGACGTGCCGCTTCGAGACCGCGCGCCCGATCGGCGTGTTTGCCGCGAGTGCGGCGCCGGAGGAAGCGACTGCGCTCGCGCGCGTGCTGCGCGCCTTCGAGACCGGCGGGCTGGGCGTCCGCTTCATCGATGCGCCGCTCGAGGACGCGCAGATCCACGTCGCGTTCGGCGTGGAGCCGCTCGCGCTCGGCGCGCGCAGCGTCTCCGACTGCAAGCTCACGGACGAGCACGCGGAGCTCGCCGCGGCGCGCGTGGAGGTCGCGCGCAGCGTGGCGCTGCGGCGCGGAGCGACGAGGGCGCTCGCGCGTGAAGAGCTGCTCGGTGTGCTCGCGCGCGAGCTCGCGCGCGCGCTTGGCTACGCCGGGGAGGCGCCGGCGCGAGATCCGATCGGCTCGCGCAGCCTCGCCGAAGCGAAGCGAGTGGGCGCCGCACTGCGCGACGGCGCGGCGCTCGATTCCCCCGCGCTGCGCGCGCTGTACGCGCGGGCGTCGGGAAGCCTGGTCGGGAGCGTGGCGGCCGAGCCGCCGAGTGCGACGCGCCCGGTCGACCGCCTCGCGCAGCTCGCGCAGACACATCGGCTCGACGGGCCGTATCTGCGCACCAGCGCGGACAGCGCGCGCGTCTATTGGCGCGACGCCGCGAGCGGAGAGGAATACGGCGCGCAGGTCCTCGAGCCCGCGCGACTCGAACGCGCGCCTGCACGCATCGCCCTCGCGCTCGAGCCGCGCGCCCGCCGCGCACTGCCGCGCAGCCGCGACGCCCCGCGATGAGCCCCGACGGTCCCGATCAGGCGCGGACGCTCGGGTCGAGCGCTTTCGCGCGCGCGGCGAGCTGTCCGGCCCGCGCATCCTCATGCTGCTCGCGCAGCACGACGCTCATGCGCAGCAGCAGCTGCGCCTTCTCGCCGCCGGCGAGCGCGCGCTCGAAGTGCTCGAGCGCACGCGCATTGTCGGGCGGCGTTCTGCGATGCAGCGCCCACGCCAGCGCGGCGTGATAGTCGGGCTCGGCCGAGTAGGTCTGCACGGCCCTCTCGAGAAACTCTGCGGCGCCGCGAAAGTTGCCCGCGCGCATCAGCATCTCGCCGCGCTGGTAGAGCTGCTCGGCTTGCCCGGCCAACAGCGCCTCGGTCTCCGAGACTCCGGCGGTCGACTCCTCGTAGCGCGCGCGCTCATCGGCGTCGCTGAGCACTTCGTGCGCGCGCGCGATCTGCGTGAACACCTCGTTCGCGACCTCCTTCAGATCGTGTAGGCCGAGGCGCATCAAGTGATCCGGGTGAAGGCGTTTCGCGGCCTTCAGGTACGCGCGCTTGACGTCGCTCGCGGAGGCGCCGCGTGCGACTCCTAACACCTTCCACAGGTCGAGCTCTGCGAGCTGCGCATGCAGCGCGCTGACTTCCTCGCGCAGCGCCGCCGCTGCGGCCTCGCGCGCCGGATCGCGCTCGCTGACGCGCGTCTGCGCAGCCGCGCTCGCGGCGGCCGCGGCGTCGCGATCCGCGAGCACGATCTCGATCGCGGGGCCGCGCGCGGGCGCCAGCGGCGCCGCCTCGCCGGCTCCACGCCGCACGTCCTGGTAGATCAGCGCACCGCAAGCATCGAGCAGCCAGAGCGCGGCGTGCGCCTGCGGATGCCGAGCGTCACGTAGCGCCTCGAACGCGCTGTGCGCCCCGTCGAGCTGCGCGAGCAGCGCCTTCAGCGCGGGTAGCTGCAACAACTTCGCGCCGAGCTTCGTCTCGGCGTCGGCTACCGGCGTCGGAAAGCGCGTTACGCGTTCGCCGAGCGCAACGAGCGCCTGATCCGCGCGCCAGCCCGTCGCGACCGCTTCGTAGACGAGCGCCGGCAACGAGAACGGCAGCGTCGGCGCGCTGCCGGGCGCCGGCTCGAAGGCGAGCGTGAACGTCCCATTCGTCCAGCGCAGGCAATCCGCTAACGCCCGTTCGAGCGCGCCGGCGAGCCCGAGCAGCAGCTCCTTCGGCGCGATGCCGAGCGCAGCGAGGGCGGCGAGCTCGTTGCCTGCTTTCTCCTCGAGCTTCTTCGGCAGCGACGCGAGCTGCGCGGCGTTCAGCTGGCCGCGTTCCGCCAGCAGCGCGGCGACGCCGTCCTCCGGCCGCTCGGAGGCGAGCTGCACGGGCGCACCCTTCTTCCAGCGGAAGCGCCGCACGAGCCCGGGCCGCTCGAGCGAGAGCAAACCCTCGAATTGGTCCCGCGCGAGCGACATCAGCAGCGGCGCGAGCGGTGTCTCGGCGAGATTCCCCATTCTTTTCCGAGCTCCGTTCGCTTTTGGCTCAGCGCCGGCTGCGCCGCTGCGCGTTGGCCGGCTTGCTGGAACGCCGGCGGCGTGTGGCTTCACGGGCTCGGCGGTCCTGTCTGCCTTCGCAGGCTTTCGGCAGCACGCGGCGAGAATTGAAGACGCGCGGTCGTGCTCAGAGCGTGCGGCGCATCGCGTCGGCGATCTGAAAGGCGGTCGCGATCGCGGCGGGGAGGTCTTTGCGCACGATGAGATGGGAGACCTCGAGGTCCGCGACCGCGCGCTCGGAAAGCGGCGAGATGCCGGTGAGGATCGGCTCTGCGCCGAGCCGCTCGATGGTTTCGAGCACGCGCTCGAGCTCGAGCGCGCCAAAGCTCTCGTCGATGATCGCGCTTGCGAGGTCGACGACGACGACGCGCACTTCCTTCGCTCCCGCATCGCGGCGAATCAGTTCGAGGCCCGAGATGGTCTCGTTCGCGCCCGAGTACGGGATCACCATCACCGGCCCCCAGACGTGGATCACCGGCGCATCCGACTCGAGCGAGGAAGCGTTGGGATCGTCCGCGGGCTCCGGCAGCCCGGCCAAGTGGCGGGCCACCAGATCGCGCAGCGGCGAGAACGGCAGCCGCGCGACGTCGCTGGCGGCCTCCTGGTCCGACGCCGCCCAATCCTCGGGCGTGCGCGCCTCGAACTCGCAGCGCGTGGCCCCGCACGCGGAGCACGCGCGCTCGCGTGCGAACAGATCGCTGTCGAACAGCCCGGAGAGCCAGCCCGAGGCGTAGCCGCTGGTGAGCGCGCAGGCGGCGCCGCTCTGGACGCCGAGCCCGCTCGCGACGGCGCGCGCCTCGATGCCGTCGCGATACGTGCCGCGCAGCGGCTCGCCGCGCTCGCGATCCGAGCTGTCGAGCGCGAGCGAGAGGCGCGGGCGGGCGGCCGCCGCGGTGCGCTCCCCGGCGCCTGAAACTCGGCCCGGCGAGCGCATCCCGCGCGTCACCATCTCCAGTGCGTCGCGCAGCCCGTGCAGGAAGCCGAGCTGCAGCAGCGCTGCGCGCGCGTCGCCTGCCCCTAATCGCTCGCGCAGCTCCATGTGCAGCGCGCCGATGAACGAGGCGTCGGTGAGGAAGCGCGGCTCCTCGCGCAGCGTGCCTCCGAGATCGAGGCCGAGCGCAGCGAGCTCGCGTGAGAGCAGCGGACTCTTCACGCGCTCACACCTCCAGGAACGCGTGAATGTCGAAGCGCTGTTCTTTGCTGAGGAACGCCTCACCGTGGCGTTCGAGCAGGCGCAGCATCGCGGCCGCGCAGTTGGGATCGAACTGCGTGCCGGTGAAGCGCCGCACCTCGGCGAGCACGGTGTCGAGCGGCATCGCTTTGCGGTACGGACGGTCGCTGGTCATCGCCTCGACCGTGTCCGCGACGAGGATGATGCGCGACGGCAGCGGGATGCGATCGCCCGCGAGCCGCTCCGGATAGCCGCGCGCCGAGCCGTCGAACCATTCGTGGTGGTGCCGCACGCAGGGCACCACGTCGGAGAGGAACTGGACCTGCTGCAGGATGCGCGCGCCGATCACCGGATGCGTCTTGATCTCGTCGTACTCCGCATCCGTGAGCTTCTCAGGCTTCAGGATCACCGCGTCGCGAATTCCGATCTTCCCGAGGTCGTGCAGCACGCCCGCGATGTAGACGCGCTCGATCTGGTCCTTCGGGAGCCCGAGCTCGCGCGCGATCTTCGACGCGTAGACGCCGACGCGCTCCGAATGACCGCGCGTGTAGGAATCCTTGGCGTCGACCGCTTCCGCGAGCGCTTTGATCGTCTGGATGTAGGCGATGCGCAGCTCTTGGTGCTTGTCGAAGAGCTGCTTCGTGCGCTCCTGGACCGTCACCTCGAGGTCGCGGTTCAGCTCCTGCAGCTTCAGGTTCTGCTCGCGCGTCACCGCGTTCAGGCGCCGGATCTCGCTCTTGAGATCGTGCGTGTCGAACGCCTGGCGCAGCGTCGCCTTCAGCTCCTCATCGTTCCACGGCTTGGTGACGAGGCGGAAGATCTCGCCGCGGTTGATCGCTTCGACCGCGACGTTCATCTCCGTGTAGCCGGTCAGCAGGATGCGGATGACGTCGGGATGGCGCTGACGCACGGACTGCAGCAGGTCGACGCCGCTGATCTCGGGCATGCGCTGGTCGGAGACGACCACCTGCGGCCGCTCGCGGTCGAGGATTTCGAGCGCCTCGGAGCCGCGGTTGGCCGTGAGCACCCGGCACGGCTCGTTTCGCAGCAGGCGCTGCAGCGCTTTCAGGATGTTCGCTTCGTCATCGATGAAGAGGACGCAGTGCTCCACGGGACCTCCGACTGCGGCTCGTAGAGCAAGCCACATGCCGCCCGAGGCTCCGAAAAATCTCTAGTTGAATCAGTCACTTACGAGTTGTGGGCGAGGTCACTGTTCTCGTTCGCGGGAGGCGCGGCCGGCGAGCGCAGAGCAGGCCAGCGGCAAGCTCGCATCCGGCTGCCCGCGACCTGCCGAGCCGTGCAGCGGCAGGCGCCCCGCAAAGCGAGCGAAGCGCCTCGCAAACGGCGGCGCTGGGTGCGGGCGCTCTCGCCGCGGGCCCGCCAAGCGCCGCCAAAGCGTCCCGACGGAGGGACTTCCCGCTCGCGAGAGCGTCGAAATCCTCACGTCGAGCACGTTTTCGTGACACCAACCTGCACATCGCCCCACTTCACTGGCATGACGGTGTGCGCGTGGTGCCACGAGGTGATCGAGCGGCCGCAAGGCGCGCAGGGCGCGTATGCGGTCAGCCACGGGATCTGTCGCGACTGCCTGACGGTCGAGCTCGCGAAGCTCCGGCCGACGGTCGCGCCTTCACCGCTCTTCGCGCATCAGCCGGCGCTGCGCTGAGCTCGCTGGGCTGATTCGCTAGCTCGCGGTCCCGAGCCGCTCGCGGCGATAGCTGCCGCTCTGCACGGCCTCGCACCAGGCGCGGTTCGCGACGTACCAGGCGGCGGTTTTCGCGAGGCCCGCTTCGAGCGTCGTCTTCGGCGCGAAGCCGAGCTCGCGGGCGATCTTTCCGTCGTCGATCGCGTAGCGGCGATCGTGGCCGGGGCGGTCGGCGACGAAACGTTTCAGCGCCGCGTAGCTCGCGACTCCGGCTTTGCGCAGCGCGTCGTTCTTCGCGGCCGGCTGCGCGCGCTCGAGCTCGGCGCACAGCATGTCGACGATCTCGAGATTCGTGCGCTCGCTGCGCCCGCCGACGTTGTAGGTCTCGCCGGGCCTCCCGCGTGTGAGCACCGTCAGCACCGCCTCGTTGTGGTCTTCGACGTAGATCCAATCGCGCACGTTGCCGCCGTCGCCATAGATCGGCAGCGGCTTCGCCTCGAGCGCGTTGAGGATCATCAGCGGCATCAGCTTCTCGGGGAACTGGTAGGGCCCGTAATTGTTCGAGCAGTTCGTGCCGAGCGTCGCGAGGCCGTAAGTGTGGTGATAGGCGCGCACGAGGTGGTCGGCGCCGGCCTTCGACGCGGAGTACGGCGAGTTCGGCGCATAGGCCGTGGTCTCGCTGAAGCGGCCCGTTTCACCGAGCGAGCCGAACACCTCGTCGGTCGAGATCTGCAGGAAGCGAAACGCATCGCGCGCGGAGCCCGCGCTGCGCGCCAGCTGCGCGCGCGAGGCTTCGAGCAGCTGCAGCGTGCCGAGCACGTTCGTCTGCACGAAATCGAGCGGACCGTCGATCGAGCGGTCGACGTGCGATTCGGCGGCGAAGTTCAGCACCGCGCTCGGCGCATAGCGCGCGAAGATCGCGTCGAGCGCAGCGCGATCTGCGATGTCCGCGCGCTCGAACGCAAAGCGCGCGTGCGCGGCCACGTCGCGCAGGCTCTGCAGATTGCCGGCGTAGGTCAGCTTGTCGACCACGACGACGCGCACGTCCGCGCGAGTGAGCGCGAGCCGCACGAAGTTCGAGCCGATGAAGCCGGCGCCGCCCGTAACAAGCCAGGTGCTCATGCGTGCTCGCTGATCGCCCGGCTAGAGATAGGTGCCGGAGGGCGCGGCCGCCGGCAGGCGCTTGCGCGTGCGGCGGTAGCTCTCGACCTCCGCGAGCAGGTCGTCGGTCTCGACCAGCGCGACGTCGCTGGGCGCGCACTCCGCACTCGCCTTGCGGCGCAACACCGCGTGCAGCAGATGCACCCAGTCGCCGATCGAAGGCTCGCGGAAGCGCGCGACCACATCCGCCCAGTCGACCGCCCCGAACAGCGTGCGGCCGGCGCGCTTCTCGGCTTCGCGCGCATGGATGTGCAGCGCGGCGACGACGTCGTCGGGATAGCTTGGCACGACCTCGACGACGCGCTCGAAGCGGCCCGGCTGCACGAATGCCGGCCGCAGCGTGCCGGGATGCGAGGTCGAGCCGACCAGCAACGTTTTCGGCGCCGCGACCGTGCGGTCCACCATCTCGCACAAGAAGTCCATGATCGGACCAATCGGCAGATCGCTGCGCCGTCCGCCGATTTCCTCGGCCTGGAAGAACTCGAGCTCGTGAAAGAACACGGTCGTCGGCGGCATCTCGCCGAGCGTCTGGCCCCAGCCTTCCAGCAGCTCGCCGACCTGGCCGCCACGGTGAACGATCTCGAGCGCGAGCTGGGGGACCTCGACGCACAGGAACGCGGTCTTCGCGCTGGTGGCGAGCGCCTCTGCGAGCAGCGTCTTGCCCGAGCCCGACTGGCCGATCAATAACAACCCGGTCGGCGGGAACGTGCCCCAAGCCTCGTACTTCTCAGGGCTCGTCGCGCCGCAGGCGTAGGTCATCACCTCGTCCTGAGCGGCGCGCAGGCCACCGATCCGATCCGAGCCGACGTTCGGCGCGACGTTCAGCTTCGTTGCCTTGGCGAGCTGCGGAAGCTTCCGCGCCGCGCTGTTCCACAGATTGGTCGCGCGCTCTTGCTGGATCGCCGGCTCGCTCATGTGCCGCCTCGGATTGGCAGTAGCGTTTCAACGCCGCGATGCGCGGCATCCCGGGCCAGCTTAGGCTCCGGCGTCATGCCTCGCATTGAAGGCCTCGACGAAGCGCGGCTCGCAGCCGCCGCGGAACATCTGCGGCGCGTCGATCACAGGCTCGCGCTCGTGATCGACGCGCACGGTCCGTGCACGATCGCTCCGCGCGGCGACCCATACCGATATCTCGTGCGCTCGATTCTCTATCAGCAGCTCGCGGGCAAGGCCGCGGCGACGATCGAGCGCCGCTTCAAGGCGGGTTTCGGCGGGCGCGTGCCGCCTCCGGGCGTACTCGCCGTCGCGCGCTCCGCTCGGCTGCGCAGGTTCGGCCTCTCGCGCAACAAGGCCGCGGCGGTGAAAGCCGTCGGCGTCGCGTTCGAGAGCGGGCTCGTCAGCGCGCGGCGCATTCCTCACCTCGCCGACGAAGCGATCGTCGAAGCCGTCACTCAGATTCACGGCGTCGGCGAATGGACCGCGCACATGCTGCTGATGTTTTCGCTCGGGCGGCCCGACGTGCTGCCGGTCGGTGATTACGGCGTTCGCAAAGGCGCGCAGAAGCTCTACGGCCTGCGCGATCTCCCGAAGCCCGACGCGCTCGCGAAGCTCGCGGAGCCGTGGCGACCGTTTCGCACCGTGGGCAGCTGGTACCTGTGGCGAGCGCTCGACCTAACGACTCTGGAGTGAGCGGGCGCGGCTCCGCCCTCGCGAGGCGGAGCCGCGTCTTCCCCCTACTGAGGCGACCAGCTGTACGTCAGGCCGACCTTGTACATGCGTCCGCGCGCGTCGTGAGTGAAGGGGTCGTAGTTGAGGTTCATCGAGGCTTGCGGCGGGTTCTCGTCCGTCAGGTTCAGCACCGAGAACGAGAGCGTGGTGCTCTCTTCGAACAACGCCACGTTGTAGTGCGCGTCCACGACGAAGTGGTTGTCGATCTGAGCCAGGTTCGGCAGCGAGGGGATCGCGTCGGTGTAACCGGTCGTGTAGCGGCCAACGAGCGTCCCGTTGTGGATGCCGCGGTTGTACTTGATGAACGTCTCGGTCTTCAGGTCGGGCTTGGGCGTGAAGGGCGCCGTGTTCTTGTTGAGGAAGCCGTTGAAGTCGCCACCGGGTCGGATTAGAGCCCCGCCGATATCCAGGAAGTCATCCGACTCGTACTCGAACGTGTACGTGCCGGTTCCTCCGACCGCGAGCACGCCCCCGAACACGTCGTCGAACTCGTACTGGACGTAGAAGTCGAGGCCGGACGTGAGGATGTCGGCGCCGTTGATGAAGTTGACCTCGACCCGCTGAATGGTGCTCGCCGGGCCGTTGGTCGATCCGCTGGGCAACGGGGTAGTGAAGATGTGCGCACGAATCGGGCCGCACTCAGGAGTGAACTCGCCGGACTGCCCATCAGCGCAGTTAGCGCCGAACGGGTTGGTGGCGCTGGCATTGCTGTACCGCGCGACGAGCTGCCCCTGGCTCTCGACCTGGAACGGATCCTGGAAGTCGAAGCGCCAGTAGTCGAGCGACGCGTAGAGCCCCGCCCACTCGAGCACCACGCCGGCGTTCGTCGCCAGCGCGGTTTCGGGATCGAGATTCGGATTGCCGAACGTGTCGACCGCCTTGAACGAGCCCGCTGGGATGACGAACTCGAGGCCGGTCGCGCGGCCGCCGAGGAAGCTCTGAGGCGGGGCGCGGAAGGTCGTCGAGACCGAGCCGCGCAGCGTCAGCCACTCGAGCGGCTGGAAGCGCAGCGCGAGCTTCGGGTCGACGGTGGAGCCCACGTCGCTACCGAAGTTCTCGTAGCGCACTGCGATCTGCGCCTCGAGCATCTCGAAGATCGGGATGTTCAGCTCGCCGAAGAACGCGTAGACCGTCCGCTTGGTGTGTTCCTCGGTGAGGTTGGCGAGGAACGCGTAGGGGCCGGTGGTCCCGGCGGTGCCGGCAAGGCAGGCGTCCCAAGCGGCCTGCGTGATGTTGCCCAGCCCCAACGGGTTCGTCAGCGCGTCGAACGGAAGTGAGCGCGGATTCGTGAACGGGCAGGGGGAAATCGCGAGGTTGGTCTCGTCGCTCACGTCGAGGTCGTACTTCTCGAGGCGCACCTGGAAGCCCGTAGCCCAGCCGATCTCGCCGGCGCCGAAGTCCCACGGCAGCTGCCCGCTGACGACCCCGTCGAATACCTTCAGGGTGTTCTTTTGCACGAACTCCTGCGGGCCGTACAGCCACTCGAGCAACTCAGGATCGTTCGCCACTGCCGGGTCAAAGGCCGGGTTCGTCGCGCCGTTCACGACCGAACGCTGGATCGCATTGGAGAACGGGTTGAAGTAGAGGCAGCCGCCCACTCCGGCAGTGCCGGTGGACTGGTCGCAGTTCGGACCGCCCAGGCCGTCGAGGGCGAAGGCCATGCGCTCGACGAACATGTCGGCCGCATTCTGCGAGCGATCGCGGCCGGAGTAGGCAAACGAGAGGTCGTAGTTGATCTCGTCGAAGACCTCTCCCGTGAGGGCGATGGCCACGCGGTTCTGCACCGTATCGGCGTCGTACGTCTGCCCCTCACCAATGTTTCTGCAGCGGACCTGGCCCTGGCAGCCCACCACGCCGAGCGAACGGTTGATCACGAAAGCTGACGTCGTGCCAGCTGGGAAGAGACCAGGGTAAGCAGCGTTCATGGCCACAAACCCCGGGTGCGGCGGCTCGCCGTTGGGACCGGCGGTCAAGCGGATCAAGCGATCAGGGCCGGTGTTCGACTGCGGCGCAAACGACGGCGACGTCTTGTAGTACGCGTCGTTGTTCGAGAAGAGGTACTCGAAGTGGAGCTTGGTCGCGTCGTTCAGGTCGAGGTTCGCCTCCACGTAGGCATTCACCGTGTCCTGATTCTCGGCGAGGTTGTCGAAGTAGGTGTATTGGAAGCGGCAGGTGTTCCCGCCGGTGAACGCGCCCCCGAGAGCCGCGCAGTTGGGATCCGCGAACTGCGTAAACGTTGGCAAGGCAAAGATCGTTGCCGGGTTCGCGATGGCGGTCCAGCCGCCCTCCAGGTTCTCGGCGAACGGCCGCAGCGCCCATTTGCGGTCCTTCACCTGGAGAACGCTCCGGTGATTCCACTCGACCGCGCTCAGAATGTTGAAGCGGTCGCTGGACCAACCCGTGAGCACCCCGAAGCTGTGGTCCCCATCGGTCCCGTCGATGAACTGCTCCGCCCCGCTGATCTCGATGCCCTCGAAGCCTTCGCGCGTGATGAAGTTGGCCACGCCGCCGATCGCATCCGATCCGTAAAGAGCTGCGGCGCCATCCTTCAGAGCCTCGACTCGCCCGATCACGCTCTTGGGAATCGCCGTCACATCGACGCCCCAGTTGTCATCGGGGACGTGCCGGCGGCCATTGAACAGCACCAGCGTCCGCGCCGAGCCGAGGCCGCGGAGGTTGATCGTCGAGACGCCGATATTTCCCTGCCCGCCGACCTGGAACTGATTCGTTTCCGAGATGTTCCCGGAGGTGTACGAGAGGTTTCGGACCAGCTCCTGAATCGTCGGTGCGCCGACGTTCTTCAGGTCGTTGAGGCTCGTCACGTCGACGTTCAGCGCCGCGTTCTCTGGCGTGCCCTTGATGTGCGAGCCGGTGACGATGATCTCTTCGGGCACGTCACCGCGCGCCTCCGGCGCCGCCGCCGGCTCTGCAGCCGGAGGCGCCTCCTGTGCCCAGAGCGGGCTCGCGAGCGTGCAGATCAAAAGAGTGGCTGCAACACGTCGAGGCTGAGGCGATCTCATCGTCGGTCTCCGGTGAAGTTCGGTGGCGTTTCCCCCAGTGAGAACGGACACACTCTGAACCATGAGCTGTGCGAATTCCAACGCAAAGGTGCGGCGCGACGGTATTTGCTGTGTAAAGCGGTCCACTGCGACGACGCGGATTCGAAATGAATCGCGGCGCGAGGGCATCGGCGGCTCGCCCGCAATCTGCGCGTCTGCAATGATGCGCCGCCGCTTCGCCCGCCTCGTCCCCATCGTCTAGAGGCCTAGGACTCGGCCCTTTCAAGGCCGTAACACGGGTTCGAATCCCGTTGGGGACGCCAGTTCCAGTTCTTTCCGAGCTCCGCTCGGCTCCGAGGACTCCGCCTCGCTGCGCGCCGTCTGCGCCAGCATTGCTGGCGCTGGACGGCTTGCTGGAACGATTCCGTCCGAGGTCTCACTCTCTCGGCGGTTCTGTGGCGTGCTCGTTCCGGCTCGCGCGCCCGCGCGAGCTGACGCTTTGGCGCGTTTCACCTCATTTTTGTGTTGATTCGCACATTGTCGCGGGCGGAGACTGCGGGTCAGCAGATCCGCGCGTCGCACTCGCGCGGGATCGCCAACCCAAGGGAGAAGCGCGCCCATGCAACGAATCCGTTGGAGTCAGCTCTGTCAGGCCGCGGTCGCGGCGCTCATGCTCGCGGTTCCGGCCATTGGCCAGGAAACTCCTCCGGCTGAGCAACCGGCAACGACGCCGGCGGCGCCGCCTCCGCCGCCGGACCGCGACGTCGAAGAGATCATCGTCACGGCGACGAAGCGCGACGCGAACATCCAGGAGATCCCGATCGCTGTCAGCGCCTTCCAGGCGGAGGAGCTCTCCGCGCGGCGGATCGACGAGATCGAGGATCTCGCTCAGATCTCGCCCAGCATCCACGTCAACACGAGCAACACGTCGTCCGCGGGCGGTACGCTGCGCATTCGCGGCGTCGGCACGACCGGTAACAACATCGGCCTCGAGGCCGCCGTTGGAACCTTCGTCGACGGCGTCTACCGGAGCCGCTCGGGGCAGGGCTTCAACGATCTGCTCGACATCGAGCGGATCGAGGTGCTGCGCGGCCCGCAGGGGACGCTATTCGGCAAGAACACCACGGCCGGCGCAGTAAACGTCGTCACCAAGCGACCGGTGCTCGAGGACCACGAGGGCTGGGTTTCCGCCGAGTTCGGCGACTTCGACCACAAGAAGCTCGCGGGCAGCTTCTCCGCGCCGATCGTCGAGGGCAAGCTCGGCATGCGCCTCGCGGCGACCTGGAA
>Ga0187894_10003615_pt1 | contig 17149 bp, 10 predicted proteins | sample GBC1701081metaG_FD_136650 | JGI IMG/M metagenome (GOLD analysis project Ga0187894, IMG submission 136650) | White microbial mat communities from a lava cave in the Kipuka Kanohina Cave System on the Island of Hawaii, USA - GBC170108-1 metaG ...
CGCAGGTTGTAGAGCAGGTTGGCGGTGAAGCCGCTGAACTCCAGGAACTCGCCATTCACGTAGCGTACGTCCAGGCGCTCGATGCGGTTGGTCGCATCACGTGTGATCAGCCCGCAATACTGGTTGCCGCGAGAGGGGTTGGTCGTATCGAAGTTGGGATCGTCGTAACACCCCTGGGTGACATCGGTCGCCGACAGCAGGGCGATGACGTTGTCGATCTCGATCTCGGCGAAGTCGAGCGAGAAGCGCAGATCCTCGATCGGCTCGAGCACGAATCCGACGGTCACCGCGCTCGAGGCCTCGTTCTCCAGGTCGGGATCGCCGCTTTGAACGCCGCGGATGTTCGTCCCCGTGGCAGGCAGGAACGGCGGCGTGATGCCTGCTTGCTGATAGAAGGCAGCGCAGTTGCGCTGGCGAACCGCCGGGTTGGGGCCGGTGTTCAGGGCTGTGGCGCGGCACGGATCGGTAGCGGAGATGAAGCGCTCCGATGCAGGCGTGAACAGCTCGGTAATCGCCGGGGCGCGCAGTGAGCGCGTCTTGTTGCCGCGAAACTCGAGCACGTCGAACGGTCGCCATTGGAAGCCAAGCGTATAGGCGGTGTAGCCGCCGTTGACTTCGCTGTCGACGTAGCGGAACTTGCCGGTGAGATCCAGTCGCTTGAGCAGCGGCAGGTCGCTGCCGGGATCGACCAGCGGCACGAGCGTTTCGGCGAACGCTTCGTCGGTGTTGAACTGACCCCGCGTCGTCTGGATGGGCACGCGCCGCCCCAGAGCCAGGCGCTGAAAATCGTCCGGCAAAAACTCGGCGCGCTCGAGGCGGTGCTCGAAGCCGACATTCACCGAGAGAGGACCGCTCCACAGATCGAAGGGACTGCCGGTCAGATTCACGTTGTAGACGGCCTGCTCCTGTTTCGATGTCGCGCTCGTCGGCGTGGTGACGTAGTCGATCGCTTGCGCCGATGCCGCGCCGTCGCCGAAGAGATTGAGCGGTACGCAGTTCGGATCCGCGATGGGCTGGAACGGCCCGGTGGCCGTGCCATAGACCATGGTAGGCACGGGTGTCGGGCTGCAGACGATCTGGCCGCTGGCGTTCTGGACAACGTTGAGCGCGTTGACGAAGTTCTGCTGGTTGAGCTGGGTACTGGAGTAGGTCGACTCGTAGCGCCCGAGGTTCGCGGTGCCTTCCCAGTTGAACGGCCGGCCGCCAATCGCGAATCCGCCTCGCAGCCCGACGACGCTGCGCATCATCTCACTGTCCGCGGACGTGGACGCGTTGGTGAGATTCACGAGCGTGCGCGCGAGCCGGAACTGCGTCAGGCCGTTGGCCGCGAGTGTCGCCCGCGCCTGGGCATTGAGAAACGGATAGGTATTGGAGAAAGTGATTTGTCCGCTCACCCCGGTCGTCGCGAAGCAGCAGTTGGTGTCACCGCTGTCGAGCACCTCTACCGCGTCGGCGCTGTAGAAGGTCCCCTCGAAGAATGCCTCGACATTGTCGCTGATCTCGTACCGTGCGAGCAGCGTGGCCGCGTTGCGCTCGAGGTCGGAGGTGATCTGCGCGAACTGTTGCGGGAAATAGCCCTGGCCGCCGCTGGCGGTGAACCCGCCAAAGCTGTATCCGGGATCGTAGGGGACGATGTCGCCGTTCGGAGCAAACTGCAGATAGATGTTCTGATTCGGCCCGAAGCCGCGCAACCGGCCGTCCGTCGTGTTCGGTGAGGTCGCGATCGGCATCAGAATGCCACCCGGCGTGTACAGCAGAATCCGTGAATCGCGCACCAGCACGGAGTTCGGGAGGCCATCGCCCACCGTGCCGCCATTGAACGGCGTATCCGGATTCACGCGGCCGTCGTTCTGCGGCGTGCGGCCCGGCTCGAACTGCGCGACGTTCGAGGCGCGGGGATTGGTGCCGAAGAAATAGCTGGCGGCCGCCCACTCGCGATCGATCGCGAATACGCCGTCCTGCTTGTCGGTCGAGACGCTGAAAGTGACGTTGCCGCGATCGTCGAGGAAATTGGTGCCGAGCAGCGCCGACACGTTGTAGCGCTCGCCGTCATTTTCGCTGGTCAGGCCATAGGTGGGAGTGATTTCGGCACCCTCGAAATCGCGCTTGAGAATGACGTTGGTGGTACCCGCGATGGCATCCGAACCGTAGGTCGGGGCGCCACCGACGGAGATGTTCTCGACCCGATCCACGAGCTGCGTAGTGATGGTGTTGAGATCGACCTGGACGCCCGGATTCGCGGCGCTGAAGATGATCGGCGCGTTGGCCGATACGACGCGGCGCCCGTTGACCAGCGTCAGCGTACGCTGGGATCCGAGGCCGTAGATGTTGACGAAGTTGGCGCCGGCGCTGAAGGCGTTCTGCGCGCCGCTGGGGCTGACGGGCACGCCGAAGCCGGGAACCTCGTTGAGCGCATCGGCGACGTTGGTGATACCGCGGCTTTCGATGTATTTCGAGTCGATCACCGTCGCCGGCTCGAGCGTATCGAAACCCGCGCGTGGAATGCGCGAGCCCGTCACCACGATTTCGCCCAGCGAGTCCCCGGCGGGTGCGGATTGGGCGGGTGTTGATTCTGCCGAGGTGGATTGCGCGTGCAGAACGCTGCTGCACATCAACGAAGCAGCGGCCGCGCATGCGACGGCGAACGAGCTGCGAATCAATGCCAACATCGATGTTTCTCCCTGATTGGCGCCTGTCGAGCTTTGCGTCGACGTTTGTGTCGGTTCTGATCCTGCGTACCGCGACGTGGCACCAGCGCGAACAACGCATTGCGCTGGACTGGCCACGCCGTCAGCGAAACCACGACGCCGGGACGTCAATCAAACGAGGGGTGTCTGCGCAAGCGAAGACCGCGCCCGCTCTTGCTACAGGCGGACCTTCCTGACGGCTGTTGTCAGTCTCGTACCGGCGGCGTAGTCCTGAGCCGCGGTATCGGACTTCGGCGTCGACCAAATCCCCCCTCGTCCTGTTGAGGGAAGGTAGCAATGCGGGCGATCAGTCGGTATTGAACGGCGAACGCAAGCTACTGCGACCGGACCAAAGGCCGCCGCGCCGGGACGGCAGATGCGGAGCACGACCCGGAATCGCAGCGATTCGACACGGACGACCACGCAGCCGCATGACCTTCGCGCCGCTTTGCTCCGTCAAGCGGATGGCTTCTTCGAGGGACGTGCGTGCCCCCCTGCCGCCGGCCTGGGGGCATGGGCCAGGCGTTGGAGGCCCATCGTCTATGTGTCTATATATAATGTGTGGCAGGAACGGGGCAGGAGCGGCAACGCCACACTGCCGGTGGAGGGCTGGCCACTAGCGCTGGTGAACGGCACCGGCGTAGCGATCACGCAGCTCAGTCTGCCGCGAGCGCATCTCGACGGCACCGCCCCCGAGCCAGACGCGATCGGCGACGCTCGTGACCTCGAGCGGGTCGCCGCTCCACAGGACCAGGTCCGCGATCCGCCCGACTTCGATCGATCCGCGGTCGGCAACCTGGAACATCTGCGCTGGGTTCGCGGTAAGGGCCGCCAGCGCCGCGTCCCAGGGCAGCCCGTGCGCTACGGCGTTGCCAGCAAGCTGGCGCACACGGCCGGCAAGATGGGTCTCGCCCTCGGAGAAAGCGATGCGCACTCCCGCGCGCGCGAGCAGCGCTGCGTTGTCGAGGCGGGCGGCGAGCTGGTCGAAGTCCACGGGCAGGTTCTGGAGCGGATTGAGAATGACCGGCACGTGCAGGCGCGCCAGCTCTGCTGCGACGATCCAGGCCTCGGCGCCCCCGGAAATAATCGGCCGCATGCCCGCCCGGCGCGCAAACGCGACGACGCGGCGGATATCGGCGGCACGTTCGGCGTGGAACACCACGCGTCCACCAGCCAGGTAGCGTGCCAGCGCTTCGCGTCCAGCAGGATGCAGCAGCGCCGGCGAATCGGAAGTCTCACCGCCGCGCACTTCCCGAATTGCCTGATCGAGGAGCATGAATTGTCCCGCCCGGCTACCGCCGGATGCGGTCAGCGCCGCAGATCCTGTTTCCACGAAGAGCGCACGGCTACGCGCAAGCACGGCGTCGAAACGCCCATCGAGCGCGATCGCCGCGCCCTGTCCCGACAGGATGCTGTCGCCGGATCTGGGAGCGAGAATCGTCCAGGTGAGACCCTCGATGCGTGCGACTGGAATGACGCCCGAGCGCGGATTGTAGGCCTCGGTCACGTCGAATTCGGGCCGCCACTGCTGCTGCCACGCCGGCGCGCCGAGACTCAGCTCGACGTCCACCGTCGTCGCTTCGGCTGATACTTCAGTCAAACCGAGCGCCGAAAGCCCACCGAAGATCCCCGGAGTTACCGGACGCTGCGCCGCCTCGATCACCGCAGCCGCCTTCGGAGCCGCGAGGCCGCGACCGATCTCGGCGATCTTGCCGTCGCGGATCAGCAGGTCGGAATTCATGAGCGTGCCGCGCACGCCCACGGTGTGAATCGTCGCTCCCCGGATGAGCACGTCATTGCCCCACACCGGCGCGCCACACGCGAACGACGCAACGGCGCAGCAACAAGCCATCAAGACACGCAGACTCATGGCAACGTATCTCCGGCGGCGGCCCATCCGAGCTGAAAATCGGAACGCGGCGGCTTCGGGTGAGCGCGATCGAACACCGGAACGCCGTCGATAAACACCTCATCGACCAGCGCATACACGCTGAAGGGTTCTCGATTCCAGATGACGACGTCTGCGCGCTTGCCTGGCTCGAGGGTACCGGTGCTCTCGGCGATACCTAATGCAGCGGCGGGATTGGAGGTTAACCACCGGATGGCGCGCTCGGGAGGCAAGTCCAGCCCCAGGCGGCGCCCGCGCGTCATCGCCTTGGCAGCTTCCTGGTTGAGTCGCTGCACACCCTCTTCGGAATCCGAGTGCACTATTGCGCAGCCGTGCGCCGGCCGGTCGACCAGGGCAATGTTTTCCGGGATGCCGTCCAGGGCCTCCATCTTGAAACCCCACCAATCGGCCCAGAGCGCGCCGCAGACGCGGTTCTCCGCAAGACGTGCCGCGATCTTGTAGGCCTCGATGCCATGGTGGAACGCCGCGATCCGAAACCCGAACTCGGCGGCGACATCGAGCATGGTTTGCATCTCGTCGGCGCGATAGCAGTGCACATGCACCGGGAGCCGACCTTCGAGCACGTCGAGCAACGTATCCTTGGAAAGATCGCGCTTCGGCGGTGAGGGCGCCTCCTGGTCTTGCGCTTCGTGCTCGCCCTTCTCCTTGTCGCCGGTCGAAATCTGCTTGCGGCGTTTGCGACGATCGTTGCCCGCCTCCTCGCTCCCGTGCCCGCGCCGCTTGCTCTCGAATTTCGCGAGATCCTCTCGATACTTCTCCCATTGCCGGCCATACTCCTGCGCGTCGGCGAAGGCTTGGCGAACCGCGGCGATCTCCGCCATGCGCGTGGTTGGCGCGGAGCCCTTCTTGCCGTAAACGCTCTTCGGATTCTCGCCGCACGCCATCTTCACGCCCTGCGGCGCACCGGGAAACTTCATTTCCTGGTAGCTGAGCGCGCGAACGTTCCGCAACACGACGGTGCGACCGCCGATCAGGTTGGCCGATCCGGGCAGCACATGCAGGGTAGTCACGCCGCCAGCGAGCGCCGTCTCGAAGCCGGGATCCTGCGGCCATACCGAGTGCTCGGCCCAAACCTGCGCCGTGACCGGCGATGTCGCTTCGTTGAAGTCGTTGTGGGCGCGCACGTGGGGGCTGGCAGCCAGGCCGAGGTGCGAATGGATGTCGATCAGTCCCGGCGTCACCCAGCGTCCGCCCGCGTCGATGACACGCGCATCCACGGGGGCATCGAGCCCGCGGCCGAGCGTCTGGATTCTGCCTTGCGACAGCAGCACGTCGCCGCCTTCGACGCGCTCGCCGGTGCCTGTGAGGACCGTAGCACCGCGGATCAGCGTCGTAGTCGCCGTGCCTGGGCGGTAGGTGGAAGCGAAAGGCTCGCTGCTCGCCAGAGGCGAAGCCAGCATGATCGCGAGGGCGATCAAAACGGAGTGTCTGGCAGGACGATGCGCGGTTTGCGGCCGCGTTCGAACGTGTCGAGGTGCAAGAGGAGCGTGCCGATTCCAGCCGCGCCCTGCATGTAGCCCGTCTGGGCGACGAGCTCGGCGGGTTTGACCCGATGTTCTGCCTGCGGCCATTTCAGTCCCCCCTCCTGCGCCGGTAGCGCCTTGCGGAGCAAATCGGCGGTCACATCTCGCGCGAAGCGCAGGTAGATGTCGTTGCCGGTGACGCGATGCAGGCCGAGCATGAACTCTGCGACTCCCGCAGAGCCGCAGCACTGGCTGACGTTGTTCCAGAAGCCGGGCGTCTGCCGTTCGGGAATTCCGCTTGCGAGAATCGCGCGCGCCGACTTCTCGGTCCATTGCATCCACGTAGCATCGCCGGTCACCTCGTAGAGCCGATAGAAGAGGCGCGCTGTGCCGGCAGGGCCGTGGCACCAGCTGAGGTAGTGCAGGTCTTTGCCGTCCGGCTCATGGTGAAAGATGAGGCAGACGTCGCCCTGCGTCGTCGCGATGCTCTGCAGGTAGCGTCCACCCGCCAGCGCGGCCTGGAGAAAACGCTCGTCTTTCGTGTCTCGATACAGCGTCGCCATGAAATAGGCGATGCCCGCGGTGCCGTGCGAGAAGTTCGGCATGAGCCGTGGATACGACGGCGTCATGGCCCATTTCAGTCCGCCGCCATCGGCGCGACCGAGCTCGATCAGGCGTGCGCCTGCCTGGACTGCCAGCGTGCGTGCCGCGGGCTCCTCGAGTTCTCGCGCCAGGTACAGGAGCACCAGTCCGGTGCCCGCACCCCCGCTGATGACATCGGCGCTGTCGTTCCACTCGATTCCCGCTCCAGCTTTTGCCGCGCGCTTCTTCAGCAGGCGCAGGCCGTTTCGCGCGCCGTCGCGATAGCGCCGATCGCCCGTCGCCTTGAACGTCTCGGTCAGCGCGAACGCGATTCCGGCGGTGCCCTCATACAGACCCGTTTCTCGCTCATCCGCCTGGTGAGCGAGCAGATAGTCCGCACCGGCACGCGCCTTCTGCAGCCAGGTACCGTCGCCGGTGGCGGCGTGCAGTTCGAGGAGAAAAAGCACGATACCGGCGTTGCCGTAATAGAGGCTGGTCGACACGGTGGCGGCCTTGCTCGGATCAGAAGGCCAGGCAGTTCCGTGCGGCGTACTCACGGCCGTACTGCTCACCCAGGTGGCCGCATCGAGAGCGGCATTCAGGTACTCGCCTGCTCGAGCAAGCGGTGCCGCGACGACTGCGACGAGCAACAACAGCGTCGCGGCCAAGCGCGTCACGATTCCGCGTTGCGAACCAGCACGTGCTCCTCCAGCACGTGCCAGTCCACCGGCGGACAGTGGACGCAGATCGACAGCAACACGCGCTCGGCGGACAACAGTTCCGCCACTACGTAGTGCTCTGAGCTCGCCAAGGCAACCGGAGCGGGATGTACCAGGCTCGACTCTGCGCGCAGTTGGGTTCGGTGCAGGTCGCCGGGCGCGAACCCCCCGCGGTAGCCACGTATGCCGAACACCGATGCGCCGCCAAGGCTGAGGAAGCTGCTCCACTCGAATCCCTCGAAGATCTTCTGTTGTGCGAGCTCCAGCATTCCGGCCGCCCACGTGAACTCGGGCTCCATCCATTCGGTGACCTCCTGTCGCGAACGTACGAAACTGAGCAGCTTGCGACGCAGTACCTGCCTGATCGTCATGTTGCGGCGCGCGCCGCGCTCCCACTGCCGCGACAAGTTGTCGCGCGGGCGAGTTGCGGTTCCGAGCAAGGCCGGAGCGAATTCGTCGATTGCTGTGTATAGAGCGAAAACGCCCGGAAATGGACACCGGCGTTTGCGCGACCGGCTCGAGAAACCAGATCAGCGTCCGGCGTCCAGCTCGCCCGCGAACGCCGATAGCGCCTGAGCACCGCCCGTGTGCCAGAACAGTACGCGCTGTCCGGACACGAATACACAGCGATGGATGAGATCGATCAGAGCGCCCATCGCCCGTCCGGTATAGACGGGATCGAGCAGCAGACCTTCGGTTCGTGCCACGGTGCGAATCGCCTCGCGTTCCAGATCTCCGACGACCGCATAGCCTCTGCCCAGGTAGTTCGCGTTCACCTCGACGCATGGGAATACGTGGGCAGCCTCGCTCCGGCGCTCGGCAGTCTCACCTCTGTCGAGCAGGTCGGCAGCGGCCTGCGCGATGGCGCGTACTCGAGCGGCGAGCGCATCGGCTGCCGCGTCGATGCTGATGCCGAGGATGCGCCCCTTCCACCCCAGCAGGGCCGCTCCGAGCACCAGCCCGGCCTGGGTACCCGCGCTGCTGCTCGCGACGACCATCGAGTCTATTTCGAGGTGCTGCGCCTCGATCTGCGCCAGCGCCTCCTGCATGGCCGACACGTAGCCGAGAGCGCCCAGCGGCGTGGAACCGCCGAGCGGCACGAGATACGGGCGTCCTCCGCCGGAACGAATCGCTGCCGCCAGCTCATCGGCAACTGCCTCGCGCTCGCGGTGCCCGGCCCAGTGCACCTCTGCACCGAACAGATCATTCAGGAGCAGATTGCCGAGACGCTCGCTCATGGCGTCTCCCCTGAGCACCACACTGCAGCCCATCCCCATACGCGCCGCAGCGGCCGCGGTCTGCCGACAATGATTGCTCTGCGGCCCGCCAGTCGTCACCAGGTGATCGCAGTGGCGCGCGCGCGCGTCGGCCAGGAGGAATTCGAGCTTGCGCGTCTTGTTACCGCCCCCCGCGAGGCCAGTCTGGTCATCGCGCTTCACGTAGATCTCGGGGCCGCCGAGGTAACGGCTCAGTCGATCGAGTCTCTCGATCGGCGTCGGATAGAACCCAAGGGGGACGCGAAACGGAAGATGGATCTGACGCATGACTGAAGGTTCCGCCGAGCCGCGGTAGCGGTGGCATCCAGGGCGATCCTGGGATTCACGGCAGCGTTTCAGCGTTCGGGAGGTAGATCACTCCGTCGAACTGCTCAGCGAGAACGACGTGATCGAGCCACGCACTGATCGGTTTATGGTACTGCGCGAACAAGAGCCCCGCAGTGTGCAGCGGCAGCCCGTCGGATTCGCGCGCGTCGAAGTCCACCACCGCCACGCGGTCCCCGAAGCGCGCAGCGAACGCGGGTTCGAGCGAGCCGGCCGGCTCGCCGCAGTCCTTGCACGGCACGATGTTGCCGATGGTGACGAGCGCGTCGCGGTATCGTTCCGCCAGGAGCGTGCCGAGCATCACGGCACGCGCGGTCTGCCCGTTGTGCACCAGATCCATGTCGCGCGAGCGGCGGGCTGCATGGCCGTTGTGCATCCACAGGAATGTCTTTCCGGAGTGTGGGCGTGTCTCCTGCAGCGTCTCGAAGATCTGCATGCGCATCGCGTCCGTGCGCTGGTAGGTCGTGCCAAGATCGGCGCCGCTCGCGAAGAGGGCCTTGCCCGCGCCCATCGCCGCGAATACAACGTCGGCTGTCGGACTGCTGTGTTCGACGAAGAAACGCAGTCCCGCGATGTGCAGCGCCGCCTCGCGCACCGCGGCCCGCGATGTTTGATGCTCGAGGGCGTTGCCAGCAGCGGCGATCGCATCATCCGCCTGTTGCAGGCCCGCGAGGCAGGCGGCGCGAGGCTGCGCGTCATACCCGGGCAACTTCTGCAGGCGCCGCTGCCCATGCGCCATCAGCAACTCCACGTCGCTGGAGTAGCGACCCGCCGAGAGGTTGCATGCGGTGAGGGCGGAGTCGAGCGCCGCGGCCACCTGCGGCGCACGCTCCGCGAAAGCGTGCAGCGCCGCAGCGTCCGTCACCGGCTGATCGGGGTGGTAGCCGGTGAAGCGCACCGGGTCGTCGGGATGCAAGCGGTTGTAGCCGCGCGCCCAGAGCAGCATCTGGGTGATGGCCGGTGAAGCGAACGCATTGAGAAAATGAGTCTCGCGTCCGTCAGGGGCTTGGCGATCCGAGGCAAGAAAGGCGTCCAGTACTTCCTCGATTCCCCAGTACGATTCGAATACGAAGGTACGGAAGCCCTTTTCCTCGGCCAGGTGGCGGAACATCTGCCCCACGAGCGAGTGCACGGCCGGCATGCGGTGCGAGTCCTCGCCAACGACGACGTAGCGCGCATCGCCGATGAGCCTGTCCAAGGCTGCGTAGTCGAAGGACTCGGCGGTACTGCGCGGCTTGTGAACGTCATGGTCTTGCGCCGCGTCGTTTGCCGCAAGGCTCGCCGGCCCGGAGGTACACGCCACGCAGAGCGCGGCGAGAGCGAACGCCCCCGCCGCCCGACCGAAAGGGTCTCCAGACGTCATCTGAACCGGTAGCCGACTTCGAAAAACGCTTCGCGACCGACGGGATTGACGTTCGACTGGTAAAAGAACGGATACGCGGAGAACGTGTCGTCGATGCGCGGATCTTCATCGAGCAGATTGTTCACGACGAGGCTGAACGTCAGCGCCGGTGTCGCCGAGAAAACGGTCGAATAGTTGTAGGTGGTGTAAGACTTCGTGCGTGCAAGTTCGTCGAACGTGGGCCGTGACCCGCGGCGATCGCCCAGCAGCGTATGCGCCCAGCGCCCCATCCTCCAGCTCACGGTGCCACGCACGCGACTGCGCAGGTCGAGGTTGTCCGGGTCATCGCGGTAAGAATCTACCGGGTCCGTTGCGAACTCCTGGCGTTCCTGCTCGAGGATGTGCGACCAGGCGAGGTTGAATCTGAAGTCGCCCAGCCTTTCCGTGTCGAGCGAGTAGTTGAGCGTCGCGTCGAGCCCCCTGACGTTCTGCAGTGACCGGTTGATGGGGCCGGTGTTCACCTCGATCAGCCTGTCCGTACCCGGCCCGGTAAACGGATTGCGAACGACCTGCGCCATCGCGAACTGGCACAGTGCCGAACCGGAATCAACCGCCTCACCCGTCACGGTGCGTCCGATCCTGCAGTCCGCTTCGGTACTCAGGATGAAATCGAAGCTGAGATCGTTGACGATGTCGTCGAGCCGTATGTCGAAATAGTCCACCGTCAGATCGAGCGAGTCGAGTACGTTCCAGACCACGCCCGCCGACCACGATTTGCCCGTCTCCTCCTGCAGCCCAGGGTTGCCCCGCCGGTGTTGTTCGACGATCACCGGAGGTATCGCGACCGCACATTGCGCAGGATCCGTGATTCCGAGGTCGCGGCGGCAACGCAGCTCGTCGAGCGGAGCAGCGAACAGGCTGCTGGGCGCTGCGAAGACGAAGTGCATGTCCGGCGCCCGGAACGATGTGGCGTAGGCGCCGCGAAACAAGAGACTCTTGAACGGTCGATACTCAACTCCTGCATTGTAGGTGACGGCATCATCTACGTCCGTGATGTCGTTGTACTTGTCGTAGCGGCTGGCGAGCGTCAAACGCACGCTGTCGAGAACAGGGACGGCGAGCTCCAGACCCGCAGCGTAGCGGTGACGTACCCCGCCTCCGGGAAACTCCGTGAGCCCGTAGAACTCACCCGCGGTGAGGCGCGGGTCGAGGTTGATGCCATAGCTCTGCGTGCCCCACTCCAGGACAGCTGCAAAACCCACCTCACCGGCCGGAAGGCTGAAGAGCGAGCCAGTCAAGACGGCACTCGCCTGATCGTTTGATGACTGCGCCTCTGTGTGGTTGAGTGCAGTGATCGAGCGCCACTCCGCGGGTGTCAGCGCGCGCTGCATGCGCCCGCGATTCACGGCGGTATAGACCGCCGCAGGCGGCAGCGGGATGCCGAGCATGCCAAGGAGGTTGTCGAACACGAGGTTGCCGCTGGCGTCGCGTAACTGCGGCCCGAAGTAGAAATCGAAGATTGCTTCGGTGAGCGGCGTGCGCTGGTCGCGTTCCACGTCGTAGTCGGAATGGTGATACGCAAGCTCCCACTCGAGACTGTCCTCGAAGAGCGAACCACGCAGCCCGAGGACGGCATCCCAGGCTCTCTCATCGAACATCAGATCGGGATCAGGCATTTCATTGATCTGAAAGAAGCGGATGAACTGCAGGTACTGTCCGGCCGCGAGTCCTCCCAAGTCGCGGGTGACGCCCGGCGTGGCATCGAGCAGCAGTGGCGTGAGGAACAGCGTGTTCGGCCCCAACTGCGTATGAAACTTGCTGTCGGACTGCCAGACGCTGGCCGTGCCGAACAGTTGCAACCCGTTGGCGAAGTCGTATGTCGCGTTGAAGAAACCGGACTTGTCCTCTGTGTCATGGCGAATGGTGCGCTGCGCCTGCAAGTCGCGGCTGCTGCAGATGTTTCCAAGAGCGGGCACGCTGGGAACCGCAGGGCTCAGCCGGACATCGCGTCCGAAGTTGGCACAGCCGCCAGTTGCCGCGGGTGGCGCGATGAAGCCCGCCAACCCTACCAGACCCATCACGAACGTGTCCTGGACAGGAAGTCCTTCAGGCCGGTCGTTGTTGTTGTCAAACGCGTCGCGGTCAAGCGCCCAGATCGGATCGCGGTCGAAATACTCGAAGGCGTACACGCCCTTGAGGGCGTCGCCATCAACGCCACCGGTGAGTCGCACACGCCGCGTCGTGCCTCCACCTTCGCTCGTGCCACCCAGGCGTCCGTCGAGCTGAACGCCCTCGAAGCTATTGCGCATCACAAAGTTGATCACACCCGAGACCGCATCCGAACCGTAGATTGCCGAAGCGCCACTCGAAAGCACCTCGATGCGGTCGAGGGCTGCAGTGGGTATCGCGCTGAGATTGACGATGTTGCTCTGCCCATTGAATGGCAGAGGATAGTCGGCAGCCCGCCGGCCATTGAACAGCACGAGCACGCGCCCTGGCCCGAGGCCCCGCAGATCGACGTTCGTGGCATTGGCGGTTGCGCCGTTCGGCGAAAACTGCGTCTGAAGACCCGAGCCGGTCTGCTGGGTCAGCGAATAGAGCGCTTCATAGGCCGTCGTGTAGCCTTCACGGGCCATCTGCTCACTGGTGATGGTAATGACCGGCGCCGGACCTTCGAGCTGCGCTCGCTTGATGCGCGAGCCGGTGACCAGCAGTTCGCCGATGTCGTTCAGCAACGATTGGTTGCGCGGTTCCGGGACTTCCTGCGGCTGAGAATTGCCCGCACCCGCCGGCGGCGGCTCCTGCTCGGCCTGCGAAAAGCGAACCGATTCCTGGGCGACGGTCGGCGCCAGCGCATCGCCACCCCGTGCCTTCGGTTCGTCCGAGCCTTCCCGCAAGGTGTGAATCGCGATGGTGCGCTTGTTGAGAAATTCGAACGTCAGACCCGTCTCGCGCAGCAGCTCGCGCAGTGCTTCCTCAGCCGAGAGTCCGGCGCGCGCACCGCGCGACGCGATTCCCGCAGCGATCTCGGATCGGTAGACGAGTTGGAGGCCGGTTTCCGCGGCGAACACCTCCAGCGCGCGCGCGAGCGGCTGAGGCCCGATGTCCCGGCTCAGCCCCTGGCTCATCGCGGTGGCGGTCTGAAGAATGAGCAGCGTCGCAAGCGTGACGGTGCTGGTGAGAATGGCCCGAGTGATCGCAGCTGCACGCATGATTCCCCTCACTGTGCGACGGCGCCAATCGTCGATCGGCTGGCCGTTCGCCTCGTTTCGGGGACTTAGAACGCAACTGCGCAAAAACCGGGCACCTCAGCGTGTCAGGATCTGGTCTCCCGCGGCATCGGTCGTGATGCGCACGCGCTCGTACCGCTCGAGAAACTCCACCAGCGACTGCGGATCGCCCGCGTAGAAGGAGCCGCTGATGCGAATGGCAGCGAGGCCCGGATCGTCGATCCGCAGGCTCGCCTCGTGATACCGGTTGAAGTCGGCGACGACGTCGGCGAGCGGCTGGTCGCGGAATACCAGGCGGCGTTCCGACCAGGCGAGCGAGCTTTCGACCGAGGGCCCCTCGTTCGGGAGGATGCTCCCTTGCTGAGTAATCGCCGCGTGTTCGCCCGCGGCGAGCTCGAGCACGTCACCGGCGCCCTGCGCGGGCGTACCGACAACGGGGACGCCAGCCGCCTGCGGTGCGCTCGCCGCCGTGGCAGTGCCGGCCGAATTCGCCGGCGCGCGCCGCGCCAGGGCCACCCGCCCCTCGATGACCGTCACGGCTGTCTGCTCGGAACCAATGCGCACGTTGAACACCGTGCCGAGCGCTCTCAAGGTCGCATGCGGGGTGGTGACCAGGAAAGGGCGCGTGGGATCCTTCGCCACCGCGAAACGTGCTTCACCGGAGACGAGCTCGACGCGTCTTTCGCGGGCGCTCCATTCGACCTGCACGTCGGAGTTGGTGTTGATGTACAACACCGACCCGTCCTGCAGAGTGACGCTTCGTTGCTCACCCACCGCCGTACGTATGCGCGAAGGATCTGGCCACAGGCCCGTTGCTTGCCAGCCGAGGATAGCGAACGCCACGGTGGCGGCCGCCGCCAAAGACCACACGCTGCGACGGCGACGCGGCGCCGGGGGCGGCGCGCCGCCCGCCAGGGTAATCACGTTGTCCGACTCCGGTTCGGCTCGCGCCAGCGCCACGAGCTCGTCGACCGACAGATCGGTCATCATCTGTGCATCACCCCAGATGCGCGTAATTGCAAGATATTCTTCGATGTGTAGCGGCGACAGCAGCAGCCAGCGGCCGAATTCCTCGCGATCGGACGCGCTTGCATCAGGGGCCTGCAGATGGGTAAACCAGTCGGCCGCCTCACTGGCAACCTTCGTGCGCAGAAGATCGTGCCGTTCCATGGTGTTCACTCCAGATCCTGCAGCCGGCTGCGACAATGTCGCAGACCGACGCTCAGGTATTTCTTGACCATGCGTGCCGAGATCCCCAGGCGGGCGCTGACCTCGTCGTAGGTCATGCCGTCGCGGCGTGTCAGGATGAGCACCGCACGACATTTCGGCGACAGCTCGTTGAAAACCTCACGCAGGCGCGTGCCCGTCGTGAGCGATTCGACCGCGCGGTCCACGCCGAGCGGCTCAACGCTTTCGGCGCGCTCCTCGGACCAACGGCGCAGCCCGTCAGTTTCGTAACGGCGACGCAGCTCGAACTCGTAGACGAGATGCGCCGCGATCCGGTACAGATAGGCCTGCGGATTGAGGATCAACTCCTTGCGCTCGAGGCGCAGCAGGCGGACATAAGCTTCCTGCGCCAGATCGCGCGCGTCCGCGGCTTTGGCCAGCCGGCGCAACAGGTAGCGCAGCAGGTCGTCGCCGTACTTGGCGGCAACTCCAGCGACGAATGCGTCCTCGGCGGGCTTCATTTTCCTTGAGAGATCGCGACTCAGGTAGCCAGGGGCGGGGATCATGCCCGCGAAAGCGAGGGTACACCCCGTCTTCAAACTCATTTGAGCGTGGTCCGCAGAAATTCGGGCACCTGAGACCGGCAGGGCCATCCTAGCCCCGTGCAGGTGACGGCAGCCACTCCCTTGCCTCATCGGCGCCAGCAGCCTCAACCCGCAGGTGTCCATGTTTCTCTGGAGTGGCTCTAAGGAGGGGTGGAATCCACGTCCTGCAAGACCCCCCCTCCCTGCGATCCTCCGCGACATCAGCCCTCAGCAGCTGGGGCCGGTCGATCGCAGGCTTTTTTGCGGGCCCGCGGACCCGCGCAACCGATCGCGCGGCATCGGGCCGGCGTGCGGATCGGAGGGCTGTTGCTCGTGCTTCTCGCGGTGGACGGGAACGTCAGTTGTCACTCGGACCAGGCCAGTCAGGCCTCAACAGTCACAACGACATCGGCCGACTCCACGGGCCGGCCGGCTGCCGCGCAGACTGACGAGTATGACTTCGTCTGCCGTATCGTGCGGAGGAACGGGTACCCGGCGACGCTGGAGAACCGTGCGGAATGGTGCCCACTGCGCTGATCATGGGTCCACGCGGCACGCGGCATCGTCGCCGCTCCCTCGTCAAGACGGCTGTAGCCATGGCCGAAGTGAATCTCGTGCGCGGCCGCGGGTATTCGCGCTGCGCACTGAAACAAACAATACCCAGTCGTTACAACACGACGTGCCGGCTGAAGATCGGGTCGATGGATAAAATGGGATGCCCGTGCGCACGCGGGATTTTCCTCGGCACCGAGTTCTCGGACGCCGTCCATCGCATCCTTAGGATCCGCGCTTGCACCTCAGACATCGGGGAGGCTGGAACATGCGTTTGATCCTGGCAGTTACAGGCAGGGTATTGGCGTTGTGTGCTGGAGCTGTCGTTTCGATGCCGCTGCCGGCCCAAGATGTCCCCGCTACGGGGGCCGCCGATGTGACCGTCACGGGGAAACACTGCGAACAATTTGACGATTGGTGTCTGACCGAGCTCTACCGGATCCAGGAACTGGAACTGCTTCGGGGGTTCACCACCGGACCTGCGCCGGCGGCGGGTTCCTCCAGCGGCACGAGGACCGATCCGGGCCATGAAGGCAACCCTCAACCCTGCGATAACGAGACCAGCTCCCAGCCGGTGGTGATCAAGACCGGCAAGAAGGTGCTCGAAGAGGTGGACTTCACCAGTAGTGGAGAGATGCCGCTGACGATGGTGCGCACCTACCAAACGGAAGCTAATGGCATTTTCCACATCAGGTGGCGCTCGAGTTTCGATTACACGCTGCAGTTCGTATACGGGTTGACCCTCATCTGCCAGCGCACCCCTCAGTTCTTCGACCTGCCCTGCGGCGGCTCCGTCCCACCTACGGAGATCCGCGCCATCCGTCCCAACGGAGCACGCTATACCTTTCACTGGGATACCGCCGATGGACGCTGGGAAGACGCCAAACCCAATTCGATTGCCTGGATCGGTGCGATCGCCGGAGGCAAGTGGCAGCTGCACACCGAGACGCGCGACACAGAAACCTATCTGCCCTCCGGCGTGATCGAATCAATCACGAACGAGCACGGCATCGCTTGGACGTTCAACTACGCCTCACCCACCGGATTGCAATCGGTGGTACACGCCTCGGGCCGCAGCGTGCAGTTCACCTGGGAGAACTGGGGCGGCAATTATCGGGCCAAAACAGCCATCGACCCCGCGGGTCAGGTTCACACCTACAGCTACGACGCCAATGGCATGCTCGCCGGGGTGAGTGACGCGGTGGGCAGCCGCACTTATCATTACGAAGTCGCCAACAAGCCCCAACTGCTCAGCGGCTACTCGGTGAACGGAGTACGGCGCACGCAGTACTACTACTACGCCGATGAACGCG
>Ga0187894_10003616_pt1 | contig 17143 bp, 14 predicted proteins | sample GBC1701081metaG_FD_136650 | JGI IMG/M metagenome (GOLD analysis project Ga0187894, IMG submission 136650) | White microbial mat communities from a lava cave in the Kipuka Kanohina Cave System on the Island of Hawaii, USA - GBC170108-1 metaG ...
CTGTGCCGTTGCTCTAAGGCGGGATGCCGGTAGGCGGTGCGGGGTCGGGCAAGGCCGTGAGCACCGGCGCGGCGATCGCCAGCAAGCCCGCCGCGGCGATCGCGAGACGACCCATGCTGCTTTTTCGACGCGACGGGGGTCCGGTTGTCAAGGAAAAACATGGCACATGACGTTCGATCCGTCGGTACGCGTTGGCGGGCAGCTCCCAGTAGAGCTCCACGTGCGACACCGTGCCCGGGCGTACCGGGACGACGTCGCGCGGGCCATTCCCGAATACCCGGTGCGCGATGTGAACGTCACCGTTCTTGGCGTACTTCGTCGTCGCTTCCATGGCCGCCTCGGCTCCAGGACGCAGCGCCCACCCCCGAATGCTCGTGGACGGTACGTCGGGCCGGACGCGGGCGTCGAGGTGCGCGCCGTCTGGAGCGATCGCCCGGGCCCGCGCTTGCGGAGAAACGACGCGGCCCGTAAGTTTCCTCGGCTTGGACACGGCCCACATCCGCAATTTCTCCATCATCGCCCACATCGACCACGGGAAGTCGACGCTGGCCGATCGGCTCCTCGAGGTGACGGGCACGGTGTCCAAGCGGGAGATGTCGTCGCAGTTCCTGGACGACATGGATCTCGAGCGCGAGCGCGGCATCACGATCAAGGCGCGATCGGTGCGCCTCAACTACCGGGCCCGTGACGGCCAGGACTACGTCCTGAACCTCATCGACACCCCCGGCCACGTCGATTTCACGTATGAGGTGTCACGCAGCCTCGCGGCGTGCGAAGGGGCGATCCTGGTCGTCGACGCCACGCAGGGCGTCCAGGCCCAGACCCTCGCCAACGTGTACCTCGCGCTCGACCACGATCACGTGATCGTCCCGGTGCTGAACAAGATCGACCTCCCGAGCGCCGAGCCGGATCGGGTCCGGCAGGAGATCGAGGACACGATCGGCCTCGACGCCTCCGGCGCCATCCTCGCCTCGGCCAAGGAAGGCATCGGAACCGAGGACATCCTCGAGGCGATCGTGCGCGAGATCCCGGCGCCCAAGGGCGACGCGGACGCACCGCTCCGGGCGCTCATCTTCGACTCCTGGTTCGATCCGTACCACGGCGCCGTCAGCCTGGTGCGCGTGGTCGACGGCACCCTCGCCAAGGGTGAGCACATCCGCCTGATGGCGGTGGACAAGGAGTTCCTGGTGACGCGCCTGTGCGTCCTCGCGCCGCGCGCCGTCGAGGTGGACGAGCTCGGGCCGGGCGAGGTCGGCATCCTCTCGGCGGCCATCAAGGAGGTCGCCGACACGAAGATCGGCGACACCGTCACCGACGGCGACCGGCCGGCGTCGGAGCCGCTGCCCGGCTTCAAGCCCGTGAAGCCGATGGTGTTCGCCGGTCTGTATCCCGCCGAGTCGGCGGACTACGAAAACCTGCGCGACGCGGTCGAGAAGCTGCGTCTCAACGACTCGTCGTTCACCTATGAGCCCGAGACGTCGCTCGCGCTCGGGTTCGGGTTCCGGTGCGGGTTCCTCGGGCTCCTCCACATGGAGATCATCCAGGAGCGCCTCGAACGCGAGTTCGAGCTGACGCTCATCACGACGGCGCCGACGGTCGCGTACCGCGTCGTCAGGACGAACGGCGACGCGATCATCATCGACAGCCCGGCGAAGCTGCCGTCGCCGATGGAGATCGATCGGATCGAAGAGCCGTACATCCGTGCCACGATCCACCTGCCGACCGAGTTCCTCGGCAACGTGCTGCAGCTCTGCCAGGACCGGCGCGGTGAGCAGAAGGAGATGAAGTACCACGGCCAGACGCGCGTCATGGTGACGTACGAGCTGCCGCTCTCCGAGATCGTCATGGACTTCTACGACAAGCTGAAGTCGATGACGAAGGGCTACGCGTCGATGGACTACGAGCACCTGGACTTCCGGCCGTCGAACCTGGTCAAGCTGGAGCTCCTCATCAACGGCGATCCGGTCGACGCACTGTCGGTCATCGTCCACCGCGACAACGCGTACGTGCGCGGCCGCGACCTCTGCTCGCGCCTGCGCGGACTCATCCCCCGGCAGATGTTCGAGATCGCCATCCAGGCCGCCATCGGCTCCAAGGTGATCGCCCGCGAGACCGTCAAGGCGATGCGCAAGAACGTGACCGCCAAGTGCTACGGCGGCGACATCACCCGCAAGCGCAAGCTCCTCGAGAAGCAGAAGGAGGGCAAGAAGCGCATGAAGCAGGTGGGACGGGTGGAGATTCCCCAGGAGGCCTTCCTCGCCGTGCTGAAGGGTGGCGAGTGAGGGGACCTTCCTCTATGATCCGCCCCCATGCCCGTGCGTGATGGTCGAGCCACCGAGGTGGCCGCGGTGGCGCCGCCCGTCATCCGCTCGAAATCCACGGTCCGCGAGCTGGCCGAAGCGCTCGCCGTCGCCCTCCTGCTGGCGATGGTCATCCGGACCTTCATCGTCCAGGCTTTCAAGATCCCGTCCGGCTCGATGCTCCCGACGCTCGAGATCGGCGACCACATCCTGGTCAACAAGTTCATCTTCGGGCCGCGCTTCGAGGTCCCGCTGACCCAGGTCTCGCTCGGCCAGCTCCCGGGGCTCCGCGAGCCGCGCGTCGGCGACGTGGTCGTGTTCATCTGGCCGAAGGACCGCTCGAAGGACTTCATCAAGCGGGTGGTCGCAGTGGCCGGACAGACGATCCAAGTGGACGGCGAGAAGCTGATCGTCGATGGCAAGGTCCAGGAGGACCCGCACGCGCACTACAGCGCCCACCACACCGACTTCGGCCCCTTCACCGTGCCGGCCGGGCACGTGTTCGTCATGGGCGACAACCGCGACCAGAGCTACGACTCGCGCTTCTGGGGCCCCGTGCCAATCGAGGACATCAAGGGGCTGGCGCTCGTGATCTACTGGTCGTGGGGTGGCGACAGCTGGGTGCGCTGGGATCGCCTCGGCCGGCTCGTGAACTAGCGCTTTCCCCAGAGAACCCGAGCCCTTCCCCCGGTGCGGGAGCACCGATTTCCCTTTACGGGCGAGGTGTCTCTGTGTTCTTGTCCGATCGAGACGCAAGGGGGTAGCAGGTTATGATTCGACGAAGCTGGAAGGGCGCGCCGCTCCTGGCCGTGGCAGCCGTGATCGTGGGGCTTGCCGTGGCCGCGCCCGCTTGCGCCGTCACGGGGTGCTCCCCGACCGATCCGTCGAGCTGCTCGGACAACAACCCCTGCACGACCGACGTCTGCGACACGAGCAAGACGCCCGCCGTGTGCACGCACGTGCTCGACAAGTGTGACGACAGCAACCCGTGCACCGACAACGTCTGCGATCCGGCGAACGGGACCTGCTCGTTCCCGGCCGTGAGCTGCGGCGACAACAACCCGTGCACGACCGACGCCTGCGATCCGGCCAAGACGGGGCCCGACAAGTGCACGCACGTCCTCGACAAGTGCACGGACAACAACCCGTGCACCTTGGACGTGTGCGATCCGGCGACCGGCGCTTGCTCGTTCCCGGCCGTCACCTGCGGCGACAACGACCTCTGCACCCTCGACAAGTGCGACCCGGCCACCGGGCAGTGCCTGTTCACGCCCAAGGTCACGTGCGACGACGGCAACAAGTGCACGGCCGACGCCTGCGATCCGAAGACCGGCATGTGCACGTTCACGCCGGTCGACGTCGTGTGCAACGACGGCGATCCCTGTACCGAGGAGAAGTGTGACCCCGCCACGGGGACGTGCACCTCGATGGGCGCGCTCGACTGCAACGACGACGACAAGTGCACCAACGACGCGTGCGTGCCGGGCGTGGGGTGCACGCATACGAACGTCGTCTGCGTCGACAACGATCTCTGCACCGACGACATCTGCGTGCCCGCGACGGGCTGCACGTTCCCCGACAGCAGCGCGCGCTGCGACGACGGTGACACGTGCACGATCGATTCGTGCGATTCGCAGCAGGGCTGCCTGCACGTCCCCAGCACCGAGCCGGGCTGCAAGCCGCTGCACCACTTCCAGTGCTACGAGGCGAAGCCCTTCGCGTTCCCGGGGATCTCCGGTGTGACCGTGCAGGATCGCTACGGCACCCAGACGGTCCAGCTCGGGACTCCGCATCCGTTCTGTCTGCCGTCCGACAAGCGCGGCGAGGATCCGACCGCGCCAGCGGACCCGCAGCACCTGCTGGGCTACCCGGCTGCGGGCGAGCCGCTACGCGTGGCCAACCAGACGGTCACGAACCAGTTCGGCACGGTGAAGGTCGACATCACCCGCCGCACGTTCCTCATGGTGCCGACGGCGAAGAGCCTCACGGGGCCGACCGCCGAGCTCACGGATCCCGACCTCGATCACTTCGAGTGCTACCTCGTGAAGAAGTCGCTCGGCTCGACGAAGTTCGTTCCGCAGAAGGACGTCGCCGCGGTCGATCAGTTCGGTGCCCACACCGTCGATCTCGTCAGGCCGCGCAGCCTGTGCGTGCCGGCGAACAAGAACGGCGAGAACCCGCTGGCGGCGTCGCACACGCGGGTGCTGCTCTGCTACAAGGCGCGGCACGCAGTCGGCATCTCGACGACGGAAGCCTTCACGAACAACCAGTTCGGACCGCTGGACCTGACGCTGACGCGGCGGCTCGAGTTCTGTGTCCCGTCGCTGATCAAGTGACGGCGGGCGGGCGCACCCGCAGGCGTTCCTAAGCGATCTTGTGGGTGCCGGGACCGAGATCGAGCCTTCGGGCGTGCCAGGTGACGGTGGCGCGCATGCCCGGGGGGATCGTGACCTGCGAATCGTCCGCGGACCAGCGTAGCTCCAGGAGGCCCTTCGCGGTTGGGACGGTGCCTTCGGCCCATGCGAGCGAGCCGAGCTGCGGGCGGAGGTCGACGTGGCTCGCGCCGGGGTGGCTCACGGAGGCGCCGAGGACGTGGGTGACGAGGGTGGCGGCGACGGCGCCGGACCAGCCGTGGCAGAGCGAGACGCCGAAGCGACGACCGTAGAGGTCGAGCTCGGTCGCACGATCCTCGTCGGGATCGAAGCTCTCCCAGAACGTGGTCGCGCCGCGATCGAGCATGCCGCCCCAGTAGCGGCGCACGAGCGCGAGCGCCGCGTCGGGATGGCCGGCCTCGAAGAGCGCGGCGACGTTGTAGGTCTGTCCGTAGCCGGTGGTCGTCGGCTCGGCGCGGCCGGTGGGGTGCGCCAGGATCTCCGCCATCGCCGTGCGCTGGAGGGGGTCGCCCACTCCTTGGAGCAGTGCCCACGCGGTCGTGAAGCGGCTCACGTGCCGGGTGCGCTCGCCACCGCGTACCCAGTCGACGATGGCGGGAATGTCGTCGTGCCAGGCGCGCTCGAGCGTGCGCTCGAGCATGAGCGTGGCGTGGCCGCGGAAGACGTCGGCCTCGGCGTCGCGCCCGAGCCAGCGAGCGAGGTCCGCGCCGGCGCGCAGCGCCGCCGCGGTCATGAGCGAGAGGACCGTCACGTAGCCACGTTTCTCGACCGGGGCGCCGAACGGCTCGCGCCGGTTCCAGTCGAGGAACACCCACCAGTCGGTCTCCTCTTCCGGTCCGACGAGCCCCTCGGGTCCCACGCGCTCGAGCAGGAACTGGAGCGCGCGGCGCACGGTCGGCATCACGAGCCCCGCGGTGTCGAGGTCGCCCGAGTGCAGCGCGTAGGCGCGCGCGGCGAGAATCCACTGCGGGACGTAGTCGGCCAGGACGAGATCGTTCGGATGCGGGCCGACGCCGGGGAGGGCGCCGTTGCGAAGCTGCGCCGACGCGGCGAGCAGGAGCGATCGCCGCAGCGGCCGCAGATCGCCGATCGTGAGACCGAAGACGTCGGCCGTCGCCGCGAGATCGCCGAGCCAGAGCAGGCGATCGCGCTTCGGCCCGTCCTCGATGTAGTCGTGCGTGCAGCGCACGACCGTGCGGCGCGCCGTCCGTAGACCTCTTCGAGCAGCGCATCCGCGCAGCGGAACGCGCCGCGCTGCTCGATCGCGATCTCGAAGGCGTCGAGGCCGAGGTCGAACGTCGCTGGCGCACCCGAGTCGTTGCGGACGGCGACGTGCCGGAGCGCGGCGCGGCGGGCATCCCGCCAGGTGCCCTGGTCGAACAGGGCGGCCACGCGGAGCGGGTTCTCGGTGCGATCGTCGAAGTCGCGCGCCTCGGGCGCCGATTCACCGGGGCCGAGCGTCAGGCGCAGCGGCGCGTCGCTCCGAACCGTCAGATGGCCCACCAGCTCCTCCCCGAAGTCGACGACCGTGACGGCGTCGGGCGCGAGCGTGATCGGCGCGGGCGCCGGACGATGCGTGTGCCGGAAGGCGGGCAGCTCCTCGTCGGCCGCCTGCTCGAGGCGTCCGCCGCGACGGGGCAGGCGCAACAGCGGCGAGGCGGCGAGCGGGTGCAGGAAGACGCCGCTCCGCTTGTCCCACGGTCCCTCGGCGGTGCGGCGCACGAACACCTCCCACGTCGACGAGGTGACCGCGGGGCGCGTCGGCATGACGCGCATGAGGCTCTGCCGCTCGCCGGTCGCGAGGCGGAGGAGCGGCTCGCCGGGGACCTCGAGGTCGGCCTGGAAGAGGACCGCGACGCACACCGGCAGCGCGAGCCCGACCATCGTGGGCAGGTCGTAGTACGTGGCCTCGATGCTGATCTCGTTCGAGCCCTCGACGAGCGCGCTCGCGAGATCGACCGGTACGGCCTCGCCGCGCAGGAGGAGGCGCTGTGAGGGATCGCTGATCAGGCCGTTCACCGTGAGGATGCAGAACGGTGGCTGCGTCGCCGCCGAATGAAAGCCGAGCGGATGGCTCGCCCAGAGCCCCGCGGCCGCCACCCAGCCGCGGGCCGCATGCGGCGCGGCTTCGAGCGTGAAGCGCGTGCGCGCGAGGACGGCGTAAGATCCCGGGTCGGCGACCGCCCAGCTCGCGTCCCAGTGGTCGGCAAAGCGGGCGTCGGGCTGGGTTGGATCGACGATCATCGCGTCAGGCGAGCCGGAACACGTTGCGGCCGCCGTCGACGCGCACCGTGCCGCGCCGGCCGACGCCCTCGCTGGCTTCGAGCGCCGCGAAGGCGTCGCGATCGGGGGCGAGCACCGCCAGGAACCGCTTCGCATCCGCCAGGCGGCCGATGATGGCGCCGCGCTCGGGTGCGCCGTCGCGACCGTGGACGACGGTGTACGTCTCGATCGTGCCCGCGCCGTCGGCCTCTGCTACGACCTCGGGCGACGGCTGCGCCTCGACCCAGGCTTGGATGGCGTGCGTGTCGACGCGCTGCCAGCCGTGCGGCGACGGCGTTCCGCCGAGGACGGCGAGGGCGTGCTTGGTGCAGCTCCAGCCGAGGCCGTGCAGGAAGCCGGTCGCGGTGCGATCGCGCCGCAGGAGCCGCATCATGGCCGCGAGCGCATGGGTGCCGTAGTTGTTGCCCGGGCCTCCGAACCAGGGAAGGCCACCCGTGACCGTGAGCGGCCGCGCCGTGGCGGGATCGAGCCCGATCGTCGCCGCGGACAGCCGCGGTGCGATCGGGAAGCAGCTATAGAGGTCCAGGTGCGTGACGTCGCCGGCGTGGCGGCCGATCGTCTCGAAGAGCGCGGCCGCCGCGCGCTGCGTGCCCGCGAGCGCGTGCAGCGTCGTGCGCTCGGACAAGTACCACTGCTCGGTCACGTCGGCGGCGCCCCACGGATGGACCCAGCGGTCGGGCGCGATCCCGAGCCGCCGCGCGGCGGCGTCGCTGGCGACCAGCAGGGCCGCGCCCTGATTCACCTCCATGATCGCGTTCAGGTACTTGGGGTACGGGAACGCCACCATCCGGTTGGACGGCGAGACGGTCGTGAGGGTGGCCGCGTCCTTCGCCTCCGGAAACCATGCGTTGGGGTTCTCGGCCGCGACGCGCGTGCAGCGCTCGGCAAAGGCGCCGATCTCGCGCCGCGCGTCATCGAGCGAGAGGCCGCGCGAGGCGCGGAAGGCGTTCTCCACCAGCGCGAAGGTGACGTACGCCTCGCGCATGCCGTGACGCGACTCGAGATCGCTCGTGCCCGAGCGCATCTCGCCCCAGCGGGGTACATCGGTCGCGCGGTGCGGCGTCCACGCCGGCTCGATGCCGCGCTTGCCGAGTGCCCGCAGCGTCCCGACCGCCTCGGCGCCCGCGACGAGGGCCAGCTCGCAGCGTCCGGCAGCGACCTCGTCGCACAGGAAGCTGACCAGCGACTGAGGGGTGTTCCCGCCCCAGGTCGTGACCAGCCGGCGACCGGGCCGGCAGCCCAGACGGTCGGCCAGGAGCGTCGCGGTGTCGCCGTAGTCGTGGAAGACGTTGGTGACGACGGCGACCGTGTCGACGTGCGCGAGGAGGGTGGCTCCGCCGCCGGCGTCGTCGCAGGCACGGCGCGCGGCCGTCTCCATCAACCCCAGCGGCTCCAGGCCGAGCGTCGGGTCGTCGGGCTTGTCCACGACTTCGCCCGCGCCGGCCAGCACGGGCTGCGGCGCCGTCATGCGCTCCCTCGCCTTGACACGCCACGCATGGGCATCGAAAGTCCCTCGCATGCACTCGCCCGCGACGTCAAACGGGACGCACGGCTCGCGGCTCCGCACGCCGCTCTGCGACGTGTTCGGGATCGAGTACCCGATCCTGCTCGCCGGGATGGGCGGCGTGTCGATGGCGCCGCTCGTCGCCGCGGTATCGAATGCGGGCGGTCTCGGCATCATGGGCGCGGCAAACCTCGCGCCGGACGGTCTGCGCGACGAGATCCGCAAGACCAAGGCGCTGACGCAGAAGCCGTTCGCCGTCGATCTCCTGGCGCCGATCCCCGAGATGATCGTCCCGTATCTGCCTGTCCTCTACGATGAGGGCGTGACGATCTTCGTGGCGGGGCTCGCGGTGCCGGACAAGCACGTGGGCGAGATGAAGCGCCACGGCATCACGATCATGGTGATGACGGGCAAGGTCGCGCACGCGCGGCGGGCCGAGCAGGCCGGTGCCGACGTCGTCGCGGCGCAGGGCACGGAGGCGGGTGGTCACACCGGTGAGATCGGCACGCTGGCCCTCGTGCCGCAGGTGGTGGACGCCGTGAAGATCCCCGTCGTCGCTGCCGGCGGCATCGTCGACGGCCGCGGCGTCGTGGCGGCCATGGCGCTCGGCGCGCAGGGTGCCGTCATCGGGACGCGCTTCATCGCCACGCCCGAGGCCACGGCCGCCCTCGAATATCGCGAGGCGCTCGTGCACGCCGAGCAGGACCAGACGATCCGCACCCGCTGCTACTCGGGCAAACCACTCCGCTCGCTCCGGAACCCGTACATCATGGAGCACGAAGCCGATCCGGCGAAGATCAAGCGCTTCCCGGAGCAGCTCATGATCTCCTCGCAGCGCAACGTGATGGCCTACTGGAACCCGGAAGCGGACCCGCAGCGCACCTGCATGCCCGCCGGCCAGGGCGTCGGCTCCTTCAAGGAGATCACACCCGCCGCCGACGTCTTCCGCAACATCGTCGCCGGCGCCGAAGCGGTCCTCGACCGCGGCGTCTTCGCCGCGGACTAGAGCAGCGTCGACCTCGCGGCACGACGAGTCGTGCTAGGCGTCGCGCGGAGCCGCGCTCGGCAGCGGTGTCGCGTAGAGCTCGCGGTAGATGTCGGTGAAGGCGAGCAGCGTGGCGAGGATCACCGGCGCCAGGAAGACGCCGAGGAACCCGTACACGGTGATGCCGCCGAGGAGGGCGAACAGGAGGAGGAAGGTCGGCAGGCGGGCGCGGCCGCCGATGAAGAGGGGCTTGATGACGTTGTCGACGGTGCTGACGGGGACGACGCCCCAGATGGCGATCGCGATCGCCTGGCCACGGAAGCCCATGAGGGCGAGGTAGATCGAGACCGAGCCCCACACGAAGGCGGGTCCGGCGAGCGGCAGGAATGCGGCGACGCCGGTCAGGAACGCGAGGAAGAGGGCGTACGGGATGTCGGTCAGGAGCCAGTAGCCGATGCCGGCGAGCGTACCTTGAGCGACGGCCGTGATGAGCATGCTCTGCACGACCGCCGTGAGCGTGTCGTAGAGCCGCCGGAAGACGATGTCCTTGTGCGCCGGCGCCATGGGGACGAGGTCGCTGATGCGCGTCGCCATGCGCTCGCCGTCGCGGAAGAAGAAGAAGAGGGCGACGAACATGAGGAGGAGGTTGAGCAGCGTCACGAGGGCGTTTCGGGCGAGCGCCGTCGTCTGGCCGAGGATCTGCTGCGAGATCCAGTTGCTGGCGCTGAGGATCAGCGCGGCGGGATCGAGCTGGACCTTGTCGTGGAACGGTCCCGTCACGCGCTGGAACAAGAGGCCGAGGCGCGACTCGCGTGCCTGGTCGACCAGGCGGGAGAGCTGGCCGCTCGTCGCCATCTCCTGCACCTGCTGATAGGCACCCGCGGTCTGACGTACGATCGCGGCGCCGAGGTAGATCGACGGCAGGACGACGACCGTGATGACGACGACGACCAGGACCAGGGAGGCGGCCGTCCGGTTCCCGCGAAGCAGTCGCGTCAGCCGCGTCGTCAGGGGATAGAAGGTGAGGGCCAGGATGGTCGCCCATACGAGCGGCGTGAAGAACGGTGCCAGGAGCAGGCCGAGCTGATAGAGCAGGAACACGAAGACGGCGAAGAAGAACGCCGCGAACAGTTGCTCCCGCGACACGCGCGGAGACTACTGGCGACCGCGAAGCGCCACAAGCTCGCGGCTTTTCAAGAGATTGTCTTGACAGTGGAGGAGGCGGTTGGTACGAGAGGCGGCTTTTCGAAACCTTGCGCAGGCACGTAGCTCAGTGGAAGAGCGCTTCCTTGACACGGAAGAGGCCGGCGGTTCAATCCCGCCCGTGCCTACTCTCATGGTCCGCCCGACGTCGTCCCCTCATGCAATCGCCTGATGTCTGACATCACCGTCACCTTCGCCGAGGGCGCACCGCTGCGCCTGCCGGCGGGCGTCACGGCGGGCGACGCGCTCCGAGCGCATGGCGAGCAGAACGGGACCAGCCGCAAGGAGCTGAAGCGAGCCATCGCGGCGAAGGTCGAGGCGGACGGCGCGACGCGCATCATCGACCTCGGCCGCGCGCTCACGCAGGACTGCCGGGTGACCCCGGTCGTCCCCGACAGCCCCGACGGGCTCGAGGTCCTGCGGCACTCGTCGGCGCACCTGATGGCGCACGCCATCACGCGGCTCTACCCCGGCACCGAGATCACGATCGGACCCGTGGTCGAGAACGGCTTCTACTACGACGTGAAGCGGCCCGAAGGGTTCACGCCCGAGGATCTCGCACTCATCGAGGACGAGATGCGGAAGATCGCGCGCGAGAACCACCCGGTCGTGCGCGAGGAGGTGACGCGCAACGACGCGATCCGCCTCTTCCGCGACATGGGGCAGAAGTACAAGGTCGAGATCATCGAGGGCTTCCCCGCCGGTGAGCCGATCTCCCTCTATCGCCAGGGCGACTTCGTCGACCTCTGTCGCGGTCCGCACGTGCCGTCGACGGGGCGGCTCGAGGCCTTCAAGCTCACCAGCATCGCCGGCGCCTACTGGCGCGGCGACGCGAACAACGAGCAGCTCCAGCGCCTCTACGGGACGGCGTGGGCGACCAAGCAGGACCTCGACGCGTATCTGAAGCGCGTCGAGGAGGCGAAGCAGCGCGACCATCGCCGCCTCGGCCAGGTGCTCGATCTCTTCTCGTTCAACCCGCTGGCCCCGGGCTCGCCGTTCTTCCATCCGAAGGGCGCCATCGTCTACAACACGCTGATCGAATACGTTCGGCGACTCTATGCCCGCTACGGCTATACCGAGGTGATCACGCCGCTGATCTTCAAGACCGAGCTCTGGAAGAAGTCGGGCCACTACGACGCCTTCCGGGAGGACATGTTCCTTATGAAGGTCGACGAGGACGAGTACGGCGTGAAGCCGATGAACTGCCCGGGGCATTGCGAGCTGTTCGCGGCCCACAAGCATTCCTACCGCGATCTCCCGATCCGCTACGCCGACTTCAGCCGCCTCCACCGCTTCGAGCCGTCGGGCACGCTGCAGGGGCTCACGCGCGTGCGCTCGCTCGCGCAGGATGACGCGCACATCTACTGCACGCCCGACCAGGTCGACGACGAGATCGACGCCTTTGTCGCCATGGTGAAGGAGGTCTACGCCGCCTTCGGCTTCGATCGCGTCGAGGTGTCGGTCCAGACGCGCCCAAAGAATTTCCTCGGGCGGGTCGAGCTGTGGGACATGGCCGAGGCCACGCTCCACCGGGCGGCGGAGAAGACCGGCCATCCCACGACCGTTCTGCCGGGCGAGGGCGCCTTCTACGGTCCGAAGATCGGCTTCGACTTCCGCGACGTGCTCGAACGGTCGTGGACGCTCGCCACCGTGCAGATCGACTGCGCCATGCCGGAGCGCTTCGGGCTGCGCTACGTCACGTCCGACGGCACCGAGGCGACGCCCATGATGGTGCACCGCGCGGTGCTCGGCTCGCTCGAACGGTTCATCGCGATCCTGATCGAGCACACCAACGGCAAGCTGCCGCTCTGGCTGGCCCCCGAGCAGGTCCGCGTGATTCCGGTCAGCGAGAAGGTCGAAGCCTACGCGCGCCGCGTGGAGGGGGCCTGCCGCGCCGCCGGCCTTCGCGCCGACTCCGATCTGCGCGGCGAGAAGCTCGGCTACAAGATCCGCGAGGCGCAGGTGGCGAAGGTCCCGATCATGGCCGTCATCGGCGAGCGCGAGGCGGCGGACGGCACGGTCGCGCCGCGGGTTGGAGGAAACAACGGGCCGGCGGTCGGGCTCGACGCGTGCGTCACGCGCGTCGCGACCGATGCGCGCATGCCAGGAGGTGGGTCATAGCGAAAGTCGAGGAGAAGGTTCGGATCAACCATCAGATCCGCTCACGCGAGATCCGAGTGATCGACGCGGACGGCGCGCAGCTGGGCGTCATGACGCCGCAGGACGCGCAGCGCATCGCCGATCAGAAGGAGCTCGACCTCGTGGAGGTCGCGCCCACCGCGAACCCGCCGGTGTGCCGGATCATGGACTACGGCAAGTTCCGGTACGCGCAGAAGAAGAAGGCCCAGGAGTCACGCAAGAAGGGCGCCGCGAGCCAGCTGAAGGAAGTGAAGATGGGCTCGCAGACCAGCCAGCACGACGTCGACTTCAAGGTGAACCACATCCGGGATTTCCTCGGCGAGGGACATCGGGTAAAGGTGACAGTCTTCTTCCGAGGCCGACAGATCACGCACCCCGAGCTCGGACACGCGATGCTGAGCCGGGTTGCGAAAATGCTGACCGACGTCGCCGTCATCGAGCAGTCCGCCCGGATGGAAGGTCGCAGCATGTCGATGATGCTCGTCGCGAAGTAGAAAGGACCAGACCCATGCCCAAGCTGAAGACCCGCCGGGGGGCCGCCAAGCGGTTCACCTTCACGGCCAAGGGAAAAGTGAAACGGCACAAAGGATTCAAGCGCCACATCCTCAGCTGTAAGACCCGCAAGCAGAAGCGGCATCTCCGCCGCGCGGGGCTCGTGAACCCGGCCGACGAGCGGTCGATCAAGCGCCTGCTGCCCTACGGCTGCTGAGCGCCCAAGGAGCGAATCATGCCACGCGCGAAAGGCGGCCCGAAGACGCGCCGCCGTCACAAGAAGACCATGAAGATGGCGAAAGGCTACGTCGGAGGCCGGCGTAAGACCTATCGCCAGGCCCGCGAGACCGTCGAGCGCGGGCTCACCTACGCTTACCGCGACCGCAAACAGAAGAAGCGCGACTTCCGGGGTCTCTGGATCGTGCGCATCAACGCGGCCGCCCGCAAGCACGGCCTCTCGTACAGCCGCCTGATCGCTGGCCTGAAGAAGGCGGCGGTCGAGGTCGATCGCAAGATGCTGGCGGCGCTCGCGCTCGACGATCCGAAGGCGTTCGGCGAGCTGGCGGCACTCGCGAAAAGCCAGGCGACGGCCTAGCCCGTGCGCGCCGCCCTCGCGGAGATACGCGAGACGGCCCTGGCGGAAATCGCCGCCGCCGAGAGCGACGACTCGCTCGAGGCGATCCGGCTCAGGTACCTCGGCCGCAAGGGCTCACTCAGCGCGCTGTTGCGCGGCTTGGGACAGCTCCCGGCCGAGGAGCGCCCGGCGATGGGGGCGCTCGCGAACGAGATCGACCGGATCGTCCGCGAGGCGCTCGACCAGCGACAGCGCCACTTTCGCGACGCCGAGCTCGCCCGCTCGCTGGCCGAGGAGCGCATCGACGTCACCATGCCCGGGCGCGCGCGGCCGCGCGGGCACATCCACCCGCTGCGCGCCATGGAGGACGAGATCGTCGACATCTTCGTCGCCATGGGGTTCGAGGTCGTCGAGGGTCCGGAGATCGAGGACGACTTCCACAACTTCGGGGCCCTCAACATCCCAGCGGATCACCCCGCGCGCGACATGCAGGACACGATCTACATCGCGGGCGCTGACGACCTCCTGCTGCGCACGCACACCTCGCCCGTGCAGATCCGGGCCATGCGTGCGATGCGGCCACCGCTGCGCGTGATCATGCCGGGCACCGTCTATCGGCGCGACGATCCGGACGCGACCCACTCGCCCATGTTCCAGCAGGTCGAAGGCCTCATGATCGACGACCGCGTGACGTTCGCCGACTTGAAAGGCGTGCTCGTACAGTTCGTCCGCCGTCTGTTCGGCTCGGCAACGCCCGTTCGCTTCCGGCCGAGCTTCTTCCCGTTCACCGAGCCCTCGGGCGAGCTCGACATCGGGTGCGTGCGGTGCGCTCGCGCGACCCGCGGCGCCGATCCCGCGTGCCGGGTGTGCAAGGGCTCCGGCTGGCTCGAGATCCTCGGCTGCGGGATGGTCCACCCGAACGTGCTCCGTGCGGTCGACTACGATCCGGAGCGCGTGCGCGGCTTCGCCTTCGGCATGGGAATCGACCGGCCGCTGCTGCTGCGCTTGGGGCTCGACGACCTGCGTCTCTTCTACGACAACGACCTGCGCTTCCTCGGACAGTTCTGATGCGGATCCCGCTCGAATGGCTGCGCGAGTTCGTGGCCGTGGACCTGTCGCCCACGGCGCTCGCCGATCGCCTCACCATGGCGGGTCTCGTCGCCGAAGGCCTGGAGCCCGTCGGCCGCATCGATTCGCGGGTCGTCGTCGGCCGGATCGCCGCCGTCGAGGCGCATCCGGACGCCGACCGCCTGCAGGTCTGTCGCGTCGACGTCGGGGCGGGCGCGCCGCTCACGGTCGTGTCCGGCGCGCCGGATGTCCACCCGGGGCGCCGTGTTCCCGTCGCACGCGTCGGGGCGGTGCTCGCGACCGGCACCGAGATCCGCGCGGCAGCGCTGCGCGGGGTCGCCTCGGAGGGGATGCTCTGCTCGGAGGTCGAGCTCGGGCTCGGCGACGACGACTCGGGTCTGCTCGACCTGCCCGCCGACGCGGCGCTCGGAACCCCTGTGACCGAGCTGGCCGGAGTGGCCGATACGGTGCTGGTCCTCGACGTGACCCCGAACCGTGCCGACTGCCTGTCCGTTCTCGGCGTGGCGCGCGAGGTGGCCGCGCTCACCGGCGCGCGCCTCCGGATGCCGCGCGGTCGCTTGCGCGAGAGCGGCCCGCCGGCGGCGCGTGGGGTGTCGGTCGAGATCGTCGCGCGTGATCTCTGTGCCGAGTACTGCGCACGCGTCATCCGGGGCGTGCGGATCGTGCCGTCGCCGCTCGGGGTGCGCCTGCGCCTGCGCCGCGCCGGCATGCGTCCGATCAACGCCATCGTCGACGCGACGAACTTCGTGATGCTGGAGCGTGGTCAGCCGCTGCACGCCTTCGACCTCTCGCGCGTCGAGGCTGGACGCATCGTCGTGCGGCGGGCCTCGGCGGGCGAGGCCTTCACGACGCTCGACGGCGTCGCACGCGTGCTCGAGCCGTCCGACCTGGTGATCGCCGACGGCCGGCGCCCGGTCGCGCTCGCGGGTGTGATGGGGGGTGCGGACTCGGAGGTGACGAGCGGAACCACCTCGCTCCTCCTGGAGAGTGCGTTCTTCGCGCCGGCGAGCGTGCGGCGTACGGCCCGCCGCCTGGGTCTCCTCTCGCAGGCTGCGTATCGCTTCGAGCGGCGCGTCGATCCGGCGATGGTCGAGCCGGCCGCGGACGTCGCGGCGGCGCTCATCGCGCGTCTGGCGGGCGGCAGCGTGGCGCCGGGGATCGTACGCGACACGGGGAGCGTCGCCGGCATCGATCCACCGGCCATCCGGCTGCGGCCGTCGCGGGCGGCGGCGCTCCTCGGCGTCGCGACACCGAAGGCCGAGGTCACGCGGCGCCTGCGCGCCCTCGGCGCGGCTTGCTCGGGCGAGGGGCCGGTCCTGGTCGTCGCGCCGCCGAGCCATCGCGGCGATCTGCGCATCGAGGAGGACGTGATCGAGGAGATCGCGCGCCTCGGCGGCTACGAAACCATCCCCACGACGCTGCCGACCGTCCCCATGACCTGTGGATCGGACAGCGCCTCGCGGAGCTTCTCGCGCCGCCTCCGGACCGCGCTCGTCGCCGAGGGTCTCACCGAGATGGTGACGCTCGCCTTCACCGATCACGCGACGAACGAGCTGGTGCCGGGCCAGGTGCTCGCGGGCTTGAGCCCGATCGCGCTCCGCAATCCTCTGTCGGGTGATCTCGGCGAGCTGCGCCGCTCGCCACTGGCCGGGCTGCTGCGGGCGCTGCGCCTGAACGTCGCGAACGGCGCCTCGTTCCTGGCGGCGTTCGAGATCGGCAAGGCGTTCGGTGCCGGACCCGGGGAACGGCAGGAGCGGCGCGCCGTGTCGATCGTGCTGCACGGTTGCTGGCCGCCGATGGGGGCCGAGCGCAGCGGGCCTCCGGTCGAGTTCCTGGACCTGAAGGGCATCGTCGGCAACGTGCTGGTCGGCCTCGGCGCGGATCCCGACGCCCTGCGGTGGCGCGCGCATCGCGTGTCCGGGTTCCTCCACCCCGGCAAGACGGCCGCGATCGCCGACGGCGAGCGGGTCCTGGGCGTTCTCGGCGTGCTCGATCCGCGCGTCGTCCAGGCCCTCGATCTTGCAGGGGAAGTGCTCATCTGTGAGCTTGACTTCGAGGAAGTCGCTCACTATCGTCCGCGCCGCGTCGGGCTGAGGCCGGTTCCGCGCTTCCCGGCCGTCAGCCGCGACATCGCCGTGATCGTTGAGGAGGCCTTTGCGAGCGAGTCGATCCTGGAGGAGA
>Ga0187894_10003617_pt1 | contig 17142 bp, 10 predicted proteins | sample GBC1701081metaG_FD_136650 | JGI IMG/M metagenome (GOLD analysis project Ga0187894, IMG submission 136650) | White microbial mat communities from a lava cave in the Kipuka Kanohina Cave System on the Island of Hawaii, USA - GBC170108-1 metaG ...
CCCTTACAGGGTTGATACGCGAATGGTGGATGGAATCCCATGGTTGTCGCTACGTTCCAACCCCTGGGCTGCAATTAGCGAACGCCTTCGGCGTTAATTGCTCCTGAAACTCAAACTGACCCACTACCCAACAGGAACACCAACCCGGACTTTGCCGCAAAATCTTCAGAAATACTCAATAGTCAACCAATTCCCCCCCGACTCAAGAAGTTCAGTGACATGACCAAGAAATCGGCCTCCTTGATGGAGGTAACGCGTGCGCTCTCAAACGCCGCTAAGGCCGCGGATTTTCACTTTGGCGAAGACACCGCGATCGTCGCTGTGCAACACATGCTCTGGCAAACAGTCGATCTCTGCGAAGCACTCGCGGGGCTCGGAGCCAGACGCGAAAACATCTTTGCTCTCGGCAAGATCTATTCAAACAGTCCCGTCGTGATGGGAGTTTTGCGCGATCTCGGAATCACGGTCCTGCAAAGCTCTACGCCTGAAGCAGGAGAATTCGAGCGGCATTTTCAATTCGACGTAGTTCAACTCTGGCAACTGGTCGCCCAACATCTCTCACGCCGCGCTATCAAACGTATTCTCGTGCTGGACGACGGCGGGAGGTGCAGCACCACTATTCCGAAAGAGCTGCCGCAACGGTATGCCGTCGCTGGCGTCGAGCAAACATCCTTCGGCATGTTTCTGTTTGAAGAACAGCCGCCTCCGTTCGCCGTCATGGCGTGGGCCAGGGCTGCAGTAAAACTACGGATTGGCGGAGCGCTTTTTTCGCAGTGCCTGCTCGCAAAGTTACAGAGCCGCGTGCTGGGCGGTAACCCACTCACCGGCGAGAACGTCGGCATTATTGGCCTCGGCAGCATCGGCAGTGCGATGGCCCATCTGGTTGAGCGGCAAGACAACAACGTCGTCTTTTACGATCCGAATCCTCGGTTGCGGATTCCTGATTACCTGCATGGACGAGTCACACGCATCGACTCGCTTGAGGAGCTGATGTTGCGCTGCGATCTCGTGTTTGGCTGCTCGGGACGTAATCCTTTCAAAGATCAGTGGCCGCTGAAGTACCGGCCCGGAATAAAACTCTTCAGCGGGTCGGGCGGTGACCAGGAGTTTGGTCCAATCATCAACGATCTAAAAACCAGACGAGACTTCAACGTGACGTCTTACGCTCAGGACCTCTACTCGGACAATGGTCCATCGGGTCCAATCTCAATCGGCTACCTCGGTTATCCTTACAACTTCGTTTCTCGCGACATCGAGGCCGTGTCTACGCGTGTGGTGCAAATCGAGACTGGCGGTCTACTAGCCGGATTGATCCAGGCGCGCACCTTTTTGCGCCTGTGCGAAGAAGGTCGCGTGAAGAGCCACGGCATCCATCGCATTTCGCCGGAAACGCAACGCTTCGTCTACGAGAGGTGGCTCACGGCGATGAAAGACTTGCACATCGATCTAACGCAGCTCTATGGCAGCGATCCGGCAATACTTCAGGCAGCGCATCATCGCTGGTGGTTTGTCGAGAACAGCGAACCGTACCCATCGCTGAGTTATAAGCCTCATCAGGCGACTGAAACGGCGATGGCGCGCATGGTTGGGGGGAGTAGTGCGTCAGCGTTCGGAAACCAGCGGAAGTTTGAGCCGGATCTCTGTTCCCTTCGAAATCTTTGAATCTATCTCGACGTCTCCGGCGGCGGCGTGAGCGCGTTCCTTCATGCCGAGAAGCCCGAGTGTGACAGCGCGAGGCGCTCGCCGTTGCAAAGTCTCGGGATCAAACCCTACGCCGTCGTCCTTCACCGACAACCGCAAGAGATTTGCGTCTTTGACCAGGTGCAAAGTCACGCCTTTAGCGCGCGCGTGACGAACCACGTTCGTTAACGCCTCCTGCGCAATCCGGAAACACGCCGTCTCGATCTCACGCGAAAACCGTTCGTTCGGATCCTCCAAATCGACGATCACTTTGGCCGCCAGCCCGGTGCGCTTTGCATAGCGATCGATGTACCAGTGCAACGCGGTGACCAGCCCGAGATCGTCCAGCAATGGCGGGCGAAGATCGACCGACAGATCGCGTACGAGTCTCAACGCCTCGTCTACCGCTTCGATGTTGTCCTTTATATGCGGGCCTGCTTCAGTTCCGTTGCACACGCGCTGAACCGTGTGCAGGTTCATCTTGACAGCGGTTAACACCTGCCCAATCTGATCGTGCAACTCGCGCGCGATCCTCCGGCGCTCTTCCTCCTGTGCTTCGATTAACTGCCGCGAAAACATTTGCAACGCATCCTGCGCCTGCTTCCGTTCGGTGATGTCGCGAGCCGTACCTTGCACGCCGACGATCACACCGTTTTCGTAGATGGCGCGGCTGCTAACCTCAACCGGCACGCGACGTCCATCCTTCGCGATGACTTCCACTTCGTAGGTCGTCTCACCTCTTTTTGCAAGCTTCCCGCAGAAGCGATTGCGAACATTACTGATGTGTTCGCTCGCGATGAACTCTGAAAAGTTGTGACCGACGATCTCTTCGCGTGTATAGCCGGAAAGTTTCTCGGCCGCGTGGTTGATCGAGATGTAATTGCCTTCGAGATCGTGGACGTACATCGCGTCCCGCGCATTCTCAAACAACTCACGATACCGTTCTTCACTCTCACGCAAGGCGGCTTCGACATGTTTGCGTTCCGCGATGCGCTCTTCGAGTTCCGCGACATAATGCTGACTCTGTTGGAAGAGTTGCGCATTCTGGATGGCACTGGCAGCGCGAGCAGCAAGTGATTCCGCAACACGGACGTGTTCGGCGCCGAAGAAATCAGGTTGAACTTTGTCGAGGGAATATAGACCAATCACTTTACCGGAAGCGACGAGTGGAACTCCCATCCAGTTGCGCACGTGATCGGCGCCCGGCATCCATTCCCAGGAGGGCTCACACTGCGTGTCCGGCACGACGAGGCTCTGTTTCGTGTCGCAGATGCGCCGCAGCAGGGGATTCTCGTTTCCGTTAAAGGCAATCGCGCGCGTCGTCTCGACGTTTTGGAACCCTTCGTAAAGGCGCAAGGCACTAACAACGAAGTGTTGGTCCTTGCGCAACATCACGTTGGCACTGTCGTAGGGAACGAGTTTGCTCAAGTAGTCGAGCAGGGTTTCGAGTACACGCTCAAGGCTCAGGTTTTCGGTGAGCGCGATATTCGCATCACGCAGGATTTCCGTCTCCTGCCGGATGGCATGTTCTCGGGCCAGGAGTCCATTTAAATCAGACATTACTTACCTCGGCAATAACCCGTAAGACAGGCATTCCTGCCTGTCACACCTCCGGCAACGAACACCGACAGGCACGAATGCCTGTCCTACCGTCCTTAAAAGTTGAGTGGTAAACGTGAGGCATACGCTGATCGTAAGTCACGCGTGGAGCGGACTGCAATCGACGGGCGAGCGACTTATCCGCCTTTTCAGCTCAACCAAACGTGCGCCGCAATTCTAACACGGCCAGAGAAATAATTTGATCGCATTACTCGGCGCCGACGAATTGCCGGACCGGTCAACGGCTCTCACATAGAACGTGTTTTCGCCGTGCGCATTGGCGTAAACGAAATCCGTATCGATACCCGCCGAAACGGGAAGCGGACTCAGGATGCCATTAACAAAGATCTCGTACTCAATCCTGTCCGGCGAATCCACGTTGTCGGTGGTTTGATCCCAGCCCAGGAATATCTCGCCACAGCTCTGATCGAAGACGAGCCGCAAATTGGTCGGCGCCGCGGGCGGTGTTGTGTCGTCACTTGCCTGGCGCTGCACGTCTGAGTATGAGTCGAAAACCTGCGAGGGAGGCGAAAGAGTATCACGGCTCTTTCGCGGTCCACATTGTTATTGAGAACTAAGTTCGTTGGGATTTGATGACGCCACTCTGACGAATTTAAGACGGAGAAAATAGAGCGGTCGTTGGCCGGCAACCAGGACACGGCCGGGCAGGGAAGAGCGGGCTGTACTCCCGCGGGCTGACCCGGGATTCACGGCTCAGCGGGTTTCACTTCGCACCCGCGGCGGGAGTCGCGGCCTTGAGCGCAGGCGTCTCGGGCGCAACGAGAAAGACCTGAATCGACGCAGCCGCGCGCAGCTTTTCGACAAACGCGCGTTCAGCAGCACGCAATTCGATCTGTTCGAGGTATTGCCTGATGGCGTCTTTGGTTTCGGTGTAGTCTCCGCTCACACGTTCCTTGTTCTGCTCGTAAAAAAGGCGCGCCTGTTGTTCGGTCACGGGCTTTGGTTTTACTTCCGTCTCGAGCAGGGCATCCGTGGTGATCTTTCGTTTTTGCGCCTCCTGGGTGAGGAGCGTGTCGTTGATGGTGAGTTCGATCTGGTCCTTACGTAGTTTGTAAACCTGTTCCTGCACGTCGGAGATCATCGGGAGCAGTGAGTTCTCAACGTCGGCGGAAGAGATAGCTTCGCCTTTGATGGTCGCGAGGACGCGCGTGCGATCTGCTTGCGTTGCCGGCGGTTTTACCTCAGTGACGAGCAGCTTCACCTCATTCGCAGCGCGCAAATTATCAGCAAACTGCTTTGCCTCGTCTCGCTGCCGCTGCTCAAACAGATAGGTGACGATGTCGTCTACGACGTCCTTGAACTCGCCTTTGATACGCGTCTTGTTCTGATCGTAAAAGACCTGCGCTTCGACCTGCGTGGGACGCTTCACCCTGGCGACCACCTCTTCTTCCAGCAGTTTGACCGTGCTCACACCGCGCTTTTTGGCCTCAAGCTCCAGCACTTTTGAGTTGATTATCAGATCGAGCTCGCGTTTACGCGCTTCGATGACCTGGCGCTGTAACTGGCCGACAGTCTCGCCGGTGGACTTTTCAATGTCACCGCTAGTGATCTTGACGCCGTTTACGATTGCGAGTGTCTCAGGTAGAGACTGTGATTCACATCCGCAATCCTCACGAGAAGCGGCTGTTGGCGGTGTTTGCGGGCGCGGCGACGGTGTTTGTAGAGTCTGAGAATTTGCGATTTGCGGGCAGCTAAAACTTAAAATCATAAGGGCCCAGGTCAGTCTGCTCATTTCAATCTCCTTGCAATATGGTATTATTCCCCGGCGCGATAAGGTTGTCGTTAGCTTTGCTGTCGCTCAACATCCTGCAAGAGTTGTGCTACAGCCGCGTTGCGAAGTGTCTTCTCCGCTGGCTTCATCGTTCGCGGAAAAATCCACACCCAGCACGAAAACTACACCCGTAGCAAACGCAGTATTTGCTCAAAATGAGACACTGAAGATCATTTGCAGAGCGCCTTGCAGGCTTCAATCAGGTTTTTTGGGTGTTGTAGTTAACAACCTCGTCTGAACCCAAAAACAAGGAATGATCCCTTCTCAGGAGGTTGATTGGGAACAGCCTCTTTACCGGGAACTGTCTTATGAGTGTCTTTTCCAAAGCGTTTCCTCGCTCCGGAGTACTCTCGCTTAAGAGAGGACTAAACCCACGCCTGATTATCATCTTTACGCTGCTGACGGTGCTGCTGACTGCGAGCGTCATTCTCTTGTGGGAGCGAGTGTTGCGCCCGCCGTATTACCACTGGGTCGCACGCAACTATCCGGGCGCCCAAAACGCCGAGCACCGTTACAAACTCGAACAAAGAGGCGAACATTTCTTCATCTCGATGGCTGTGGACGTGATCGTCGTCAGCATGTTGCTCGCCATCGTCGGTCGCAAACAGGAACGGCTGGTCGCAGCGAACGAACAACTCGCGCACAGTGAAAAGGTTGCGACGCTCGGCCGGGTCGCCGCGCAGGTCGCCCACGAAGTCAGAAACCCGCTCGCCGGTCTATTACTCTATTCCGAACATCTCAAATCAAAGCTCGACGGAAAAACGCAGAACGGTGAAGCGCAGCTCGTCGACAAGATCATCGATACAATCAACAATCTCACGGCCACCACCGAACAGATTCTGAATTTCGCGCGCCCTGTCACGCTCGCGCCTAAGCGATTGGATCTGAACACAGTTGCGCAAGACGTAATCCAACTGCTGAGCACGGAGATCGCAGCCCATGACATCGAGACGAAACTTGAACTCGATCCATCACCAGTCGCCGGAATGCTCGACGAACCATCGATTCGCGCGGCCACGCTCAATCTCGTGCTCAACGCAGTTCAGGCCATGTCCAACGGCGGACGCCTGACCATTTCCACCGGCACGACGGGCGGAACACTGTGGATGGAGATTAAAGACACTGGCGCCGGCATGAGCCCCGCCCGGGTCAAAGAGATCTTTGAACCATTCAACACTACCAAGAGCCGTGGTCTCGGTCTCGGAATGCCTTACGCACAAAAGATCATCCAGCAACATGGCGGCCAAATCACGGTCGAAAGCCAGCAGGAAAAGGGAACTCAGGTCAGAATCGAATTGCCCACCAACGGGAGGAACGCACAGTGATCGCACATCAGCGAAAGAAAATCCTGGTCGTCGACGATGAGCCAAGCGTGACCGGTTCGCTTGAACTGATCCTCAGTGAGGCCGGTTACGAAGTGTTGACTGCTCACAGTTTTGCTGACGCAACCGGCGCCCTTAAACAAACGCCGGTAGATCTCGTCATCACCGACCTGCGTTTGTCAGACGCTTCGGGCATCGATCTGACCATGCACATCAAACGAACCACGCCTGATGTCGAGGTGATTCTGATGACCGCCTACGGCTCGATCGACGTGACCATCGAAGCAATTAAAGCCGGGGCTTATTATTACCTCGAGAAGCCTTACACACCCGATCGTCTCTTCGCGCTGGTCGGTCGCGCTTTACAGTTGGCGGCTTTGCGGCACGAGAACGAATCACTCAAACGGACACTCGCCGGCGATAGTGAAACCTTCGGTATGATTGGCCGCGATTTGAAGATGTGCCAGATCTTCGAGACCATCCGCACTGCTGCGCCTTCCGATGCTTCGGTATTGATCGAAGGCGAGAGCGGGACCGGTAAAGAGTTGATCGCGACGGCCTTTCACACGCAGAGCCAACGTTCTGAGGGACCGTTCATTCGCATCAACTGCGCCGCAATTCCACACGAGCTGATCGAATCGGAATTGTTTGGTTACAAAAAGGGAGCGTTTACGGGCGCCGATCGCGATAAACGCGGGCTCATCGAAGCCGCCAACCAGGGCACGTTGCTGCTGGACGAAATCGCGGAAATGCCTGCGCACCTGCAAACGAAACTGTTGCGCGTTTTGCAGGAACGAAAGCTGCGCCGCCTGGGCGATGAGCGTGAGATCAGCGTCAACTTCCGTTTGGTGTCGGCGACGAACCGAAACACTCAAGCGCTCTTGGACGAGGGACTGTTGCGTAAAGATCTCTACTTCCGCATCAGCACGATCAAAATCAAGGTTCCACCGCTGCGTGAACGTCTTGACGACGTACCATTAATCGCCGGACGTTTTCTCAAGCGATTCAACGAACAGTATGGGAAGAGAATTCACGATCTTGCTCCGGAGACAGTTATGCGTTTGGTCCGTTACGATTGGCCCGGTAATATTCGGCAGCTCGAAAGCGTGATCGAACGCGCGGTGCTGTTCTGTCCGGGGCCTGAATTGCAACCGACTTGTTTGCCAGAGGAGTTTCAAACGCGCGCGGCCAGCTCGACTTTTATTATTCCTCCGCTACTGCCTATGGAAGAGATCGAGCGCGAAGCGATCATGCAAACTCTCGAACGCACCGCTGGTAACGTTAAGAAGAGCGCGCAAATTCTTCGCTTTCCACGACCGACGTTTTATCGCAAGCTCAAGAAACTCGGTATTAAGGTTGAACGTCCTGATCCACCCCTCGCGGCGAAACCCTGAAGAATGGCGAGATTGTGTCCGACACCGCAATCAACGACAACTTACGCATCCTCATAGTTGATGATGAGCCTTCGGTAGGCGACGCGCTCAGGCTGGTGCTTGAGTCGCAGGGCTACGAAGTTGTCCTTGTCACTAATGGCCGAGATGGCATCGATCAAGCGCGCAACCGGCGCTTCGGTTTTGGTGTCGTCGATCTGTTTCTGACGGACATCTCCGGCTTTCAGGTCATCACTGATCTGCTCACTCTACAACCGCAGATCCCGATTCTTCTGATCACCGCGCACGGCAGTCCGCAAGTGTTCGCCGAAGCAAAGAAACTCGGCGCGATTGGCGCGCTCGCAAAACCATTTCATCCCGCAGAAATCCTCAAACTAATCGACTCTCATCTCCATGGTCCAATAGCTGATTCAGCGTGAAGCACAGCAAAGCGTAGCTGTCTCAAGCTGAAACATGACTCCATTGCCGATTTTCGATTGCCGATTGTCAATTGCCTATAGGCGAGGTGGCTCTGTTTGCGCACAAATCAGTAATCGGAAATCGGCAATCGACAATGGCTCGGTCGTTGCAGAAGCGGGTCCAAACCCATCTGGAGGAAACTGATGAAGATTAAAAATCCGAGCTACCTTTGGAGGAAGTCCTCCCTTCTAATCTTCCTCCCTTTAATGCTGCTGTCGCTGACAACCAGCACCAACGCCCAGTCCGCAGCCGCAGCGCCACCAGCGGAAGAAGCACTCGCAGTCGCTTCTCCCACACCGTTTCCGACTTGTGCAAGAACAATCAAGGCGAACGTGGTGGCCCTGGACCAAATAATCATGTTCAACCGTCTCGGGACAGTTAATCCGAACGGAATGATCTACGCGCTCAAACAGGACGTCGTCGCGATCGATTCCGCCAAAGGACTCGTCGCCGGCAACGTTCGTCTACGCGCAGACAAACGGCCGCGCCCGATCGTGCTTCGCATGAATAGCGGCGACTGCCTGCGCATCACCTTTCAAAACCTTCTTTCTCCATCACCGCTGAGCGATCAACCGGCAACACGTTCCGCCGGCATTCACGTCACCGGAATGGAGCTCGTCGGAAATATCAGCTCTGACGGATCGAACGTCGGTAACAACGCGCCCAGCCTGGTCGCACCCGGCGGTTCGACCGTCTACACCTTCACCGCCACGCGTGAAGGAAACAATCTGATGTACAGCACCGGCGCGACTACCAGCGGCGAAGGAGATGGCGGAACACTCGCTGAAGGACTCTTCGGCAGTGTCAACGTCGAACCCGCCGGCGCTGAGTGGTATCGCTCGCAGGTAACCGAAGCGGATTTGGCACTGGCAAAAACCGGAACCACAGCCGGCGGTCAACCGATCATCAACTACGACGCGGTGTATCCAGCGGGCCATCCTCGTGCGGGCCAGCCGATCTTGAAGATGCTCAATGTCGATACGATCGTTAACACCGACTTGAACGCTATCATCACCGGCCCGAACAAAGGGCGTTTCCCAAATGGTACCTATCGTCCAAACGCAACCAACCCGGACCGTGATCGTCCGTTCCGCGAGTTCACCGTGGTCTATCACGATGAAGTTCGGAGCAAACAGGCGTTTCCGCAATTTGAAGATCCGGTTCTGAGCCACACGCTGCACAGCGTGCAGGACAAATTTGCGATCAATTACGGCATGGCCGGCATTGGCGCAGAGATCCTGGCAAACCGGCTCGGCGTCGGACCGATGTTTAATTGCACCGAATGCAAGTATGAAGAGTTCTTCCTGTCATCGTGGACCATCGGGGACCCCGCGCAAATCGTGGACGTTCCGGCCAACACGACCAACGGGCAAGGCAATCTGATCAAAGGACCCAAGGCGACCAAGGTCTTGTATCCGGACGATCCTTCAAACGTGCATCACAGCTACATCGGCGATCCCGTGAAGATGCGTGTCGTTCACGCGGGGCCGAAAGAACATCACATCCACCACTTGCACGCGCATCAGTGGTTACAAACACCCGACGATGACAATTCGACTTATCTCGATAGTCAGGCACTCGGACCGGGTTATGCATTCACTACTGAAATCGCCCACGGCGGTACGGGAAATCGAAACGAGACCGTTGGCGATTCGATCTTCCACTGCCATTTCTATCCACACTTCGCGGAAGGCATGTGGGAGCTGTGGCGGGCGCACGATGTTTTCGAACCGGGAACCGTTCTGGATGCCGACGGTATTCCAGTAAAGGGTGCGCGCGCATTGCCGGACGGCGAAATCACTGCCGGAACACCGACGCCTGCAATCGTGCCATTACCAACGTTGGCAATGGCGCCGATGCCGACGGCGGCTGTTCCCGGTTATCCGTTCTTCAGTCCGGCAGTGGCTGGACATCGTCCACCGCACCCACCGCTGGACACGATCGACGACGGTGGTTTGCCGCGACACATCATCACCGGCGGAACTACAGTCCACGTAGAAAACCGTCTCGATTTCAGCAAGGAACTGATCACCGCGATCGCGCAAAGCATCCCGGAGACCGGCTCAACTACTGAAATCGCGGCCATGCAATACCACGAGCAGCGTTTTCACGCGAGCTACAAACCCGATGGCACACCCGCCAACTTTGTAACCAACGGTTTGCCACGCAAACCAGGAGCTCCGTTTGCCGATCCCTGCATGGACGACAACGGAAACCCGGCGGGCGTTGCGCGCACGTACAAAGCTGCTGCCTTTCAAATCGATCTAAAACTGAACAAGGCGGGCTGGCATTTTCCGCAGTCGCGCATTCTGTCGCTGTGGGCCGACGTGGCTCCGACACTGGCGGGCACAAAGCCACCGGAGCCGTTGTTCTTCCGCGCAAACACAAACGACTGCATCACCTATTACCACACCAATCTCGTCCCTGGAAATTACGAGCAAGACGACTTTCAGGTGCGAACACCAACCGACATCATCGGTCAACATATTCACCTGGTGAAGTTTGACGTTACCGCGTCAGACGGAGCGGGGAATGGTTTCAACTACGAAGACGGCACGTTTAGTCCGGACGAAGTGATCGAACGCATCCGTGCGATTCGCAAACAGAATTCATGCAACGGCATCGATTCCGGCGACCTGCGCGACGGCACGTTCATCTGTCCGAAAGCTAAACCGCATCCGTTCTTCGGCACTCTCGGCGCCCAAACCACCGTGCAACGCTGGTACGCCGACAACACGCTCAATAACAACGGTGTCGACCGCACTTTGCGCACCGTGTTCACGCACGATCACTTTGGACCATCAACGCACCAGCAAACCGGTCTCTATGCCGGTCTCGTCATCGAGCCGGAAGGTTCGGTCTGGAAGAATCCGGAGACGGGAGCCGTCATGGGCAGTCGCACCAGCGATGGTGGACCAACAAGCTGGCAGGCAATGATCGTCGAGAAGGATCCGGCGAACAGTCACCGTGAGTTTTTGTTTGAGTTCGCCGATTACCAGCTCGCTTACCAAGCCGGAGCGGGAATCGACGCCAAAGGTAATCCGATTGCCGATCCGCAACGTGTAATCAATCCACCAATCATCAACGAGGTCGGTTTGCCGTTCATCGTTGAGAATGGCCTGGTTTGTCCCGGTGGCGTTCCGGCTCCTTGTCCGGAGGCAGTCTCGGCGGCAGACCCGGGAACGATGAGCGTCAATTATCGGAATGAGCCCGTGCCACTGCGCGTGCGCAATCCGTCGACCAACACGCAAGCCAGCGGCGCTGCCGGCGACTTGTCGAAGGCCTACAAATCAAACATCACTCGAGCCGATCCACTCTTCAACGTTCAGCCGACGTTTTATCCAGCGCTGACGAAAGGCGTGCAACCGGGTGATCCATTCACACCGCTTCTGCGAGCTTATGAAAATGACAAGGTTCAGATTCGCATCCTCGTGGGAGCACACGAAGAAACACACAACCTGACGATCAACGGTCACAAGTGGCTGCATCAACCGGGCACGCCGCAGGATCCGTTGGCAGTCAACAACTCCGGCTACAGAAATTCACAGATGGCCGGCATCTCGGAACACTTTGAGTTTCTCACTGGCAAGGAATCGATCATGGGCAACCGCCCGTTCATCGATTATCTGTACCAGAACAACGCCTCCGTCGACGGTCAGTGGAACGGCGTCTGGGGAATACTCAGAATCTACAACGGCCGGGCTGGACTGAAGAACGACCTCTTTGCACTGCCTAACAACGTGGAAGGCGCTGCACCGTTGTCAACCAACGACAGTTCGTTCCCGACCGACAGCGAGCGTCCCACCGGCATCACAGACTACAAAGACTCGACCGATGCTTCAGTCACGGCAGACACCACTCCTACGGAGGACACGCGGTTCATGTCGCCAGAAATGGCGGGTGATCCCGAGCGCACAGGTGCCGCAGGATTTGCAGCACCGACCGAGACAAAGACTGTCGTCATGTCAAACCCGACTGACTTCAGCACCGGTAAGACCGTGGCGACGAGTATCTGTCCGCTCAACGCTCCGAGGCGAACGATCAACGTGACCGCTGTCAGTGCTGCGGCACTCCCGGGCGGGCAGTTGATCTACAACAGCCGTGCTGGCAATGGCGGCGCGCTCAATGATCCGACTGCGATCATGTACTTCCGCAATGAGGACATCGATGCGTTCGGCAAGGTCAAAGCAGGGGTTCCGATTGAGCCACTCGTCGTCCGCGCAAGGGCAGGCGAATGTATCAACTTCAACCTCTTTAACAAGCTGCCTAAGATCCTTCCCGATCTGGACGGCTTCAGTACCATGCCGAACATAGTCCACCACTTCAACGCCAACCAGGTGAAACCTTCAAACCAGGTCGGCCTGCACCCGCAACTGCTCGCTTACAACGTGGTGAACAGTGACGGAAAGAACGTCGGCTTCAATCCGAATCAGACGATTGGACCAGGCGGAGTTGCCAGATACACGTGGTACGCCGGCGACGTAGTTCTCAACGGCAACCAGCGTATCGCTACGCCGATTGAATTCGGCGCGACCAACCTGATCTCTTCCGATCCGATCAAGCACAGCAACAAGGGCGCGATCGGCTCGCTGATTGTCGAACCGCAAGGCTCGAGCTGGATCGAAGACGCAAGCTCGCGTGCGCAAGCCACAGTGACCAAGACTGACGGCTCATCGTTCCGCGAGTTCGTCCTTCAGTTCCAGACGGACCTTAACCTGCGCTACGCAGACGGCAGCCCGGTGCCCAACCTTGGTGGTCCAGACGGTGCGGAAGACGCTGAAGACTCCGGTCAGAAAGCGCTCAACTACCGCACTGAGCCACTCTGGAAACGTATGGGCTACGCACCGGAAACGCCATTCGAAAACACACGTAACTTCGACTTCACCAACGTGCTGACCAACGCGTTGGTTGGTGGCGACCCGCAAACGCCGGTGTTCACGGCGCGCGCTGGTCAGGAAGTCAGGTTCCGGCTGTTGAATTCGAACGGACACATGCGCAACAACTTGTTCAACCTGCACGGTCATTTCTGGCAGGAAGAACCTTTCACCAACAACTCGAAAGCGATTGGCAACAATCCGCTTTCTGAGGTCAAGGGTGTGCAATACGGCATTGGCCCATCGTCGCACTATGAAGTGATTCCGGTTAATCGTGCGGGTGGCGCGCGTCAAGTGACGGGCGACTACCTGTGGCGAACGCAGGAATCGTTCATGTTCGATGGCGGAATCTGGGGCATTTTCCGAGTAACGCCATAGGGTTTCGTGCTGTGCAAACTGCGGTTGAGGTTAGCAACCGCAGTAACCGAGTGCGGCCTGCTGCTGGGGCAGGCTGCACTCACCTAAGAAATTGTCGATTGCCGATGTCCAATTGACGATTTGGAATCCCTGCGGGATCAGCATCAACAATTATTAAAATGGAGACCGAGATGAGCACTCTTATCAAACTCACCATTCTTTCACTTTTGATCCTCAATGCCTCCGCGACGTTTGCGCAACAACCGGGTCAGCAACAGAAGCTGGTGGAGCAGGGAATTGCGATTGAGTTTGCGGTTGATGCGCCAAAGGCGAACGCGAAGGTCAAAGCCGGCGAGGATGCAAACATCAAATTCAAAGTCACTGATACAACGACCGGCACACCGGTTAAAGGTCTCAATTTGTCTGCCTGGATCAGCTTGCGCGCCGGAGACAAGCCCGCGGATGTGGAGCAATGTCGCGAGAAGATTCAGTCGTATCTGACGGGCAGCATGCGCGCGCGGCCCGACGTTGATCTGAATTCATATTACATACTTGCTTTGAATCGCAGTCCTGACATCTCCGTGATCGATCCGCTGTTGGGTTTTGGCGGCAGCAAGCTTTTGACACTCGTGATGATGAAGAGCCCGGGCGAAGACTGGGTGTTGACCGCCGATCGCGAGAAGCTGTTTGTGACGCTGCCGCTGGTGAACCAGGTGGCAGTCATCGATACGCGCACCTGGAAGGTCGTGAATTACATCGACACCGGAGTTAGACCAACCAGCATCGCGTTGCAACCGGACCAGAAGTACTTGTGGGTCGGTAACGATGGTGAAAAAGGCGAGACGAGCGGAGTGACGGTCATCGATACGAGCACGTTGAAAGCTGCGGCGCAGATTCTTACGGGCGCGGGACGTCACGAGATCGTGATCAGCAACGATAACCGTTTTGCGTTTGTCTCGAATCGTGAGAGCGGAACCGTTTCGCTGATCGACGTCGCGAAGCTAATGCGGGTGAAGGACGTCGAGGTTGGTTCAAATCCTGTTTCGCTTGCTTTGTCGGAGCTGAGCAAGGCCGTTTACGCCGTCAGTGAAAAAGATGGATCGGTGACTGTGATCGACGCCCAAGGCGAGGTGTTGACGCAGCTCAAAATCGGAGATGGAGCGCGCATGGTTCGCTTCGCGCCCGGTGGTCGTTACGGATTTGTCGTTAACACGACAGCTAACACCGTCAGTATTTTTGACGTTGCTTCAAATCGCCTGTTGCACGACGTGAAAGTCGGCAAAGCTCCGGACCAGGTGATTTTCAGCGACACGTTTGCTTTTGTGCGCTCGCTCGAGACCGAAACGGTCGCGATGATTCGTCTGGCTACGATCGGAACGGAGATCGACATCACCGATTTTCCGGGTGGCCAGGCGATTCCGGCGAAAGGATCCGCGCCGGTGCGAGCCGATTCACTGGTGCGCGCGCCGGAAGGGAACGCAGTCATCATCGCGAATCCAGTCGACAAGGTGATCTATTACTACTCGGAAGGCATGGCCGCGCCGATGGGCAACTTCCAAAACTATCGTCGCGAGCCGATGGCCGTGGCGATTGTCGATCGCAGCTTGCGCGAAACTGCTCCGGGTGTTTACTCCACGACGGTGAAACTGCCGGCGGGTGGCCATTACGACGTTGCGTTTTTGACTGACTCTCCGCGCATCGCGCGCTGTTTTGAAACGAGTGCCGATCCGAATCCGCACTTGAAAGAAGCGCCCACCGTTGCGCTGCGGATCCAGCATCATATTCGCGTGCGTGAGTTGCCGGTGGGCCACGAGTTCGCGCTGCGTTTCAAGCTGATCGAAACGAAAACCAACAAAGCAAAAGATGATTTGAAGGACGTGCGCGTGTTGACGTTCCTCGCGCCGGGCACATGGCAACGTCGCGATATCGCGAAGTCGTTGGGCAATGGCGAGTACGAAGTAAAGCTCAACGTGCCCGAGACAGGGGTGTACATGGTGTTTGTCGAATCGGGATCGATGGGTGTGCGTTACCGCGATTTACCGCATTTGATGTTGCACGCGGTCGAGGACTCAAAGAAATGATCTCTAAATCCTGTCTTCTCTTGTTCTTGATGTTCTTTTCCTTAGGACTCGCGCCGGCGTACTCTTTGCCGCAGCGCGCAGTCGCGCCCGCTGCGACCTACGCGTGCCCGATGCATCCGGAAGTCAAATCGACGAAGCGTGGCAAGTGTCCGAAGTGCAAGATGGACCTCGTCCGTCAAACCGCAACACCCGCGCCAGGGCCGGCCCTTACGCCTGCCGAAGAAGTTACCGATACGAGCAAGCCGCTGAAGATTCCGGATGTCGAGGTGTTGGACCAGGACGGCAACGTGCATCACTTCTATACTGATTTGATCAAAGGAAAAACCGTCGCCGTCAATTTTATCTTCACTAACTGCACTACCATCTGCCCGCCGCTCGGCGCCACCTTTGCCCGCGTACAACGTGAGCTCGGAGATAGAGTCGGCAAAGACGTGCACTTTATCTCTGTCAGCGTCGATCCGGCGACTGATACGCCCGAACGTCTTAAGGCGTGGGGCGCAAAGTTCAAAGCCGGCGCCGGCTGGACGTTTGTCACCGGCAGTAAAACGGAGATGGACCAGCTACTGCGTGCGCTGGGCGCTTCCGCCGCACGTCGCGAGGACCACACGCCTTCGGTTGTCGTCGGCAATGACGCGAAGGGTGTTTGGACGCGCACTTACGGTCTCGCCCGCCCGGCCCAACTGGTCGGACTGATCGAGAACGTCATTGCCGGAAAGACAGACGAGCCATGAACAGCAAACTCTTCTGCGCGATTGGATTGGTTTTGGGTTTCGCTTTGTTCTTGGCGTCAGCCGTCGTGGCCCAGGGCCCTTCAGCAGCTCCATCAGCTCCGTCAGCGGCTGAGAAGTATTTCTCCGACGTCGAGTTGATCGATCAGGACGGTCAGAAGTTGCGCTTCTACACTGACGTGCTGAAGAACAAGGTCGTGATCATCAACGCGTTTTTCACCACGTGCAGCGGTGTTTGCCCGCCGATGAATCGCAATCTCGAAAGAATACAAGACGCGCTCGGCGAGCGCCTCGGCAAGGATGTGTCTCTCGTCTCAATCACCGTGGATCCCGAGACCGACACGCCCGTGCGCTTGAAGGAATACAGTCGTCGATTTCATGCCCGCCCCGGCTGGCTTTTTCTCACCGGTAAGAAAGAAAACGTCGACTGGGCACTCTACAAGTTAGGCCAGTACGTCGAAACGAAAGACAATCACACCTCAGTGATCATCATCGGCAACGAACCAAAAGGGCTCTGGAAGAAAGCCTTCGGCCTAGCGAGCGCAGCCGAGCTGATAAAGGTCGTGGAAGATGTGATCAACGATCGTTAGCTTGTGTGGCGTTGGGGTAGTGGGTCAGTTTGAGTTTCAGGAACAATTAACGCCGAAGGCGTTCGCTAATCGCAGCCCGTGGGTTGGAGACAACCCTGGGATTCCATCCACCATTCGCGTGTAAACCCTGACAGGGTTCGCCGCGAGACAAACCCCCTTCAGGGTTAGTCGCCTTATTTCTTGTGTTCCCAGGGTTGAAGCAACCCTGGGCTGTAATTAGCGAACGCCTCCGGCGTTAGCTGCTTTAATGTTCGCCGCCTTCGATGAGG
>Ga0187894_10003618_pt1 | contig 17139 bp, 17 predicted proteins | sample GBC1701081metaG_FD_136650 | JGI IMG/M metagenome (GOLD analysis project Ga0187894, IMG submission 136650) | White microbial mat communities from a lava cave in the Kipuka Kanohina Cave System on the Island of Hawaii, USA - GBC170108-1 metaG ...
CACCTTGCGCCGGCGCTACCTGCGCTGTCCGGGGCGGCTCACCTCCTCGGCCCGCAAGTTCACCCTGCACCTGCCCCAGCGCTGGCCCTGGGCGAAGCGCTTCTCGGACTCGCTGACCAACCTGCGCGCCGTCGTGCTCGTCACCTGAGCCACGAGCGGAGGGCGGCGGCCACCAGTGCCGACCCGTCGAGCACCCCCAGCGGTAGACCACGCCGAAGGCCCGTCTTTCGCACGCCCGCTCAGCGGCCGAGGGCGGCGCTGGGACCCCGCTCGGCTGTCCTCACCCATCCCATGTCGTTCGCGGCGCTTCTCGCCGCTCGGCCCTTACCGATCGGTGGATTCGGGCTAAGTTAGCCGGGAGGCCGCGATGCACCGGTCGGCCTGTTGCTCGGTGGGTGCAGTATCTCCAACCGAACCGTGCTCTGGCGCCGAGCCCGGTGACCGGCCGCCGGCGACTGGCCGACTACGAGACCGTCCGTCGGCGCTGGTAATGGCGTGAGCTGGATCATGTGGAGCTTCAGGCCCGCCTGCACGGCGACCAGAAAGCAGTCGCTGGCCCGCCGCCCAACAAAGTCGGGAACGGCTACTCGCCTGGATGGCCGGGAACGGGAGACCCAGCCCGTAGCATCATCAGCTGCGCGCCCGAGTGCCTCAGCCCATGCATAGAAGTCAGGCATGGCGTCTACACCCCAAGACTGTGACCCGTACGGCTCTCGATCCCACAAGAACTTGCTTGCTTCTGACACCCGTTGACAGTCTCGCTCTGGCATGACTACTGTCGATATACCTGAACAGTGGGGAGTCGCCGAATGAGAGTTCGCCTTCCGGTGGTCGTAGTGCTTGCTTCAGTTTCAACCACGCTGCTCGTGAGTCACGGTTCAAGGGGCTTGGCAGATCCGGCACAGCCATTCAACCCCCCGACCAGCCGGCAGCACTCGAACGCGCAAAGCGTGTCCGACATTGCTGCCGACCTTCGGACCCGGACACGAGCCGCATTGGAAGAGAGTCGTTCTCGGCTCGACGGCTCTGGACACGTCGTCGGACACCTGCGGTCTCCTGTCCCGACCTCCGTCGACGTCGGGATCGAGGCGTTCCCCAGAGATTAGTCGCGACGGCATGAGGGCTTTGAGCCAGGATGCGGAGTCACGTCACTCCTCTAAGTCGAACGTTCGTTGTAGCAGTGTGACTTTGATCGGTTGGGCGGGGCGACAGCGACCGCACGTGAAAGCTACCCGCACTGCACCAGGAGGCGGTTGTTGATGTTCTCAAGCACTTCACCGGCCTGTCGGAGCGGTCGTGAATCGACGGCGTTGGGACCACTTCTCGTCGTACCTGGACCCCCACCGCAACGCATCGCGGAGTGGGCCACCTCATGCTGTCGGTGGGGCGATCTCACAGTAACACCCCAATAGGCGAGCGGGGTTATGCACCACAGCGAGAGCGACGACACGACCGCCGCGTCACCGATTCCTCACTAGTCTAGTTGTAGCCGCGGGCCCATCAACGTCGGCCCCAGGCTTCATCGCAACCGACACTCTCAAAGATAGAAGAGTTGACCGCATCCTGCGGTCGAGATGTACCCAGCAATCACGGGCTGACCGCAAGCGATTAGTCCTCTATAGCCTGGCACGCCCACGTCGCCAAATAGCCCGTCGATCGCTCGACCGATGAAGTCCGGCGGACTAAGAATGTCGGTACTCCCACTGATCTGAAGGATCTCTCCCGTAAACTGATCATACCAGACAAACTCACTGATGTAAAACTCCATGGGCACGGGGCAATAGTGCAGAATCTCAGCCAGAGAGAAGTGCTCAAACCGATAGCCGGATAACGAACCTGGACAAAAGAACGAACTCTGTGCGGAAACCTCGCCTGATGGAGCAGACCCGGTGGTCCGTTCGAGTCTGATCGCAGCAACGTCGGTCTGTGTCTTACCGGCTTCGTGGCCACGGACACGCCCAGAGCCGTCGAGAAGCTGCTGGCGCGTCGACGCCAGTAGCTGGTGCGCTCGTCGCGCAACCTCATTCTTCGCCTCGATGCGTCGCACGTCGTCGCGCTGCCGCTGGTCCATTGATGTTGCCTGCGCCCACGCGTCAGGCGTGCCGTTGAGGAGCACCAACACGGCGGCTACAAGCAGTGGAAGTACACGCCTCCAACGTCGCATTGCGTCCCCCCTGGCTACGGCCAAGATAGTTGCTGTCCGTTTCAGGAGTAAAGCACGAACTATCGCTATTGCGCAACCCCGAAGCGTCGGCTTGCAGGGTGCTGTCGTCGGCGGCGCGCTGGTTCGGGCGCGCTCGGACGTATCGAGGCGCGCAATGCTCTTCGGCCTCTGCCAGGCGCATCCAGTCGCCCTGGCCCCCGCCCTGGACCCGTGACGGTGCCGCCGAGCTACGAGTTCGACTACTTCCAGGTCGCGTACCAGTTGGCTGAGGACGCTACGGCCGGCTTCACCCGCGTGAGTACGGAGGCGCTTGCCGCCGCGATCCAGGCGCAACCGACGACACTTCTGGTGTTCCGCACGATTACGGGCCTGCTGAGGAACGAGTTCGCAGCTTCAACGAGACTGGTCGCCGACTCGCTCGGTGTACCGGCCCTGAGCGCCGGCAAGGTCGACTCGATGGAGAAGCGAGGGAGCCGTACCAAGCCGGATCAAGCTCTTGTAGCGGCGGTGACCATTGCGCGAATCATGGCCGGCGAGCTCTTCGGCGACCCGCCGGGGGCACTGCGTAGCAAGCAAAGGAAAGTGGACACGGCGGACGGGTGGGCGACGGTTCGGGAGTTTGCCGACAGAGGCGTGCCCTACGGCGCCTTCCTGCACCAGCGGCATTATGGCGGTGCCTTCGGTCAGCTTCTGAACGCGACCTCCACGCCGCGAGGCGATCTGATCGAGGGTGCCGTGGAGGCAATGTTCCAGGCGTCGGGCGTGCCGTACATCCGCACGGGCTCGCACAACCAGGCGGAGATCGAGTCTCGTTTCGAGGTAGTGGTGCGGCCGGCGCCGGACTTCGTCGTGTACGACGAGGCTGGAACACTCCGCGCAATGATGGAGTGCAAGCTCACCAACGATGGCGGCACGGCCCGGGACAAGGCGCTGAGGTTCGATCGACTCCGCGCGGAGTCGTTGCGCCTTGGCGGCGTTCCGCGGCTGGCCGTGCTGGGCGGGTTGGGCTGGACCCGGGTGAACGACACACTCGGGCCGGTGATCCGTGACTGCGATGGCCGGGTGTTCACGTTGGCCAACCTGCCGGAGATGCTCTCGGTGGCCCCGTTCCCGCAGCTGGTCGGGCGCGCGCAGCAGTCGTGAAGGTGTCGCACCCCCGGCGTACGGTGCGCAGCGGTGACCCGGCTGCGGACGACGTACCAGTGCGCCAGTTGCGGCGCCACCGCGCCGCAGTGGGCGGGGCGCTGCGCGTCGTGCGGCGAGTGGAACACGATGGACGAGGCGCCCGCGACAGTTGACCGGCCCGGCCTGCCGCCGGGCGGCTACGCCGTGCCCGTGCTCCTCGGCCACGTCGACACCTCGGCCGCGGCGCGCATGCCCACCGGTGTGGCCGAGCTGGACCGGGTGCTGGCCGGCGGCCTGGTGCCCGGTTCGGTCACCTTGGTGGGCGGCGAACCGGGCATCGGCAAGTCGACCCTGCTCCTGCAGGCGCTCGCCGGCCTGGCCCGGGCCGGGGGCCGGGCCCTGCTCGTCTCGGGGGAGGAGTCCGCCTCCCAGGTCCGTCTCCGGGCCGAGCGGCTGGAAGCCCTGTCGCCGCGTCTGTGGTTGGTGCCGGAGACCTCGTTGCCGGGGGTGGTGGCCGCGGTCGACCAGGTGCACCCGACCGTCGTCGTCGTCGACTCGATCCAGACCATCGTCGACCCCGAGCTCGAACCCGGGCCCGGCTCGGTCACCCAGGTCCGCCACTGCGCCTCCCGCCTCGTCGCACTGGCGCGGGAGCGGGGCGTGGCGCTGGTGCTCGCCGGCCAGGTCACCAAGGACGGGGCCCTGGCCGGTCCGCGGGTCCTCGAGCACGTGGTGGACACGGTCCTGTCCTTCGAGGGCGAGCGGCATCACGCGCTCCGCCTCCTGCGGGCCGTCAAGCACCGATTCGGCCCCACGGGCGAGCTCGGCCTGTTCGAGATGACCGAGGGCGGCCTGGCTGGGGTGGACGATCCCGGGCAGCTCTTCCTCGGCGACCGGCGCGAGGGCACCTCGGGGTCGGTCGTGGTGCCGACCATGGAGGGGTCACGGCCCCTGGTGGTCGAGCTGCAGGCACTGGCCACGGAGTCGCACATCCCCGTGCCACGCCGCTCGGCCCAGGGCCTCGACGGCGGCCGCCTGGCGCTGGTGCTCGCCGTTCTGGCCCGAAGGACCTGGCTGTCGCTGGATCGCACGGACGTGTACGCGTCGGTGGTCGGCGGGGTGCGGGTGGCCGACCCGGCCGCTGATCTGGCCATGGCCATGGCGCTCGCGTCCGCCGTGACCGGCGTGCCCGTGCCCGACGACGTGGTCGTGCTGGCCGAGGTGGGCCTCGGTGGCGAGCTGCGCCACGTCGGCCACACCCCTCGCCGCCTGGCCGAGTCGGCCCGCCTCGGCTTCACCCGCGCCCTGGTCGCGCCGTCCTCGGCCGGCGGGCCCGCGGGCCTGGCGTTGGTCCCGGTGGCCACCGTGGCCGACGCCATGGCCCGTTTCGGGCTCGTCGCCCGGCACTAGCATCGCCACCGTGCTCCAGCGCCGCACCGCGGCCATGATCGAGGCGCTGACCGCAGTGGCACCCGGTCGGCCGCTGCGGGAGGGCGTGGACCGCATCCTCCAGGCCAACAAGGGCGCCCTCATCGTGGTGGGCGACGGGCCCGACGTGCTGTCGATCTGCTCGGGGGGTTTCCTCCTGGACGCCGAGTTCAGCCCGCAGCGCCTCTCCGAGCTGGCCAAGATGGACGGCGCCATCATCCTGGCTCCCGACGCCAGCCGCATCGCCCGGGCCAACGTGCACCTCGTGCCCAGCCCGAACGTCCAGACGTCGGAAACCGGTACCCGTCACCGCACCGCCGAGCGGGTGGCCCGTTCGGTCGACGTCCCGGTGATCTCGGTGTCCGAGGACCTGTCGATCATCGCCGTCTACCGCCAGGACCGCAAGCACCAACTGGAGCTGGTGCCCCGCCTGGTGGCCCGGGCCAACCAGGCCCTGCAGACCCTCGAGCGGTACAAGAACCGCCTCGATGCGGTAAGCGGGTCGCTGTCGGCGCTGGAATCCGAAGACCTCGTCACGCTGCGCAACGTCGTCACCGTCCTCCAGCGGGCCGAGATGGTCCGGCGCATCTCCGAGGAGGTCGCCGGCTACATCGTCGAGCTGGGGAGCGATGGGCGGCTGGTCCGTCTCCAGCTGGAAGAGCTGATAGGCGGCGTCGAGGACGACCGGCGGCTCGTGATCAAGGACTATTTCCACGACCGTCGCAACTGGCACCTCGACCAGGCCATGGCATCGCTGTCCGATCTCGGCACCGATGACCTGCTCGACCTCAACCAGGTCGTCAGCGTGCTGCACCTGCCCAGTGGGCAGGCTGCCCTCGACGCCGCGGTGCAGCCGCGCGGGTACCGGCTGCTGTCGCAGGTCTCGGGCCTGTCGGACACGATCGTCGACCGGATCGTCGACCACTTCGGCGGCCTGCACAAGATCGTCCGGGCCTCCGTGGCCGATCTCGACGCGGTGGAGGGCGTCGGCGCCGTCCGGGCCCGCGCCATCAAGGACGGCATCGCCCGCCTGGTCGAGACGTCGATTCTCGATCGCTACTCCTGAGCGGTCGGCATGGCCCGCGAGCTCCTGCCTTCGGGCACGCCCGTGGAGGTCGCCCGCCCGCGCCGCCCCGCTGCCGCCGGCCTGGTGCTGGTGCCCGATCTGCACGGCCTGCGGCCGCTCTTCGACGATTTGTGCGCCCGCCTGGCGGCCGAGCACGGCTGGGCCGTCGCCGCCCCGGAGCCCTTCCCCGGCCGCGAGCATCTTTCCGCCGAGCAGCGCGAGATCGGGTCCAACGACGACGCCCGCGTGCTCGGCGATCTTGTGGCCGCGGCCGACCTTCTGGGCGAGGAATCGTTGTCGGTACTCGGTTTCTGCCAGGGAGGCATGTGGGCGTTGAAGGGCTCGGGCACGGGCCGCTTTCGGCGCGCCGTCTCGTTCTACGGCATGATCCGCGTCCCCTGGGCCCGGCCCGGCCACGCCCAACCGCTGGACTGGGTGGATCGCCCCGGCGCCTGCCCCGTGCTGGCGCTGGTGGGCGGCGACGACGCGCTGGTTCCCGTCGCCGACGCGGACCTGCTGCGGGCCCGCCCGCACGCCGAGGTGGTCGTGTACCCCGGGGCGCAGCACGGCTTCGTCCACGACCCCGCCCGCCCGACCCACCGCCCCGACGACGCGGCCGACGCGTGGCGCCGCGCCGTGGCCTTTCTCAGCGCAGGGTGAACGGCGGCCCGCCTCAGCGCGCCCGTTGCTCCAGCTGGTCACGGCGTCGCAGGTGGTAGTGGCGTCCCGCCTGGTCCAGCCAACCCAACCGGACGAAGGTGGCGATGGCCTTGTTCACCCGCTCGCGTGACGCGCCCACCATGCCGGCCAGCTCCTCCTGGGTGACCGGCAGGTCGAACTCGTCCTGACCGCCGGACAGCTCCAGTAGTCGTTTGGCCGTCCGGCCCAGCACGTCGAGGAACACGTTGTCGGCCAAGGCCGCGTCGGTGGTGCGAAGGCGCCGGGCCAGCAGGGCCAGCGCGTCCCAGAGCACCGCCGGGCGCTGTTCGATGGCGGCGCGGACCGGGCCGTAGGGCACGGCCAGCAGCGACGAGCGCTCGAGGGTGCGGGCGCCGGCCGATCGGCCGGCCCCGTCGAACAGGCTCATCTCACCGAACAGGTCGCCCGGCTCCATGAGCGCGACCACCAGCTCTCGTCCATCGGTGGAGCGGTTGGCGATCACCACCCGCCCGGACAGCACGAGGTAGAGGGTCTCGGCCGTGTCGCCCTCGACGAAGACGGTGGTGTGCCGGGCCAGCTCCAGCAGCTCCGACGCGGCGACCACGGCGGAGACGGCGAGGGCGTCGAGCGAGGCGAACGGTTCCGATCGGGCCAGCCGCGAGCCGGGGTCCATGGCCTCCGCATGGTAGGGCCGGGTAGGACGCCAGGTTGTCGAAGGGGCTCCGACCCTTTACCCTGGCCTGTATCCCCCCTTCGTCTGAGCCCCGGGAGTGGCATGTCCGCGTTTGATGTCGGTGACAAGGTCGTGTACCCCCATCATGGAGCGGCGGTGATCGAGAAGCGGGAGCACAAGGAGGTCTTCGGCGAGAGCCGCGAGTACCTGGTGCTCAAGCTGGCCTATGGGGACCTCACCTTGATGGTGCCGTGCGACAACACCGACGAGGTCGGCCTGCGTGAGGTGATCAACGACGAGGAGGTCGAGGAGGTGTTCGCCGTGCTTCGCAAGAAGGAGGCGCGGATGCCCACGAACTGGTCGCGGCGCTACAAGAACCACGTGGAGAAGCTGAAGTCCGGCGACATCTACCAGGTGGCCGAAGTGGTCCGGAACCTCTCCATTCGCGACAAGGACAAGGGCCTGTCGGCCGGCGAGAAGCGCATGCTGACCCGGGCCCGCCAGATCCTGGTGTCGGAGCTCACGTTCGCCATCAACGTGTCCGAGGGCGAGGCGGAGGAGAAGCTGAACGAGGCCCTCGTCTGAGCTCCCCGCCCGGGCGGCAGGGGGGAGTTTGGGTCGTCGTGGTCGCGGCCGGCCGGGCCACCCGCTTCGGCGGCCTCAAGCAGTTCGAGCAGCTCGGCGGTCGCGCGGTCGTCGACTGGTCCCTGGACGCGGCGCGCGTCGTCGCCGACGGCATCGTGCTTGTGCTTCCGCCCGGCATGAGCACGGGCGGCGGGGCCGCCGACGTGGTGGTCGAGGGCGGCACGACCCGCTCGGCCTCGGTGCGCGCCGGGCTCGGCGCGGTGCCGTCGACGGCCGAGGTGGTGGTCGTCCACGACGGGGCGCGCCCCCTGGCCACCGCCGCCCAGTTCGACGCGACGGTCGCCGCCGTGCGCGGCGGCGCCGACGCCGCGGTGTGTGCGGTGCCGATCGGCGACACCGTGAAGCGCGTCACCGGCGACACCGTGGTTGAGACGGTCGAGCGCGCCGGCCTGTGGGCGGTGCAGACGCCGCAGGCGTTCCGGCCCGACGTCCTGCGCCGGGCGCACGCCGGGTCCGGCGAGGCGACCGACGACGCGGCCCTGGTGGAGGCGGCCGGCGGCCGGGTGGTCGTGGTGCCCGGCGACGCCCGCAACCTCAAGCTCACCCGTCCTGAGGACCTGGTGACCGCCGAGGCGCTCCTCGCCACGGTCCAGGCCGGGCCGGTCGGATGACCGAAGCGGGTGCGCGGGGCGAGATGCGGGTCGGGCTCGGCGTCGACGTCCACCCCGTGACCGGCGACCGGGACCGCCGGCTCGTGCTCGGCGGCGTGGTCCTCGACGGCGCGCCGGGCCTCGCCGGCCACAGCGACGCCGACGTGGTGGCTCACGCGCTGGCCGACGCCGTCCTCGGTGCCGCCGGATTGGGCGACCTGGGCCAGCACTTCCCCGACACCGACCCGGCCTGGGCGGGCGCCGACAGCATCGCGCTCCTCGGTGAAGTGGCCCGCCGGGTCGGGGAGTCGGGCTGGCGGGTGGTGAACGCAGACTGCACCGTGGTCCTGGAGCAGCCGCGCCTGGCGCCCCACCGTGCCGCCATGCAGGCCCGCATGGGCGGCGCGGTCGGGGCCCCGGTGAGCGTGAAGGCGTCCCGCCCCGAGGCGCTGGGCGCGCTGGGCCGGGGCGAGGGCATCGCCTGTATGGCCGTCGCGCTGGTGGTGCGCACATGAGTCCAGCGCTGGTGGTGCGCACATGAGTCCAGCGCTGGTGGTGCGCACATGAGTCCAGCGCTGGTGGTGCGCACATGAGTCCAGCGCTGGTGGTGCGCCCATGACGGCGGGCCGGGCCCAGCCGGGGCGCTCGGGCCGGCCGCCGCGCCGCACATCGCCCGGTGGGGCCGGCTCGGACGGCTCGCGTCGCGACCGGCGTCAGTACCCGGCCCGCCGCGCCGGCGCGGGCGCCGCGCCCGGCCGTGACCGGGACGTCGCGACCCGAGGCCTCGGCGGCGAACAGGTCGAGGGCCGCCGGGCCGTTCGGGAGCTGCTGGCGGCGAGGCGACGCCGCGTGCGGGCGGTGTGGGTCAGCGACGAGCTGCCGGCGTCCCCGCTCCTCGCCGAGATCGGCGACCTCGCCGCCCGCGAGCGGGTCGCCGTCCGGTCGGTCACCCGGGGGCGGCTGGCCGCCATGGCCCGCACCGACGCTCCGCAGGGCGTGATTGCCGAGGCCGATCCGCTGCCCGAGGCGGACTTCGCCGAGCTCATCGCCGGCCACGCCGGGGTGGCGCCGTTCCTGCTCCTGCTGGAGAGTGTCACCGACCCCCACAACCTCGGCGCGCTCGTGCGGACGGCGGAGGCGGCCGGCGTCACCGGCGTCGTGCTGCCCCGCCATCGGGCCGTGCACGTCACGCCGACGGTGGCCAAGGCGGCGGCCGGCGCCATCGAGCACGTCCCACTGGCGCTGGTGGCCGGGCTGCCGGCCGCGCTGCGCGACCTTCGGGCTGCCGGCATATGGGTCGTCGGGTTGGACGCGGCCGGCGACACGAGCCTGTTCGATCTCCCGGTGGCGACCGAGCCGATCGCCTTGGTCGTCGGGGCCGAGGGCCCGGGCCTGTCCCGGCTGACCCGCGCCCGGTGCGACGTAGTGGCCCGGGTGCCCCAGGCCGGTCGCCTGGCGTCGCTGAACGTGTCGGTGGCCGGCGCGCTGGCCTGCTACGAGGTGGCCCGGCGGCGCTCGGCGTGAGCGGCGGCGGGCCGGGCCGCCGCGGCAATCGTCCGGAAAGGCCGGCCTCTATGGGTAGAACGCATTGACACCCGCGGGCCGGCTCGTTACAAATGACCGGACCTCCACCTCGTCAGGCCCGCCCGTCGCTTCCGGGACGGGCTCCGTCGCAGCACCCGCAGGAGTGGACAATGGCGCCGTGCCTCGAGGAACCGTCCCTGGCCGACCTTCCCGACGGCGAGTTGGTCGAGCGCTTCCGGGCCGGCGAAATCGAGGCCGTCGAGATCCTGCTGCGGCGGTACCGCCGCCTGGCCCGGGCCAAGGCCCGGGCCTACTTCCTCGTCGGTGCCGACCGCGACGACATCGAGCAGGAAGGGATGATCGGGTTGTTCAAGGCGGCGCGGGACTTCCAGCCTGACCGTCAGGCGTCCTTCCGGGCCTTCGCCGAGCTGTGCATCACCCGCCAGTTGCTGACGGCGGTCAAGACGGCCACGCGCCACAAGCACCAGTTCCTGAACACCTACGTGCCGTTGATGACGCCGGGGCCTGGTGCTCCGGCCCCGGCCCGCCCCGGCACGTGCTTCGTCAGCCACCTGCTGGGAACCGGCGTGGCCGATCCGGCCGACGCCGTCGTGTCGGCCGAGTGCCTGGCCGTGCTGCGCTCCGCCCTGGTCGACCTGCTCTCGGCCCTGGAGGTCGAGGTGCTGCGCCGCCACGTCGCCGGCAAGTCGTACCAGGAGATCGGCGAGGAGTTGGGCCGGCACGTGAAGTCGATCGACAACGCCCTCCAGCGCATCAAGCGCAAGCTCGACACCCACCTCCACGAGGCGGCCTGACCGGCCCGGGAGGCCGGTCCGTCAAGCATTCGCTGGTGTGTCATCCCGAAGGGATGGCGCACCCGCGACCGAGCCCGAGGTCGGAGTCGAACCGACGACCTGACGCTTACAAGGCGCCTGCTCTGACCGGCTGAGCTACTCGGGCGAGGGCAGCCACGTTAGGGGTCCTTGATGTGGCATGGCTGTGGCTGGCAGGCTGCGGCGAGTGCCCCTCTCGTCCCGCAGTCGCGCCATCTTGGATTTCGAGCGCACCTGGTGGTCCGAGGACGGGCCGAAGGAGGTCGCCATCAAGCAGCGGTTCTCGTTGTCCTCCGGGCGCTACTACCAACTGCTGAACGAGCTCCTCGAGTCGGCTGACGCCATGGACTACGACCCGCTGGTGGTCCGCCGGCTCCGCCGCCTGCGGGACCGGCGTCGCCGGGCCCGCTTCGAGGGCCGGTCGGCCGGCGGGCCGGATCTGCGATGAACAGGGGACGGCACGCCGCCGACGACGGATCGTTCAACCGGTCGGCCGGCATGGCCGCAGGCCGTGGCGCCCTGCTCCTGGCCGTCGCCGTCCTGCTCGGTGTCCTGTTGCTCAGCGCCACCGACGACGGCCCTCCGAGCGTGTCGGCCGGCCCGGCCTCGTCGGCACCGGAACCGGATTCGACCACCAGCACCACCGACTTCGTGCCCACCTCCACCACGGTGGCGGCCCGCCCGCCGGCCGAGGTCAAGGTGCTCACGCTCAACGGCACCGACGTACGCGGCGCGGCCGGCCGGGCCAACGACGTGGTGAAGACCGGCGGCTTCAACGTGCTCGCCCCGGGCGACGCGGCCGGCTCGGCCAAGGGCGCCACCACCAGCGCAGTGTTCTTCACGCCCACCTACGAGCAGGAGGCGTCCGCCGTGGCCTCCACCCTCGGCGTGCCCAGCACCAGCGTCCGGGCGGTGCCCACCCCACCCCCGGCCGCCGATCTGCGCGGCGCCAACGTGGTCGTGCTGGTCGGAACCGATGTGGCAGCGCGCCTGACCCCGGCCCCCGCGGCCGGCCGCGGCTCCACGACGACGACCCGGGTGAGCGCCACCACCACGACCACCGGGGGCTGACACGCACCGGGTGCTCCTGGCGCCGTTGCTGCACCAGCCGTCCCGGGCCGGCGTCGTGTGCGACTTCGACGGCACGCTGGCCCCGATCGTGGAGGACCCGGCCACCGCCCGACCACTCCCGGGCGCCGTGGAGCTGTTGCACCGCCTGGCCTCCCGCTACGCGACCGTGGCGGTGGTGTCGGGCCGGCCACTGGCCTTCCTGACCGAGCACCTGGACCTGTCCCCGGGCAGCCGCCTGCGCGCCTTCGGCGTGTACGGGCTGGAGACCGTGGGCGCCGAGGACCGGTTCGCCCATTGGCGCACCGTGGTGGCCGGCGTCGCCGAACGAGCCGAGTCGCAGGCCCCGACGGGCGTGCTGGTGGAACGCAAGGGCCTCAGCGTCACCGTGCACTACCGGACGGCGCCGGAGGCGGAGCCGTGGGCCAGGGCGTTCGCCCGGGCCGAGGCGGCCCGCACCGGGCTGGCCCTCCATCCGGCCCGCAGGAGCGAGGAGCTCCTGCCGCCGGTCGCCGTCGACAAGGGCACGGTGGTGGCCGAGCTGGCGGCCGAGCTGGCGGCCGTCTGCTTTCTCGGCGACGACAGCGGCGACCTCCCGGCGTTCACGGCGCTGGACGCCCTCGCCGCCAGCCGGGGCGTGGTGGTCCGCAAGGTCGCGGTGGTCAGCGACGAGGCACCCGCCGGGCTGACCGAGCAGGCCGACATCGTGGTCGACGGCCCGGTCGGCGTCCTCGAGCTCCTGACTGCGCTGGTGCCGCCGTCACCGGACCCGTAGCACCCGGCCTCAGCCCGGCGGTCAGCCCGACGCGGGCCGGGCCGGGGCGGCGGCGTGACGGAGTTGGTCGGCCAGCCAGCCGGCCGAGGTACGGGCCTCGCTGGCCGCCCGCCCGGCGGCGGCCCGCCGGGCCCGTTCGGCGCCGTCCATATCGAGGGCGGTGGCGAGGACTTCGGCGGTGCCGGCCACGTCGAAGGGGTTCACGCCGAGCGCGGCCCCCTGCAGCTCGTCCCACGCCCCGGCCTCCCGGCTGAGGGCGACCACGCCGTCCCGTTCGTTGAGGACGAAGCCCTCCTTGGCGACCAGGTTCAGGCCGTCGCGGACAGGGTTGACCAGCAGCACGTCGTAGCGGCGCAGCGCGGCCACCGAGCGGGTGAAGTGGTCGGAGGTGTCGAGCATGATCGGCGTCCAGCCCGGTGTCGCCCACTCCCGGTTCACCCGGGCCGCCACGGTCTCCACCTCGTTCCGGTAGGCGATGTAGTCGGGCAGCGTCTCGCGGGACGGGTACACGAAGGCACCGAACACGACCCGCTCCCGCCAGCGCGGCTGCACCCGGAGCAACTCGTCGAAGGCCAGGAAGCCTCGGACGATGTTCTTGGAGAGCTCGATGCGGTCGACCCTGGCGACCAACATCCGGTCACCCACCTGGTCGTCCAGCGCGGCCAGGTCTCGCTCGCACTCCGCGCTGCGCCCGACGCTTCCCAGCTCCTCGGCGTCGACCGCGGCCGGCGACACGAAGGTTGCCGGTACCCGTCCGAGCAGTGACGCGCCGCATGTCGCGAAGGCCGATGCCCAACGGGCGGCGTGGAACCCGCAGCTGCCGAAGCCGGCCATGCCCTGCAGTAGCTGCGTGGCCACGTCGTCGGGGAGGACGGCCAGCGTTTCGGGTCCGCAGAACGGGGTGTGGTGGAAGTGGGCGGTGCGCAGGTCGGGGCGGAGCCGGGCCAGCTCGGTGCCCATCAGCGCCAGGTGGTAGTCGTGGACGATCACCGTGGCGCCATCGGCGGCTTCGTCGGCCACCGCCTCGGCGAAGGCACGGTTCACCTCGCGGAACGACCTCCACGCCTCGCGCCAACGCCGGTCGAGAAGCGGCCGACGGGCCAGGTCGAACAGGTGATGGTGCAGGTACCAGAGCGTGGAGTTGGCGACCACGTCGTAGTACTGGCGGTAGCGGTCGGGATCGATGCGCACGGGGCGGACGCGGAAGCCGTCGGATTCGAGCACCGCGCCCCCGTCCGGCCCGTCGCCCGACCGGACCGCCGAGACCCACGTCGCACTGGCGCCCGACACGACCGGGCCGAGACTCGACACCAGGCCGCCCCCGCCTCGTGTGACGATCTGGCGCCCGGCGCCGTCGGAGGTGAGGGTCAGCGGCCCGCGGTTCGAGACCACGACCAGATCGGGGGGGCCCATCCGGGTGGCACGATAGCCCCGTGCCCCACGTGGTCGCCGCACCCGACAAGTTCCGCGGCACGGCTACGGCGGCAGAGGTGGCGGCCGCCGTGGGTCGGGCCGCCGCCGCGTCGGGATGGACCTGTGACGAGGCGCCCGTGGCCGACGGCGGCGAGGGCCTCCTCGACGTGCTGGGCGGCAGCGTGAGGCGCACCCGGGTGCGGGGCCCGCTCGGCGAAGCCGTCGAGGCCGAGTGGCGCATGCTCTCGCCTGGGCGGCGCGGCGGCGTGGACCGCCCCACGGCGCTGGTCGAGATGGCGCAGGCGGCCGGGCTGCAGCTGGCTGGCGGGGCCGAGTGGAACGACGCCATGCGGGCGTCGACCGCCGGCGTCGGCGACCTGCTGGTGGCGGCCCTGGCCGCCCGGGCCGGGCGGGTGATCGTCGGCCTGGGCGGCTCGGCCACGACCGACGGCGGGCTCGGCTGCCTCGAAGCCCTCCAGCCGCACGGTCGGCTGCGGGGCGTGGAGCTGATCGTGGCCTGCGACGTCACCACCAGGTTCGTCGACGCGGCCGACGAGTTCGCCCCGCAGAAGGGCGCCACGCCGGCCCAGGTCGCCCTGCTGCGCCGCCGCCTGGAACGGTTGGCGCAGGTCTACGCCGACGACTACGGCGTCGACGTCCGCCACATCCCCGGTTCGGGCGCGGCCGGGGGCCTCGCCGGTGCCCTGGCCGCGTTGGGAGCGACGCTCGTGCCGGGCTTCGACCTGGTCGCCGAGCTGATCGACCTTCCGGCACGCGTCGGCCGCGCCGACCTGGTGGTCACCGGCGAGGGGTTCCTCGACGACCACTCCTTCGAGGGCAAGGCCGTCGGTGGCGTGGTCGGCATGGCTTCGTCGGCGGGCGTCCCGGTGCTGGTGGTGGTGGGCGAGTCCTACGGCGAGCACCCGGTGCACAGCGTGTCGCTGGTCGAGCGCTTCGGCCGGGCGCGGGCCACCGGCGGGCCCCTGCGGTGCGTGGAGGAGGTCGTGGCCGCGCACCTCGCCGCGGTCTGACGGTCGGGAACACCGCGGGTCGCCGGCCGGTCGATGGGTACCCTGTGGCCGTGACGGACGGGTTGCGGCGCGCCGGGCAGGTCGCCTGGTCGGTCGTCGGCCTGGCCGCCCTGGTGGGCGTGCTCGGCCTGGTGGCGTGGACGGTGCGGGTCATCTGGCCGCCGCTGGTGCTGGCCTCCGCCATCGTGTTCCTCCTCAACCCGGTGGTGACCAGGCTGCACCGCCGGCGCGTGCCGCGCGCCGCCGGCGCCGGGCTCGCCTATCTCGCCGTCGCGGGCGTGGCGGTGGCGGCGGGCCTGCTGATCTACCCGCTGGCCCAGGACCAGGGCCGGGAGCTGGCCGACGAGTGGCCGGAGATCAAGGCCCGGGCCGAGCGCTGGATCGACGACCTGGCCGCCGACTCCGAGGGCACGTTCTGGGAGTTCACCAGGACCGAGCTGGCGGACGCGTTCACCGCCGACGAGCTCACCTTGAGCGAGCAGTTCGACTGGGCCCGGGACGTCGGCCTGCAGGTCTTCCACGTGCTGCTCGTCCTGGTGCTCGCACCCTTCATCGCCTTCTACCTCCTCGTCGACCTTCCCCGGGTGCGGGCGGTGATGGAGTCATTGGTGCCAGACGGGGCGCGCGACGAGGTGATGCACGTGTGCCGGCGGCTCAACCGCGCCATCGGCGGCTTCTTCCGGGGCCAGCTGGCCGTGGCGGCCATCGTCGGCGTGCTGTGCTCGATCGGGCTGCTCGTCATCGGCCTCAAGTTCTGGTTCCTGGTGGGCATGATCGCCGGCCTGTTCAACATCGTCCCGCTCATCGGGCCGTGGATCGGTGGCATACCCGGGCTGATCATCGCCTTCTCGACCGGCAGCCCGCTGCAGGCGCTCGGCGTGGTCATCGTGATGGCCGGCGTGCAGCAGGTCGACAACCACTTCATCACGCCGCAGGTCATGCAGCGGGCCGTGCAGCTGCACCCGGCCGCGGTCATCCTCGCCCTGCTGGCCGGCGGCACCCTCGGCGGGTTCCTCGGCCTCCTGCTGGCCGTGCCGGCGGCGGCCGTCCTGAAGATCATCGTGGGCCACCTCTGGCGCGTCCACGTGCTCGGCCAACCGTTCGCCGAGGCGGCCTCCGCCGAGGTGGCGGCCGAGGGCGAAGGCCCCGTCGAGGACGTCATCCCCTCCGCCACCTCGTAACCGGGGGAGCCGAGGCGACCAGGGGCGGGCACTCGTCCACCGGAGGGCCGAGGCCGGCGCGGGCCAGCACGGTCCGCAGCACGACCTCGGCCTGCGCGCCGAGGTCGGCCAGCGGGCGGTTGCGGTGCGTGCGAGCCCCGAGGTCGACCTGGGTGACGGCGTCCGCCCCGTGCCGATCGGCGACGTCCAGGAGCAGGCCGATGTCCACGCCGTAGCCGGCCACGAACGGCAGCTTGTCCAGGACGGCGCGCGGCCCGGCGCATTCGCCGGCCAGCGGTTGGGCGATGCCGGCCAGCGCCGGGAAGAGGGTCCGCAGCAGGGGCCTGGCCACCAGCTCGGTGACCCGGCCCCCCTCGCCCGGGCGGCCGTGCAGCGACCGGTCGAAGGCACCTTTGACGAGTGCGACGCCCTCGTCGCACAGCAGGGGGCCCAGCAGCCCGGTGATGAAGCGGGGGGTGAAGCCGGTGATGTCGGCGTCGCAGAACACGACCACGTCCCCCGAGGCGGTGGCCAACCCGGTCCACATCGCCTGGCCCTTGCCGGCGCCCCCGCTGTCGACGACCCGTGCACCGGCGGCAGCCGCCAACTCGGCGGTGGCGTCGACCGAGCCGTCGTCGATCACCAGCACCTCGTCCACCAGGGCGACGGCGTCGACCAGGGCGGCTCGGACCGCCGTGACGATGGCACCGACCGTCGCCGCCTCGTCGCGTGCCGGCAGGCACACCGTGACCCGCCGGCCGCGGAGCTGGCGCGCCAGCCGGGCGGCGGCGTACAGGTGGCTCTGGGCGACCGGCGTCACCGGCCCATCATCGCTGCATTCGTTTGCGCACGGCATCCCGCCTCGGTCACCATGGGGGCGATCATCCAGAGCGGTCGAGGGGCCAGGGCCCGACGACACCGCGGCAACCTCCTCCGTCCCCCCGGGACGGCAGGTCAGGTGCCAATGCCCGGAACGATGAGGAG
>Ga0187894_10003619_pt1 | contig 17135 bp, 19 predicted proteins | sample GBC1701081metaG_FD_136650 | JGI IMG/M metagenome (GOLD analysis project Ga0187894, IMG submission 136650) | White microbial mat communities from a lava cave in the Kipuka Kanohina Cave System on the Island of Hawaii, USA - GBC170108-1 metaG ...
CCCCTATTTTTCTCACAATCGTTGAAACGGACTTGTTTGTGGTATCGATCTGAAAGGTTTTGTCAGAGCCAAACTCACTTATGGCATCATAAAGTGTTACCCCTAAAATCTCGCTTCCAAGATTTTGAATCGATTTTTCATGCGAGTACTTTCTTTTCTTATAAATAGAAGCAAGCTTGTAAGGACTCTTTCTTAGAACTATCGCTGTATCAACTTGTTTTTGTGAAATTACGTACGGAGCTAAATGCCCAACCACAAGTGAATTTTTTGTAATTTTTTTTGCTAACAGCCTCTTTAATTTTTTCACATCAACATCCAGTGACTCGTTTTTTTGTTCAAAGATTCCGAATTCTATTGCTATTTTATTTATATCAATTAATTTCAAATTCAGTCTTTTTGCAAGTCTATTAGATATAGTATGCTTGCCAACCCCTGGACTCCCGGTTATTACCTTTGACAACATATGGTATCAAGATACAGAAGATTAAACGATTTCTGCAATACTAATAAGAGCATCAAATGATACTCTCTCATGCAAATTGGGCTGCTAGGAAAGACAAACGTTGGAAAATCAACTTTTTTCTCAGCTGCTACTGAGACTGTAGCACAAATAGGAAACTATCCTTTTACTACCATCGAACCAAATGTAGGAATAGCATACGTAAAGGCAGAATGTGCATGCAAACACTTTGGAGTCTTACACAAACATCCTCTATGTGTAAACGGAACAAGATTCATTCCTGTGAAACTAATTGATGTGGCAGGCCTTGTTCCAGGTGCACATGAAGGCAAAGGTCTTGGCAACAAATTTTTGGATGATGCAAGACAAGCTGAAGTCTTAATACACGTAGTAGATATCTCAGGTTCTACCGATATTCAAGGTCATCCCGTTCCAGCAGGAACCCATGATCCACTAGAAGATGTAAAATTTGTCGAAGAAGAATTTGATTTATGGATGAAACAGATCTTAGCACGAGAATGGCAAAAGTTGGCGCGAGAAATGGAAAGTAAAGGTGCCAAGCTTGTTCAAGGCATTGCACAACGATTCAGTGGTTTAGGTATAACTGAATATGATGTGGAGATTGTTGCCCAGCACCTGAACCTGCTGACAAAAAAACCTACTGACTGGAAAGAATCTGATTTGTCCCTGTTTGTAAAAGAACTGCGTAAAAGAACAAGACCAATGCTTATTGCGGGAAACAAAGCTGATCTGTGTCATGATCTGAGTATACTGGATAAAATAAAAAAAGAAAGAGCTGCTATAGCATGTAGTGCAGAAACTGAGCATCTCTTGAGAAAGGCCTCAAAAAATGGATTAATAGATTATTCTCCTGGTGAAAAAGATTTCAAGATAAAAGATGGAGTTACTCTAAATGCTCCGCAACAAAAGGCACTAGACCTTGTAAAGGGCGTTCTATCTAAGATTGGAACCACAGGTGTGCAAGATGCCCTAAATCAGGCATGCTTTGAGCTTCTTAAGCTAATAGTGGTATATCCAGTCGAGGATGAGACAAAACTATCAAACAAGGACGGTGAGGTGTTGCCTGACGCAAGACTCTTACCTCCTGATTCAACTGCAAAGGACCTTGCTACAACAATTCACGCAGACTTGGCAAAGGGTTTTGTTCATGCAATAGATGTAAAGACTAAACAGAGAGTAGGCTCACACCATCAATTAAAAAATGGGGATGTCATCAAGATAGTATCGACACTGAGTAGAGGATAAAATGTTAGGTCTTGGAATTGAAAGCACAGCACACACATTTTCATGTGCTGTCTTGGAAAAAAATGGTACAAAGGGAAAGATTCTTTCTGATGTAAGAATGATTTATCGTCCTCCTGAGGGTGAGGGTATTCACCCAAGAGAGGCATCACGACATCATGCCGAAAATTCGCCGCAGGTTCTTTCAGAATGTCTGCAAAAAGCAGGAATCAAAATAACTGATCTGGATATAATATCATATGCAGCTGGTCCAGGACTTGGACCTTGTCTAAGAATAGGAGCTGTAGTTGCAAGATCTATTGCGTCTTATTATAAAATTCCAATCTATCCTGTTAATCATGCAATAGGGCACATCGAGCTTGGAAAAATGCTAACTGGCGCAAAGGATCCATTAGTCTTGCTTGTTTCAGGTGGTCACACAATGATCTTGGCATTTTTATCAAAAAAGTGGCGTGTGTTTGGCGAAACATTAGACATCACACTTGGTCAGCTTATAGATCAGCTTGGCAGATCAGCTGGATTCGCATCCCCATGTGGAGGAAAAATTGAAGATCTTGCGTCAAAATCGCGTAACTATGTCTCTCTACCCTACGTAGTAAAAGGAAACGATGTATCATTTTCAGGATTGCTTTCAGCAACAAAACATATAATTTCAAAGAATCTTGAAGACGCATGTTTTTCATTACAAGAAACCGCCTTTGCAATGATTGGAGAAGCTACAGAACGTGCACTCTCATTTACTAGAAAAAAGGAGCTTCTCATAGTAGGGGGGGTTGCTGCAAACAGGAGGCTATCAGAAATTCTCATAAGTGTCTGTAAAAGACAAAATTGTAAATTTTTTGTCTCACCAAAAGAATTCGCAGGAGATTGTGGTTCTCAGATATCTTGGACTGGACTACTAGAATCTACTTACAGATCAGGCGTTCCATTAGCAAAAACATTTGTTAAACAATCGTGGAGACTGGATACAGTAGAAGTGTCATACTAGCTCTTGTTTTGTATTGTTTTTTGAAGAGTTTCAAACCATTTAGTAGTGTTGTAAACGCCAAATTTGTAGGTCTTTTCACCATCTGCTGTTTTGACTTTGATCCAGACTTTTTTTACAAGCCAACCTTCCTTTCCAACTTCAATGATTTGATTCAGTGGAATGTCAATAACAGTCTCACCAATTTTTTTGGTGAAGTCTGCAATTCTACCTCTTGTTTTATCAAAAGCAACACGCATATTTGTCAATGTAAGGATTCCAGAACCAATGGAATCTTCTGAACAATCCTCTTGCATGATTTTTTTTTCGGAACCTTCCATAATTAGGTTTTAATCTCTACCTACAAGTTATAACTCTAATGAAATTGCTAAAAAAAGGAGCTGAAGCGGACATTTATCTTACTTCATGGAATGGAAAAAAAACCATCCTAAAAATTAGAGAGAAAAAAGATTACCGAAACCCAATACTTGATAGAAGAATAAGAGAACAGAGAACTGTAAGAGAATCTGGTATAATATCTAACGTGAAATCATTTGGAGTGTGTACACCTCTTGTATATTTTGTCGATGTCAAAAAATGTGTGATGTGTATGCAATACATAGAAGGAAATCTTGTACGGGACCTAGTAAATTCACGAGTAATAAAAACTTGCGAAGAGGTTGGAAGAATTGTGGGTACGTTACACAAAAATGGAGTTATGCATGGCGATCTTACTACTTCAAACTTTATTGTAATAAAGGGTAAAGTATTTGTGATTGATTTTGGTCTTGCACAAAAAACTAGCAGAGTGGAAGATCACGCCATAGATCTTCGATTATTCAAAGAAATACTAAACAGTGCACACGCCAACATAATGAAAAAATCTTGGAACAAATTCCTACAAGGATATAAAAAAGTGGTAGGATTATCTAGGCATAATCAAGTCCTCAGGCAAGTTACTGTCATAGAAAGCAGGGGTAGATACGCAAACGTTGTTTAGAGTTTTATTTGCATCATCAAACAAAAGCAAGTACAAAGAAGCAAACTCTATTTTATCAAAATTTGGTATAACGACGAAATTTTTCAAATGTGATTTACAAGAAATACAAGCAAAAACGCTAGAAGAAGTAGCACTACACAAAGCGCAAAATGCCTTTTCTCAATGCGCAAGACCCGTAATAGTAGAAGATGATGGGCTTTTCATAAATTCATTAAATGGTTTTCCTGGACCCTACTCATCTTTTGTATTCAAAACGATTGGGGTCGAGGGAGTTCTAAAACTGATCAAGTCAGAAAGAAAAGCAACATTCCAGTCAGTTATCGCATATTGTGAAAAAAAACAAGATGTTGTATTGTTTAATGCAGCCGTAAGGGGAAAAATTTCACGAAAACCAAGAGGAGAAAAATGGGGCTATGATCCAATCTTTGTTCCAGAAGATGAAAACAAAACATACGCACAGCTATATAACAAAGATTTGATCTCACACAGATATCTTGCACTAAAAAAATTTGCTAACTGGTATTTACATAAGCAGGGATCCAGCGATCAATAAATCTATTCTGGTTTTGAAGCACTACTATTAGAGACACAATACTTTCATCCATTACTGAAAAAATTTCACTATTTTTTGCCAGCTCTGATGCAAAATGTCTAACCTCGGGCATTTCTAACATATTTGAATATTCAAGCCTATTTGTAGAACGGCCTATATGCATGTAGGATTTCACCTCAATGAAATGTGGACTTGCCTGTCTGAGCATTTGTGCAAATTCAGGAATTAACTCATCTTTAAAGTTGTAATCTTTGATTAATGTGATTCTGATTACAGTTCTTGTCTTCATTTTTGAAAGCATTTCAAGACTAGCATTCCATCGTTGCCATGAGTCTTTGTATCTTGGTTTGTTAATGATTTGAAATACCTCTTCGTTTGGTGCATTTGTAGAGAGATATAACTGAGTTGGCAACGCGTCTTCATCTAGCAATCTCTGTAACATTTCAGGTTCCTGTCCATTTGTGACAAGAAAGATCGATTTAGTTTCAGGAAGAGTCTTTAGGTATTTTATCAGTTGAGGAAGCTTCGGGTACATAGTTGGTTCTCCAGAAAGTGATATTGCATAATGGCTTGGAAGCAATGATTCACCAATCTTTTTCCTATCCTGCCGTGGGTCACCGTAATGTCCCATGATCAACTTTTTTCTTTCTTCCATTAACTTAGCAATAATTACTTCTGGTTCAGCCACCTTGTCCTCGGCCATTTTCATTGAATTATAAAATTCCATAGGCCTCCAACAGTAAATACATCTGTTTTCACAATACATTCCAGCTGGTGAAAACTCCATACATCTATGGGTTGTAATCCCATAAAATTTCATTTTATAACAATCACCTTCGTTTTTAAACGACTTTTTTGTCCAATGACATAATTCTACTGTAGAATGGTCAGAAACCCCATACTTTGCTTTTTTTAGTTGACTTATGATCTTTGGTTTTATTTGTATTATTTCATTATCAGATTCAATAGTTTCGCCGGAACAACTCATGAATCTGATTTAACAGTTTTAATTAAATCTACAGGAATTTACAAAAATTGTGAGACTCAATTCATAAATACGTGTATATAAGTGAAAACTAGTTTTCATTCCATGATAAAGGCTGTAAGCATTGCTGGTTTGCAGACGGAGGGAACACCTTTCAAAAAACCCAGTGTACAGCTTGCCGAAGCGGCACAGACAATTTCACTTGGGAATCTTACATGGATTGAATGTGTTGTAGACAACATTATTGAAGAGACTCCAAAGATTCTTTCGAACCTCGGCATAAACATGGATCCATCCTCTCTTTTGTCTGGATACGTATCAAACTATGAAGATAGAGGAGACACACTGGGTTTGATGCTTCCATTTGTTATTACAGGTGCTAATAAAACACAAACCTCGCCACTTTTGATATTCATCAAAAAGGATCTTGTAGTTACAATTCACGATGATTATGGAGGAAAAATAGCTAGACTTTATAATTACTCAAACACCCTTTTACGCAAGCTTCCAAAAGAACCAGAAAATTGGGCTGACAGACAGACTATACTTGTAGCAAGGATAATAGATGAGCTAAGTGAGACAAACTTTTCCATTTTACGTCTAATTGTAGAAAGAGCTGAACAATTAGAACTTGATCTAGCTGGTGCTAGACAAATCCAAAAGGATTTGTCACTTGAACTTTCAGACATGAAAACATCCCTTCTAACTTTCCTTAATGCAGTCTGGGCTACCTATGACACTGTTCAGAACCTAAAGTATGGTGATGCTGACATGATATCAGATCAAGATCTCATCCTTGCCAAGTTTGAAGTTATTCTTGGAAGACTAGATCGTCAGATCCAGATGTCAGAAAATATCATGCAAGTAGTGGCCACAGGAATTAATGTCATTCAAGCCGAAGTTTCCAATAAACTGGCAGCTCTAATAGTGTGGTTTACTGTAGCTGGAACCGCTGTATTGGTACCTAACACACTTGCAACTATCTTCGGTTTATATCCAAGTACTGAAGACAATATTCGCTGGATGCTACCTACTCTAGGTATAGCTACTGTGCTTTCTGCTGTTGTTACATACAAGTACACAAAACGGTGGAGAGTCAAATCATTTAGCATGAAAAGATTTAGAAACATAAAGAAAAAATTACGCTACGATTAATCTATTTCTAAAATCTCTTTTTGAGAATTAACATTATTTCCAAGGTAGAAGATAGATTGCGCCATAAAGTGTAAGTACTGAAGTAATTCCCATGGCAACAAACCATAATATTCCACGTCTCATGTTTTGCGATATTTTTTTCGGTTGTAATAAACTTACAGTTGGTCTCAAGTTTGTAAAAGCATGATAATACAACTAATCAGTTAAGATTAATACTGGATAGGAAAGGATCCGTTCTTGGTGGCCCTTGTAGTACAGTGGCCAGTATAGGGGACTGTGGATCCCCGGACAGGGGTTCGATTCCCCTCAAGGGCCCCTTTTGCTTTAAAATATGCCGAATTTACTTGATTCCATCTCTTCTTTAATGGCAAGCTTTACCTTCAAATTTTTCTGGGCAATCCTTTCTGTAAGCCATGTAAGAAACTTTTTCTCAATACCTTTACCCCTAATTTTATCAAAAGCAGGACCCATCTGTTCTGATAATTTCTGTACTAGAGACTTGTTCACGCATACAACATAAAAATGCCAACCAAATGCGAATTCGGAGTCTGTAACAATAAAGTCGTTTTCACCATGTACCATCTGTTCTAGGCTTCTTAAGGTAGATACAATCTCTCTGCTTGTGTTTTCATAGTCTATGGCAGAGACATTGATGTTTATTCGTTCATCCAATACTAACACTTAGAATTTTTCTAATAAAAACTTGACTAACTCTAGACGAGGGTTTAACCATGTTTCTCTAAAAGATATTCTACATCAATATTAAAAAACGTCCGAAGTATGTTGATATAGTTCTTTATGGGCTGGGGAATTTCATTTCCACAGGCAACCCCCAGGTTCTTTGCATTTATCCATATGACAAGGGATTGTATTATAGTCAGAAAACGATCGTTTTCAGCATCTTGTGAACCAATTGCCTTGGTATATCTTTCGGCAAACTCCCATGCAGTTACAAAATCTATACAATCTGTTCCAAAGATTGATAACAATTGTTCCTTTAGATCATTAGCTTTTCTAAAAGGAGCTACATTAAGTATGTAAGGAAAGTCTACCTTATCTGGTAGAAATCCTGGCAATGGCCCCCAAATTGTTATTATTCTACAGCCCTCATTTAATCGTGAAAATTTTTCAATCATAGTTTCAAGTATCTGTTGATCTGAGAACCAAAATAGTACAACCGTCGCGTCACTAATATCCGATTTTGTTATATCTTGATATTGTAAGATGCCATTTGTTAGCTTTTTTTCTTTAAGTAAGTTTTTTGCAAAAGTAATTTTTTCTATATCATTATCTATCCCAACCGCCTTTTTTACACCATATTCTTCTAGTGCTATAGCAATTCCTTTTCCATTTCCACATCCAAGATGATAAAAAACATCGTCTTTAGTTAGAGTAGCAAATCGAAATATCTCCTTAAAAGCATGATCGGGAAGCTGTACATCTTGTCCTGAAATTATTGATTGTGGAAGTGATGCAATATATTCTTCTATCTTCACAATTGACCATAGAAATGGTCTAAATTTATTCCCTTATTCTTTCAAGCGTAGATACGGCCTGCCATAAGGTGACTCTGACATAGGACGGCATATTTGGATCCTGTGTTATATCATCTAGTAAGCTTATGGCGTTTGCAGCACGCATAGAAACGGAATATTCTTCCTTTTTGAGCTCTACTGCCAAATCGGTTATGCTCTTCTTAATATTTTTTGGAGTAGAAGGGTTTGATGCTATTTCTTCAAGTGTAACAATGGCCTGATTAAGAGTTGCTGTGTTCTCAGATTTTTTGTCAACCATTGTACCATCAAAGCTACCTAATTGGGCATCATTTTATAAAGTTTGCACTTAGAGTTCTAGAAATATGTTATCCAATTCAACTATTACTTTGTATGAATTCAAATCCTTTATCTTTGCAGGAAATGCAACAAGCTTGCCAGTCTTACAATCCCACTTTGCACCATGCCAGTCGCACGTTACAACAGCTCCTTCTAATTTTCCTTCGGCAAGACTTGCACCAGCATGGCTGCAGGTATCATCTATTGCATAATAATTTCCATCCATGTTAATTACAAGAATCTCCTTTCCATCAGCAGTAACCTTTTGCATCTTGCCAACCGGAATGTCAGAAGTTTTACCGATTATTATTTTTCCCATGAACTTTTTCTCAACCGTCCGTCTTAATAGTTTTTAGATTTTATACATTATAAAAAACAGTCATTACCGCAGAAATATGTGTAGCTAACTTGCAAATTTGACTGTGTTTTCTAATTTTCCAAGACAATCTATTTCCATTTCTATTTTATCCCCGCCTTTCAAATAGACTGCGTCCGGTTTATTTAACATGACACCTGCTGGAGTCCCCGTCGATATTATATCTCCTTTTTCTAGAGTCATCACCTTGCTTAACATGGAAATAACCGTAGGTATTTTTAAAAACATGTTTGATGTAGAAGAATTTTGTCTGACCACGCCATTTACCTTTGTTACCATTTTGAGATTGTGTGGATCTGATATTTCGTTGGCAGTAGTAATCCATGGACCACAAGGAGCAAAGGTATCGAATCCTTTTGCGCGTGTAAACTGCTTGTCCTTTGCTTGTATATCACGGGAAGAAACATCATTTAGGATCATATATCCAAAAACTACCTCTTTTGCTTCTTGTTCTGTGATGCTTTTACATTCCTTCCCTACTATCACTGCAAGTTCTATTTCATAATCTAGTTTAGACACAAAAGAAGGGCAAATTATGTCTGATGTAGGACCAGTGAGCGCAGTTTTTGGTTTTATTATTATAGCAGGTTCATCAGGGGGAATCAAGTTTTGTTCCGTTGCATGATCTTTGTAGTTGAAAACGAGGCAAATTATTTTAGAAGGATTTGGAATAGGTGCAAGAATCTTGAAACTGGAAATCTTTTGTGGATAATTAAGTTTCAACATTTTATGTTTTATTTCGTCATACCACCCATCAAAAAGAAAATCTTTAATATTTTGTGGTATTGGAATGCCTGTCTGCTGCGTAATCTCTTCTTTTGTTATAACACTGTCTCCATTAACAAAGCCATATGTTTCCATATTTGATCCCAACAATCTTGCAATTTTCATTTTTCTTCACTTATGAGTGTAGATTGCCTGAATTGCAGAATCTTTTCTGCAATATCCAAATCTAACAAACTGAATTTCTGCACCCTCATTTAATTCTAAGTAGTAATTTTCAGTAAAAACCTGCAGAATGTCAAGACTATTTTCGTTAAATTTCTCATTTACATAAAGTGTTTTTGGTATCAGAATGTTTATCTTTACAGCATTTTTTTGAGGTATCCATTGGATTTTAGGAAATTCTGCCTTAAAATCATCACCAGTATACTCTCCCTCAATATCAGATCCAGTTTTTGTTATTTTGACATTATAAAGTTCAATTAGTCTTATCTGATCTCCAACCTTTAGATTTCTTGCATCTGCACCTGAAATGTAAAAGGTTCCATCAAGTTCTAACTTTCTTTTACCTAGATTCTCCTGTGGATGGTTTTGAATCTCAACAGATGTCATCTTGTTATTTTTTATTACCAATTTTACAGGTTCTGTAACCAAAAACAGCCTTATGCTTGCTGCGTCAACCATCTTTCTGTTAAATGACTCTAGGGTATCAAATGGAGCAAGTGTATCAGATTTTGTAAAACCTAAAGAAAGAACAAACTTTCTTATCGCTTCTGGAACAATTCCTCGCCTACGCAAAGCTTCAAGCGTTGGTAATCTTGGATCGTCATAACCAGATACTTGACCGTTATCAACCAATGGCTTTAGTATTCTTTTTGAAACAGGCATGCCCTCAAATTCCAACCTAGAAAACTCGCTCACCTTCGGCTTTCTCATATGTAATTTATCTAAAATGGAATAGTAGAGCTCATTTCTAAGCTCATACTCTTTGGTTCTGAAGGCATGTGTTACCCCATCAATACTATCTTCTATCGCTACGGCAAAATCATAATTTGGCCAGACTCTATATTTATCAATGAGTAACGGGTGAGAACCTTCTATTATTCTAAACAAGGCAGGATCACGCATTACTGTATTTTCTGATTGCATGTCTCCACGAAATCTAACTATTGCTTCTCCAGGCTTATATTTTTCAAACATATCATGCCATCTTTTGATATTCTGGTTTAAATCTGCAGAACGGCATTTGCATGACTTCATCTCTCTTCTGTTTTTGCTTATTGTCTCTTGATTGCAAGTACAAACATACGCATCGTTTGATTCAATCATTTGTATTCCTTTTTTGTAGATCAACTCCATGTCATCTGATGTGTTTTTTACTTGATCATATTTTATGCCAAGCCAATCAAGTCCAACTTTGATCGCAGCATAATATTCAAGTCTTTCATTTTCTGGATTTGTGTCGTCAAATCTTAGTATCATCTTGCCATCATACATTTTTGCATATTCTTCGTCTATTATGGCCGCTTTTGCATGGCCAATATGTGGATAGCCATTTGGTTCTGGAGGAAATCTTGTCACTACTTTGCCATTTTCTGCGCCGTCAAGTGGGGGAAGCCCAATTCTTTCATGCTTTGGCTTGACAGTCAGTAGTTCTGGAAAATAACCTTCAAGCTCTGCTTTTTGCTCTGCTATAGAAAGCTTGTTTACCTCAGAGACAACAGCTGATACTAGCGGAATTACTTCCTTAGTTTTGCTCCTAAGATCTGATCTAGCACCAAGTATTTTTGATATAATGGTGTCGTTTCGTGTCTTACCTTCATGCTCAGAAGCATTCTGTAAAGCTATTCCACGTATAGCCTTTCTTAGTTCGTCATCCAATTACAAACTCCTCTTGACTACAAAATCTAGTAATGATAGAAGATCTTTTCTTGAAGTAGAATAATCAGAGAGCGATTTTCTTGCTGCATTAGAATATTGCATTGCCTTTTTCCTAACAATAGTTTCTATTCCCATAGAGCGAATTGTCTTTACTGCAAGCTCAAGATCTTCTTTGGAAACTGAGGAATTACCGAACGCATTCAAGATGATTTCTTTGTTTTTTGTTTTTGCCCTATTGATTGCAAGAAGTATTGGAAGCGATTTCTTACCTTCACGTATATCATTTCCCACAGGTTTTTTTGTTATTTTTGAATCTCCTATAATGCCAATAAGATCATCAACTATTTGAAATGCGATTCCAAGGTTTTTTCCAAACGAGGAGAGATTTGCCACATCTTTTTTCTTTGTATTAGCACAGATTGCTCCCATTGCACAAGACACTTGAAAAAGTGCAGCAGTCTTCTTTTCTACCATTTTGATGTATTGGCTTTCAGATGATATTTTCTGAGACTCAGCCATCCTAATATCGAGTATCTGGCCTTCACAGACATCAACACAGGCCTTTGCAAGATATGAAACAAGTGATAGATTGACTTCCTTTGGTGTATTGGGAAGATCTGCTGAAATCGTTTCGAATGCCTTTGAAAATAATACATCCCCTGCCAAAATACCAACAGGAATGCCATATTTGGTATGTACTGTTGGAACTCCATGCCTCATCTCATCATTATCCATTATGTCGTCGTGAACTAATGTGAAGTTGTGTATCATTTCAACTGCAGCAGCAGCTGGCAGTGCTTGCTTTGTTGTGCCGCCCAAAAGTTGGCAGCTTTTTATCACCATATATGGCCTGAGCCTTTTTCCACCATGTTCTATCAAATGTGAGGCCGCCTTGTACAGCTCCTTGGGATCGCCAGTAAGTTTTGGAAGCAAAAATGAGTTTACAACTTTTGCAGTCTTTAATATAGAATCAAGTGTCATTATTTTAGCCCCCATCTCTTATCAGGAAAGTGATATCTTAACGGTTCTTCAAGAATCTGTTTGACATCTGATCTAACCCACACATTCAAAATCGATCTGTGTTCTGGCAAGACACCTGTTTCTGATTCAGATAAAAAATACAACGCAACTATCATCCATGGGCAGTAAAGATGTGGTGACTTTTTAACATCTTCTAAAAGATCATCAAGTGTTACCCATTTTATATCACTAATCTCTTCTTTGACTAGTTTTATTTTAGATGGATCATCTACTATGCCAATTAAAGTTCCACAGATCTCATTTTCAGATCCGATATTCTTGTATGATACATGGTACTCAAATTTGAATAAATAATCAAGCTTACAGGATATACCTAATTCTTCGGGTAATCTTCTTTCTGCTGATGATACATAAGTTTCTGATTGTCTAGGATGGCTTGCAACTGTTCCATCCCAGTCACTTGGCCATAGCATCTTGTTTGAACTGCGTCTTGTTAGAAGAAGATTACGATCCTTGTTAAACAGAAGTACAGTAAATGCTCTATGGAGTTTGCCATTTGGAAGGTGGCATTTGACCTTTTCTTCGGTTCCAATAGGATTATCATTCTTGTCCACAAGAATCAGGTATTCTGCATCAGAATCTCTCATTAATTGAACACGGTTCCTTCAAACTTTTTTTCTTTTATAGCATCTACAATTCTTTTTGGCATATTTCCATTTACAAAAAATACTTTGATCCCCATCTTTGAAATTGCTGTGGCTTCGGATATTTTGCGATGCATACCACCTGTTATATCCATTTTTCCCTCTGATACTGATAGCTTTTGATCCTTTATTTCACGCAAAAGCTTTTTTGTTTTCATATCGGAATACACACCATCTACATTCAAAACAAAAATCACAAGTCTAGGTCGTAGAATTTTAGCTAATATACTCATAATTCTATCGCCAGATAAAATGTAGAATTTATTTTTACCATTCCATAATACATCTCCATATGATACGGGTACAAGACCTGCATGAGCTATTTTTGAAATCTCTTTTACTTTTTTAGGATCTGATTTACTTCCATGCATAAAGTCCGTGGGAGGTAGACAGTAAGGATTGATCTTGTATTTTAGAAAAGAATTAAGAATTATCTTGTTTAGCTCTACCATGGAATTTTTTACAACTGAGACACCTCTTTTATCATATTTTGCTGGCTTGGTATGCATGTCGTATTTGACTGACCAGTAATGACCAAAGGATCCTCCACCATGTACTACAACAAGTGGTTCTCTTATTCTCCTTAATTGAGAAGCAATCTTATTTACAGCTGAAAGGTTTGGAGTAAGCGGTCTTTGCTTATTCGTCACTATAGAACCGCCAAGCTTTATCAAAATCATAATTTTTTACAGTAAGCCAGTCGGTTTAAAAAGTATCTAAAAGACCCCTATAGTCTATTTTAGCAGCAAAACACTCCCCAAAATTCTTTAAATTAGCAAGAGTTTGGTCAAGGTTTGATTTGTCTGTGAGCGCAATTATGCAACCCCCTCCACCTGCGCCCGTTATCTTTGCTCCATAGGCTGTCTTTTTAGCTTCTTTCATCAGTAGATCCAATGTTTCGGTAGAAACACCTATTCGTTCTAGGAAGGCTTGGTTTTCAGACATTAGCAAACCCACTCTAGGCAAGTCGTTTTTTTCTAGCGCTAAAAGAGCATTTTGAACAAGGATCGACTCTTGCGTACATAGAAACACAAAGAGATCCTCATTATTCTCTCTGAATCTTCTTACTTTTTCAACAAGCTCGCTTGTTTGGTGAGTTTGTTTTGAATTTGCAATAACAAGAGAAAAGTCAGCTTTTGAATTTATTTTTTTAAAACCGTTTTTTATGTCATACTCCATAAGACCTCCAAAAGTACAAACAGAGCAATCTGCACCAGAAGTATTTTCAAATATGGTTCGCTCTGCCTCTATTGCAAGTTTTAGAACCTCTTCTCTTGAAGGCTTTTCAAATAGTGCAATAATTGATGCAGCGGCTGCTACGCAACAAGCAGACGATGACCCAAGACCTATACCAGGTGGAATTTCAGATTCTATTTTAACTTCAATCCCAACATCTTTTTTAAACCTCTCAAGAGTTTTTTTTATAATATACAAAAACGGTTTCATTGTTTCAGATGTAGATTCATTCATAATTGATAATGAATTATTACTCATTTCTGTGTGGCCCATATCAGATTCTATCTTGATCATCTTCTCGTCAGTCGTTTGCGAAGTAACAGTGATTCTTTTATCTATGGAACAAAGTAATGCCGTTATACCATATACAACAAAATGCTCACCAAATAAAATTACTTTACCTGGTGCAGAAGCAACAGATCTCATGAAAATACAATCGACGCATATCCAACCACAGAACTCTTATCGCCTGTTACATCTCCGCTTGTAGCATATTTTAATAGCCTACCCTTTTTAGCTCCAAGCTCTTTACAGGCTACCATAGTTGATGCAATCGCTCCATATCCACACGCGCTAACTTGATTTTCTTGTAAAATTCTATAGAATTCTTCCACATCCAAATCTAAGATAGGCTTAATCAACATATTATCCTGTTTATGGGCATAACTGTTTTCCTCATAATGAGTAAAGTCAGATGAACCTACAATCATAGTTTTTTTGGTATTTGCGATTTTTGCTATTGCAGAACCAACCTCTTTTGCAGTTAGATAATCTTGGTTTATTAAAATTATAGGAATAATTTTGAACTTATGTGTATAAATTTCTTGTAACATGGGTATCTGAACTTCGAGACTGTGATCCCTTGTGTGAGAAAAAAAATCCAATTCGATAATTTTGGCAATTTTGTTTATTTGTATTGCAGATTCTGCATCAATTTCAACATTTCCAAGCGGAGTTTGCCACTGACCTTCCTTCATTGTTGCAGCGCCACAGCCAATGCCCCAGTGATTAGGGCCAACTATTATGACAAGCTCTGGTTTTTGTAAGGAAATTGAGTAAAAGGAATTTGTCGCAATAGGTCCAGAATACATGTATCCAGCATGTGGGCAAATCACTCCAAGAATATTCTCATCATTAGTAGCGGGAGGAACTTTTCCTGGTCCAAATGGATGGAGAAAACAATCTTGTATTACAGTCTTTAGTTCATCTTTTTCTTTTGGATAGAACATTCCAGCAACGGCTGGTGTTCTTATCTGCATTATTCAATTTCCTCTTCTGTTATTTTAGTTTCAAAGTCGTCAATTTCATACTTCATTGATTCACCATCTTTTAGCTGACCTTTTTGTATGAGTACCTCTCTTGCTAAAAGCCAGTAAATAGTTGCCAAAGATTTTCTACCCCTATTATTTGCTGGTATGATCAGATCGAGTTTGGAAGTAACATTGTCAGTATTTGATATTCCAATTACTGGAATGCCTGCATTTGTAGCTTCAAGAACCGCCTGCGCATCAGTTTGGGGATCTGAGATTACTACAAGATGTGGTTCAATATAATACGGCAAAAGTGGATTTGTAAGTGTACCTGGCATAAACCTCCCAAGCATCTGTGTTGCACCTGTTACTTCGCAGAATTTCTCTATTGGGGTGTTTGCATATTCCCTTCCAGAACACATTATCACTTTGTCAATTTCCACTCTGTTTATGAACTTGGCGGCAGTTTGGATTCTAGATAAAGTCTTTTTGATATCTATAATGTAAAGACCTTCTGGAGTAGATTTCGTAATAAATGGCATCATGAACTTTGTTTTAACTGGCGTTCCTACCCTTATTCCTGTGGATAAGATACTTTTTTCAATGCGTTCAAGCTCGGTTTGTTCGCTCATGTTGTGTTTTTAAATCTGTGCCATACCACGTATTAAATCATACTCTGCAATACGAATCAATTCATTGAGCTTGGCAATCCTTTCTCCGCCAACAACTCCTACTTTTAGCATCTTTGATTTTGTTGCAATGCCAATGTGTGATATGTGTGGATCTACGGATTCTCCTGATCTATGTGATGTGATCAATTTGATGTTACTTTTGTGAGCTTCTGCTGCAAACTCAAGCGCATCATAAAGACTTCCTGCTTGGTTTACTTTTAGAATTGCTGCATTGCAAGATTTTAGCTTAGCTGCCTTTTTGAGTAATTCTGTATTTGTTACTAAAAGATCATCCCCAGTTATCAAAACACTTGGAAACTTTGAAGTCAGAACAGCCATATCTTCAAAAGCTTCTTCATGAACTACATCTTCTGCGTAAACAAGCTTATACTTTTTTATTATTTCCGAACTAAACTCTATCTGCTTTTCTGGTGTATTTTCAAATCCAGCTCTTTCATAGACATATTTCATTTTCTTTTCATCCCACTGTGTAGAAGAAGCAAAATCTACACCAAAAGAAACCTCCTTACCAAGTGTAAAACCAAGGTTTTCGCATGCCTTAGCAGAAAGTTCTAATGCTTTCTCATTATCTAATTTAGGAGCCCAAGCCCCTTCATCACCGCGTCCATTTGTAAAGCTAGGATCATGTTTTTCAAGCACCTTGCGCAGTTCTCTGTGCACCTCAAGGTTTGTCTCAATAGCATTATAGATTGTCTTTGCTCCTGTGGCACAAACCAAAATCTCTTGAATATCTGGAGTTCCTGGACCAGCGTGTGCTCCACCGCCCAAAATGTTTCCAAGTGGAAAAGGAAACCGGAAATCCCGTTCTTTTGATATAATCTTGAAAAATGGAATACCAAGTGATCTTGCTGCTGAATCTAGGGATGCAATGGTAAGGGCAAATGCAACTGACCCACCTATCACGGCATAGTTTGCCGTAGAATCAATTTCCCTTATCGTACTATGAACGACTTTTAAATCAGAAGGGTCAATACCAATAAATTTTTTTAAATTTGTATTAAGAACTTCTAGACTTTTTTCAGGCCTATTCTGTGTAAAACTTATCGCTTCATGTTTGCTGACGCTTGCACCCGACGGGGC
>Ga0187894_10003620_pt1 | contig 17130 bp, 19 predicted proteins | sample GBC1701081metaG_FD_136650 | JGI IMG/M metagenome (GOLD analysis project Ga0187894, IMG submission 136650) | White microbial mat communities from a lava cave in the Kipuka Kanohina Cave System on the Island of Hawaii, USA - GBC170108-1 metaG ...
GCGGGCGGACCCGCCAGCTCAGTTGCGATACGACGGGTCGGTGCGATCGAGTCGGCGCAACAGGCCCGGCCAAGGGAGGGCACCGCGGCCGCCGCGCATCCCGCGGCTCTGCCCGTAGGCGTGGTCGACGATCTCCTTCGGCACCGGGATCAGCTCACCGCCGCCGGACTGCGCGCGGACCTGGATCGCGCAGGAGGCCTCGAGATAGTACATGTTGATGAACGCGTCGGCCGCCGTCTCCCCGACGGTCAGGAGCCCGTGATTCCGGAGGATCAGGCAGTGCTTGTCGCCGAGATCCGCCACGAGGCGCGGCTTCTCGTCGTCGTTCAGCGCCGGCCCCTCGAAGTCGTGATAGGCCAGGCTGCCCAGCACGAAGATCGAGTGCTGCGAAATTGGCAGCAGGCCTGCCTGCTGCGTCGACACCGCGATGCCGTTCACCGTGTGGGTGTGCAGCACGAACTTGGCGTCGTGACGCGCGGCGTGGATCGCGCTGTGGATGACGAAGCCCGCCGGGTTCACGTCGAACGGCGAATCCTCGAGCTTCTTGCCGCCCTGATCGACCTTGACGAGGCTCGAGGCGGTGATCTCGTCGAAGAAGAGTCCGTACGGATTGATGAGGAATGCGTCCTGCGTGCCCGGCACGCGCGCCGTGATGTGGGTGAAGATCAGGTCCTCCCAGCCGTAGCGCGCGACGAGCCGGTAGCAGGCGGCGAGGTCCACCCGCGCTGCCCACTCGTCCGGCGTCACCTTGTCGCGCATCGAGGGAATGTCGAGGGCCGTACCCGCCATGCGAGGCCTCCTGGTTGAGCGTGAGGTGAGAAACGATGCGCCGGGTCACCCCGGCGCACGGGATCGTTCTACCGCGTACGGGGCCGCCCCGCAATAGCGCGGCGCGCTATGAGTGGACCTTGCGCAGAAACGTCGCGCGGGCCGTCGCGCCTTCCATCAGGAACGTCACGTCGCTGCCGCAGAGGACGAAGCGGGCGCCCAGCCCGACGTACTTCTCCATGGTCGGATGGTCGTAGATTCCGCCCATGCCGGGGTGCTTGCCGTGCTTCTTGCACGCGGCGATCACGGTCTCGTACGCGCGCACCACGCGCGGGTCGTCGTACTTGCCCGAGATGCCCATCTCGAGCGTGAGATCGTTCGTGCCGATGAGCAACACGTCGACCCCGGAGACCGCCGCGATGGCATCGGCCTGTTCGATGGCCTCCGGTGTCTCGAGCATCATCACGAGCGTCGTCGCCGCGTTGACGAGCGCGCTCGACTCGGCCCGCGGATACGGGCGGAATCCGAGCTGCGCCATCGGACCGCCGAGCGAGCGGTGGCCGACCGGCGGGTACTTGCACTGCGCGACGAGCCGCCGCGCGTGCTCGGCCGAGTCCACGTGCGGGAAGACGATCCCCATGGCGCCCGCGTCGAGGAGCCGTGTGGCCAGGTGGTGTTCGTAGCCGGGCACGCGCACGATCGGGGTCACGCCCGCGTCGTGGCAGGCGACGGCGATCTGCGCCGCCGTGTCGATGCCCATCGTGTTGTGCTCCATGTCGATGAACGCGAAGTCGTAGCCGCACGCCGCGAGGATGCGCCCGATGTCGACCGTGCGCGCCTGCCGGAGGCCGAGCCCGAGCGCGAGCTGGCCCGCGGCCAGGCGCTCCTTCACCGCGTTCGCGATCGCGGTCATCTATCGCGCCCCCGCCGCCTGCAGCTCGCGCACGTGCTCGGCCCAGTGGCGCGCCAGCAGCTCGAGGCGCTGGGCACCCGTCATCATCTCGCCGTTCGACCGCTTGAAGCACGGGCGGTCGAGGTCGGACGCCGCGCGCGCCGCGGCGAGGAGCCGCGCGTGCGCCTGGCGCAGCTGGCCGAGCAGGTCGTCGAAGCTCTCGTGCGCATGCAGCCGCCGGCAGACCTCGTTGACCGTGTCGGCGTCGGCGGGCAGGAGCCACGGCGGTCCGCCCTGCGCCGCCGACTGGATGCCCCAGGCCGTCGCGTCGTGGAAGTAGATGAAGTGCATCAGCACGTCGCGCGCCTGCCAGCGGTCCACCTTCGCGCCGGTCGTGCGTCCCGGGCCGGCAAAGTACGAGAAGACCTCTTGCGCGACCTTGTCGAGGTTGTCGATCAGCGCCGTCTTGGACGTCGTCGTCATCGTCGACCCTCTCTGGTTGAAGGATGGTCCGGTCCGAGCCGCTCGCTCAGGCCGGCAGACCGAAGAGCGATGTCATGCGGGTCGCGCCGAGCATGGCGGTCATTGACTCGTCGGTCGGCCGTTTCTCGAAGCGGCTCGCCGCGTCGAGGAACTTCGGCAGCAGGCCGAGGTCACCGGCCGTGTTGAGGAACACGTCCGGCAGCAGGCCCATGATCCAGTGGACCGCGCGATCGATGTCGGCCTGGGCCTCGAGCGGCTGATACCACGTGGCATGCGTGCGGTCGGTCGTCGCCCAGGGACCGCGCGCGATCGACTTGATGATCTGCACGGCCACGTTCTTCTCGCGGCAGATCGCGAGAACCTGCTCGAAGCTCTCGCGATAGCGGTCGTTGGCGGCGAAGAAGACGTTGTACGGCAGGAGGACCGAGTCGAAGTCGAAGCGCTCGAGACTCCGCCGGTGCATTGCCGGGATGATCCAGCCGTGGCCGGTGACGCCGATGAAGCGCGTCAGGCCCTGCTGCCGAGCCTCGACCGCCGCCTCCAGCGCGCCACCCGGCCCCATGGCCTGGTCCCAGTCGTCCGGGTGGCCCAGCGAATGGAGCTGGATCAGATCGACGTGGTCGACGCGGAGGCGCTCGAGCGAGCGGTGGATGGTCTCGCGCGCGCCGGCTGCGCTGCGAGCGCGCGTCTTCGTGGCCAGGAAGAAGTCCTTCCGGTGGCGGGCCATCCACGGGCCGATGCGCAGCTCGGAGTCGCCGTAGCCCTCCGCCGTGTCGATGTGGTTCACGCCGTACCGGAGCAGCACGTCCAGGGCCCGGTCCGCGTCGTCCTGGCCCACCCGCGCCAGCGCAGCCGCGCCGAACAGCGTCACCGTGCTCGCATGGCCCGACCTGCCGAATACGCGTCGCTCGATCATCGCGCCCCCTCCGGCGAGGCGGCGTTCGCGAACGCCCGCCCCACGACTCGTGTCGACCGCCTCGGCATTGTACCGCCAAGGCGATGGCGAGGGGCACCCGGACGGGCGCTACAGTCGAGCCCCGACGGCCACGACCTCGCGGCGGCCGGCGCGGCGCTCGCGACGCGCGGGCCAGAGAAGCACCGGCACGGAAGAGCCGAGCGCCACGCTCGCCACGTACCAGGCGCGCGCTCGATCGACGAGGCTCGGCCGCGCCGGCGAGGCGAGCGCGACGAGATCGGCGCCGATCGCCGCGGCTTCGTTCACCACCTCCTCGCCAAGTCTCCCGAACCGTACGACGCGCTCGACGGGCACCCCGTAGAGATCGGCGGCGATCCGGGCCATCCGCTCGTCCGCCGCTGCCGCGATCCGTGCCATCTCGCGATCGGCGTCGGCGACGACGCGGTCGTACCGATCGACGCGCGCCGGCGGAAGCAGCCGGATGTACATCAGGCGCACCAAGCCCCCCGTCTCTCGCGCGAGCCGCGCCGCTTCCGCGGCAGCGCTCACGCCATCCCCGAGCGTGCGCTCGGTCAACACCACCAGGATGCGCTTCGCCATCTCGCGTCCTCCTACCGGCCCATCGAGGACGCCGCGTGGACGACCAGATCGTAGTGGCTCGGCAGCAACCCGAGCACGGCGGCCGAGACGTAGACTATCTCGCGCTGCGCGTCCGCGGGCGCCGAGAGGGACACGCGCCCCGGATGCCAGCTCGTCGGCGGCGTCACGGACACCGCCACCAGCGATTCGCCGCCGAGACGGCGATTGACCGCCGCGTTGATTCGAGCGCGTACGCGATCGGCTCGCTCCCGTCGCCGATCACGCGAGTTGCGCCACACGAGCATTGCCAGCACCGGGGCGATGCCGGCCAGCACACCGATCAGCTCACTCATCTCGCTCCTCCTGAACGCGCGCGAGGCGGATGACGCCTCTGCCGCGCAAAAAATAGACGCCGCCGCTCTCGTTCGACGAGCGACGGCGCCTGTCGGAGCCCTGTCTCAGCGCTCCTGCACGCGACAAAACTGCAGGGAGCGTGCCACAGGGGCACGCGAAGGCGAAGCGGGTCGATTCGTTCCTTCGGGACGATGAGTTACGCGAGCTGAGCCCTGGCGTCTGCGACGTCGAGCATCGCCGGATCAGCGCTCATCCAGCGTGCAGGCGAGCGAAACTGCCTCGAGATTGAGCCCCGGCGGAACGCTCGCGATCGATCTCGGGGCACGATCGCTACAGCACGAACGGCACGCCGGCGCTCTTCGCCACCTCGCGGAGCTGCGTCATCAGGTCGTCCGGGATCGGCACGCCGTGCTCGAGGCGCTCCGCTCGCTTGGCCAGCTCGGGGTCTCCCGCGACCAGCACGGGCCGATCCGCGTCCGCGCGTCTCGTGGCGCGCAGCACGTCGATGACCTGATCGAGGTCGTTCTCGAACTCGCCCTCCGCGCGAAACGCGCGCGGGTCGATGGCCATGAAGAAGTGTCCGATGTTGTGCGGATCGGACGGCCGCTGCGTCCGGTTGCGGACGGGCGAGAAGGACGCCCCCGAGAGGGTGCCGGCGAGGATGTGGACCATCACCGCGAGGCCGTACCCTTTGTGGCTGCCCGCGTCCCGCGTGCCGCCGAGCGGCGTGATGCCGCCCTCGAGCTTCTCGAACACGTGGCTGAAGGCGTCGGTCTCGTCGGTGACGTCCTGGCCGTCGCCGTCCACCACCCATCCGCTCGGCAGCGGCGTGTGGTTCAGCTTGTACACCTTGACCTTGCCCGCGGCCACGGTGGTCGTCGCCATGTCGAGGGAGAACGGCGGATGCCGGCGGGCCGGCGCCGCGAACGCGATCGGATTCGTCCCCATCACGGGCTCGGCGCCGAACGTCGGCACCATCGTGACGCCGCGCGTGGCCGACGTCACCATGCCGATCACGCCGCGGTCCACCGCGATCTTCGAATAGCAGCCGGCGGCGCCGAAATGATGCGAGTTGACCACGGAGACGACCGCCACGCCGCTCGCGAGGCACTTGTCGACGGCGAGATTCATGCCGTACGCGGCGGCCGGGTGCCCGAGCGACGCGTCGGCGTCGATCAGCGCGAAGGCCGGCCCCTCCCGCAGCGTCTTCCACGTCGGGCGCATGGTGAGGCGTCCGCTGCGGAACTCCTTGTCGTACGTCGGCAGCATCGAGATGCCGTGCGAATCCACGCCGCGCAGGTCGGTCTCGACCATCAGGTCCGCGGTCGTGGCGGCGTGCGGATCGGACATGCCCCAGGCGCGAAACACGGACACGAGCTGCTGGCGGATCTTGTCGGCGGCGACGCGCATCGCGGTGGCTCCTCTCCTTCGAGATAGTGTTCGATATACCGCGCGCGCGGGCACCCGGCAAGTCGCGAGCGAGACGGGGCGCGCAGCGCAGTGCCTCGATACGCGCGTGCTATCATCCGGACCCATGACCAACGACGCTCGTCCTCTCGTGCTGCTGTGCGGTCCCATCCATCCCGACGGGCGAGCGGTGCTGGAGCGCGAGAGCCGAGTCGTCCTCATCGACGACCTCTCCGAGGACAACGTGATCGCGCTCGGCGCCGACGCCGAGGCCATCCTCTTTCGCGGGGAGCCCGTGTGCTCCGAGCGCCTGATGAGCGCGTGCCGGCGCCTCAAGGTGGTGGGCCGCCACGGCGCCGGGCTCGACATCGTGGACATCCCGGCCGCGACGCGGCTCGGCGTCGCGGTCGTGCACGCGCCGGGCTCGAACTCGCAGGCCGTGGCCGAGCACGCGCTGATGCTCCTGCTCATGTGCGCCAAGCGCGCCGTCGAGGTGGACAAGGGCACGCGGGCGGGCAACTGGTTCGCGCGCCACGACGCCAGAAACGTCGAACTCTCCGGCAAGACGCTCGGCATCGTCGGCATCGGCCACATCGGTCGCCGCGTCGCGAAGTTCGCGGGGGCGATCGGCATGCGCGTGCTCGCCTATGACGAGTACGTGCCGGACGACGAGGTGCGCCGCCGCGGCGCGGAGCCAGCGGCGAGCCTGGACGCGCTCCTGCCCGAGGTGGACTTCCTCACCTGCCACACGCCGCTCACCGGCGAGACCCGGGCCATGATCAACGAGCGCACGCTCGGCCTCATGAAGAAGGGCGCCGTCTTCGTCAACACCTCGCGCGGACCCGTGCAGGACGAGCGCGCCGTGTTCAAGGCGCTCGCCACCGGCCAACTCGCCGCGGCCGGCCTCGACGTCTTCGAGGAGGAGCCGACGCCGCTCGACAATCCCATTCTCAACCTGCCCAACGTCGTCGTCTCTCCCCACGCGGCGGGAGTAACGCGCGAGGCCAATCGCCAGACCGGCGTCCAGGTCGCGGAAGAGATGCTGCGCGTCCTGCGCGGCGAGCACCCCGACGTGCTCGTGAACCCGGAGGTGGCCGCCCGCCTCGGCTTGCGTCCGCGGTGACGCGCGGCCAGCGCGACGAGCGCGGGATGGAGCGGCGCCGGCTGGGCAAGACGGACATGATGGTCTCCGCGCTCGGATTCGGTGGATCCGAGATCGGCTACCAGCGCGCGAGCGTCAGGACCGTGGAGACGTTGCTGGGGAGCGCGCTCGACGCCGGGCTCAACGCGATCGACACGGCCGAATGCTACGACGACAGCGAGTCGCTCATCGGGCGGGCCATCGGGCGGCGGCGCCGTGAGTGTTATCTGTTCACGAAGTGCGGGCACGGCAGCGGCTGGCGTGGGGAGTGGCGCCCGGCATCGCTGCTCCGGAGCATCGAGCGGAGCCTTCGCCGACTTGCCACCGACTGCGTCGATCTCGTCCAGCTGCACAGCTGCTCGCTCCGGGAGCTCGAGCGCGGAGACGTCATCGCGGCGCTCGAAACGGCTCGCGAGCGCGGCTTCACGCGCTACATCGGCTACAGCGGCGACGGCGAGGCGGCCCGATACGCCGTCGAGTGCGGCCGCTTCGATACGCTGCAGACCTCGGTGAACGTCGCGGATCAGGAGGCGATCGATCTCACGCTGCCGCGGGCGCGCAGCCGGCGCATGGGCGTCATCGCCAAGCGGCCGCTCGCCAACGTGGCATGGCGCTACGCGAAGAAGCCCTCCGAACCCTACTACCAGGACTACTGGTCGCGCCTCCGGACGCTCGACTATTCGTTCCTGGAGTCGCGCGACGCCATCGCCGTGGCGCTCCGGTTCACCCTGTCCGTCCCGGGCGTGCACACGGCAATCGTGGGCACCACGAAGCCGGAACGCTGGCAGGAAAACGCCGCGCTCCTCGAGTCGGGTCCCCTGCCCCCGCGAGAATTCCGCCAGATCCGCGCTCGATGGGCGGAGGTCGCGCGGGCGTCCTGGGTCGGCCAGGTCTGAGCCTCACCCCGAAGCAGACGACAGCCGGGAACGAAGGCTGATCGATCGCCCGCCCGGCGGGCGCCGCGCGGAACCGCTCATGCTCGCGCCCGCCGGCGCCGATGGGGAACCGGGAGGACCAGCCCATGCTCATGACCCGACGCGAAGCCCTGGCCGGCCTGGGCCTGCTGCTGACCGGAGCGCTCCCTTCGGTCGCCGCCGAGAAGCCAACCGCCGAGAAGACACCTGCCGCGGACTCCGCGACCAAGGCAAAGGTCGCGCCTGCCGAGCAGATCTGGCAGGACCTCATGGACGGCAACCGCCGGTTCAGGGAGGGCAAGCCGCGAGAGCGTACGCTCGTGCCGACGCGCCAGGAGCTGGCCAAGGGCCAGGCGCCGCGCGTGATCGTACTCGGCTGCTCCGACAGCCGGGTTCCGCCGTCGCTCGTCTTCGACAAGTCGCTGGGGGATCTCTTCGTGGTCCGCACGGCGGGGAACGTGGCGGACCCCGTCGGCCTCGGCAGCATCGAGTACGCCGCCGAGCACCTGCACTCGAGCCTGCTGGTGGTGCTCGGCCACGAGAAGTGCGGCGCGGTCGCCGCCGCAGCGTCGGGCGGAAAGGTCGAGAGCCGGAACCTCCGAGCGATCATCAGCCGCATCAACCCGGCGCTCAAGCCGCTGCGCGAGAAGCTGAAGGGCGACGAGCTGGTCCGCGCGGGGGTCGAGGCCAACGCGGCGCTCGTCGCGGAGACCGTGGTGGCCAAGAGCCGCATCGTCGCCGAGCTGGTCGAGAAGGGGTCGCTCACCGTGATGAAGGCGATCTACCGCCTCGAGTCCGGCGAGGTGTCGCGGCTCGCGTGAACGGGCGGCGAATGGCCGACCGAGCGCGGATCGAATCCGGCGAATGTCGCCCGCCGGCGCTCGGCGTCGGTCTCGCGGCCGGGCTGTGAACTTCGCGACCGAGACAGGGTAGCGGGCTTCCCATCGCGACTGCGTCTGGCCGTGGGAGCCGAGTGGAGCGGGCTCGCGCTCATCTCGGGTCTTGACAGCAGTCAGGGGCCTGGGAAGATACAGAAAAGCAATACGCCACCTGGCGTACGGGTGGGCGGCCGGACGCGTCGATGACCCCACTGAGCAGACAGAGCATCCAGGTCCTGGATTTCCTGCGCGATCTCTACGCGCAGCAGGACGTGAGTGCCCTCGCCACGCAGATCGTCGAGTCGCTTCCGCGCATCCTCGACGCGGACATCACGTCGTTCAACGAAGTCGATCCCCGGACCGGCCACAGTCGCACGATCGTGGCGCCCGTCGGGGAAGACCGCTTCCCCGGAAGCGAGGAGATCTTCGAGCGCCACGTCCGCGAGCACCCGTACGTCGTGCACGTGGAGCGCTTCCGGGACGGCGCGGCGCACCGTCTGTCGGACTTCATCGACCGCGCCGAATTCCATCGACTGCCGATCTACAACGAGTACTACCGCCGGATCGGCACCGAGCATCAACTGGCGATCGCGCTGCCGTGGACGGCGCCACTGGTGCGCGGGGTCGCCCTGAGCCGGCGCACGCGGGACTATTCCGGCCGGGAGCGGGAGCTGCTCACCACGCTCGGTCCCCACATGGTCCAGGCGTACGGCATCGCCGACGCGCTGGCGCGCGCGCGCCGCCCGGCGAACCACGCTGCCGGAACGAACCACGGGGCGCCGGCGGCCGAGGTGGAGGTCGTCCTGCTCTCGACTCGGGGCACCGTGCAGTTCGCCACGCCCCGAGCGCGCCGCTGGTTCGCCTCGTACTTCGGCGGCTCGAGCGCCCGCGACGCCCGCCTGCCCGCGGCGCTCGCTCGCTGGCTCCGCGTCCAGTGGTCGGCGCCCGCGGATCGTGATGGCGTCCCACAGGCCCGGGGCCCGCTCGTCGTCGCGCGGAACAGCGCGCGCCTCGAGATCCGGCTCGCGGCCGACACGGGGCATCACGCGCTGCTCGTTCGCGAGCGCTGCTGCGAGGTGTCGCCGCGCGCGCTCGGGCCGCTCGGCCTGAGCCCCCGCGAAGCGGAAGTGCTCGCGTGGGTCGTGGAGGGCAAGACGAACGGCGAGATCGGCATCATCCTGGGCGCGCGGCCCCGCACCGTCGCCAAGCACCTTGAGCGCATCTTCCGGAAGCTGGGCGTCGAGACGCGGACGGCTGCGGCGGCGTCCGCCCTGAACGTCGTCGCCTCCTGACCGGGACCGTCCAGCCGGGCCAGGCACACATGGATCACTCGCTCTATGACAAGCGACGGTATCCGATCGTCGGCGTGCGGGAGGGCTACCGGGACTGGGTCCGAACCTATGAGCAGACCGTCCAGGACGAGATGGACCTGCGGCTGCTCGAGCGATTGCAGACGGTCGACTGGCCGGCGGCCCGATCCGTGCTCGATCTCGCGTGCGGCACCGGCCGCATCGGCGCCTGGCTCGAGCGACGCTGCCCGGGGGCAGTCCTCGACGGGGTCGACATCACGCCCGAGATGCTCGACGTGGCGCGGAGCCGGGGCATCTACCGGACGCTGGCCATCGCCGACGTCGTCGACACGGGCTTGCCGAGCGCGGCGTACGACGTCTGCACGCAATCACTGGCCGACGAGCACCTGCCCGACCTCCACCCGCTCTACCGGGAAGGCGCCCGTGTCACCCGGCCCGGCGGCGCCTTCGTCATCGCGGGATATCACCCGCAGTTTCTGATGGCGGGGATCCCCACGCACTTCGAGCGCGCCCCTGGCGACCCCATCACGATCCGGAGCTACGTGCATCTGCTGAGCGACCACGTGAAGGCCGCGCGCGGCGTCGGCTGGTCGCTCGAGGAGATGGACGAGGGGCTCATCGACAACGTTTGGCTCGAGAGGAAGCCGAAGTGGGAAGTCTATTCCGGGTTGCCGATCAGCTTCGCGATGGTGTGGCGCCGCGCGTAGCGGGCGCTGGCCGACGCGGGCTCAGGCTCGCGCCAAGGCGACTGACAGGCCGAGACGCCTCGCGGACCGCGCGAGATCGCGGTCCGCAGTCGCCAAGCGAAGGCCTTCGACGTCAGCGATGGCGAGGTGAAGGGCATCCAGCGTCCGGAGCGGCAGGTTCCATCGGGCGAGCGCGCCGCGCGCCCGCTCATAGTGCCGCCTCTGGACCGCGATCCGCGTATAGAACCCCGCCCCGAGATGCTCCAGGAACTGCTCGCCCGCCCTCATCGCGTCCGCGCTCGGCAGTTCTCGCCCGCGGGCCTTTTGCGCGAGCGCGGAGAAGAACTCGACTTCGACCAGGTCGCTGACCGTCGGGCGCGGATCCGTGCGAAGCATCCGCTCGGCGGCCCCGCTCAACGCCTCGGGACAGTAGTAGGACACGACCAGGCTCGTGTCGAAGTACATCAGGAGCGGGCGGCCCGCCGGGCGCGAACCACGGTCTGACTCAGCGGCTCGCCCGTCAGGCGAATCGACGCCCGGAACGCGCCCAGGGGAGGCAGGCGGCGACGCGAGGGCTTCGGCGGGGTCAATCTCGCCACCTCCTGCCCCCGGCGCACGACCGAGACCTCGTGACCGGACGCCACCTCGTCGAGGAGCGCCTTGAAGTGCCGGCGCGCTTCGGCGACGTTCACCGTCTTCATCGGCATCTGCGCCTCCTGTACATCTTGCATGTACAGTCTATCACCGTGCTAGGATCACCGCCGTCATGCGCCAGGACCGGGCCGATGCGACCCGCGCGGCGTGGCTCGCCACCATCGCGCGCTACACGCGCGACGCCGACGCGCCCGCCTCGTCCGACCACTGGTCGCCGTCGCTCGACTGCGCGAGCCGCGACGAGCTGATCGCCATCCAGAACGCCAAGCTCGCGGCGCTCGCGCCGTTCCTCTACGAGAACAGCGGGTTCTACCGGCGGCGGTTCGACCGCCTCGGACTGGCCCCGACCGACATCGCGACGATCGACGATCTCCCTCGGTGGCCCGTCGTCGACAAGACCGAGATGATGGCGGATGCCGCGGCCCACCCGCCCTTCGGGACGTACACGACCCACGACGACGCGCTGTGGGCCCGGCGCGGCTGGATGATGTTCTCGTCCTCCGGCTCGACGGGCGCCCCGCGCGTGTTTCGCTACTCGCAGGTCGATCGCGAGCTGTGGGCGTGGGCGAACGCGCGCGCCCTCCACTCCGGCGGGCTCCGCCCCACCGACTGCATGTTCATCTGCTCGGGCTACGGACCGCACGTCTTCGCCTGGGGCGTGCAGCAGGCGCTCGCGAAGATGAACGTCGCGTGCATCCCGGGCGGTGGCATGACGGCGGACGCGCGCGCGGCCATCGTGGACCGCTTCAAGCCGACCGCCCTCACCTGCACGCCGTCGTACGCGCTTCACCTGGGTCGCGTCATGGAGACCCGTGGGCTCGATCCGCGCGGAAGCGCCATCCGCACGATCGTGGTAGGCGGCGAGCCGGCCACCGGCGTCGCCAGCACGCGCCAACGACTCGAAGCGCTCTGGGGCGCGCGGCTCGTCGAATCCTACGGGTGCACCGAGGTCTCGCCGCACTGCGGCGGCTACTCCTGCCCCGCGTCGGACGAAGGCCCCGGCCCGGTCACGAGCCACCTGATGGAGGACGTGCAGATCTGGGAGCTGGTCGATCCCGAGACCAGACAGCGCGTGGCCGAGGGCGGCCGCGGACTCACCGTGTGCACGAGCCTCAACTCGGAGAGCTCGCCGCAACTCCGCTTCCTCGTCGGCGACTACGCGACGTTCACGACCGAGCGCTGTCCGTGCGGGCGAACGCACGTGCGCGCCCTCGGCGCCTTCGCCGGCCGCGCCGACGATCTCATCAACCTGCGCGGCATCAAGATGTATCCGGTCCAGCTCGAGGAGGCGGTGCGCTCGGTCCCCGGCGTGGGCGACGAGTACGAGATCGTCCTCGCGACCACCGCCGACGGGCTCGACGTCATGACGGCGAGAATCGAGCACCAGGACCCACGCGTCGCCGGCCGCCTGGCGGCCGAGATCCAGACCCGATGCGAGGTGCGCGTCGAGGTCGAAGTGCTCGTCCCCGGCACCCTGCCCAAGACCGAGTTCAAGGCGAAACGCGTGCGCGACACGCGATCGCGCTGACGCCGGTCAGCGGCGGGCCCGCACGCGCCCGCCGACCGCGCGGCGTCGCGACCTCCGGACCGGGCGCGACGGCCGCCTCGGGCCGGACAGGCCGCGCTCGCCGAAGAGCGCCGGCCGGCGCAATCGGCACGTCTCCGAGACGGCGGTCGCGAGGCGCTGGGCCGCGGGAGAGAGCGACCGGCCCGCGCTCTCGATCAGGCTGATGTGCCGCACGAGCACGGGGTCGGCGATGGCACGTGCGCGCAGGCCCGACAGCGGCACCCGCTCGTGCGCCGAGAAGACGAGGATCGCGACCCCGAGCCCGGCCTTGACGAGCCCGAGCGCCGTCGACACGTAGCTCACCTCGTGAGCCGGCGCCACGGGCGCGCCCATCGACTCGAACGCCTGCTCGATCAGCGCGCGGACGCCGTGCCGTCCGTCGAGCAGGATCAGTGGCACCGCCAGCAGATCCTCCAGCCGGATCGGCTCGCGCCGGTCGAGCGGATGACCGGGCGGAAACACGACGCCCAGCGGATCGGACATCAGCGGCGCAGCCCGGAGCTCCGGGTCCCGCTCGGTCGGACTCCCGAGCCCGAAATCGGCCTCCCCGGACTTGACCAGCTCGATCACCCGTTGCGCGACGCCGTCGCGCAGCCTGACGGTGATGCCGGGGTGCGACGTCCGGAAGTCCGCGATCACGGCGGGCAACAGCCCCGAGGCGATCGACGGCAGCGCCGCCACGGTGACCAGGCCGCGTCGCCGCTCGGCCAGATCTCGCGCGTTGAGCGCGACGGCGCTGATCTCGCCGAGCACCCGCTCGACGACGGGCAAGACCTCGCGGCCGATCTGCGTGAGCGCCACCGAGCGCGTCGTGCGATCCAGCAGGCGAACGCCGAGCGCGGTCTCGAGGTGGCGGATCCGGACGGTGAGCGCCGGCTGCGACATGTTCAAGGACCTGGCGGCGCGGCTGAAGTTGCCGGACCGCGTCACGCCGAGGAACGCCTCGAGATCGCGGAGGGTGAAATTCATAGCGGGACTCTATCGCTGCCATCTCAATTTTTCAATTGCCAGAACTGCCATCTGAAGGCAGCCTCTGGCGCGAGACATCACCCCCCGAGGAGGGACTCATGGCAATGAAGCCGTTCGATCGACTCCGCAGGGCGTGGCACCCGCGGCGGCCGACCCACCCACTCTGGCGCGCGTCGAGGTCGGTCGCGCTGCTCGCCCTCGCCTCGCTCGCGTGGGTGGCGCCCACGGACGCGCGTGTCACGCGGATCCGCCTCGATCCCCCGACCGCGCTCACCGGCCAGAACATCCCGTACGAGACGATCGCCGGTCGCGCCTGGGGCGAGCTCGACCCCGCCGATCCGCAGAACGCCCTCATCACCGACATCGACCTCGCGCCGAAGAACGCGAACGGCAAGGTCGAGTACATCGCGAGCTTCTTCATCGTGAAGCCCGTGGACCTGACCCAGGCGAGCGGCCTGATGTGGCACGACGTGCCGAACCGCGGGGGGCGGATCACGATCACGAGCGACCTGCGCAACCTGCACGACGTCGGGCTGAGCAGCGGCTGGCAGGGCGACAACGCCGGCGCCACGACGGTGCCGGCCAACGCGGCGGACGTTCCCGGCACGCCGCCGTTCGGCACGAATGAATGGGTCAAGGTCCCCGTGCTCACCGGTGTCACCGGGCAGATCCTCGGCCGCATCGTCAATCGCAGCGGGCTCGGCGCCCAGCCTCTGAACGTGATGGGCAACCCGATCCCGTACTTCCCGGTCAACCCGAACGACAACACGGGCGCCACCCTCACGACGCACACGCACGAGACGATCACCGGCGTGGTGACGATCGGGGAGGTCATCCCCAACAGCGACTGGAAGTTCTGTGGCGGCGGGACGTTCGACGCCCCGACGGCCGTGACCGGGTTGCCGGTCAGGCTGTGCCTCAAGGACGGCTTCGATCCCGCGAAGCTCTACGAGCTCGTGTACACGGTCAAGGACCCGTACGTGCTGGGCGTCGGCACCGCGGCGTTCCGCGACGTCGGCTCGTTCTTCCGGTACGAGACCCAGGACTCGGAGGGGACGGCCAATCCGCTCGCCGCCGTCATCAAGTGGGCGATCATCCGGGGCTCGTCGCAGTCCGGGAACTTCACCCGGCACTTCATCCACCTCGGCATGAACGAGGACGAGTCGGGCCGCATCGTGCACGAAGGCGCCTGGCCACTCATCGCCGGCCGCCGCGTGGCGAACAACTCGCGCTGGGGCCAGCCCGACGGCGTGCTGGAGCTGTACCAGATGGGCAGCGAGGGACCGCAGTGGTGGACGCGGTTCCCCGACCTGGTTCGCGGGCTGCCGACCGCGGGCATTCTCGATCGCTGCAAGAAGACCGACACCTGCCCGAAGGTCATCGAAACGTTCGGCGGCGCCGAGGTGTTCGCCCTCAAGATGACGACGTCGTGGGTCGGCACCGGCGGGCACACGGACATCCCGTTGCCGAAGACCGTGCGCCGCTACTACCTCCCCAGCTCGACGCACGGCGGCGGCAACGGCGCGACCACGGAGAGCCCGGCCGCGGCTGGCTCCGTGAGCTGTCCCGGCAACAACTGGGGCAAGGGTACGTTGCGAGCCAATCCCGTGCCCGCCACCGGGCTGGTCAACCGGTTGCGCATTGCCCTGCGCGACTGGCTGATGCTCGGGACGCCGCCCCCGCCGAGCGTGTGGCCCACGTTCGCCAAGGGCAACCTGATCGACTCGAACAAGCTGGGGGACAAGTTCCCGAAGGGCATTCCCGGCATGTCCGAGTCGATCTTCGAGGCGGAGAATTTCGTCTTTCCCGTCCTCGACTACGATTGGGGACCGGAATACGATCACAGCGACGCGACCGGCATCCCCACCAACGTCCCGCCCACGGTCAAGCACGTGATCGCCATGAAGGTGCCGAAGGTGGACGCGGACGGCAACGAGCTGGGCGGCGTCCCGACCGTCCAGCGCGATGCCCCGCTCGGCACGTACCTCGGCTGGAACATCACGGCCGGTCCCGGCGACGTCGGGTACGACGGCCGCCCCTTCCACGCGGGCCAGGTGTGCAACTACGTCGGCGGCATGGTCCCGTTCTTCAAGAAGAAGGAGGACCGGCTCGCGGCCGGCGATCCGCGGCTGTCGCTGGAGGAGCGCTACGGCACGCACGCGGGATACGTCGCCGCGGTGACGGCGGCGGCGAACAACGCGTTCAACCTCGGCTATCTGCTCGCGGCGGATCGCGACGCGCTGATCGCGCAAGCGGAGGCGAGCGACGTCTGCAATCAGCCCGGCGATGGAGGCCTGTGCAATCCGACGGTCTGCGCTGCTGGCGTGGCAGGCTGCTAGCTCGCCAGGCCTCCGCCGTCGCTCGAGGCGCGCCCCGGTCACGTGGCCGGGGCGCGCGCTCCCCCCAAGACGCCGCGGCGCCCGACCCCTGACGGCTCGCCGGCGCGGCGGCGCTCCCCAGGCGCCGCGCGGCGCCGACCGCTGACGGCACGCCAGGTGGCCGCGCTCCCGCAGGCGCCGCACACCACCGGCCGAGCGAGCGCCCCCGACTCCTGCGTCTCCGCTGCCCGCGATGTCCGCTCGGCTACGCCGTCCGGAGCGTGCCCTCGACGCAGGTGACGGCGTGGCCACCGAGCCAGATGACTCCATCCTCGCCGAACTCGACCTCCACGCGGCCATCGCGCCCCATGCACCGCCCCTGATTCGATAGGTACGAGGAGACGGGCAGGACCTTGTCACGCCGGATCAGCGCGGCGACGCATCCGTTGCCGCTGCCGCACACCGGGTCCTCCGGCACCCCGTCCGCGGGCGCGAACGACCGCACCTCGAGGTCGGCTGGTCGAGCGTCCGGATAGAGGCCGAACACGGTGACGCCGGTGACGCCCGCCACCTGGAGCGCCGAGAGCTTCCCCATGTCGGGAGAGAGCGCGACCACCGCCTTGCCGTCGGGAAGCTGAAGCGTGAACCACACCGGCCCGACGTCGATGATCGCGGCGCGCCGGACATCGCTCGCGGCGATGCCGAGCGCGTCGGCCGCGCGCGCGACCTCGCTCGCGCTCGGTTCCCGGAACTCGGGGGCCGGCAGGGCGAGGAAGATGCGGTCGCCTTCGATCCGCAGCGTCACCAGCCCCTTGCCGCACTGCTGCACCAGGTGTCCCGGCGTCCGCGGCGCGCGGCCCTGCCGCAGCACGGCATGCGCCGAGCCGATCGTCGGATGCCCAGCAAAGGGCAACTCGCTCATCGGCGTGAAGATCCGCAGACCCTAGTCGGCGGCCGGATCGTCCACCGCACAGACGAACGTCGTCTCAGACAAGTTGGTCCAGCGGGCGATCGCCTGCATCTCCGCCGTGGCGAGGCCGTCGCCGTCGAGGATCACGGCCACGGGATTGCCCTTGAACGGCACGCCGGTGAACACGTCGACCTGCTGGAACGCCCGTGTCTTCATGGATGCCTCCTTCGCTCCGCTCAGCGTCATTTCCACATCCGCTCGCCTCGCCCTCGGCTACGGCTCGCCCTGCCCTCCGCTCAGCGTCATTTCCACATCCGCTCGCCTCGCCCTCGGCTACGGCTCGCCCTGCCCTCCGCTCAGCCCCACCTTCCACTTCTGCTCGCC
>Ga0187894_10003621_pt1 | contig 17129 bp, 17 predicted proteins | sample GBC1701081metaG_FD_136650 | JGI IMG/M metagenome (GOLD analysis project Ga0187894, IMG submission 136650) | White microbial mat communities from a lava cave in the Kipuka Kanohina Cave System on the Island of Hawaii, USA - GBC170108-1 metaG ...
ACGCAAAATAGATCGCAGCTTCCGCCACTTCTTCCGGCTGCCCCAAGCGACCCATCGGATGGATGCCTTCGAATAACGCTTTAGCCTTCGGATCCTTCAGCATCTCCTGGACCGGCGGGGTCAGTACGCCCGCCGGACAGATGCAGTTGCAACGGATGCCTTGCTTCGCATACTCGACCGCTACTGATTTGGTCAGCATGTTCACGCCCGCTTTCGCCGCCTGGTACGCATGGGCTTGAAAGAAGGGGATGGCTTTCATTCCCGCGACCGTTGACACGTTCAGAATCGAGCCTCCGCCCTGCTTCAACATCAGCGGGATCGTGGCACGCTTGAAACGGAACGTTCCTTTCAAAAACAGGTCGAGCGTCTCATCCCATATCTGGTCGCTGGTTTCATGCAGTGGCCCGGCGTGGAACAGGTTGCCGGCGTTGTTCACGAGCACGTCGATCCGGCCAAATGTCTTAGCGGTCGTGGCGACCGCTTCCTGGACGTCGGCTTCGTCGGTCACGCTGCCTGGTAGGGCCAGCGCCTTGCCGCCGTTGCGTTCAATGTCTTTCACGACCCGCTCTAATTCCTCTTTCCTGCGACCCGTGATCGCGACCTTCGCGCCTTCCCGCGCAAATGCTCTGGCAATCGCTTCTCCGATACCGGTCCCGCCGCCTGTGACAAGAGCTGTTTTATTTCCGAGTCTCATGGGTCCTCCTCCTTGAATGAATGGGGTTGAGCTTGTTCGCGACATCATGCCGTGCCGGAGGGAATGGCGAAGAGTCTCTGCCGACCGAACGGGTCCGGCTCGGTCTTGTGGGTGGATTGATGATGAGACGCGATCACAGGATCGACGATCGCGCCGCAATTGAGACAACGCCAGGCGGAGACTTCAAATCCCGCAGAGCCGAATTCAAGATCGTCATATCGCTCTTGAATCATCAATCCATTACAACGTTGGCATGTCATATGGCGGCTCCTTTCCGGGATGACCTCTGTCGTTTCGAGTATTGAACGAACGTTCCATAATAGGTCAAAAAATATCGGCTCAGTCTAAAATCGAGAGCGCCGTCTCCGCTGTCTGTTTCACGACGTCAGCCGGTGTTCCAGCCTTAATCATCACAATGGCTCCTTGCATCATCGTCGTGAGAAAGCGCGCCAGCGTCCGAGGATCTTTATGATCGCTCAATTCGCCCTGTTGTTTCGCTCGGGCCAAGACTCGAAAGAATGTGTCTTCAGACGTCTTCAAGACCTGGCGGAGCCTGCCTGCGATTTCTTCCTCGTGCGGAGACAGTTCCATCACGGTGTTCGCGATCAGGCAGCCGCGCCGTTGTGGGTCGGCCAAGGCTCTCTCGATCATGCCATCGATGAACCGGCGCAAGGTCGGGAGTACCGGACCTGGTTGATCAAGGAGGGAGAACTTCTCGCCGACGAATCCGTGGCAGTATCGGTCGATCACTTTTAAGAATAGCTGGCGTTTATCGCCGAAGGTATCGTACAGCGAGCCTCGATTGAGGTTCATTGCCGTGAGGAGATCTTCCATCGACGTGGCTTCATACCCCTTGTGCCAGAAGACCTGCATGGCCTTCTCGATCGCGTCGTCTGGATTGAATTCTTTCGGGCGGGGCATCCAGGCTCTCCTATATTCCTGACTCGGCGGGCAGGGTAGCATATACTGGAACGATCGGTCAATAATTATGTTTTGCCCCCATCCAGACGGATGACATCGCTCCGCGAGGCAGGTAAGGGGAATAAGGAGAAAAGTGTGAGGAATTCTTAGCCGACTTGTAGTTTCTTTTTTTCGATAATCTTATAATGACACCGAAACTGTTTAGTATCGGCAATTCGGAAGTCCAGGACGGAAAGATCCTTGTGATATGAGAGAGAGCTCGATGAAGCAGGTCATTGAATTCATACTGTCGCACAGCAAGGCACTACTGCGGAAAGTAGGCGTGCAGGTTGCGGAATATTCTCATGATGAAACTCTGTCGCAGAGTGAAAGGTCTCTTCGGGAAGAGCGTCGGCGGGAAGCGCGAAGCCCGAGGATTAGTCCCTGCACCTATGGCTTGACGCGCTCAGTAGATCGTGATGCCGCGGCCATTAAGGAAGGGTATGGTACTGCGGTCAACGACAGTCCAACCGGAATGCGTCTCCTGCTCGGCGTCGCCCCTTCCAAAGGGCAGCTTTTGGAAATTCAAACCAGCCATTCAACGCAGGGGCAGACGATCCGTCTTCTAGAAGTCTGTTGGACGAAACCACTGCAAGAAGGTCCAGAAGAGACGCTCTACCTCGTCGGCTGTCGCCGGAGCTTCGACGCTACACACGATAAAGCGGTGTAGGGCGACGCCGACTCCCCGCGGTGATCCGCCTCATTCTCATTGATCACATGCTCAATGTGCTGTCGTTCGTTGATCGTGAAGTGTGACGCGCAATCGATCCGAACGATACGAGACATGCTTCAGGAGAGATGACCAAGAGCGCCGTGCGAGAGGATGGAGCAATGCAACCCAAACAGCAGGTCATCGAGCACATTCGGCAGGTCTTTCGCGACATCGAGCGTCCAGGAGATGCTTTTCTACAGGGAAGTCACGAAGGCTGCGAGCCGGGCGAATCGGTCGCGCCGTTCATAGGCGTTGCCGATTGGACGCGACTGGCCCCTGCCATTCTCGACGCGAACTACAACGCGCTCAGTTTCTTTTCCGAAGGGGGCTTTCGGTATTTCTTGCCCGCGTATTTGATCGCCGACCTCGGTGAGCAGTTGCAGACTGCCGATCCGGTGTTCCACCTTACGAATGGCTTTTCCGACCATGTTGTGAAGATCCCTGCTGGGCAACGGGTCTACGAGAAGACGATCGGGAAATCGGCGTTCGTCAATCCACGAAGATATGGGGCCATGACCTGGCACGATCATGCGCATTACCGGCTTTCCGTGTTTACCAGAGAGGAATCCGGCGCGATTGTAGCCTATCTGGAATATAAACGGGATGCGGACCCCCATGGACCCAATGCAGAGGAAATCGACGTCGCACTCGACAACTTCTGGCGGGACCGGGCTGCGAATGGTCCCACGCATCAGACAATCCGACAGCACCTCACGGAAGAAGCCGAATACCTGAAAGATATCGGAAGTGGAAAGAACGGATAAGAAACAGGAAAGGATTGTCCAATGGCCGAAAGTCGATTGACTTCTGCGACGATCTGCAACTCGTTATGGGATTTTGGGGATCGAAGACGTTGCTGAGCGCAATCGAGTCGCTTTTCTTCAACCGAATACACGAGACAAACCAAATAACGGGCTTCATACGCTGGCGGAACTTTTCATCGTCCTGCTAGAATCACGCTGCTATGCCGATTGAAACGTTTACCGCACAAGTTGAGTCGATCGAAAATCTCACCCATGATGTGCGCCGTCTCGACCTGAGACTGATAGAGCCGAAGACCATCGCCTTCAAACCAGGCCAGTTCATTTCGTTCGAGATGCCGCATCCGCAGACCGGCCGTCTCGTGACGCGGGCCTACTCCATTGCCTCTCAGCCCAGCCAGTCCGGCGTTGTCACGCTATTATTCAACCTGGTGCAGGGCGGACCGGGCTCCGGCTTTCTCTTTCATCTTCAGGCAGGGGACAAGACGCACTTCAAGGGGCCGGCGGGGCATTTCTATCTGCGAGAGGACCCCGAGCGCGAACTGTTGTTCGTGGCCAGTGGCACCGGTATTGCGCCGATTCGGTCCATGCTGCTGGCGAACGCGGAACGTTCGGATCCGAGACCGGCGACTCTGTTCTGGGGCCTGCGCAGCCAGCGAGATGTGTACGATCAGGAGGAGTTGGCTGAATTGTCCAAGCGAAATCCAACCTTCACGGCCATTACCACACTCTCTCGTCCCGATCCAGGCTGGTCGGGCTCATCTGGCCGCGTCCTGAAACTGATCAAGGAGCGAATCGCATCAGTCAAGAATCTCGCCGTCTATCTCTGCGGGAACAGCGCCATGATTGCAGATGCCACAGCGTTGCTCCAGAAGAAAGGTCTCTGCCCCATCTACCGCGAAAAATATTATGATGGAGAAGGGGATGGAGACTGATGATCTTCCGTGCTCGCGCAACGCGCGGCCTCGGAAGGCCCTCGTTGCATGCGCGCAGTAGAAGATCAATCAGCCCCCATCCCTGAAAAGATAACTAGCGAGCTTGGAGGGAACATTTTTAGGTGAATACATGCACCGGTTGAAAAATAAAGTCGCGATTGTGACGGGCAGCAGCAGCGGTATCGGTAAGGCCATTGCGCTGCGGTTCGGAGCCGAAGGGGCGAAGGTCGTCGTCACAGCCAGGCGGATGGCGCTCTGCGAACAGACCGTCGTGCAGATCAAGAAGGAAGGCGGGGAGGCCTGGGCGATTCAAACCGACGTGGTCGATGAGTGTCAGGTGGAACGACTGATCCAGGAGACGGTAACACGATATGGACGACTGGACATTCTTGTGAACAACGCGGGAGTCGTTGCGGGTGGGCGATTGGCCGAGACGGCGGCAAAGGACTTCGACGAGGTGATGGATGTGAATCTGCGCGGCACCTTTTTCTGCTGCCGGGCCGGCTTCAGACAGATGAAAGAACAGGGTGGCGGGACCATCATCAACATGTCGAGCGTCGCCGGCGTGCAGGCCTGGGCAGGAACCGGAACCTACAGCGCGTCGAAACATGGCATCATGGCGTTGACGAAATCGCTGGCCGATGAGGGCCGCCCGCATCACATTAAAGTCAGCGCCATCTGTCCAGGCGGCGTGGCCGACGAACTCGTCGATGCGTCACCGGACGAGATTCTCCGGAGCGAGAAGATCGATCCATTTGACGTGGCTGAAACGGCACTATATCTGGCCACTCTGGGCAAGTACTCCGTGGTGCATCAGATCGTCATTGATCGCTTAGGGGCGGAGTGGTAGGGAAGGGGTAGCCCGTTAGTCTCCTGTGCTCGCGCAACGCGCGGCTTAAGAAAGCCCTCGTTGGACGCGCGCAGTAGGAGACTAATCGGGCAACCCCTGTAGAGAAAAGTAAGAAAAGAGGTTCCACGTGATAACGGTGCTCGGTCAATGCGCGCAATCGAGGATCGACCAGGCCACTCTTGATTAGGAGAGGATTATTGCAGGATGCTCAAAAAGTCCGTTCAGCAAGGCCGCAGGCGAGTCGAAACCGGAGGCGTACCCTTCATGGGTACGTTGAGGATTTCGATGAGTCGAGAACGAAGCTGCGGGCTTTTTGAGCATCCTGCTAGCGGTATTTGGCGAAACAAATGAGATCGAGATGATCGTAGTGATCGGGAAGAATCGATTCCGCCTTGTAGCCGAGGCTCATGAACAGGTGGATGTTCCTGCCGGTGCGCAGCATGGTGCAGGCGAAAAATTTATGAGCATCGGTCGCAACCGATTCGATTTCGCGTATCAACGCTTTTCCCACACCCCTGCCCTGGTGGGTAGGATTTACAGATAATAGCCGGATAATACAGACACCGGCCACGGTCCAAAAGCGGACCGATCCCACCACAACTCCCTCCTCCTCCGCCACGAAGATATGTTTTTCTCTGGCATCTTCCCTGAGGCTCTCGATCGTTTCCGTCGTCCACCCGCTGACTTGATAGACATTGGCGTATCCCCCGAACGCGGCCTGTTGTACGTGGAGGATGGCGGGGAAATCCGCTTCGGTCGCGGGGCGGAGGTGAATCATAGGCGCTCCAGTCTGATGTGCCTCAAACTTGCGAACGTGAGGATATCAAAGCCTGGCAGGATCTTCTATCTGTGGCAATCGTGGATTCGCATCCCGGGCGTGAAGCAGCAGCACAGGTAAAGCGCAGTACCCAGCACTTCCGGGCTAGCTTGCGGCTGCCAGGCGGAGGAACTGGTATTTCACCGCGTTGACTCGCGCGAGATAGGCTCGCACGTCGTGGTCGCCGCACCGTTGATGGTGGGTCAGTCGGAAACCGCGTGTCACATAGGCACGGCCCACCGTGGCGCCACAGAGGTGGATCACGGAGGCCAGATCTTGTTTCTGCTGGAGCGTGACCCTGCCGATCTGTCGCGGCCCCACGGCGCTCGCGACACGTCGATCGAGCAGCGCCGAGGTCAATTGAATGGCATGGCTCGGCACGACGCGGCTGTACAGGCTGTTGAACCAGCAGGAATTCGGGTCGCGCCAGGGGCCCTCCTCGACCACCTGATGATCATGGATGCAGTAGCGCGTGGCTTCCTGGAAAGTCCCGTCCGTAATCTGGTACATGCCGACCGCGCTCGACGCCGGTCGATAGAGTTCCAAGGGATTCCAGGTCAAATGCCATTGCCAGTAGGTCCGTGCCACCGGGTTTCCGCCACCCTCGACCTGAGCCAGCGCGGCCAGCAACTCAGGCGTCATAACCGATGTTGCGTGTTTGCGGAAGAGCGAGCCGTACTGTTTCCACGTCTCGGCAGGGCTCTTGTTGAACGAGCGGTCCAAGGGAAAGAGAATTTCGGCCGGCTTGTTGTACGCATGATAGGTCCAGTTCACGCCAAACCAGAGGAGCAGGATGCCTGATAAGAGTATGACCGTGCGCAGGGTCGGCGGCGAGGCGAGGACTGCCTTTCCGACGGCATGGAACGTACGCCAACGCGCCCGTGCAAAACGCCGGAGAGTGGCGATCTTTATCCGGTGTCTGCGCCGCTTGTGTCGGCGAGCAGGCCGGGGAGTGCGGTGGTTGGAGCGGGACCGCATGGGGATACTATAACCCAAAAAAAGGAGGGAGGAGCAACCTGGTCGTCCTCTTGCTCGCAGAACGCGCACGATGAAAAAGATGGAAGGACACCCGCGTTGGTCCTGTGCTCGCGGAACGCGCGCCCTCAGAAGGGTGGGCGGGGAACAGCCAGACCATCCTTCTTGCTCGCTGAGGCCGCACGATCAGAATGTGCTCCCTCAATACGCGCAGTGAAGGACAGTCTGCCTGCTCCCCTTAAAGCAAGGTAGGGAAAATTGATCGGAGGGCGCTCGTCCGATGCGCGCAGTAAAGGGCAGCCTGGGCCACTCCCTGCCGGGCTGCCCTAGGGTTTACTAACTCGGCATCGAACCGCTGAGGTCGCCCGACTTATTCACCTCGTTTACCCCGTTGCAATTTCTGTTGCGAGTTTTCTCCATGCCTCCTACAATTAGCTTCCCTGAGAGGCCCTCCATACTGTTAGCCCACCTGTGTCGGTCAAGGAGGAACATGCGCAGAAACATCTTTCGCGGCTCTCACGTCCTCACCTTCACATGGGTTGTGTGTCTGGTCTTCGTGCTTGGCGGATGCTCTATTCTGCCTGGCCACTGGCGGCCAGGATGGAATCAGCAGTGGCCCGCCGACAAACCGGTGCCTGACACAGCCGGTTCATTTAAATTGACCGAACTCGAATCGAAGGACAACCGGTTTGTCGCGCTGTCCATCTCGGGCGGCGGGAGTCGAGCGGCCAACTTTGGCGCCGCCGTCATGCTGGAACTCCGACAGCGCGGTTTGCTCGAACAAGTCGATGTGATTTCCGGCGTATCTGGTGGAACGCTCCCGGCCGTATACTACGGACTCGGAGACAAGGCCGGCGCATTTACCGATCCGGCGGTCCGCGAGGCCTTGGGCTACGATTTTCAGAGCAGTTGGATTCGCCGGTGGTTTCTCCCGCAGAACATGTTCCGCTATTGGTTCTCCGACTTCACCCGCTCGGATATTATGGTGCAAGTCTTCAACAATCAGCTGTACCATGACGCCACCTTTGCCGACCTTCAGCTGCATCCGAAAATCTTGATTAATTCGACCGTCCATAACGATCACACCCGGTTCACGTTTACGGATGAACGCTTCGCCTCGCTCCATTCTGTGCTTGCTCTCTATCCCGTCGCCAATGCCGTGAATGCGTCATCCGCATTTCCCGGCGCATTCCAGGATGTGACCCTGCAGTGGTATACGGAGCCGACGCAGTACCTGCACCTCTATGACGGCGGTCCCATCGACAATCTGGGCGTGCAGGCGATCACCCAATACATGAATCGGAACGTGTTAGGCACGACCCTCGATCAGCTGTTTCCGAAGGGATGTGTCATTTTCGTCGTCGACGCGACGCCATCGAGCGACCATACCGAGCTCGACTCGAAGCAGTCCAGTCGGTCCGCCATCGACTATTTCGTCGACACCAATGCGCTCGACGCCACGGATGCCATGTTGATCGAATCTCGCCGCTCCCTGCTCGAGAGAATGGGTATCCCAGTCGGGAAGCAGGATCGGGAGGCGAGGGGCACGCTCCCGGTGAACGATCTCCGGCAATGCAGCTGCGAAGTCCGCCATATCTCACTGCGGCATCTGCTCTACGCCAACGTATCCGAAGCGAATGAAGATTTGGCCGAACGTGTGACGCGAATTAAGACGAAGTTTTGGCTTGCCGACGGTGAACAGAACGATCTCTTCCAAGCCGCCAAGGTCATCCTGCAGTTGCTCGAAGATAAACAGCTCTTGGCGGAACCGTCATTTAAAGTTCGATGTGGCAGCGGAGGGTAGGAAGCGGCCAGGTGCCCTTCTTGCTCGCAGAGCAGAGGAGGGGATGGAGCCTGATGATCTTCTGTGCTCGCGCAACGCGCGGTCGAAGACTCCCCTCGTTGGACGCGCGCAGTGGAAGATCAATCAGCCCCCATCCCTGAAGAGATAACGAGCGAGCTTGGAGGGACCATTTTTAAGTTCAGGGGTGAACGTAGTGTATTTCTAAAGTGCTCGAGTTTCTTTTCCTGGGACTATGGAAGCCAGCTCACTATCATTTGGAAGTTGCCTCATGCTGCCTCTGTCTGAGTGCCAACGCACGCGGGGTTTTGCTGGCGCACGGAAAATCATCGCGATCTTCCTGATCGGAGCACTCCTGACTGTCCTGCATACGGTACCAGCTCTGGCGGGCATGGAATTCGCGCAGTTGTCGGTCAAGAAAGGCCTGCTCTTAGTGGCCAGCCCATCGCTGGAAGATCCAAATTTCCGTAAGGCCGTCGTGCTCATCGTGGAGTACGGGCCTAAAGGAACACTCGGAATCATTCTGAATCGCTCCACGAAAACCCTCTTATCCGACGTGTTGCCGGAGCTCACCGCACTCAAAGGGACCACCCACCGGGTGTTTTCTGGTGGGCCGGTAGACCCCTCCAATCTTCTCGTGCTGTTCCGACTCATGGAGCCTTCCGCAGAGGCACGATCGATCTTCGACGGGGTGTATGTAGGAGGAACACCTCGCCTCCTGGAGCGCATGATTACACAGGCCAAGCCGACCGAAACCTTCCGGGCGTTTGCCGGATCTGCCGGATGGGCTCCGAGGCAACTGGAAGCCGAGCTTCTTGTGGGCGCGTGGGGGGTCTTGCCGGCAGATTCGTTCAGCATCTTTGACCAGGACCCGTCCACACTCTGGCTGGACTGTATCAGCAGGCTGCAGGGGCCGAGGGTGATTGGGGCGGCCTGGTTAGTCCCCGGTGCTCACGGAACCCCCACGATGAAGCGGTGGTCGTTCGACGTGCGCAGTCGGGGACTAATCCAGGCCACCCCTTAAGATAAAAGAAGGAGCAAGTTCGGAAGGAAATGAAGGGTAGCCTGGTTGTCCTCCTGCTCGCGGAACGCGCACGATCAGAATGTGCTCGTCCGACGCGCGCAATCGAGGATCAACCAGGCCACCCTTTGAAGAGTGTAACGAGCAAGCTTGGAGGGAGCATAGTAGCAAGCAAGGCCTGCAGGACAGAATCCGCTCGCCTTAATTCTGTACTGGTGCGACCGGCTCTGCTGAGTTTCGCAAATAGTTGCATTTTGCCATTTCGCTGTGTTGACACAATCCCATCAAGAAGTAACCTGTCACCATTTCTGGTTTCCGATTTCATCCGCGATTGATGCGGCATGAGCCATTAGCGGATCGCTCTTTTTCTTAGAAAGGCGGAGTGATTTTAGCTTTGGGAAAGAGTATTCTTGCGACAAGTTGATAAGGCTGGAATTAACGGTCCGTGACAATATTTTGCGGCAGCCACTAAATAACTTTGGTTTTACGCCCTCAGGGCTATCTGCCGCGAACCCCCTGCCTCATGACCAACACAGGAATAGCAAATGCCTTTTGATACCTTGCGCACGCCTGATTATTCGCCCTTTGTAGTTCACTTCACGAAGAGTCATGGCATGGTACGAAAGGATCTAATAGCGGAGGGCGATCCTTTGTTTGCACAACGGGACGCATCTGCAAAAGATAGATTAATAAACATACTGAGGGAGAGAACCATACATGCCTCACCTCTCCCATTTCTTCCAACAAATTGTCGTGCGGTGTGTTTTACAGAATGTATCTGGGATGGCCTTACTCGGCTAGCAGAGCAATATAGTCCATATGGAGTTGTTTTCTCAAAGCGCCTGATATTTGACCAACGAGGAGGCCCAGCCCTCTATATTCGTGGCGACACTCTCAGTAGAATCGGAACCCAGATTCCCGAGGAGCTACATCCGTACATTGCACCGTTTGATCCCGAAGGTACTTTGAAGCCAGGTGTTCGCCTTGATTTTCTACAAGAGCGAGAGTGGCGACTTCCTGATTCTATTACGTTCGAATATGCTGCAGTTGAATATATCCTAGTCGAGTCGATTGAAGATGCGTCGTGGATTGTGCACCAGATAGGCGCGCAACAGTTACCGGAAACTAAGGTAATCCCAATGGCAGTTTACAGAAATATCAAGCAGGCCTGGAGGAGCCAGTAAAAATGGCAACCTTCTCTCGTACGACCTTTACCATAGCGCAATTTCTCCGATGGAACGAGCAGGGGCAGCTGATCTTGCAGCCGAAATTTCAACGTCGAGCTGCTTGGGAAACTCCTGCTCAATCTTACTTGATAGACACCATTGTTAGAGAATTGCCAATGCCAAAGGTTTATCTCAGAAAGATTGTTCATCCAAAAACTCAACTGACTGCATACGAAGTAGTTGATGGGCAACAGCGCTTAAGAGCGATACTTGACTTTTGTGCAGGAAAACTTGTCTTGAATCGCCGCCACAATGCCGATCTTGGAGATGTTACCTTCAGTATGCTTCCTGATCCCGTGAGACGGACATTCGTTGATTACGAGCTATCCACTGAGGTGATGGAAAGAGCAGGTGACCCCGAGGTCTGGGCAATGTTTGAGCGGCTCAATACGTATACGATGACATTGAATAAGCAGGAGCGGCTCAATTCGAAGTGGTTTGGTTATTTCAAGCAGGTTGCTTATAAATTGGCAGCGGAGGAATCAGCTCTAGAAACTTGGCGCAAGTTGAAGGTGTTTGGCGACCGACAAATTGCGCGGATGAAAGAAGTGGAGTTGACGTCGGACGTTCTAGTTGCCCTTGTTCAAGGCATCTCTGACATTACCGAGATTGCTACAGCCTACAAGGACTTTGATGTTGAATTTCCTCAAAAAGGAGAAGCATCAAAACAGTTCCGTGCCATGCTGGCCTGGTTAGTTAGCGAGCTCTCGGACACAATCCGAGTTACAAAATTTAGGAGCCGTGCATGGTTTTATAGTCTCGCAGTCGCGACGGCTGATGCGCTTTATGGGATTCCCAAAGGTGTAGGAAGCCGATCGGTTCGCCCGAGTTCTGAGATCAAGGATAGAATGTCGAAACTGGATGGCACTTTTAGGAGCGTTGAGCCGACAAATTTGCCTCGTGGCCTAGCTAGTTTACATGAGGCACTTTCTAGAGCAACTAGCCATGTCCCTCAACGCAAAGTGCGTCATGATTTTTTCTTCGCGATGCTTACCCTACCCGAAGGGAAATGGCGTGAGAAGTGTGAAAAGAGTACTCCTGGCGCTAATTAAACGAATCGACGATAAAAAAGTTGAGTTAGAAAGCGTACTTGTACGGTGTAGATTACGACAGATAAGCAGCCAATGATTAATTCTGACAAGCCAAAAATATGGAAGGCGGACATAGCAGCCTCAGTTGACCAGTTCAATCAATGGTTCATGCGATTTGCTCCCGAAGCCTTCAGGTCGACCAGGATCAAGACAACGGAGCATGTGAAGGCGGCCCTTCTCGCAACGCGCGATCTGCACTGCCTTGATGTGCCCACGCTCAAGTCCAACGCTGGCGCGCTACCAACGCTTCGAATGTGTACAGCCCCTCCGTTGGCAGTTGATCGACTGATTGGGCTCTCCCAAGCTAGTAAGAATCTCGTGAATCGAATGGAGGAGGGAAAGTTGCCTGCGATGATGAGTGAGGTAGACCTTAACTCTGAATTAATGGCCATTTCCCGTATCCTTACAAAGCTTTTAGATCGCGACATCTTTCCATGGCTCAGCAAGAGTCAGGAGGCAACCGCTCTTGAGCGTGACCGAGCATCGACCATCGTAGCAGACCGTCTCTGCAGTGCTGTTGCCAACCCCATCGTGCGTAATGCTCAGGAACAGAGACAACTTGCCTTGATCGGGAGCTATCTCGACAATCTTGGTTATCAGAAACGAGCGCATCCGGCAGGTGTGCCGCTTGCCAAGATGCAGCCTGGTACATACGCTTTTAGGATGAACGTTCCAGTTGGCCAAACTCTCAAGGTAAACATTCCTGTCGACGTAGTGATCCAGCCCAAGAAGCTTCGGAAAGGCCGACTTCCAATTTTGATTGAGGCCAAGTCGGCTGGGGACTTCACCAATACGAACAAGCGCCGAAAGGAAGAAGCTACTAAGATCCATCAGCTTCAAACAGCCTACGGTGCGACTGTGACTTTCATATTGTTCTTATGTGGCTATTTTGGAACCGATTATCTGGGCTACGAGGCTGCGGAGGGGCTGGATTGGGTGTGGGAACACAGGATCGACGATCTTCTTAAGCTAGGGCTGTGAGTGATATGCATACCGTGAAAGATAATTCTATCGAGATATGCCGACAGGCGATTCAGAAGGAGCTCGACGCACGCAAGTCGGCAGCCGAGCGGAACCGACTCGGCCAGTTTGCGACACCTAATGACCTAGCCATTGAAATGGCTCGATATGTTGCGTCGATTCGAGGTCGGAGTAAGGCAGGGATTCATTTCGCTGATCCATCTATCGGCACCGGGAGTTTCTTTTCAGCCGCCCGTGCTGTTTTTGGGCATAGGCGAATCGAGACAGCTATTGGTGTCGAACTTGACTCAGCATTCTGCAGGGCCGCACGTGATCTGTGGGGAGGTGCTGGGCTAGAGATTGTACACGGTGACTTTACACGTATCGTTGGTGACGGGTCTCGGCCATCTTCACCTAACATTGTCTTGGCTAATCCACCCTATGTCCGTCACCATCATATAAAGCGAGAGGACAAAGAACGCCTGCAACGCCTCGTGTTCAAGATGACGGGGGTCGAGGTTAATGGCCTTTCAGGCCTTTATGTCTACTTCCTGCTGCTTGCGACGGCATGGATGCAGGATGGTGGAGTTGCCGCATGGCTAATTCCATCAGAATTCATGGATGTCAACTATGGGGCAGTTCTCAAAGAATTTCTCACGGATAAAGTCACGCTCATTCGTGCCCATCGCTTCGATCCGGATGATGTGCAGTTTGGTGACGCGCTGGTCTCCTCGGCCGTCCTTGTGTACCGCAAGTCGCCACCCGCTCGAGACCATGTTGCCGAGTTCACATTCGGCGGCACCATAGCCGAACCACACGCCAGAGAGCTAATCTCGCTCGATTGTCTGCGTGAGGCTAGGAAATGGACTACATATCCAAACCACGCTAAGAATGATCGGCACAGGTCAAAGGACGACGGCCCGACAATCGCCGACTTCTTCCGTGTTCAACGTGGCATTGCAACAGGTAATAACAAGTTTTTTGTTCTAGATCGTGCCGATGCTAAGCGTCGCGGCTTGCCTGATCGGTACCTGCGCCCGATATTGCCAAGCCCACGTCACCTCGCAATGACTATTATTGACGGTGGTGGGGATGGGTATCCGATTATCGACCATCAACTATGCCTGATTGACTGCGATCTCCCTGAGCCGATTATCGAATCTCGCCACCCGGCCCTGTGGAAGTACTTGCAAACTGCTGAATCACTTGGAATTAGAACAGGGTATCTTCTGAACAAACGTATGCCCTGGTACAGGCAGGAGAAACGCTTGCCGTCGCCATTTCTTTGTACTTATATGGGACGCGGTTCGGAATCGAAGCAACCGTTCCGCTTTATTTGGAACCGTTCCGCGGCAATCGGGACAAATCTCTATTTGATGCTCTATCCGAAAAACGGACTTTCAGCCATGCTTCAGGCACATCCCGAGCATAGCGCAGAAGTGCATGAACTTTTGAGACGAGTCACTGGCCATGAGTTACGCGGCGAAGGGCGCGTCTATGGTGGTGGTCTCAATAAGATTGAGCCAAGGGAACTCGGACGCGTGTCTGCCGCATCGTTTACTGCTCGTTGGCCGGAATTAATTCGAAGCATATCGTGTCCGGACATACCTCGACTGTTCGATTAGCAGTCAGGCAAAGAACACGGCTCGGGAGTCCTTGTTGATCGTCTCGTTCGCCTCGGGCGCACCATCCTCACCGAAGCCGCGCTTATAGCCTGATGTAACGACTAGTAAGATTCATGGAAAAGCGAACATAGGGGTGTCTTTGCGGCTAATGCCATTCATGTCATCGTGCCGTACCGGCATGCGTCAACTTGGGTCTTTGACGATCCACGAGTGGGCTCTCTCAAGAGCCCTTCGTATCCGGCATTCCCGAGATGATTGACACCTTGGTCGCAAGTATACCCAACGCAGAAAAGGGGTTTCGGCTGTTGTTTGCCTCAGCACCGTTCCCTGGCTATCAGGTCGAGCTGGAAAAGGTCCGCGAAGAATACGAGGGCGTGTGGTATCGGTGGGCCGACAACGGGGAGGGCTGGCTCTGCCCGGCACTCTTTCTGTATTTTCCAGAAGCGCCGACTCGTCTCTACGCCAAAGCGGAGGCCCTGTAGTATAAGTATACCTGCCGTTTTCAATGCATCATCGAATTCCAGTCCTCCAACCCTCTATCCTTATATTCATCGCTGCTCGATTTAAGGTATTGACGCGCCTTCCATGCCTGGTGTGTACGTGGCGGCATGAATGTGGATCAGTATTGAAGGGGGAGAGTTAAATCCTGGTGCCAAATCGGATTCGGCTGGAGTGACAGGGATCCATCTTTGAGATAGACCGTTGGAAGCCGCAAATCTGTACTTGAAAGTAGACTTTACCGGTTGCATTACGCCGGTTGCTCGCCTAGGCTATATCTCGACAGCTTTCATCACATCGTTGCGTGACTCCCGCCTGAACCCATCAAGCGGCAAACGTATGCCGCAGATCGTGGAAATGAAAATCTTCGATCCTGGCTTTCTTCAACGCCGCGCTGAGAAAGTGACCGGGTGGAAGGCGTTCTTTGATTCGCGTATACTTTTGCTCTCACCATTGGCGTCTGCGCGGGTTCAATTAGGGAGGCTTAGTCGAATTATCATCAATCATTGAGCTTGTCCCTACCCCAGGAGGATGAGCATGTTCAGAAAGCCTGTTCTCGTTTTAGAGGTTTGGTTTCTCTTAGGCTTCGGGTTAACCCTCAATGTTGGAGCGGACGATACCGCTCTTGAGCGTCCGGGATTCGCGCGCACTACCCTGGACGGCTCAGGCAACGTCGGCCAGTACAGCTCAGTGACCATCGGGACTGACGGCTTAGCCCTCATCAGCTACTACGACGTCACCAATGGCGACCTCAAGGTAGCCCACTGCTCCAACGTGGCCTGCACCGCCGCCACGCTCACCACGGTGGACAGCGCGGGCAGTGTCGGCCAATACAGCTCAGTGGCCATCGGGACTGACGGCCTCGCCCTCATCAGCTACTATGACGCCACCAACGGCGACCTCAAGGTGGCCCACTGTTCCGATTTGGCCTGTACCTCCGCCACCTATACGACCGTCCAAAGCGAGGACAATGTCGGTCTGTTCACCTCAGTATCCATTGGGACTGACGGCCTCGCCCTCATCAGTTACTACGACGCCAGCAATGGCGATCTCAAGGCAGCCCACTGCTCCGACTTGGCCTGCACCTCCGCCACCCGCACAACCCTCACGTTTCTCCAAAGCGAGGGCAATGTAGGTCAGTTCACCTCAGTGACCATTACCGCCGGCCACGGTCTCATCAGCTATTATGACAGCACCGACCAAGTCCTCAAGTTGGCCCTCTGCCCGGACTTAGCCTGTACCGAGGCGACCATCACGAACACCCCGGACCGCACAGGCAATGTCGGCCAGTACAGCTCAGTGACCATCGGGACTGACGGCTTAGCCCTCATCAGCTACTACGATGCCACCAACGGCGACCTCAAGGTGGCCCACTGTTTCGACTCGAGCGACTCGATCTGTACCAATGCTACACGCACAACCCTTCAAAGCGAGGACAATGTTGGTCAGTTCACCGCAGTGACTATCGGGACTGACGGGCTAGGCCTCATCAGCTACTACGACGCCACCAACGGCGACCTCAAGGTGGCCCACTGCTCCACCGTGGCTTGCACCACCGCCACCCTCACCATGGTGGACAGCGCGGGCAGCGTCGGCCAATACAGCGCAGTGACCATCGGGACCGACGGTTTGCCACTCATCAGCTACTACGACGTCAGCAACGGCGATCTCAAGGTGGCCCATTGCTCCGACGTGGCCTGCACAGCTGCCTCCCTCACTGCTCTGGATGGAGCAGCCAATAACGTAGGCGCTCCGTCTTCGATGATTATGGGAGCTGACGGCCGAAGCCTCATCAGCTATTACGATGCCACCAACGGCGACCTCAAGGTGGCCCACTGCTCCACCGTAGCTTGCACCACCGCCACCCTCACAACCGTGGACGGAGCAACCAATAACGTAGGCGCGCAGTCTTCGATGGTTATGGGAGCCGATAGCCGGGGTCTCATCAGCTACTACGATGCCACCGACGGCGACCTCAAGGTGGCCCACTGCTCCAACATGGCCTGTACCGCCGCTACTCTCACCGCCTTGGACAGCGCAGGCAGCGTCGGCCAATACAGTTCCGTGACCATTGGGACTGATGGCTTGGCCCTCATCAGCTACTACGACGCCACCAACAGCGATCTCAAGGTGGCCCACTGCTCTAACGTGGCCTGCACCGCCGCTACTCTCACCGCCTTGGACAGCGCAGGCAGCGTCGGCC
>Ga0187894_10003623_pt1 | contig 17122 bp, 19 predicted proteins | sample GBC1701081metaG_FD_136650 | JGI IMG/M metagenome (GOLD analysis project Ga0187894, IMG submission 136650) | White microbial mat communities from a lava cave in the Kipuka Kanohina Cave System on the Island of Hawaii, USA - GBC170108-1 metaG ...
CAGATCCGCCGCCGGCACCGACACCTGGCGGTGCCTGGAACCGTCACCGAACGCCAGCCTCCAGCTCCTGTTGCTCAACTCCAGCGCCATGTACAACACCGGCGCCGCTGCGTTACCTTCCATTGCTTGGGTCGCGGGGTTCATCTTCTGGTCTCCTCTTCTTCACGGTTGAGAAAGCCACCAGAGGTTAACCTTCGCGGCCCTACATAGGATCTATCCGTTTTTTCACCCGATCTCAAGCACGACGTTGCCCATCGCCCGACCGCTCTCGACCAGCTCGTGCGCTTCGGCGATCCGGTCGAGGGGCAGCTTCCGGAATACGGCGTGGTGCAGGCGCCCCTCGCGCATCAGCTCGGAGATGCCCCCGATCGCCTCGGCGCGGTCGCGAGCGTCGAGGTCGTAGACCAGAAAGAAGCGCAGCGTGGCGGTGCTGCGCAGCATCCAGCGCGTGTTCAGCATTGTTTCGTTCGCCGACATGCCGTAGATCGAGACGGTGCCGTGCGGCCGCAGGACGTCGGGGAGCAGCGCGGCGTTCGCCGACAGGTCGACCTCCACGATACCCTCGACGCCGCGCCCATCGGTCAACGACCTGACCCGCTCGGCGACTGTCTCGGTCTTGTAGTTGATGATCTCGTCCGCGCCCGCCGCACTGGCATGCGCCGCTTTCTCGGCGGAGCTGACCGTCGCCAGCACCCGCAGTCCCCGCGCCTTCGCGATCTGGATCGCGTAGTGCGCGACCGCGCCCGCCCCGCCGCTGACGAGAACCGTCGCGCCGCGCTCCAGGCCGAGGAGCCTGACCGCCTGGTAGGCGGTCAGCGCCGGGATTCCGAGGCACGCGCCTGCCGGGTAGTCGATCTTCTCCGGCAGCACGACGGCCTGCTCGCTGGGGAGGGCGATGTACTGCGCCGCGGTGCCAAACGCCCGCCGCCACTGCCCGTTCCAGATCCAGACGCGCTCACCGACGCGCTCGGCGGGAACGCCTTCCCCGACCGCATCGATGTCGCCAGCGCCGTCGCTGTGCGGAACGACGAGCGGCGCCGCCATCGGTCGGCCGAACCCGCCGGCGCGGCTCTTCACGTCCGACGGATTGACGCCCGACGTGCGCAGGCGAACGCGAACCTCGCCGCGATTCGGGACCGGGGTCGGCTGTTCGCCGAGCTGCAGGACCTCGCTCGCCGGCCCCTCGGCGGTGTAGAACGCAGCGCGCATTTCGTGCTCCGTGGTGGTCATCAAAACGTGTGCAGAACGAAGCCACAGAGCGCCGCAGCGGCAGCGACGCTCAGCCCGACCCCGGCGACGATCCGCACCCCGCGCAAGAACGCGCGCCGCTCCGCGCCGACGCTCGAGCCCTTCGGCACCGGCCACGCCCATACGCCGTGACAGGACACCACGTAGACGCGCTCGCCGTCAGTCTCGATCGCCATCACGGTGCCGGCCTCGCGCTTGGGCGGTCGCAGTGCTCACGTCCGTTCTCCATTGTTCGCAGATCGGTGGAGCGGGCGCGCTTCGGACGAAGCTCGCGCGCCTTGCAGCTCGCGCGCGACGAGGAAGTCGAGCACCGCGCGCGTGAACGCTTCCGGCTGCTCGACGTTCGCGAGGTGCCCCGCCGGTTCGAGCACCGTCGACCGGACGCCGGGGACGCGCTTCGCGGCTTCGGCGAGGTGCTTCGGAATCTCCCCGTCCTGCGCCCCGGCGACGAACAGCAGCGGCGGGAGCAGCCGGTCCAGGACGCCGGTGAAGTCGAACTCGCGCAGCGCGTGCGCGCAGGCGACGAACCCACGTGGCGGCGTCGCGAGGATCATGTGCCGGATGCGCGCGACGCTTGCTTCCTTTCGGGCGAGAAAATCGGGATGGAACCATCGCTCGAGCGTCGGCTCGGCGAGCGCTTCCATCCCGCGCTCGAGCGCGAGCGCGATGCGTTGATCCCAAGCCGCCGTGAATCCTGGTGGCGAGCGCACGAAAGCATCGCAGACGACCAGGCGCGCGATTCGCTTCGGGTTCGCTGCCGCGAGCGCGAGCCCGGTGATGCCGCCCATGGAGATTCCGACGAAAGCGGAGCTCTCGATGCCGAGGGCGTCCCAGAGCCCCGCGACGTCGGCGGCGAGCTCTTCGAAGCTGGCGGGCCGCGGCGGCACGTCGGTCCGCCCGTGGCCCCGCTGATCGTAGCGGAGCACGCGGAAGCGCTCCGCGAGCGCGGGCAGCTGGTCGCGCCACAGCTCGAGATCGGTCGCGATCGAGTTGCTGAGCGTGACCCAGGGACCCTGAGGATTGCCGCCGGTGACGTAGTGAAATCGCAGCCCGTTGACGGTGACGAACGCCATCCTACTTGCTCGCGTCCCGCAAGAGCTGCGCGTAGCGCGCCGCCTCGTCGCGCAGAATCCGGTCGAACTCGGCGGGCGTGTCGGTCACCGGCAGGTACACCTGCTGCTCGAACCTGCCCCGGACCGCCGGCGAGCGCAGCGTCTGCACCACGTCGCGATTGATCCGCTCGAGCAGGGGTCGCGGCACGCCCGCGGGCGCCAGCAGCCCGTACCAGGCGTCATAGACGTACTTCAGACCGGCCTCGGCAAAGGTCGGCACGGCCGGCACCTGCGCGAGCCGAGCAGGCGTCGCCACCGCGAGCGCCCCCACCTTACCGCTGTCGATCAACCCCTTCGAGAGGTTGACGGAGATGAACGCCATGTGCGCGTCGCCGCGGAGGACCGCCGCCACAACCTCCGGGCCGCCCCGGTAGGGCACCGGAACGATGTCCATCCCAGCGGTCTGCCTGAAGAGCTGCGTCGCGATGTACGACGACCCGCCGGTGCCGGCGAACGAAATGTTCAGCGTGCCGGGCTTCGCCTTGGCGAGCGCGATGAGCTCGCCGAGGTCCTTCGCGCGGAGATCCGCGTTGACGATGAGGAGGAACGGCACCGACGCCACTCGCGTGACGCCGGCGAAGTCCTTGATCGGGTCGTAGGCGATGTCCTTGTTGACGACATCAGCCACCGTGTGAGCGTTCGCCGTCAGCAGCAGCGTGTGGCCGTCGGGCTTAGCGTTCGCGACGCTGGCGGTGCCGGCGGGACCTGGCCGGTTCTCGACGATGACCGGCTGTCCCCAGCGCATCGTCGCTTCGTCGGCGACGATGCGCGCCATGATGTCGGTGATGCTGCCGGCGGAAAACGGGACCACGATCCGCACGGTGTGCTCGGGGTAGTTCTGGGCCGGGACTGAGGTCGGGCAGGCAAAGCTCAAGGCTAGGGCGAGCGCGAGTCCGAGCGATGGGGAGCGGCGTCTCGACATGTCAATGCTCCGTGTCGTTGCGATTACCTCTTGCCGAAAGGTCCGGCCAGCTTCTGCAGATCGAGCGTCTCGTGCCCGAGCTGCTGCAAGGCGCCGGCAACATGGAAAATCGCCATCCGCTCCACGATCTTGCCTTCGCGCAGGCGATCGATGCCCACCGCCTGAAAGTCGGCCGTGCGGTTGGTCGGTGGCAGCCCGTACCACGGTCCGCGGTTCGTGCCTCTCACGCGCACCCGCGTCGCGACCATGTCGCCGTCGGCGATCTGCTCCACGACCGAGTCATCGACGTCCGGAAACGCGGCCAGGAAGTTCTCCACCCAAGCCCTGGCACCGGCGGGGCCCTTGAGGCCGAACTGCGGCCAGATGAAATCGGCGGCAAAGATCTCCTCCGCGACGGCGAGCTTTCGCTGCGTGATCATTTCCTCGAACAGTCGCCTCACGACCTTCTTGTTCGCCTCCTGGATACGGTAGCGCTCGAGTGCTTCCTTCTCAGTGATCATGGCCTCGTCCCTCCTTTATCGATCCGTGTTCCGCCGCCGGTCAGTCGCGAAACGCCATGCCGCCCGGCACGAGAATGACCGACGAGGTAGCGACCGCCTTGCGCAACGCGAGGAGCGGCTCGTACCCCTTGGATTCGTACCACTTGCGGGCCGCCGCCAGGTCCGCGAACTCGATCAGCACTACCCGGCCCGGGGGAAGGCTGCCCTCGAGCGTCTCGCGCTCATCGGATGCGGCGATGGTGCGGCCGCCGGCAGCTTCGATCGACGAGCGGGTCTGAAAGACGTAGTCCTTCGCAAATCGCGTGCCGTCGTGGATCTGCGCGAAGCAGACGAAATAGCACGGTGGCATTCGCTGTGTCCTCCTTAGATCACGTGGGTGGCATTACAGAGCTGTCCGCCGATCGGCGCGGCCATTTTTCGGCGATGAAGATCCGTACGCGGCGAGGATTCGGTGCCGCCTTTCGATCTTGGAACTTCGTTCATGTCACCTCCGGTTGTCGAGGAACCCCATCGGCGAGTACGGCAGCGCCCGAGCTCGCGAGCGCTGCGAGCTCTCCGGAGGAGAACCCGAACGCCTCGAGAACAGCGCCGGTGTGCTCCCCAAGCGCGGGCGGGTAAGCTGCCGGAGAGTGGGCACTACGCCCGAAGCGCATCGGGTTGCCCATGACCGATACCCGCGGGCCGTCCGCGGCCGTGAGTTGCAGGATCATTTCGCGGTGCCCGATCTGGGGATCGGTCATCACGCGATCGAGCGTGTTCACGGTTGCAGCAGGGACGCCTTCGGCCTCGAGCAGCGGCAGCCACTCCGCGGCCGTCCGCTCGCTGAACGCCGTCTCGAGGAACGGCCAGAGGGCAAGCCGGTTCTCGTAGCGCTCGCCGTTGGTCCTGAAGCGCGGATCCTGCCTCAGGTGCTCGAGGCCGAGCACTCGACACAGGCCCTCCCACATCCGCTCGGTGTTGGCCGTGATCACCAGCTCGGAGCCCGCAGCCGCCGCGAACCCGCGGTACGTCGGGATGGAGTCGTGCGCGGTGCCCTGCCGGCCGGGCACGCGGCCCGAATGGAGATAGTAGGCACCCTGATAACAGAGCATCGCCGCCTGGCAGTCGAGCATCGAGATGTCGATGAAGTCCCCGTCCCCCGTGCGGTTGCGCCGGACCAGAGCCGCTAGGATCGCCGTCGCCGCGTACATGCCGGCCGCCAGATCGCCGATCGGGATGCCGGCGCGGACCGCGCCGCGCCCCGATTCGCCGGTCAGGCTCATCCCCCCGCCCAGCGCCTGGACGATCATGTCGTAGGCCGGCTTGTCGCGGTATGGCCCCGACTGCCCGAAGCCCGAGATTGCGCACCAGACGAGCTCGGGCCGGCGCTCGCGCCATTCCTCGCGATCTGTCCCGAGCCGCGCCAGGACGCCGGGTCGGAAGTTCTCGACGACGACGTCGACCTCGCCGAGCAGGCGCCGCACGACCTCGAGGCCCGCCGGCTGCTTCATGTCGACGACGACGCTGCGCTTGTTGCGGTTGATCGACAGGTAGTACACGCTGTCGTCGCCGACCCGGTGCGGGGGAATGACGCGCGAGAGATCGCCTTGCGGGGACTCGAGCTTGATCACATCGGCGCCCAGGTCGCCGAGCATCTGCGTGCAGTACGGGCCCGACAGGAACTGGGTGAAGTCGAGCACGCGCACCCCCGCCAGGGGGCCGGCGGGTGAGACCTGGTCGCTCTTCACCGGACGCGCTCAGCGGGTGAGAACATGGATCGCACAGGCACCGTGATCGAACCCGGCGATGCCTCCGCCCGTGGCGTGCGTCAGCCCGACCTTGGCGCCGTCCACCTGCCGCTCGCCCGCCTCCCCGCGGAGCTGGCGCACGATCTCGACCACCTGGGCCGCGCCGGTCGCGCCGACCGGGTGGCCCTTGGCGAGCAGCCCGCCGGAGGGGTTGACGACGACCTCGCCGCCGAAGGTCGTGGCGCCGCTCGCCAGGTACTCGCCCGCGGTGCCACGCTCGCACAGCCCGAACGCGTCGTAGTAGATCAGTTCTGCGATCGTGAACGCGTCGTGGAGTTCGACGACGTCCAGATCCTGCGGACCGAGTCCCGCCTCCTCGTAGGCCTCCTTCACGCAGCGCACCGTGATCTCCGGGGTCGTCATGTCCCGAAAGCCCGGCACGAACTTGCCGGACGCGAGATGCGAGGCGGCGACGGTGATCGGGTCGCGACGGAACCTCCGCGCCAAAGTGCTTGCGCACAGCACGACCGCCGCCGCCCCGTCCCCCGCCGGGCAGCACTGCAGCAGCGTGAACGGCTCGGCGACCGGGCGCGACGCGAGCACCTCGTCGAGCGTCACGGGTTTGCGCATCTGGGCATCCGGATTGAGCGCGCCGTGCTTGCGGTTTTTCACCGCAACCGCGGCGAGCTGCTCGCGCGTCAGGCCGTGCTCGTGCATGTAGCGCTGCGCGCGCATGGCGTAGAGCGCGGGCATGAGGAGCCCCTGGCGCACCTCCCAATCCTCCTCTTCGAGCGGTATCGTGCCGCCGCCGAACTTCGAGAGCTTCTCGACGCCGATGACGAGCGCGACGTCGGACTCGCCCGAACGCACGGCGAGCACCGCCTCGCGCAGGGCGGCAGCGCTCGAGGAGCAGGCGTTCTCGACGTTGACGACCGGGATTCCGGTGAGGCCGATGCGGCCGAGGATCCGCTGCCCGGCGAGCATGCCGGCGAAGGCGGCGCCGCAATAGGCGGCGTCGATTTCCTTCGGCGCTGCGCCGGCGTCGGCGAGCGCCGCCTTGACCGCCGGCCAGGCGAGATCGGCGAGCGAGCGCTCGGGATACTTCCCGAACGGGATCATGCCGACCCCGACGACGGATACGCCACGCGTGCTCACGCCGCCACCGCCCTGAAGACGAAGCTCGTCACCGGCGTGCCGTCCGGGTCGCGACCCACCACGTCGTGATCCAGTTCGACCTCCGCGCCGATCGGCGGATCGCCGCGCAGGTGCGCGAAGAGACGCACCCCGTTCGCGAGATCGACGTAGCCGACCACGAACGGCTTCGGCCACCGCTGCGGGCCGACGTGCACCGTGGTCGCGGCGTAGACGACGCCGCGGCGCGGCATCGCCTCCTCGCCGACGTCCTCGCCCATGCACCTCGGACAGACGGCGTAGGCCGGAAAGGTGCGCGTATCGCATGCGTGGCAACGCCCGCCGACCAGCATTGCGCCCCCGTCCGCCCCGGAACGCAACGCCCCTCCCGCGAGCGAGATCTCGCCGCCGGCGAGCGCGCCACCGAGATCACTTTCTCGCCGCATGTTTCCTCACGAATGCGAGCAGGATCGCGGCGCTCTCCTCGGGCTTCTCCTGCACGGCGATGTGGCCGCACTCGCGGATCTCCCGGTACTCGCCGTTCGGCACCTTGTCGGCGATCAGCTTGCTCAGCGAGGCGGGGATGTAGTGATCGGAATCGCCGGTAAGCGCGAGCGTGGGGACCTTGATCATCGGCAGGCGCGTCGTGAACTTCGGCTCGCCCGCCTGTTCGGGAAGCACGCGGCCCCAGTGCTGCATCGAGCGCACCATCGCGAGGTAACGCTCGGCGTTGGCGGCCATGATTGCCCTGGTGTTGGTCTCCACCGCCTGCCTGCCTTGCTCGGTGTCGAGGAACGCCGGGCGGTTGGTCCAGAGGGTGACGTGATCGGCGATCTCCGGCCCCATGCCGAGCTTGGAGACGATGCTGACCCGCATGCGGAGGTTGATCTCCATCGCCTTGGTGAACTCGGAGAAGCCACCGAGGACCATGAGGCTCGCGAGCTTGCCGGGATGGCGATCGGCCATCGCCATCGCCATGGAGCCGCCGTGCGACGACCCGACGACGTGGACCTTCTTTAGGTCCAGGTGATCGAGCAAGGCGTCGAAGTCGTCCGCCCAGCGCTCCGCCGTGTATTCGCGATCGCTGGACGGGGACTGACCGAGGCCGCGCGGATCGACGAGAACGGTTCTCGCCCCGGTACGCAGCCGGGGCTCGACGAACTTGAAATAGCTCATTCCGGTCGCGAGACCGGGTAGGAGAAGCATCGTCTCGCTGCCCTCGCCGTTGATCTCGTACGCGATGGGGGTGCTGTTGACCGTTGCGACTGGCATGGACTACCTCGCGGTTTCGGGGTGGAGTGCGGTGGACGCTTCGCGCCGCCGTTCGTCGGGACGGACGGCCTTCCCGGGGTCCTGCAGGCACCCGGTCGCGGCGAGAACGTCCTCGGGCGAGAGCGGGTGCCGGTCGAACACCGCCCCATGGACCGACAGCGCGTCCTCGACCGCCGAGATGACGGCGGCGGGGGTCGGAATCGTGCCGCTCTCGCCCACGCCTTTGACGCCGAGCGGGTTGCGGGTCGACGCCGTCTCGATGTGGCGGAGATGGAAGCGGGGGACGTCGGTCGCGCCCGGCAGCAGGTATTCGCCGTAGTTGGTGGAGAGCGGCTGCCCCTCCCGGTCGAACACCATGCGCTCGAGGAGGGCGTTGCCGAGCCCGTGGACGATCCCGCCGACGAGCTGCCCCTCGACGAGCAGCGGGTTGAGCATGCGCCCGCAGTCGTGCACGAACCAGCACTCGGCGACGCGCACGGCGCCGGTCGCCGCGTCCACCTCGACTTCGACGGCGACCGAACCGTTCGAATAGGTGGGCGCCGGCACCGGGAAGAATGCGGTGGCTTCCAGCCCGGGCTCGAAGCCCGGCCGGATCGGCACGCCGGCCGATCCGTTGAGGAACGCCGCGATCTCGGCGAGCTTCATGCGCCGCGCCGGCGCGCCGCGGACTACGACGGCACCCTCGACGATCTCCAGGCCTTCGGCGGCGACGCCGACATGGGCCGCCGCGAAGGCGATCGCCTTGTCGCGCACGGCCTCGGCGGCCTTGGCGACCGACGAGCCGGCGGTCACCGCGATCCGGCTGCCGAGGGTGCCCACGCCGCGCGGGATGGCGTCGGTGTCGGCCGCCTCGGTCATCACCTGGGCGAGCGGCACCCCGAGGACCTCGCAGACGATCTGGGCGAAGATCGTCGCGTGGCCCTGGCCCTGGCTCGCCGCGCCCGAGCGCACGAGCACGGTGCCGCTCGGCAGCACGCGCACGGTGGCGCCCTCGAAGGGCGGGATCCCGCCGTCCTCCACGTAACAGGCGAGGCCGAGCCCGATGTAGCGGCCCGACTCCCGGGCCGCGCGCTGCCGCTCGCCGAAGCCCGCCCAGCCGGCGTCTTCGAGCAACCGGTCGAGGCAGGCGCGGCTGCTGCCGCTGTCGTACTTGATCGGTACGCCGGCGGGCGTGCGCATCCCGGTCTCGTACGGATAGGCGTCGTCGGGGATCATGTTGCGCGCCCGGACCGCGGCGCGGTCGAGACCGAGCGTGCGGGCCACCGCGTCCATCGCGCGCTCGATCACGAAGTTGGCGTAGGGCCTTCCGGCGCCGCGCACCGGCGAGGTCGGCGTCAGGTTCGTGAAGACGCAGTCGAGCTCGAGCTCGAGCGCGCCCCATCGGTAGGGACCGGGAAACTGCACGACCGTGGTGAGCGGCAGGAGCAGCCCGTAGAGCAGGTACGCGCCGCAGTCGTTCGTCCCGCGCGCCCGGACGCCACGGACGGCGCCGTCGGGGTCGACCGCGACCTGCAAGGTCCAGGCCTGGTCGCGCTGCTGCACGCTCGCGAGGAAGTGCTCGCGACGGTCCTCGACCCACTTGACCGGCCGGCCGAGCGCGCGCGCTGCGAGGACGAGCGCGAGCTCCTCGGCGTAGAAGATCCCCTTCGGCCCGAAGCCGCCGCCGACGTCCGGCGCGACGACCCGGACCTGCGGCTCTTCGAGCCCGAGGTGGGCAGCGAGATGGCGGCGGACCGTGTGCGGGAGCTGGGTCGAGGTCCAGAGCGTCACCTTGCCCGAATACGCCTCCACCGCCGCGATCGCGCCGCGTCCTTCCATCGAATGGCCGCCGCCGCGATGGCTCTCGACCTCGAGGTCGATCACCCGGGCCGCGCCCGCAAAGGCGGCCTCGATGTCGCCGAACTTGGCTGCGAACCGCCCCGCGCGATTGTCGGGCGCTGCGGCGCGGACGCGCGGCGCATCGGCTGCAAGCGCGCGGCGCGGGTCGGTGACGGCCGGGAGAACTTCGTAGCTCACGGCGACGAGCGCGGCGGCGTCCTCGGCGATCGCGCGGCTCGCGGCGACCACGATCGCCACCGGCTCGCCGACGAAGCACACCTCGTCGGTGGCGAGCGCGTGCATCGTGGAGACGGCGGCGGTGAGCGCCGGGATCGGTGCCGTCTGCGGCATGCGCTTTCCCCGGCTCGCCTGCGGGAAATCGTCGGTCGTGAAGACCGCCGCGACGCCGGAGAGCTGCCGGGCCGCCGTCGCATCGACCCCGAGCACCCGCGCGTGCGCGTGCTCCGAGCGCACGAAGGCGGCGTGCACGAGCCCCGGAAGCTCGAGGTCGTCGAGGTAACGGCCGCCGCCGCGGAGCAGCCGGTCGTCTTCGATCCGTTCGACCGCGGCACCGATGCCGGTCGTGGGGTTGGTCATGTGGCGCTGCTCGCGCGGCGCGCTTCGAGCACATCGAGCGCCGCGGCGATGATCGGAGCGTAGCCCGTGCAGCGGCACAAGTTCCCCGACAGCGCCGCGCGGACCTCCGCCTCGTCGGCGTCCGGCTGCGCGGCGGCGAGCGCGGCGAGCGTCATCAGCATCCCCGGGGTGCAGAAGCCGCACTGGAGCGCGTGCCGGCGGCGGAAAGCGGCCTGCAGGTCGCCGAGCGGGCCGTCCAGCGCCGCGAGACCCTCGACCGTGGTCACCTCGCATCCGGCGGCCTGGACCGCGAGCAGCAGGCAGGCCCGGACCGGCCGCCCGTCGACGATCACGGTGCAGGCGCCGCACACGCCGTGCTCGCAGCCGAGGTGCGTCCCGGTGAGGCGCAGTTCCTGGCGGAGAAAGTCGGCGAGGTGCGTGCGCGGTTCGGCCGCGCCGCCCATGGCGCGTCCGTTGACGGTGAGGTCGATGCGCACCGCATCGCTCACCGCGGGGCCTCCCGCGCGCGGCCGATCGCGTCGCGCATTGCGCGCTCAGCCAGGACCCGCGCGAGGTGACGCCGGTAGCGCGCGCCATAGTAGGCGTCGGCGACCGGCTCGAGCGCGGCGAGCGCCGGGCCGATCACCTCGCCGACCCGCGACGCCTGCTGGCCCCGCAGCGCCGCCTCGAGCGCGCCCAGCCGCAACGCCGTGGGGCCGACGCCGCCGAGCGCTGCGCGCGCCCTCGCCACGCGCTCGCCATCGAGCTCGATCAGCACCGCGGCGGCGACGATAGCGAAGTCGCCGTGGCGGCGGGCGAATTCGTGAAAGCCGTACCCGCTCGCGCCGCGAAGGTCGAATCGGATCGACACCAGGATCTCGTCCGGCGCGAGCGCCGGCGCCATGAATCCCCGCGCCCACTCCGCGGCCGGGATCGAACGCTCGCCGCGCGGGCCCGCGGCGGTGAGCGTCGCGTCCGAGACGAGCGCCACGAGCGGCAGCTCCGCGGCCGGATCGAGATGACAGAGGCTGCCGCCGATCGTGCCGCGCGAGCGCGTCTGCACGTGGCCGACGTGGCGCAAAGCCGCCGCCACGAGCGGCAGCCGGCGGGCGAGTTCGCTCGATTCGAGGAGATCGACCTGTCGCGTCATCGCACCGATCTCGACTGCGTGCTCATCGATTCGGACGCCCGCGAGCCCGGCAACCCGGTTGAGGTCGATCACGTGGTCGGGCGCGGCGTAGCGCATGTTGAGCATCGGGACCAGGGATTGCCCGCCGGCAAGGACCTTCGCGTTCGGGAGCGAGCCGAGCAGACTCACCGCCGAACTCCGATCGCGCGGGGCGTGATAGACGAACGGCGCCGGCTTCATCGCGGCGACCGCTCCGCGTCGGCCGCGGGCCGCCCCCCCGGCCGCCCGCGGCTCGTGATCGCCGCCCACACGCGCCCGAGGCGTGCCTTGACTACGGCCCAGGCGAGGGAGAAAGCCGACAGCGCCGGCGGCGGCGCGGCCGGAGCGTCGCCGGCGATCCTCGCTTCGAGGTTGGCCACGAACGCGGCGACGAACTGCGCGGCCACCGCCTGGATCACCCCTTGCCCTCGCCCGTACTGTGCGACGGCGCCGCTCAGGACGAGGTCTGTCGTCAGATCGACCCGGGTCCGCCGTTCGACCTCGCCGAGGGCGAACGTCATCACCGCCTGCGCGCTCCCCCGACCCTTCTCGTCTGTCCCTCGTCCCCGGACGACGGCGGTCCGCGCGGCCTCGTTCGCCTCCGCGAGGACCGCGTCGCCGCGGAACACCAGGTCGAGCGGCCCGACCTTCACTGCCACCGCGCCGCGATAGACCCCGTTCGCAGCGGGCTCCAGGGTCGCCCCCGGAATGCAGGTCGCGACCCGGGGGACGTCGAGCAGCAGCCGGAACGCCTCCCCGGGCGGCAGGGAAAGCTCGAAGCTGTGGTGCAGGATCACCGCTCGTCTCGCGCTAGGCGAGCCAGTCGCGCACCGGCTGCTCGCCGCGGGTCCGCAGGCTCGCGAGGTAGGCGCGCATCAGCTTGCGGGCGGGGAGATTCTTCTTCTCGAGATCGCTCGCCCATTCGGCGGCGACGTCGGGCATCGATGCGGCCCACGCGCGCCGGTTCGCGGCGCTCATCGGCGTGATCGTCATGCCCTTCGCCTGGAGCTCCTCGAAGCCGACGGTCGGGACAGTGCGCTGCAGTTCGATCAGCTGCGTGCGATAGCCGATCGCCGTTTCGCGGATCGCCGCCTTGACCGGGTCCGGCAGCGGGTCGAAAGCGGCTTTGCGCATCGTGAGGCCCGCCCAGCTCGTCGCGCCGGCGTCGACGCGCAGCATGTAGGGCGTGACCTCGTACAGGCGCAGTCCGATCGCGAGCGACGGCAGCGTGAGCGCCGCGTCGTAGACGCCGCTCTTCAGATCGCTGTAGAGCGTCGCCGGGACGAGGCGCACCCCCACCGCGCCCGTACCCCGCAGCCAATTGAGCTGCGGCCCCGCCCCTCCGACCTTGAGCCCGCTGAGTTCGCTCGGGCTCTCGATCCGGTGCTTGGTGAAGATCTGGAGCGACTCCGCGCCGATGCCGGCGAGATAGGTCATCCCGAAGTCCTGCCAGGCCTGGTTCAGCTCCGGGATGGTCGCGTAGAGGTCGTCCAGCCCCTCCACGGCGTTCTTGACGTCGACGGCGGAGAACGGCGCGTAGAGAGTCAGGAGCTGGAGCGGCAGCCGCGCCTGGTGCCAGATCGATCCGACGACGGAGAGGTCGCAGACCCCGCGCTGCATCGCGTCGATCTCCCCGCCGATCTTCACCAGAGTCCCGCTGTAGGCCTCGGTCCAGTTCACCCTGTACCCGAGCGCCTCGATGCGCTGCCGCGATTGCGGCAAGAAATATTCGCGCATCACCTGCACCCATTGCGCGGTCGGGCCATGGCCCGCCGCGGCCGTCCAGGAATAGGCGCGCGTTTGGGCGCGAAGCGGGATCGGAGCGAACCCGGCCAGCCCGACCGCCCCCAGCTTGAGTACTTGCCTCCTCGTCAGCAGCATTCTTGCCTCCTTCCGATGTGTGAAGCGTCGCCCCTCATCTGACGATCGCGGTGACCAGCCAGGGCGCGGCGATCAGCACCCCCAAACAAGCAGCCATGCCCAGCACGAAGGGCAGCGCACCCATGAAAACGTCGTGCAGCGTGATGCTGGCGTCCTCGAGCGTCGCCTTGACCACGAAGACGGAGATGCCGAGCGGGGGGGTGAGAAGCCCCATCTCGACCGCGATGATCGTGATGATCCCGAACCAGATCGGGTCCGCGCCCAGCGCGATGAACACCGGGTAGGCGATCGGCACCGTGATCAGCAGGATGGACACGGAATCGAGCAGGCAGCCCAGGACGACGAGGATCGCGAGATAGACGACCAGGGTGCCGTGGAACCCGAGCCCGATTCCCGCGACCGCCTCGCCGATCAGCGCCACCGCCCCGGACATCGCAAGCATCCGGCTGTACACCGTCGCAGCGATCACGAGCAGGCAGATGGATGCGGTGATCTTTCCGGTCTCGACCAGCACCTCCCAGGTATTGCGCCGGGAGAGTCTCCTTCGCGCGAGCGCCACGAGTAACGCGAGAAGCGCCCCCACCGCCCCGGCTTCGGTGGGCGTGAAAAAGCCGCCGTAGATGCCGCCGATCACCACCGCCACGAGCAGCCCGACGGTTGCCAACGGGCGTAGCACCGGACTCCGCAGCTCCGGTTGCCTGGCACCGCCGGTCTCGACCGCGCGCCCGACCGAAGCTGGCCGAAGGTGCGCGGTCGCGACGACGATCGCCGAGAAGATGCACGCCATGAGGATCCCGGGCACGACCCCGGCGAGAAACAGCTTGCCGATCGAGACCTCGGCGATGATCCCGAAGATGATCATGAGGAGGCTCGGCGGAATGAGCATGCCGAGGATGGAAGAGCCGGCGACGATGCCGACGGCGAATCGCCGGTCGTAGCCGAACCGCAGCATCTCCGGCACCGCGAGGCGCGTGAAGATCGCGGCCGAGGCGATCGATACCCCCGTCACCGCGGCGAACACCGCGTTGGCGGCCACGGTCGCGACGCCCAGGCCGCCCTTCACCCGCCTGAAGAGGCGGTTCGCTGCATTGAACGCCTCCGCGCCGATGTCGGCGACCCCGACCAGGAGGCCCATCAGCACGAAGAGCGGGATCACGGCGAACTCGTAGGTCGCGATGCCGTCGCGCGCGGCGAGCAGCAGCAGGTTCGCGCCGACCTCGAAATCGCCGCGGATCAGCCACACGCCGACAAGTGAGGTGAGGGCCAGGGCGGTCGCGACGTGCAGGCCGGAATAGATCAGGCCGACGATGGCGCCGCTCGAAGCGAGGCCGACGGCGACCGGGGTCATCGGGCGGCCCCCGCGCCCTGCCCGAGCGCGTTCGCGCAGCGCTCGGTGCCGATGCGCACGAACTGCAGCACCAGCAGCACCGCGCCGGCCAAGAACAAGAGGTTCACCGGCCAGGTCGGAAACGTGAACACGCCGAGATTCCCGACGAACGTCCCATCGCGATACGACTGCAGCGCGTAGTCCCATCCGAGCCAGGCGACGATGGCGAACGGGATCGCGCCGAGAAAGTGGTAGACGCCGTCCACGAAGAGCGCGCACCGGCGGGAGCGCGCGCCGAGGCTTGCGAGCAGCAGCTCGGAGCGCGTCAGCTTGCCGGCGACCAGGGCCTGCGCGGCCTGCAAGAAGACGATGCCGACGATCGCGATGCTCGCGACCTCAGGCACGCCCACCAGCGGCTGACTGAAGAGCGCCCGGGCAGCGACGTCGAGGTTGATGAAGACGAGCAGCAGCACGATGCCGACCGTGCCGAGCGCGGCGGCGACCTCGGTCAGCCGGTCGAGCGCCGCCCCCAGCCGGCCGAAGGAGAACGCTCCCCCGCCGCGCGCGCCGTCGCGCTGCCGCCGCGCCTTGCGGATCGATCCCGTGGCCCCATCCATCGTTGATCTCGCCGACTGAAATCGGGCGCCTGTTCTTTACTAAGAAACAGTAATTCGGTATAAGATAACGATACGCACGGTGCGCGCGGATGTCAACACCCGGCGACCGGCGGCGCGTGTAGTGCGGCAGCTGTGCGATGCGACAGATCACGAAATCGATCGGAGGAAGATGAAGCGCCGAGAACGCAACCCGGTCTCCAAGGCCCTGAAAACGCTGGGCTGGCTGATTCAGACCCCGAGCGCCGAGGCGGGCGTGCGGGAGATGGCGGCCGCGCTGGGCCTCTCACCGAGCAACGCCCACAACCTGCTGACCGCGCTCGTGAACGAGGGGTTCGTGCAGCAGGATCCGCGCACCGCCCGTTACGCGCTCGGCCCCGAGCTGCTGCGCTGGGCCCATCTGGTCATCGCGCGCACGCCCCTGCGGCAGGTCGCACTGGAGCACATGCGCCGGCTGGTAGAAGCGTGCAACGAGACCGCGGTCCTGGGCGTCTACAACCGGGCACGCCGAGAGATGATGTTCGCAGTGAGCGTCGATTCGACGCATCCCCTGCGTTACGCGATCGCACTGAACGAGTGGATCCCGGTCCATACCGGCGCATCGGGCTTGGCCATCATGGCATTCCTGCCCGACGCGGAGATTCGGACGATCATCCAGCGGACGGGGCTTGAGCCGATGACGCCGCGCTCCATCACCAAGCCGAAGCGCCTGCTCGAGGAGCTGAAGACGATCCGCCGCAACGGTTACGCGCTCAGCCACGGCCAGCGCATTCCCGGGGCGGTCGGCCTCGCGGCCCCGGTGTTCGGCTCCGGCGGCGAGGTCGTCGGTGACGTCAACCTGACGATCCCCGAGCAGCGCTTCGATGAGCGCGCCAGCGCGAGGCTGCTTCGGCTGCTGTCGGCGTGCGCTGCTGGTATCACCGCCGAGTTCGGCGGCGCGCGGCCCCGCCCTGAGGACTTGACCGAGTGGGCGGCGCCTCGCTCGGGCCCCGAGTAGAAGCCCTGGATCGGCTCCGGCTGGCGGCGAGCCGCGGCTGCGAACTCATCAACCGTTTCCATGCCCTCATGTGCTCCGGCATGAACACTTCGTCGGCGGCGGGCGCGGTGAACGTGCCGACTGGGTGCGCATCCGCACATGATGTTCACCGCTTCTGAGGCGGCAAGATCGAGCGCCCAGCCGGACTTGTCGGCCAGTTCCTCCCGGATCCGGCACTCGTAGCGCTCCAACCACGATCGGCTGCAGGCCCAGCCTGCCGGTGACGAAGTCGTCGTTCCTCGGGACTTGGCTCTCTTGCGCGAGGAACACCCGGACCGCGCCGAGGACGTGCGTCATCTCGCGATCGAAGATGGCCGGATCCGCACAGATCGAGCAATGCGCCCGATCCTCGTGCACCAGGGCGTCTAAAGAAGTCGTCGCGCTATCGCTTGGCGCGCTTCGGCCTGACGGGTGTCGGGCGCTTTGCTCCCGCCCCTTGGAGAAGCCTCTCCTTAACCGCCGGAGACAGAGCATCCCAATGCTCGCCGTCCAGCGCCCCTTGGAGCGAGTACAGGTAATAGCAGACCGGTATCGTCGTTCCCGGGTGAGCGGCCCTGACGCGCTTGTAGACCTCTGCGGGGCCGGCAGCGCGAAGGTCGCCCACCGTTTCCACCCCTACCGCTTGCAAACGAGCGGCGATGGTCGGGCCGATGTTCTTCAGTCCGAGCAGCGGGACATCGTCGCGCATCGGGAACCGCCTCCGCGTTGGTGGTGCGCGGTACGGGCCTTGCCGCATCGAACGAACCGCCGCCGGGCCCCGCAACGCGCGCGCAGGATACACCGATTCTCC
>Ga0187894_10003624_pt1 | contig 17120 bp, 11 predicted proteins | sample GBC1701081metaG_FD_136650 | JGI IMG/M metagenome (GOLD analysis project Ga0187894, IMG submission 136650) | White microbial mat communities from a lava cave in the Kipuka Kanohina Cave System on the Island of Hawaii, USA - GBC170108-1 metaG ...
CAGGCTGCCTCCGATGCGGTTCAGGATGAGCAGCGTGTCGTTGCCTTCAGCCCGGCTCGGGATGGTGTCCGGGGCCAGCACGCGCGGCAGCAGGCTGTAACTCACGCCGTCGAACGGCAACAAGGCGGACGACGAATTCCCGTCGCAGAACGGTAATCCGCCGGCAATCGCCGTAACCGCCTCGGCGCCAAGGTTGGCCGCGTGCCCGGAAGTGAACTTCACGTACTCGTCGCCGATCAGGTAGTTGAAATTTACCGGGCAGCCCTTTTGATCAACCGCGACCGCCACGATGTACCCCGTCGTCCCCGGATCGAGGTCGGACGCGAGGAACGTCGCGGTCTGATTCGGCGTCAGGCAAACGTAAGAATCGGCCACCGAACACGACGAGCCGTCCACGAAGAAGAGATGCACAACCGCCGAGCGCGATGGTTCGATGTTGGTGATGTTGACGCGCGTGTTCTGGCCGTTGGGCGAACTGGCGCTGGAAGTATAGACGTTGTAGATCAACACCGATCCGGCTCGTTGATCGCTCACGGGCGAAGCCGCTTGCGGCAATGCGCCGGGGCCGACTGCCTGGCAATTGACCGTCGCGCAGGCCTTCACACTGCCCACAACGCTTCCGCCCACGGTGGCGGTCGAATTGACGCAAACCTGTGTTCCCGTCGCGACTCCGTCGGCGACCTGCGCCTGGTAATTGATCGTCACGGTCTGCCCGGCGTTGAGAGTTCCCGTCCACGCTACGGTCGAGGCGTTGACCACCGAGCATGAGCCTGTGTTCGCCACACAGGAACCGGGCAAGGCCCGCAATGTCAAATCGAGCGTGGCAGTGAACACTGAAGCTTGCGGCGCTGCGCCGTTGTTGGTCACGGTCGCGGTAACCCTGACCGTACTGCCCGGACCGTTGCAAATGACCGGATCGGCGATCGAACCGTCGATCGAGTTGACCGCGAGCGTGTAAGCGCGCTCGCCGAAACAGCCGGGAGCGAAGGTCGCTCTGACCGTGAAGTTGAAGACGCCGGTAACGCTCGGCGTCCCGCTGATGGTCGCCGTCGCCACATTGAAACTCAGGCCTGACGGCAGGCCGCCGGTCAGGCTCCACGTGACAGCCACGCCGGCCGCGTTCGTGAAAGTCTGGCTGTAGGGCGAGCCTTTGAACGCGCCCGGGATCGTCGCCGGATTGATCGCGAGCGACGCGCAGCTAAAGTTGCCGAAGTCAACACCGGCGACATTGACCCCGGATGAAGCGACGATGTCCGACGGGTTGGCTGTGGTTTGAGAACTGCTCGCGGGCGCAACCTCGCGAATCCGGTACGTGCCCGCCCCAAGATTCGTGAAGCTGTAATTGCCATTGGCGTCAGTTGTCGTGGTCGCGTCCACGCTTCCGTTCGCGCCGAGATCGAGATTGATCGTCACGCCCTGCACGCCCGGTTCACCAGCGTCCTTCACGCCGTCGCCGTCCAGGTCGTTGAATTTCTGGCCGCTGATAGTGATCGGAGTGAAGAGGTTTAATCCGATCACCACCGGATCGTGATCCGCCGAGCGGAAAGGCGACGGCGCGTAACGGTCGTCCGTCTTGAATTCGGTGTTGTAATCGAAGACGTCCGGCTCGTCGGCGTTGATATGCCAGATGGTCGCGCCGGTGATCCTCGCGCTAAGGCTGCTCGTCGCAAACACGTGATCGAGCCGCCCCGCCTCGCCGTTGAACGTGAACGAATACTGGCTCGGCGCGGCGACGAACTGGCCGATAGTGTCGCTATAGCCCGCGGCTCGAAACACATCAATCGGATCTTCCTGCCCGTAGGCGTTCAGATCGCCTACGACCAGCACGTCGGAATCAATCGGAATGAGCGTGTTGGTGATAAATGTCAAAAGCGCCTGCGCCTGATTGCGCCGTCTTTCGTTGAAACAAGCCTGGCCGTCTCCCTGATCGGCGTCACCCGGCGCGCCGCCGCCGCAGCCTTTCGAGCGGAAATGATTAACGACGATGGTGAATTTCTCGCCCGTGGAAATCTGCTGGAAGGTCTGCGTAATCGGATCGCGGCTGTAAGTCCCCGCCGGCGCGGCCGTGTCGGTCAGCACGCCGCCGACCGGAGTCACGGCGGAAACGCGATAAATAATGCCCGATTTGATGTCGGGGTCGGTGCCAATAAGAGTCGCGGGATCGGAGATCGCCGCGTAGGTGTTGGCCCCGCCGCCCATCGCCGTCGTCAGCGCCGCGGCCAGGTTCGCCGCCGCGCTGCCGTTGGTCGTGGCTTTCTCCAGCTCGATCAATCCGATCACGTCGGCGTTCAACCCTGCCAGCGCCGCGACCACCTTGTCGCGCTTGCGGGTAAATTCCGCCGCATTGTTCGGCCCGCGGTACCCGGACGCGGGGTTTGTCGTGATGAAAAAGTTCTCGACGTTGAACGATGCGACCCGCAGCGAGCCGCCGACCGAGCCCGGCGCCGCCGTTCGCGGGTTGGACGCCGTGAAACTCAGCGCCAAGGTGGTCGGCTCGATGCGGTAGACGCTGAAACCGAAACTGAGAATGCCGGAGAGATTGGCGATGCTGTCGCCGCGCCTGATCGTGGCGTTTGTGCCCGCGCCGATGAACGGGATCGGATTCGGATTCTGGCCGGACCTCCCGTCGTCGAGGACGATTTGGTTGTTATTGTTGATCGTCTGCTGGGCCGTAACCGCCGCCACATTGCTGTTCCCCGAAATGGAGTTCCCGCTGGCCGGATTGTCGTTCGGATCAATCGTGTTGGTCGGGATGTTAAGCGGGCTGTTGGCCGACAGCGTCAACTCACCGAATCTACCCAGGACTTCGTTGTCGGTAACGAACAGAGTCTGGTTGAACGTCACTCGCATGCCTTCGAAGCGCTCAAGATCGGCCGCTAGCGAAGTCGCTACCGGCAAGGACGGCGCCGCGGCGGTCGGCAAAGCGTTTCCGCCGCTGTTGACGACGACGCTGCTAAGGCCGCTCAACTGGGTGAGTCCCGGAGGCCCGCCGAAATTGGCCACCGTGCCCGTTACCGTCACATTGTCGCCGACATTGACGTTCACGAGCGTGCTGGGATCGAAGATGAAGATGCCTTCGGAAGTCGCCGGATTCGCGTCGACGTCGGCGTCCTCTTCCTGAACGAAAAAGCCGCTCAAATTGACTGCGCCCTGAAAGTCACCGACGACGACGCCACGAATCGCCCTGACCTGCCCGACAAAATTCGGCGTCTCCACGTTCCCCTGAATGTCGTGAATCAGAGTGATCCCAAGAACCGTCAGCGAGATGCTTCCGCTTCCGCTACGCGCCTGCGCATCGGTAATCGAAAACGGTAACATCTTCGCGCCAGCCGTCGTGGCGTTGGCGACTGTCGCCAGGTAAGAGAAGATGTTGTCTCCCGCCATCACGTCTCCATTTGTGGCGTTGTCGAAAAACTGCTGTGTGGCCGAACCGCCGATCGAACTGAGGTCGCCCGTGACTGTTAATCCCGTGCTGACCGGATTTGAGCCCGGAGTCACCGTGACGGTCAGTAACGTCTGGGCGCCAACCGCGACCGTACTCGGGTTGGCCGCTCCGACTCCCACCGGATTGGTATTCAAACCGAAAGTCAGACACCACCCGCCAGAGACGCTGCCGACATTGCCCGTCGTGTCGTCAACCACAAACAGGCTCCACGTCCCGTTCGGGCTCGTCCCGTTGAAAGCCGCAAGCGCCGAGGCGTAAGGCGGCGCCGGCGCCGTGGCCGGGAAAGTATCCGCCGGAGCGTAATCCGATGGTTTGAACGTACCGCTCGATAGCGCCGCGCTATCCGGCAACGATGAAGCGGCGCCGTCGTCGAATGTCAAATTTATATTGCTTGCAGCGTTACTGCCGCCAGCGTCAGACATCAAGACGACTTTCTGTCCGCCCGGCCCCACCAACAGGATGTCGATGTCGTCCGGGTTCGGATGAGTCAGTCCGTTAATGTTCACGATCACATTCCCGATCGTGCCCACTAAGCCGGAGACAAAGATATTAGACGCATAAGGACGCGCGGGCGCGTTGTTGATCGCGATAAAAGCCGAATTGGGCGTGGCGATGCCGCCCGTGTTGCAGAAATTGTTTCCGGGATTGACGACTGTTTGATTGTTGACGGTCTGGGTCAGGCTGCCACTGCTCGTGACGAATCCCGCCGCGGGGTTATATGTCGCGACTATGTTGTGGGCGCCCTCGGTCGTAAAAGTGGTTGTGCATGAAGCCTGGCCGCTCCCGTTAAGCGCCACGTTGCTACACAAGGTCACTGCGTCCGTAGTGTCGGTGAACGTGGCGCTGCCGGCTGTTACCGGATTGACGCCGCTCGTCACCGTAGCGGTGAAAGTGACTGAATTATTGGGCGGCGATGTGAACGACGGGTTGAGAGATGAGGTGATCGTTGTTGATGTCGAAAGCCCGGTTGTGACGGAAATATCGTCTACGCCGACCCATTCGTCATTGCCGGCGGCGTTCGCCGTGATGATTCGCACCTGAACCAGCGACTGGTTATCGACCGCCGCCGGCAGCGTAGCGCTGACCGGAGTGACGAGCGTCGCCAGACTCGGGCCCGTCGTCGCGTCGGCGACAAACCCGGCCGGCACGTTCGTGAAATTGCCCGAGGCGCCGACACGATATTGCAAAGCCACCGGCATGATCGCGTTGTCGGCGGAGCCATCCAGGTCGCGCAGGTTGTAAGAGACGTTGACGTTGCTCTGGCCGGTGGTGTTGAGATAGATGAGTATGTACGGCGCGTCGGCCGTGCCCGATCCGTTGAGCGCAATCGTAGGGTTTGCGATCCCGTCGAACTCCGCCACTCCACCCGTAGCAAGCGTGTTCGGATTAGATTGATTGGCGATAACGTCCAAATCATTCGCGACCGCGCTCGTGGTGAGCAATGTCTGCGGGTCCGTTCCAGTGCCGGTCGTAATATCCTGCCCCAGGTATCCCTCGATACCGGCCACCCCGCTCCAGTTGTCATTCGCGGTAATCAGCCCCGTGTTGCTCCAGTTTTGCGAGAATGGAATTGTTTGCGGCGTATTATCCGCTCGCGCAATTAGCAGGACGACATAACTGGAAACGGCGAGCAGCAATATAACGGCGGCGCCACGTCTGGCTGATGACGATACCGAAGATTTGAACGGCGGCAGGTTTTGAATGAACGAACGACGCATGATCTTTTCCTCTTTGTGTGTAGTCTGCGGGAGCGATTTACCAACAAAGTCAAAAGTTGATGACCGTCAGCCGGGCAATCGAATTGGAAGCCCGATGATCCGCGCGGAACAACTCCGCTGAGACGGCGCAATCGAAATTTAAAACGTAGGCGATTTGGTATGTTTGTAGCGGGGCCCGACGCCGACGCCTCCCAGAGAGACGCAGGCGCGGCTGGAAGAATTCGCGATCAGAGTTTGTCAGACTTATTGGATTTCGCGTGCGAGCCTTCAAGATCGCCGACCGCCAGTGAGGGGAAACTCGCGAGCGCAGTCTACGCCTTTGCGTTTAATCCGTCCAGAATTCTTTCGACGTTTTAACAGCAATTTCACACTCAGTTGATCGGCATGGGAGAGTCCTCGTCAAAACGCCGCTGGCGAACTTTTTTCAGGACGCGCTGTTGACAAAGCGGAACACGGCCTGTAAAGTCACGCCCTTGCTTTTTGAAACAATTTTGTCGCGGGGTGGAGCAGCCAGGTAGCTCGTTGGGCTCGATTCCGCAAAATTGACAATAATGGACACAAAGCTCAAGGGAGACATAGCTGAACAAGCAGCCATTCTTCAAGCTTTGAAGCGTGGCTGGGGAGTTCTTAAGCCCGTTGGAGATCGGCTTCCTTACGATCTGGTCTTTGACGTCTCAGGAACACTGGCTAAGGTCCAAGTCAAATCCGCTTGGTTTGATAGTTTGCGCGGCAATTACGTCGCGGATAATAGGCGCACGAAGACCAACCGCAAGGCAATGCTTCGTGAGTCCTACAAACAAACGGACTTTGATTTCGCCCTTGTTTACATCTCGGATTTGGAGGTGTTTTATGTTTTTCCAGTCAACGTGTTCATCGGCTATGCCAGTGAAATCCACTTGGTTGAAGTCGACAAGCGACAGCGAAAACCTCTTTCTGCCAGATATCGCGACGCTTGGAAGTTGATTTTGCAATGGGCTGCATGCGAGGAAACTCGCATGCGATTACCTCTCAAACTCGGGGAAGCCTCTGGCAATGGTAATCCCGAGCCAAGCTCGCCGCAGTTGCTGCGAGAAGGTGTAGAGACTTGATGGGAGGCGCCCTAACAGTTCGGCTGAGGGCGAAGGGAAAGTCCAGACCACAAACTGAATCGTCAGGCGGCGAAAGCCGTAGTGGTAAGCATAACCCAAAGGTCGCAGGTTCAAATCCTGCCCCCGCAATCAAATCAACAAAAGCCGCCATGACCATCAGTCTGGCGGCTTTCGTGTGTTTCGGGAACCGTCTTAGAAACCTGAAAACTTAATCTTGCAACTCCGCACTTGAACTTTTACACTCGGCCCGCAATAAAAGCTCCGCCCCGTCCGTTCTTTGCTTTTGCTTTCAGCATCCTTATCGCCCACATTTCAACTATAAGGAGATCGACTATGACAAACCATTTCTCTCTGCGACTTTTTCAATGCCTTGCGCTTGCCGCATTGCTGGTCGCAGCCGCATCCGACACTCAGGCGCAATTCGACAAGATTAAGAAGAAGATTCCCGGAGTAGGCGGCGGCAGCAGTAGCAGCAGCAGCAGCGGCGAACTTGACTCAGTCCTGAGTCAGATGGACAGCGCCCGCGTGAAATTCGCTTACGCCCAGGTCACGCTCAGCCTCACCGACGACGTCATCCGCCGTCAGGCGCTGCGCAATTCGACCAAGAAGTCCACCGGGAGCCAGATCGAGAAAGATAAAAAAGAGATCGAAGCGCTCGACCGTTCGATCGCCGAAAAGCGCAAGCTCCTGGCCGAACTCGGCCGTCAATCCGGCAGCGGCAAATACGATGAAAAGACCGAACAACAGGTCGGCAATCAGCTCAAAGCCGACGAGCAACAGCGAGCCGAAAAGAGCGCGTTGGTCGATCAGGAGATCAAGGACAAACAGGCCCGCGAAAAGGAGCTGAGCAGCCAGGATAAGGACAATTACGGCAAGCTGGCCAAATTGCTTTTCACCGCGGCCAAACAGGAAAAGGAAGCGATCGAGACAGCGAAAGACGTCAAACCGCGCGCCGAATCCGCCGCCTCCAACACCCGCAACGACCCGACCAGTCTGGCCAACACACAGCCCAAACGGCTCAACAATGGCATGAAGAGCCTGAATGAAATTATCTCCGAAGGCCCGAAGCATGCGGCCAAGCTGGCCGATGTCGCAAAACACCTGGCCAAGATCGGCGGGATCGATTTGACCGACACCAAGTTCCAGGCCAAGGTCGTCACCGACGAGGACGAGATTCCTACCGACTGGTAATCGCTCTGGCAAAAATTCCCATATGCCATATGCCATATTTCATATGAAATATGGCATATGGCCCGGATCGCTACACGCGACAGGACACCAAAACATGTTCAAACAACGCCAACAACTCCTCCTCCTGCTGGCCGTGATGGCGATGGCGGCGATTGGCGCATCGGCCCAGGCGCTGCCTGAATCGCCGACGCTGGGCGTCCGATACTTTCGCATCACTTCGACGACCGACTCCGAATACCGCAGCGACGCAAAGGCGCTGGCCAGCAGCCTGCGCATCTCGCTCGACAACAGCAAAGGCTTTAAACAAATCGTCACGCTCGACGACGAACAGATCGCGCAGTTGACCAAGCTGATCGCCGATTCGAAAAAAGGCTCTTACAACCGCCAACTTCCCGGCAATCTGGCCGAACCGCCCGACGCTTACGTCTTCGCGGAACTGCTGCGCGTCGGCGCGGTCGAACGCGATTTGTTCGCGCGCATCGAGGTGACTTACACCGTCGAGATGGGCGCGTCCGCCGTCGATCCCCTGACGCGCGCGATCCTCTTCAGCGACAAGGTGACGATCAGCGAGAAGCGCAATAAGACCGACCAGCGCGGCGGCGCGAAGAACGTTTACGAAGATCTTGTCTCGAAAGCCGTCGATCGCCTCGCCGCCAAACTCGCCGCGTTCTTCCTCAAACGCGGTCGCGTGCTGCGCGTGGCCGAAGACCAGCAAACGATCTACATCAGTCTCGGCTCCAGACACGGAATCAAGCCGGGCGATAAATTCACCGTGCACAAGACCGAACGGGAGGGCGCGCAGGCCGTTGGCGAAACCGCCGAAGAGGAAGGCCTGGCCGAATTCGACCTCGACGCCAAAGGAACGATTGAAATAACCGAGGTGCGCGAAAACGCGGCCAAGGCGAAACTGACCAGCAAAGGCGCTGTCCAGAAGGGCGACGGCGTGCGATGGGTCAAACAATGATGAGTCGCTCAATGATCAAGTTATTCAGGCCCAACAACGTTTTATTCCTTCTACTCCTCACGGTTCTTCTTACCGCTTCAACTGTCGGGCAAACGAAGCGCCGCGAGGCTCGCATCTTTCTCGATCTGCGCGAGACGAATCTGGAGAAGCCTTCGACGGTCGCCATAAACACGCTCAGCGAACGATTGGCCGCCTCCGGTTTCCGCGTGACGACCAACCGGCGTGAAGCCGACCTGGTCGTCGAAGGCACGATCAGCTCGCGCCCGACTCCGGTCACCGACGACGTCAAACGCGAAGGCGGGGTCAACGCCGAAGCGTCGGCCTCGGTTCGGCTGCTGTCCGGCGCGGAGGTGATCGCCACCAGCGTCGAACGTTCGGCGCCGGGCGATTGGGGTGTGCAAGCGGAACGCGTCGGCGAAGACAGGCTGATAGAAGTCGCGGGACGCGTGGCTGACGATATGTTCTCCGGCGACTTCGTTCAGGAAGTCGCCGGCGCCGAGGTCAAGCTGCCAATCAAACCGGTCGCCAAGCCGGAATCGCGTCACGCAAAACCGGCGCGCAAACCGGCCGGCCCGAAACGCGGCGTGAGTTTTCTGGAGGTGGCGTCTCTGGTGCAGAACTTCGCGCCCGAAGAACGCATTGTGTCCGCGCTGCGCAAGTACGGGATCAAGTTCAAACCGCGCGACGCGGCGATCAATCAGTTGCGCAGCCTCGGCGCCTCGGACACCGTGATCAGCGCCATCAAAACCTCAAACGTCGTCTGAGGTTTGTAGTCCCTGGCATTAAGTTAGTGAGTTGAGAATGGGAAGAGAGAGTACGGAAATAACGGAACAGACGGATTTTCCGTACTCTCTCTTCCCCTTAATTTAATGCCATTGGCCTAAAGGTGGGACTCCAAACCAGCTACTTTGTTTATGCTCGGAAAAATCATCGGCAACTACCAGGTCACTGGCGAACTGGCGCAAGGCGGGATGGGCGCGGTCTATCGCGGACGCCATCAGAGCTTGCCGCGCGAGGTGGTCGTCAAATCGATCTTGCTCTCTTCGTTCCCGCCGCATGCGCAGGAACAGCTCAAGGCGCGGTTCGTGCGCGAGGCCTACGTTCAATCGCAGCTCGATCATTCGAGCATCGTCCGCGTCTACGAGTTCTTCACATCCCCGGAGAATTATTACCTGGTGATGGAATTCATTGACGGGATGAGCCTGCGCGATCTGATCAGACGGCAGGGCGCGCTCGCCCCGTCGCACGCCGTTCCGCTTTTCAAACAGGCGTTGTCCGCGCTCGATTACGCGCACAACTTCAATTACGTGGACGAGTCGGGCAATCGTCACGCCGGCATTATTCACCGCGACATCAAACCGGCCAACCTGCTGCTCGACGGGATGGCGCGATTGAAGATCACCGATTTCGGCATCGTCAAACTGGCGGGCGAACGCGGCATGACGCGGACGGGATTCAATCCGGGCACGGCCGAATACATGTCGCCCGAGCAGATTCGCGGACTGGAGGTTGACGCCCGCTCCGATCTCTACAGCCTGGGCGTGACGTTTTATGAAGCGCTCACCGGGCGGCTGCCCTTCCCTCACGCGGATACCGGATCGGAATATGAAGTGCTCAGAGGCCATATCGAGCTTGCGCCGCCGCCCCTCGCCACGTTGAAGCCGGATTTGCCGGCCGCGCTCTCGGCGGCGGTGATGCGCTCGCTCGAGAAAGACCCGAACGCGCGATTCCAATCGGCAGCGGATTTTTTAGACGCGCTGCTCAGTTACGAGCAGAGCGGCGCTTCAATGCGCGAAGAGGCGCCGCGCGCGGCATCGCGACCGCCGCAGGTCACACATTCGATGACCGAGATGATCTCCTACGACACGCGGCCGGCGCCGATCACATCCACCGTCGCGCCACAGCCCAGAGTCCAGCCCTCGATAGCCACAAACGTCATTGAGCCTGCGCCGGCCAATCACCGCATTGCGGCGCCTTCCCAAGCGCAACCGCGCCGATATGGACTGCTGATTGCCGGGGCGCTCGTCACACTGCTGGCCGCCGCCGCCACGGCCTTTGTACTCTTGAAGCAAGGCGGCGCGTCGCCTTCCGCGGCCACGCATACTTCTCCAACCGCTCCCGTCGTCACGCCGACTCCCGCCGCCGCGCAGGAAAACGCATGGCTGAAACAGGGGCGAGAGGCCGAGACGCAGGAATTCTACGTAGACGCGATCAAATTTTACGACGCCTACTTGCGGGAGAACGCCCAGGCGGCGGACGTGGCGGCGATCAAAACTCGCGTGACGGACTTGAAGGCGTTTCAAGGGCTGATGAGCGTGGCCGAGGTGGGGATGAACCAACGGGATTACGCCGCGGCTAAACGCGACTATTCCGAGGCGCTCAAACTGCGACCGGAGTCGAAGCGGGCGCAGACGGGACTGGCGGAGGCCGAACGATTGGCCGGGGGTCGCTGAAGCCACTACTGCTCGCGATGCTGGCTCGTCCAACGAGGCTTTTGCAAACTTGATCCACTCAATCAGGTCAGCGAAGGAAAAATTTATAGGTCGTGAGTTGTCGGTCGTAGGTTTTAGCTCATCAGCAAAGACCTCAACTGACTTGGCGAAAGCCCTGGCTCATTCAACAAGTTTGTTGACAAGATTCGATTTGGCGTTTATAAACCACGCGTAGCTGATTTGAATTCTCATTAACTCGAAGCCCTCAGGTTCACGATCTTGATGGCTTCCATTCTTGACAGAAAGAAGATCATGAGACGACACGAAAGACATAGACGATTCCCCGTGACGTCGCTGCTCATAAGTAGCGGCTCTCTACCCGGTTCTACCATTCACTTCTCCTCCGCCTGCTTCGTTTCCCTCCAAACCACCTGCTCCTGTTGTTGTTGTTGCCGCTAATCTCCCAGGCGCCCAGCTTTGGCCACGACAAAGCTTCCGCTGATTTCCCTTACAAAATAATTCTGAAGACTGTGTAAAGCCGCGCTCTATCCTGTCGCGCCGCGTCCGCAATGCCCGTAGGCGTTTCCGCAAGCGGTCTCCCGCGACGGTGTAGCTTCCGCTTCCCGGTGTTTCCGCGGACGAAGCGCGAGAGGGGCGATTCACAGCCAGTAGAAAAGCCGAACACGTTGCGCAAGGAGGTAACGCTGTTATGAGTCTGAAATTTGAGATCGCCGATTGGAGATTTGAAGTTACGTTGGACGGGCTGCTCTGCCAACCGCTTGAGCGCGGGCGCGCGAAGACCGCGAAGAAATCCGCCGTTCAGCCCGATCGCCGCGACGGCGCGGGCGTCAACAAAGCGAAACGTCCTGCGCTCGGCCTTGCAGTTCAACCTTTCAACAACCACACACCTCGAAAAGGAGCCACGAAATGAGCTTGATTGATCCCCACGGTGGGAAACTGATTGACCGCGAAGCGCGCGGCGCGGAGCGTGAAGCGCTGCTGCGCGCGTCGGTGAAGATGCCTGAGCTGACGCTCAACGCGCGCGAAGAGGCCGACCTGGAACTGATCGCCAACGGCGCGCTCTCGCCGCTCGAAGGCTTTATGAACGAAGCCGATTACGTTCTGGTGCGCGATCAGAAGCGGCTGGCGAACGGCTTGGTTTGGACGATCCCGGTAACGCTGTCGGCGACCGAGGAAGAACAGGCGAAGTTGAAGGCCGGCGACGACGTCGCGTTACGTTCGCGCGATGGACGGTTGTTGGCCGTGCTGCATCTGGCGGAAATCTTCAAGTACGACAAACAACTCGAAGCCGAGCGCGTTTACCTGACGGCCGAAGAGAAACACCCCGGAGTAAAAGCGCTTTATGCGCAGGGCGAGTATCTGCTCGGCGGCCACGTCAGCGTCATCGAGCATTCCCAGGAAGTAGGAGGCCGTCGCGACTTCGCGCCTTACCGTTATTCGCCGCGCGAGCTGCGGTCGCTGTTCGCCGAACGCGGCTGGCGAAGCGTCGTCGCCTTCCAGACGCGCAACCCCGTGCATCGCGCCCACGAATACATCCAGAAATGCGCGCTCGAAACGGTTGACGGACTGCTGCTTCATCCGATCGTCGGCGAGACGAAAGCCGACGACATCCCGGCGTCGGTCCGGCTTCGCGCTTACGAAGTGATCATCGAACACTACTATCCGCAATCGCGCACACAGCTCGCGGTGTTGCCCGCTGCGATGCGGTACGCCGGGCCGCGGGAGGCGATCTTCCACGCGATCATCCGGCAGAACTACGGCTGTTCGCATTTCATCGTCGGGCGCGATCACGCGGGCGTGGGCAATTATTACGGCACCTACGACGCGCAACTCATCTTCGGCCATTTCGAGCCGGGCGAATTGAAGATCACGCCGATGTTCTTCGACAACACGTTCTTCTGCCGGAAGTGCGACGGAATGGCTTCGCTCAAGACCTGCCCGCACGACCAGACGCATCACGTCAGCCTGAGCGGCACGCGCGTGCGCGAGATGCTTTCGCAGGGAGAAATCCCGCCGGTCGAATTCACGCGGCCCGAAGTCGCGCAGGTTTTGATCGAAGGGTTGAGCCAGTTGGAAACAGCGGCTTGAAGGAGGGAGAAAGATCAGGCGGTGTAGCCAAGTGGTAAGGCAAAGGTCTGCAAAACCTTAATACGCCGGTTCGATTCCGGCCGCCGCCTCCAAATATTCAACTCAGGGAGCGGTAACGCAAGGGCATTAAGTTAGGAGAAGAGATGCGAAGAGAGAGTACGGAAAAGACGGAAATAACGGAACAAACGGAAATAGAGCCAAAAATAACTCGAAGACTTCCGTTTGTTCCGTTATTTCCGTCTTTTCCGTACTCTCTCTTTCCTGCCCTGACTCACTGACTTAACGCCATTGAGCGATAGCAACCTGATAACGACAAAGGGGAAAGATTCGTGTCACAAGGATTCACACTATGGTTTACGGGGCTGTCGGGCGCGGGCAAAACCACACTCACCGATGCGCTCGTCCCGGAACTGCGCGCTCGCGGCGTCAAGATCGAAGTGCTTGACGGCGATGAAGTGCGCACAAATTTGAGCAAAGGTCTCGGCTTTTCCAAAGAAGACCGCGACACCAACATCCGGCGCATCGGGTACGTCAGCCGGCTGCTGGCGCGCAACGGCGTGGGAGTGATCGCCGCGGCGATCTCGCCTTACCGCGAGATCCGCGACGAAGTGCGCCGCAGCGTTGAAGCGGACGGCGCGGTCTTCGTGGAAGTCTTCGTCAAAGCCTCGCTCGACGCGCTCGTCGCGCGCGACGTGAAAGGGCTGTACAAAAAAGCGATCGCCGGCGAAATCAAACAGTTCACCGGCGTATCAGATCCTTACGAAGAGCCGCTCAACCCGGAGTTGGTGGTCGAAAGCGACCGCGAAACGGTCGAAGAGAGCGCGGCGAAAATTCTGGGCAGACTGGAAGAGTTGAACCTGATCGCCACTGCGCTACATGCGGAAAAAGCGGGAGCAACGCAATGAAACGCAATCGAAGCCGATTCGGCAAAGTCTATTTAGTCGGCGCGGGCCCGGGCGATCCGGGCCTGCTCACGCTCAAGGCGCGCGATCTGATCGCGGAAGCCGATTGCGTGATCTATGACTATCTGGTCAATCCGAAGATTCTCGAACACGCGCCGGATGACGCGGAATTGATCTACGTCGGCAAGCGCGGTCTTGAGAGTTCGCAACAAATATGGACGCAGGCGGAGATCAACCGCCTGATCGTCGCGAAAGCCAATGAACATGCGGTCGTCGTGCGTTTGAAAGGCGGCGACCCGTTCATCTTCGGGCGCGGCGGCGAGGAAGCCGAAGCGCTGGTCGAGGCCGGAATCGAGTGGGAGGTCGTGCCCGGCGTTTCGGCCGGCTCATCGGTCGCAGCGTACGCCGGCATTCCGATCACGCATCGGGATTACAGCAGCTCGGTGACTTTCGTCACGGGGCACGAAGACCCAACGAAACCGCAATCGGCAATCCGCTGGGGACACTTGGCGAACGGCGCCGACACGCTGGTCTTTTTTATGGGCGTGGCGCGGGTCGCGGAGATTGCCGATCAATTGACGCGGCACGGACGCGGCGCGGATACGCCCGTGGCGGTGATCCGTTGGGGGACTTACGGACATCAGGAGACGGTGGTCTCAACGTTGGGCGCAATCGCGGCGGCCGTCGAACGCAGGAAGATCACGGCGCCTGCGCTGATCGTCGTCGGCGAAGTCGTCCGGTTGCGCGAACGGTTGCAGTGGTTCGAGGGGTTTCAACTTGCGAACCACGCCTTGCCCAACCCTTTCTTTGAGGCGCTGGCGAGTTAATCAGTACCGCGAGCGGTAGCGAGCGTGTTTCCACGAGTCAGTCATTGATTAAGGCGCGCTCGGTACCGATTCGTCGGATCCAAATGATGCGTTATTACCCGATTTACCTTGATCTCAAAGGACGCGAAGCATTGGTCGTCGGCGGCGGCGCAATCGCCGAAGGCAAAGCGTTGCAGCTCGTCGAAGCGGGCGCTCGCGTGACAGTCGTCAGTCCGGAGTTGACCGAAGCCTTGCGCGCGGCGGTTGAACGCGGAGAGATCAGGCGCCGCAACGGCTTTTTCGTCGAGGAAGATTTGAACGGCGTGGCGCTGGTGATCAGCGCGACCGACGATCGGAAGGTTAACGAAGCCGTCGCGAACGCGGCGGCGGAGCGCGGCCTGCTGTGCAACGTCGTTGATCAACCCGATTTGTGCAACTTCATCACGCCCGCGCTGGTCACGCGCGGCGAATTGCAAATCAGCGTATCGACCGGCGGCGGCAGCCCCACGCTCACACAGCGGGTGAAACGCGAAATCGCGGCGCTGATCGGAGAGGAGTACGGCGAACTGCTGGAGATTGCCGCGGAGATGCGCGCCGAAGCGAAAGACCGCGTCGCCGATTTCGAGCGGCGCAAAAACGCGCTGCGCGCATTCGTCGAATCGGAGGCGATTGAGCTGATCCGCGCGGGCAGACGCGAGGAAGCCCGCCGAATGGCGCGCCAATTTTTGCAGGATGTTGAGAGGGAGAAAGAATGAGTCACTCACAAAGTGAGTTTTCGGAATTTGAAATCAAACAACTGGCCCGTCGTTTTGAAACCGCCGCGGTCGAAGAGATTCTGAAGTGGGCGGTCGAAAGGTTCTCGCCGCAATTGGCGATGACCTCCAACTTCGGCGCCGAAGGCGTGGTGGTGATCGATCATCTCGCGCGCGTCGCGCCCGGAACTCCGATCCTCTATTTGGAGACCGGCTTTCAATTCGCCGAGACCGATCAATTGAAAGAGCGATTGCGCGAGCGTTACGGAGTGAACATCATCGAGCGCCGGGCCGGGCTTGGCGTTGACCAGCAGAACCGGATTCATGGCGAGCGCCTTTACGAACGCGATCCCGACCTATGCTGCCGCATTCGCAAAGTCGAACCGCTCGCGGCGGCTCTCAAAGGCTATGACGCGTGGATTGCGGCGCTCAGACGCGATCAATCGCCGACGCGGGCAAACATCGGCGTCGTCGAATGGAACGCGCGACATGGACTGGCCAAGATCAATCCGCTGGCTACGTGGACGCGCAAGCGCGTGTGGGATTACATCGTGTCTCACAAGCTGCCTTACAACAAACTCTACGACGATGGTTACGCGAGCATCGGGTGCGTGCCCTGCACTCGACGGGTGGCCGCCGGAGCGCACGAACGCAGCGGGCGGTGGGATGGAGAGAAGAAGGTGGAATGCGGGATTCACCTTTGAAGTATGGTTCAATTTATCATTTGGCGTCGGCCGCGCAACGGAATCCGGTCCGAAACCCTTTATCCACGGGTTTCACCCACACGCGCGTCGTCGTCATCGAGCACTCTTTCGGGTAATCAAACGAGCCTCCGCGCACCACCTGATACGTGCCTTCATATCCTTTTTCCCGCGGCGTCTGCTGAAGGCTATTGGGGTCATAGTGAGTGAAATCCGTGTTGGTCCATTCAAAAACGTTGCCGGCCATGTTCAACAACCCGAACGGCGAAGCCCCTTCCGGGTTCGCCATGACATTTTGAGTGTGTTCAAGCCTGGATTCTTTAGTGTTGGCTCGGCCAGCGGCCCACTCATCTCCCCACGGATATAGATTCATCTCTTCATTCGGCTTGCCCGCATTCCGCCCGCGCGCGGCGTATTCCCATTCCGCTTCGGTCGGCAACCGGTAATTGAACCCATCGTTTCGCTTCTCGGAGCGCCAAGCGCAAAACTTAACCGCGTCCTCATAGTTGACGAACGTCACCGGTATGTTTTCCGCATTTGCCGCAGGCTGCGGCTGGTTGTCCCAATTGTCCGGTGGAGGGCGCCCAGTGGCTTTTACAAACTCGGCGTATTCACGGTTCGACACTTCGGTCTTATCCATGTAAAAAGCTTTCACGTCCACCGGATGCGCCGGCCAGTCGTAGCTAAAGATTTTGGCCGAGACTTTCCTGGTCGCTAACTGCAACTCAACCGTGAGATTCTTTTGCTCCTCGGTCAGATCGCGCCCCATCATAAAACTCCCTTCGGGAATCGCGACCATTCCTTCGGGAACCCGTGGAGAGACATTCGTCTCGACGCCGCCTACATTGGATTGCGCCTTGCCGCCATATTTCTGAAAGGCCCAGACCATCACCGCCGCCAGAATCGTCAAAGTGACGGCGATCAGCAATATCGGCTTCGACGAACGGGCCGGCGGCGTGGCGGTTGCTGTCGCGCCGGGATGCTTCGTGATAACGCTGGTGGCTGGAGCGTA
>Ga0187894_10003625_pt1 | contig 17116 bp, 19 predicted proteins | sample GBC1701081metaG_FD_136650 | JGI IMG/M metagenome (GOLD analysis project Ga0187894, IMG submission 136650) | White microbial mat communities from a lava cave in the Kipuka Kanohina Cave System on the Island of Hawaii, USA - GBC170108-1 metaG ...
CACGCATGAAGCCGTGCGCGAGTGGGAAACCAAATTCGCTCCGGTCCTGAGCGAGACGCTACGCAAGCAACGACGTGGGAAGGTAGGGCGGAGCTGGTACTGTGACGAAACCTATCTGAAGGTCAAGGGTCGGGGAGTCTACCTCTATCGGGCCATTGATCGGGATGGCAACCTGGTGGACGTGCTGCTGAGCGAACGTCAAAATCAGGCCGCCGCTGAGGCGTTCTTTCGTTCTGCTCGTACTGTCACCGATAGTGTGCCTGACCGGGTCACGACTGATGGACATAAGGCCTATCCCGGCGCGATCAAGAGCGAGTTTGGAGAGGGCGTCACCCATCGCACGAACCGTTATTTAAATAATCACCTGGAACAGGATCATAGAGGCATCAAGCAGCGGGCGCACTCGATGTGCGGCTTCAAGAGTTTCGTGTCGGCAGCACGGTTTTGTCGAGTCTATGACGAGGTACGTCAGTTCTTCCGCGCACGCTCTCGACGAAACGAAGTGGTGTCATTGGCATGGCAACGGGCCCTACATCTGGGTCGGATGCGAGTCTTCATGGCAACATTCGCGGTATCTGAGCCCTTTAGAGATAAGAGATCTTCCCGCATGGCACTGGTGGCCTGAAAGTTGACAGAATCATATCTAGGGTTGCCGCCATCAACTGGTGTACTGTGTCGGGCGCGGAGCCTTCGACGAAATAGGGTTTATACCCGTAGCCAAGGAATAAATTCTGCAATTCCTCGTGACTGATCCGCGCCAGCACGGTAGGGTTAGCAATCTTGTAACCGTTCAGGTGAAGAATCGGGAATACTGCACCATCAGTGACAGGATTCAGGAACTTGTTCGAATGCCAAGCTGTTGCCAGCGGGCCAGTTTCGGCTTCGCCATCTCCTACGACGCAGCCCACGGTGAGATCAGGATTGTCGAAGGCTGCCCCATAAGCGTGAGCAATGGAATACCCAAGTTCACCCCCTTCATGGATGGAGCCAGGTGTCTCGGGTGCGACATGACTAGGAATCCCGCCGGGAAAGGAGAACTGTTTGAATAATTTCTTCATCCCGTCGGCATCTTGCGAAACGTTAGGGTAGACCTCACTATAAGTTCCTTCCAGGTACACGTTGGTGACAATGCCGGGGCCGCCGTGGCCGGGGCCGGCGATATAGATCATGTTCAGGTCATACTTCTTGATCACGCGATTGAGGTGCGCATAAATGAAGTTCAGCCCTGGTGTTGTTCCCCAATGCCCCAAGAGCCTCGGTTTGATGTGTCGTAGTTGTAAGGGTTCTCGGAGTAAGAGGTTGTCGAGGAGATAAATTTGTCCGACGGACAAGTAATTGGCCGCTCGCCAGTAGGCATCCAAGGTGTGCAATTCTTTTTTGTCTAAGACATCTGGCATGAGAGTCTCCGCTCCTTCAATTCGATGGCGAACTGATGATGAACAGGTTACCTTCACTGAGGATCGCTGCATATTCAGCAGACCTTTTGCGAATCTCGACTCGCTTTCATTAGTGTATCCGTGTTCTTATTGGCAGCAATCCTCTTCATCTTTATTGACGGGGAAGGGCCATGCCGATAATGAGCGAAGGTTAGGGGCGCTTCCTTAGTTCCGGCAGTTAGCTAAGATACCCCTGCCTCAGCAAACCACGCTGGGAATATATGGCAGAGAAGGAGCAAAGAATGGCAGAGGAGCGAAAAGGAATTGTGACTCTACGAGGTAATGCCGTGACTTTGAGCGGGCCAGAAATCAAAGCGGGACAGGCTGCGCCCGACTTCACGGTCATTGATAATAATCTGCAACCCGTCCGGCTGAGCGAGAATAAAGGCAAGGTGCTTATTCTCAGCGCCGTGCCGTCAGTCGACACTCCCGTCTGCGACACCGAAACGCGACGCTTCAATCAGGAAGCCGCGTCCCTCGGAAGCGGGATCGAGGTATGGACGATCAGCGTAGATCTGCCCTTCGCGCAGAAGCGGTGGTGCGGCGCTGCCGGGGTGGAGCGCGTGCGGGTGCTTTCGGACTTCCGCGACCGTACGTTCGGCCAGAGCTATGGCATCCTGATCAAAGATGGCCCCCTGGCCGGGGTTACGGCGCGGGCCGTATTTGTCGTGGGCAAGGATGGCAAGGTAAAGCACGTCGAGTATGTGAAAGAGATTGCCACGGAGCCGGACTATAACGCCGTCCTCGGTGCCGCGAAGGCTGCGGCAAGCGTATAAAAGGCGTTGTCAACTTATTTGCAGACTCGCTCACCGCACTGACGCGTAAGCCGGATGCTTCGTTTGCCGAATTGCGTAGCCTCTTTGAGAGTGATGACCGCCTGCGCGTGTCGTCGACCGTCTTCACTGCGCTGCTGAACCGTCCGCAAGCGACGTGAACACGTTAGGGCTTCTTGAATAACAGCATGAAGCGGTCGGTCGTGCCGCGACGCTCTCCGGCCGTGCGAGGTGAGGCGGACCACGTCCGGTCATCCGCCGGGTGACGGAGAGCGCCTGACCGTGCCACGAGGATGAAGCCTGCCTTTTGCACTTCGCCGAGGAGAAAGTGCTCGTCGATACGATGGAGTTCGACATCTTTGACTCCACTGCCGTCTTTGGCGCTATGATCGATGATCGCGTATGCCCCGCCAGGTTTGAGTGCTTGGGCTACGGCGGCGTTTACTTTGGCGCGGTCGATATTGCGCAAGACGAGGTCATGGTAGTTCATGTTTATTACCACGACGTCGAGTGACCCTGGCGGTGCTGGCAACACGTCGTCGGCGTCGAAGCTTTTGTTGACCGCGGTGATGTTTTTCAGGGCCGGGTTTTTGAGTCTGTCCGTCCACGCTTGGGCAATCTGTTGGAACTCGGGAGGGAAGGGTGGATTTTGCGAATACACTATGCCGCCGGTCCCGACTGTACGTGAGAGGAGTTCCGTGGTGTAACCTGTGCCAGCCCACAGGTCGGCGACTTTCATCCCCGGCTGAATGTTAAAGAACGCCAGCATCTGTTCTGGCTGTCGTCCAGCGTCCAGAGCCCTATCAGTCACTGGGCGATCTGGCGCATTCACTGCATCCCGAATGTGTGGTGGAATCCGATCTTGTGGGATCGGCGCTGACTCTGGAACCGCCGTTTGAGAGGGAGAAGGTTGTTGCGCTGGCGCCAGGTGGGTTGCGGCCAACACGACCAAAGTCATTACCCCGACGACCAGAAAAATACTCACTCTCTGTTTTTGCATTGAATCCTCCTTTTGGGCCGCATCCGGTCTTTTGACAGGTGCAGCCTCTACAGTCAATATCAAATCTCCTTCGGAGAAAATTTCAGGGACTGCTCCGCACTCACCGTCAGGGACAAAAATAGGTTTTGCTATTCTGATAATGGTGCACACCTGGTGAGGGTAGAGGGACAAACGAAATACTTGATGGCTCCAACTTCTCCTGCTTGTGTCGCAAGTCGGCAAACATGCCGCTCCATTTTTAGCCCAAAATTCGCTTCCGGCCCCACACGTAGCAGTGCTCTCGCCGATCGTACCGCTAGATCTTGTAGTGGCCAACAAAATTGGGGCGAGTTCTGCTACAACCCTTCACCCAGGGTGTTGTTCAGAGCCCACGCTCAGCTATGATAGTTCAGGCAATACTCTGATTCGCCGGTACCGCAAACTGAAGGAGGTGTCATGACAACGCTCGGCTTTCACCACCAACAGCAGCAGCAAATGCAGACCCATCCCGGTTTCATTGCGGCGCTGGATCAAAGCGGGGGTAGCACGCCCAACGCGCTGCGTCTGTACGGCATCACAGACGGGGCGTGGTCCAACGAGGAGGAGATGTTTGCGCTCGTGCATCAGATGCGCACGCGTATCATTACCAGTCCCAGCTTCACCGGCGAGCGGATTATTGCCGCTATCCTGTTCGAGAACACCCTGGACAGGGACATCGAGAGGCGGCCTGCCGCTGACTATCTGTGGAACGTGAAACGTGTGGTGCCGTTTCTGAAAGTGGACCAGGGCCTTGCAGCTGAGAAGGACGGGGTCCAGCTGATGAAGCCCATGCCCGCGCTTGCTGCGCTGCTCGACAAAGCCACAGCGAAGGGCATCTTCGGCACCAAGATGCGCTCGGTCATCAAGCAAGCCAATGCGGCCGGCATCACGGACATCGTGCGTCAGCAGTTCGAAGTCGCTGGGCAGATCCTCGCCGCTGGCCTCGTGCCGATCATCGAGCCGGAAGTGGACATTCACTGCCCGGACAAGGCCAAGGCCGAAGAGTTGCTCAAAGCAGCGATCCTTGAGGAGCTCACCGAACTGCCAGGGGGTCAGTTGGTCATGCTCAAGCTCACGCTCCCGGAGCGAGACGACTTCTACGCCGAGTGCATCAGACACCCCAAGGTCGTGAGGGTGGTGGCGCTGTCGGGCGGGTATACGCGGGAAGAAGCCAACGAGCGCCTGCGCAGGAATCACGGCATGGTGGCGAGCTTTTCTCGGGCGCTGGTCGAAGGGCTGTCGGCCCAGCAATCCGAGGCTGAGTTCAACGCCGTGCTGGATGGATCCATTCAGAGTATCTTTGCGGCGTCCAACACCTAAGCGGTTGTGGTAGATCTCGCCCCAGCTTGTCCCCAACTCTTTGAGAGCATAGGACTCTGCCTCGATGAGGAGGTGGAGTAGGTTTTTTCAACTCGCACCCACGGTAACGCACGACGCGCGGCGCTCAACTGATCACGGAGCCGCGTCAGCTCTTTTTCTTTGACCAGATGTTGCGCGTGAGCGGCGAACCATTCCTCTTGCGGTATGATACGATTGTGTTGCATGATGCGATCTCCTTTCGGCACTCGGATTTCTTTTACGCCTGTGGCAGATATTCGCTGAGGTGATCGAAGAAGCCCTGCCAGCCCTCTTCATGTCCATCCCGCGACGTGACCGATTCGAAAACGCCCTGCTGGAAGGTAAGGACGGTCTTCCCGTTCTGTTCCACGAAGGTGATCGTGACCAGCGTTTCGTGCTTAGGTTTCCCCTCCGCATCCTCCCAGGCGAAGGTGAAGACTAGTCGCTCCGGCTCCATGATCTCCCGAAACACGCTGCGCGACACAAATTCCCCCCCGTCCGGCCCCTTGGCGCGCGTGCGCCAGAGTCCCCCCGGGCGGAAATCCATCTCGCACGACAAGGTAACGGCTCCGCGCGGTCCCCCCCACCATTGCTTGATGCGTTCCGGCTCGGTCCACGCCTTGAAGACCAGACTACGAGGGGCATCAAAAACGCGGGTGATCAGCAACTCTCGGTCTGTGGTCGGCGAGGAAGGATTATTTTTTTCGGCCATGTTTCTTCTCCTTTCGCTGAACGTCTCGCAGATACTCGGTGAGGCGACCAAAGCTTTCTTCCCAGAAGGGACGATAGTGTTCGAGCCAGTCGACGGCATCCTTGAGCGGACCGGCTGACAGTTTGCAGGGCCGCCACTGTGCTTCCCGGCTCCGTTCAATCAGGCCAGCCTGCTCCAAGACTTTGAGGTGCTGAGAGATCGCCGGCATACTCATGTCGAAGGGTTCTGCCAGCTCCGTGACCGAGGCTGCCCCTGATGCCAGGCGTGCAAGAATGGCGCGTCGGGTGAGATTAGCCAGTGCGGCGAAGGTCGTGCTCAGCGGATCGGACGGCATTGCGACATAGCCTTTTTATTATTTAAGTCATCACTTAAGTAAGTAATTTATTAAATACAAAATATCCGCCACTGAGTCAAATGTGTGGAAGCGACGAGGATCATGATGACAAGATGATCAAGGGTGACGTGTGTCGGGAGAATTCACTCCGCCGGAAGCGACCGATCCAGGCTGGTGAACCACGCCGTACGTAAGTCTCGCAGAAGATAATTCATCGCTTTTTCGGTCTGGCCACTCTTGCTGTAGTGATGGGCCAGCACACGGTAATAGTCTTCTAACTGATTGTGAAATATTTGTTCAATCGCCTGTGCTGTCTGCAGGTGCAAAGTTTTACGTCGTTCGATAGGCACGGAGTTGTAAGCCACTTCTTGTGTGAGGGCGTGCTTGAAGAGATACGTAGCGGTGGGAAGTGCAGACTCCTCGTAGAGAAACTCTTTGCGTTGCAGGGCCGAGAGGATGCGGGAGAGTTCATCTTCAGGCTGCGCGATCACCCGTCGCGCCAACGCTAGCGGAAAGCTGCGCCCAATCGCCGACAGCTGTTGGAGCAGCAGCTTCTCTTCTGGTGTGAGCCGATCAATACGCCCGGCAATCACGCCTTGGATCGTCGGAGAAATGTGCAGGTCCGTCACTGCCTGAGCAAGATGATAGTGCCCGCGTTCACCGGTTAGGACCCGCTCCTCCACCAAGGTGTGGACCACTTCTTCCATAAAGAACGGCGTTCCTTCAGTTTTCGACAGGATGTGTTGTTTGAGGAGAGAGAGGCCCTCAGCTGTGCCGATCAGGTGGGTAAGAAACGTTTCCGTTTCCGCTAATCCTAATGGCGTCATCTCTATCTGGGTGTAATACGGCTTGTGTCCCCAGGCATGACGGTACTCCGGTCGCGCATTCACCAGTAGCAACACATTTGTAGAGGCGAGACTGTCACAGAGTGTGTCTAAGACTGCGTGGCTCTCAGGGTCAATCCACTGTGCATCTTCAACAATCAGGATCAGTGGCTGATTCCGACTCTCGCGCAACAGGAGCCGCGTGACGGCGTCGCAGATGTGCTGGTGACGCAGTTGTGGGTCCAGGTGTTCTAACGGGGAAGGGGTATCGTGCATGCCGAGCAACGCAAACAAGTACGGCAACGTATCTTCAAGGTGACGATCAAGGCCCAGGACTTTCCCAATCACACGCTCGCGCCGTGTGCGGTCATCATCCTGTGGTTGCATCTGAAAATAGGGTTTCAACAGTTCGACCACCAGGAGATACGGCGAGGTGCTCCCGTACGATACGGCAGCGGTTTCCAGTACCGCACAGCCGTGCGGGAAGCGCTTGAACTCATAGAAGAGCCGCGACTTCCCAAGTCCTGGCTCGCCCCTCACATGAACAGTCTGTCCCTGTCCTGCTTTCGCATGGGCCAAGGCGGTCTGCAGTTGCTGGAGTTCGACCTGTCTCCCAATAAAGCGGGACAGGCCACGGCGAGCGGCAACATGGAGCCGTGTGTGGCGTGGGCCGGCGCCGACGACTTCATAGACGTTGAGAGGGGCGTCTACCCCTTTAATGTGTGCAGCCCCCAACATGTTGAGTTCGAAATTATGCTCGATGAGCTTCTTGGTGTGCTCGGTAATCAAAATCGATCCTGGCGTGGCCATCTGCTCCATGCGGGCGGCCACGTTCGTGGCATGTCCGACTGGCACATAGTCGGTACGGAAGTCGCCTTTGGCAATAGAGCGCATGAGCACCTCGCCCGTGTTCACCCCAACTCGCATGGCCAATGAGACGCCGTGTGTGAGTCTCACCTCGTTGCTATAGCGATGCATCTCCTCCTGCATCCGCAACGCTGCGTAGACCGCTCGCTGGGGATGATCCTCATGCGCGATGGGGGCGCCGAACACCGCAAAGATGCCATCTCCCAATGCCTGTGCGACGTATCCCTCGTAGCGATGCACCGCATCCATCATGAGCTGCAAAGCGGGATCAATCAGGGCGCGTGCCTCTTCAGGGTCGAGCCCTTCGATGAGCGCAGTCGAGCCTTTGAGATCGGCAAACAAGGCCGTGACGGTCTTGCGCTCATCACCAGTCAGACTAGGTGAGGCAATCGTCGGCTGTTCAACTCGGCTTCGCTCTCCAACGGTAACTGAGGAAGTGTTGACCAAAGGGTCGGTCAGAGCAGTGACAACCTTAGTGTCCACGTTTGATGGTGAGTGGATCGGCAGCGACGTCCCACATCCTCCACAAAAGCGATCGTGAGGATCATTGAGAAAGGAGCACCGCACGCAGGCGTATGGTAACCGGTAGCCACAGGAAGCACAGTAGTGCCGACCGGTCGTATTCCGCGTGTAACACTGAGGACAAGTCATCGGTTCCTTTACCTAACGCGTGCGCCGTAGCAAGGCTCGTTCGTACACTCTCTATGCTGTAACAAGACCGACAGACTGTCAAAGGGGAGCGACGTGCCTCGATGTGCTCGGTGAACGCGGTCGATGGGGAGACGATGGGGTCTCACTTTAACTCCGTCTTACACTCTCGGTGAGGGCAAAACTCGATTTTTACACGTAAGATACTATTGCGGTACTCCCGTGGCCCATCTTACATGTATCTCGGCCGAACTCGACTGAACACCCACGCTAAAACAGGGATGGAAGACTGCCGGACTCGCGTACAGAGAGAATTCTCGAAAGCAAATTTCGTCCCTGTTCAGATCGATTTATGTCACTAAAAGTTTGCAGCGGACAGAACGCCTTGGGTGCCCCGCCGTTGATAAGGGAACGAGAGCGGCTTCCCCGTAAGGTTTGTTTTTTCCTATAACGGCAACGTGCGCTCTACGCCGACTGATGTTGGCCACGCTGCTCGGTTGAACCTGAAGGTAACCGCCCGGCGGTTAAAAAATCCTGCACCTGCGCTTCGGTTAAGTCGCCACGACGTTGATATCGTTTGAGAATGGCGGAAATGGTCCCCGGATCTTGATAATGCTCTTTTCCACGCCGAAGTTGCTTCGCCAGTAGACGGTAGACTTGAATACATTCGATTCCCAATAAAAGAATCTCCTCGGTACGGACGTTCTGGATTGGGAAACAACGATAGATCCCAGGCCGCTGACACAGCCCACAGACTACTGCGGGCTCATAGCGCGGACAAAGCGCAATGATCCCATCCCCTGGTTGGGCAAATGCGCGGAGTGCGCTGCTGCATCGTCGTGCGTAGGTGGGGGAGAGCGATTTTGATAACATCGTAGACTCTGGTATATCGAAGAAAAAGCGAAAATACTAGATCCTGACGAGTACCACGAGCGAAGGACGCTCTATTCATCAGCGTGAGGTCGCGTTCTTTTCGGAGTGCTCTTTTGCGTGCGGACAATGACTCCGGCACGTCTGGTTTCAACTCTGACGTCGCGAAACACGTCCCCTTTCAACGGCGAACGATATCCTAAGCTATACTGGCGACGTAGTTCCGTCGCGATTGTTTGGGCTGCCGCCTCCAGTACCGCTCCGCTCCCTACTACATCACTCGTATTTAACAAAAAGTGCTTTGCGCCGGTTTCCTCACTTAGTGAATTGAGCATGTACGAATCGACAGCCTCTTCAATGATATGACCAGGAGGGCCTGGATATGGACCTAAACCAGCGCTCGGACCCAACATCCGAGGCCCCCCGAAGGGGCTGCCTATCCCAATCGTGTAGACCAGCACTCCAGCGCCGCGGATTGCTGCGGTGAGCTCGGCGAGTGAGGTGCGACTAGCAGTGTCGAGACCATCGGTGACGACCACTAAGGCTTTCTTCTGGCGGCGGCCTTGTTTGATGCGACGAAGCCCATCAAGTATGGCGTCATAGAGGGCAGTGCCGCCAGCGGGCTGGAGTCGAGTCGTCGCTTGCAGCACGAGGGCACGGCTATCGGTGAAGTCCTGTAACAGAAGAGGTTCTTGATTAAAAGCTTCGAGAAAAACCTCATCCTGTGACTGGATAGTATCTGCCAAGCGATAAAGGGCATGGCGAGCGCGTGTAAGTTTGCTGCGCATACTCTCGCTCATATCAACCACAATGCCCAAACTCACCGGTTCGTCCTGGCCCGTATTGAAATAGGTAAGGGTCTGTGGAAGGTCTTCTTCATACACGAGAAAATCTTCAGGACGGAGGTCAGGAACGTAGCGACCTTCCCGGTCCACAACCGTCACGGTGAGCAGTTGCGTGGGACGTACCGATGCCGGTTGAGTTGAAGATGGGGCGGTTGCTGGTTGCTGAGGTGGTACGGTGGCTGAGGATTGTGGGCGAGAAGGAATCTCAAGAACCTGCTTCCCGGTGTTTGCGGGATGTTGGGGGGCAGGGAGCGACGGCAGTGATTGTGGCGTGGGCCGCGGCGTTGACGTCTGTGGGGAAGGGCGAGGGCCTTGCCATCCGTCAGCCGGACGTGCCGACTCTTGGGCGTACACCCCTGATGCCGCGAGAAGCAAAAGTAACAGCATCGGCAGATGGTGACGGTGGCGGGTATTCATAATATCGATCTCTGATAAGGTCCTCGCCGCCTCTCCTTTTACCACTATAGACGAATAATCCTCGGCATTGGTTGAATAACGATTCTCTATTTGAGGCTTTGAATACCCCGATGATATGTGCTGGCAAATTTGCGCCATTCCACAATGCACATATCCGGTCTGAAGAGTCGCTCTTTGGTCCAGCCATCTCCCTCGGTGTAAGCATCTTCGAGTGCCTCGCGCGCCCAGACGTCATCATCGTTAAAGCCACGCAGCGCCACGTCTTCCCAGTAGGTATCAACCTCTGCACGGAAGGCATTCGCTTCTTCTGCTCCTGTGACTTTTTTGCCGAGCACCTGCCAGTAGGTATGGCTCTTTTCGTCGATCGCGACATACCACTCAAACTGCGTGAGTTCAGGTGTGGGAAAGCCTTCAACTCTAAGGACGCCGGGCAGCCAGATTGACACACTGTGGGCGACGGCTTTTCCGTTGGTCTTGGGTGTTGTCGTCACCGTTACCTCAGCAATTTCTGACTTGAATACAGGGAGATAGTTACTCGCCAGCTTATCGATAATCCCCTTCGGTCCCGGCCCTTTGACAATGTCCATACTCTATTTATTGGTCGGCACCAACCCTAATGGCAGCAGCGCATCCGTCATCTGCAAGAACTTAGAGTTACGGTGAATATAAATGTGCGTCGTATCAAACCCATTCCCAGCTCCCCAACGCCAGTTGCTTTTCACTTCTCGCCGAATGCCTCGCACTGTGAGATCGGCATCGAGGAATCCGGGCGGCACGTCCTCGTGCAGAGCCGGAGGTCGGCCATCGCGCCAATAAAGATAAAAATCATCCCCTGCGCTTGTTGCACGGGATAGGTCTTAATTCCTAGCTTCCCGACGAGGGTGCAACCCGGCTCGGTAAGAACGCCAACCAGCCTGCCCTCACGAAAATCGTAGGTGAAGCCATGATACCAGCACGTGATGGTCTCTTTCGTGTAACATTCAAGCTTGACAGAGAACGGCACGCGCCGATGCGCGCAGCGGTCTTCAAGAGCGCATACTCGACCATCCACACGCCGCACGATGATGCGCTCCCCGAGGATCTTTACCGGTTTTGGTGCGTCCCCTTCAAGGTCATGGCTGAACAATGCCGGATACCAATGATTGCGAAAACCAAGCTTCGCCTCCAAGTAGGGACGCCAAGACTGCTTTATGTGCTGATGCGCGAGCGGGTCGTCTAAGAAGGCTTCGACCTCTCGTTGCGCAGTCTTCTCTTCTCTCGTAGGGCTAGACATAGGGCGCCTCCCTATTGCTCACGGTCTTCACCAATGATCTCCCTGGGTTATCAATCTTCCCTTTCAATCCGGCGCTTATCTGCATGCTCTCGTCGCCTCTGAACTACTGGGGCTTTCTCGACTAACCGTTTCACCGGCAAACCCTCCTCACATCCTCCGCGTTGCTAGCAGGGTAGGCCGGCAAAGTACTGCACCGGGGAGTTCTGCGCAACCGGCGCAGGCCAGTCCTACCGTATCACTGCAAGATCGAACGGGGACTTTTTGTGTTTGTCTGCTTGGGATGTTGATTACCAACACTCCATACGGAAAATAGGATTCATTATGAAAAGTATGAGCGGCCCAAGGAACCTGTTTATCTTTCTTGCCCTGATTTCCATCCTGGCTCTTAATCATCCTGTGCGCTCAGTTGCCGCCCCTACCGGGATAGTGCCTCTAGAAACATTCGAAGGATATCAGCTGTTTACTTATCCCGAGCCATGGAAAGTAAGGGGCGACCAACAGGAAGCGCGGGCGGTATATCAAATTATGGTAGAAAGCGGTAATCATTTTTTGCATGCCCGTGCCGACCGTCAGGCGATCCAGATCGGCCTCCTCCGTGTCTTTTCCCCTCAGGACTTTCCGCGGTTGCGTTGGCGCTGGCGAGTAGCTCAACTCCCACCTGGAGGTGACGAAGGTCGCAAAGAAACCCACGACTCTGCCGCTGGGGTATATGTCATCTTTGATAACCAGATTTTCCCGCGGGTCATCAAATATGTGTGGAGTTCAACCTTACCGGTCGGCACGCACGTACAAAACCCACTCTATTGGCGGGCGAAGATTGTCGTACTGAAAAGTGGTCCGGCCAACCTTGGTCAATGGCATCAAGAAACGGTAAATTTCTACCAAGATTATCAGGATCTCTTTGGAGAGAGGCCAGGCAAGGTACAAGGCATTGGACTCGCCACCAGTTCGACAGCGACCCAGAGTCTAGCAATTGCCGACTATGACGACTTCACTCTCCTAGACTCGGAGGCGCTGCTTAAAGACAAAGCGGTCGAGACGGTCGCTCAATAGTTCTCTGCCGAATAGGGCACAGGAGAAGCAATCCTCTTTGATAAACCTCAGGTGGTGCTGGGCCATAACATGGGTGGTGAAACGCTCCTCAAACTCGTGCTGGCACTGGGCGCGCTTCAGTGCCCGTGATGTCAGTGTCCTTTAGTTATTCGCTCTCATCGACGAGGGCTGCGAGAGTATCTCCTTAGCTTCATGAGAGTTTATCCTTTTCGCTGTACATACTGCACCTATCGCTTCTGTGCTCCCATTGAGCAGGAACAGAAGAAAAGACCAGAACGAGAGAAGGCGCCAACACCGCAAGGCAGCTTTAGAGCTTTTCGTAAGAACGAAGAACTTCTATCCAAAGATTGATGCACGATCAAAATCTCACTCCGTGCACGCCGGAATAAAATCCGCTTTTGGTAAACAACTCATAGGCAGCGGTGATCTGCTTGCTCAGGAAGGGACCAATGAAAAGTAGGGTTTTTCCAACAGGCGAGGGGGAAAAACTCATCTAAGGGCGGATTTTGCTGGCATCTGACGAACCATATCAGTTCTCGCTTTTATGTTTCCTTTTTACGGTCTGTCACGAAAAGAGTGCCAAGTGTACTTGAGCTAAAGTCCTGTTCACGTTCATAGATGCAGTCTCTTCCGCAGGCAGAATCGTGAGAATCTCTCTTCACACTCCGGACATTCCCTACACTGATTTGCTCTTCGTACTGCTCTAAAGGGTAAAGTTGTTGTAGACGAGCTCGGTTCTCGCGCGAAATATAAGCCAATTTCCCTCTCATGGCATAACTCTTGCTCAGCAATACGCTCACCTTCGATAACTTCTAGTGATCTTCTGTAAGCAACGATGACTCGACAAATAAAAGAGATCGCGTCGTCTCTAGTAAGGATGATCTTATCTTATGAAGATACGTACTGCCTTTTCTACGCTGCTCGCCACTAGAGGTTTCCTGCTTGCAATTACGACATCTGCACAGCCACTTACGGCAGAAGAATCAATCACCCCGTCAGTCCAGTCAGACTCTACTGTACGGCCTGAGGCAGATATCCAACCGAATCTCTTTCAGTCCCTTCTCGTACAGTGCTCAGCCACCGCTAAGCAGGAGATGTGAGATGAATACGCTTGTTGGAATTTTTCGTACACCTTCTACCGCCGAGGAAGCATTTCGAGAACTGCAGAAGGTCGGTCTGGCAGAGAATCAATTGCTTCTCACCTCCAAGTCTCTGGCTACGGATGGCAACTCCGTAGCGACCCCCGAGCCGGGATCACCAGGGGCTTGTGGCGCCAACATGGGCCATGTAGCGGGTGCTATCACCGGCTTTGCGGGGGGGTTAATTGGGGCAGCGTCCACCTTCCTCATTCCCGGAGTCGGACCGATTCTCGCGATCGGCACCTTTGCCCTCGGCACCATCCTAGGAGTTACTGCCGGCGGCGCTGCCGGCGGCGCTCTACAAGAATCCACTACACTCACGCTCCCGCATGATGACCTGTTCATTTACGAAAATGCGTTACGAGAGGGATACTGGCTGTTAGTTGTCCAGCCGGATAGTGAAGCGCAAGAAAAAGCGGCCCAGGACGTCATTACTCGTTTCGGCGCGGAGAGTACTAACACTATGCGAGATCAGTGGTGGTTTGGACTGCGTGACGCCGAGGCGGTCGCATACGGCGCTCCTGTCGAAGGCTTCCCCCAGCTTGAAGCCATTTACCGGCGCGGTTTCGAGGCCGCTTTAGACCGGCGCGCCCGTGGACAATCGTACGAGGAAGCGCTCGCGTTTCTTCAGGAACGTGATGCAGATGTGTACCGTGAGGAAACTTTTCGGCGTGGCTACCAACGGGGGCAAGCATACTATCGAGCACTATTGGCAAAGATGCCCGCTGAACAGAAGAATGAACAGTAACCCTCTCTCAGTAGGGGGTTGCTAGACCAATCCTCGCCAAAACTGAAGAACATACCAATAAGCGATTCGTTAAAAATTTGACGCCGATAACGGAAGTTATCATCCCGCGATAGCTTTAGGACCCCTCTTCTCAATGGTGCTGTTGGCAGATTACCGCAAAATCCTTATACTTCCTCGAGTTCTTTTCACCGTACTGATCGACGGTATTTGCTGCTACGGCTGGCTCAGGAATTGCTGAGTCAGGAAACTATGCCGCACCTGCAAGCAAGCGAACGTAGTCGGTGTTAGGTTGTCGACTCCAGGTCTTTTCCGAGTGTGAAGGGTAGCATGGTCAAAATCCCTTTTCTTAGGACACAAATCCTCAAGAGACTCACCCTTGTTGAAGTTTGCTTTCTCCGCGAAAAATTCACTTATGGTGACGCTAGGCTAGGATGCGTAGCCGCATCAAGATAAGGACTCCAGCTCATGGTATTTCGTAAAGTGGCGTACGAGACCGGTAATCCAGTTCTCACTGGCACGCAACAATCTTTTCCAGGAATAGCTTCCTATCCTCTTGCTGTTGATCGGAGCATGACGCCCGAGGAGCTGCAAGTGCTCATAGAAGACCTCTTTCATAAGGAAACGGAGATTACCCGACTTGCGCTGCGCTATGTCAAAAGAGCTAAAGGTTTCCCCACCTTCCTCCTGAAATCATCCCACCAAAATGAATCTGGCATTCGCAGGGAGGCTCGGCTGCTGCTGCAATGTATCATGGTCGTGGCAATGCGACGAACGCAGAACGGCGAGGCCGAGCAGCGGACGGTCGATTATCTACTGAAGTATCTCTATATGACCTCTCTTTCTGAGGCAGAACAGGCATTATCTGACTACTGCGCTCGGGAGCAAACTCCCGCATCGGTATTCGCGAATAGAGTATGGGAAACGAGTGAGACACGAGCAGAAGGACGATTGTTTACGGCTTTTGCGGATAGCCTTTCTGCTCGTGTAAATACGCTGCTTGATCTCTTCGCTGTCACGATTCAAGGATTTAGCAAAGATCCGCATGGGATTTTCACCGCTTTTGTCGAGACGATGCGGTGGAAGTAGCGCTAAAGCATCTAAACACCTTTCCTTCTGCTTTCACTACCGCTTTGTGATGACGCCGACTTTCCCCCTTGCAACTCAAGGAATGGGAGGAATGGTCGTGTACCAGGGCGGCGGTGTGGCTATCGGCTCAGCGTAGCCTGACCACCCACCCCCTAACGCCCGATAGAGCTGCACGACGGCAAGCAGCTGATCGCGCCGGATCTGGGCGAGCGCATTTTCTGCCGGAAAAAGCTGCTGTTGGGCATCGATCACCTCAAAGTAACCAGCCAAGCCACCAGTATATCGCAGCGTCGAAAGCCGCACCGATTCCTGGAACGCCGCTACCGCCCGCTCCTGCTCCTTTCGTGCCGCTGCCAGCTTCTGCTGACCAATCAGCGCATTCGAGACTTCCCGCAAGGCCGTAATCACCGCCTGTTCATACTGCAGCTTTACCTCTTCCCACTGCGCCCACGCCCCTCGGTAGTTCTCGTAGATTCGGCCCCCCTGAAAGAGCGGACCAGTGATCTGGCCTGTGATCGCCCAGACGTTACCTTTGCCGTTGACCACGTTCTCAATCTCGGTACCGACTCCGCCGTAGAGTCCAGAAAGCCCGATTCGCGGCAGGAAATTAGCCTCGACCACCCCGATTTGGGCATTGGCGGCGATGAGGGTCTGTTCTGCCTGGCGAATGTCTGGCCGTCGTTCGAGGAGTTGTGACGGTAGCCCAGGCGGGGTCTGCGGAGGAACCGTATGATCAGTCAGAGATGCCCCACGCGCAATCGATCCGGGATTACGACCAAGCAAGATACTGATCTGGTTTTCTTTGGCGACGATGGCACGTTCCAGGATCGGAATGGTTGCTGCCGTAGAAGCGAGGGACGCCTCGGCTCGAGCGATCTCCAGCTTTGAGGCAACACCTAACTGAAAACGTTTGGTAAACAAGTCTAGTGTTTTCTGGAACGACTCGGTGGTCCCGCGGGCAATTGCTAGCTCAAGGTCTAATTCCTGGAGCTCGAAGTAAGCTTGAGCGACGTCACTAATCAAGCTTAGTATTACCCCGCGGCGGAACTCTTCGCTGGCTAAGAGTTGCGCGAGCGCCACTTCATTGGAGCGGCGAATACGGCCCCACACATCGAATTCCCAGGCCAGATTAAAAAGCCCCTTAAAGACATTTTCGCTTTGACCACTCGGGACCGGTACGAAGAACTGCCCTGCCGCATGCGAACGCCCCACTCCTCCCTCGTAGCCAAGCTGCGGGAAAAACTCTGCTCGTGCGATCCCGGCTAAGGCGCGGGCCTGTTCGACACGCGAGGCCGCCACCCGCAAATCGTAGTTATTGTGCAAAGCTTCAGCGATCAGTTCACTCAGGGCATCGTCGCGAAACACTTGCCACCAGGGCAGATCAGCGAAAGAGATCGCCTCTGCAGCGCCGATTTGGCTGCGATAGGTCTGGGGGGGAACGATCGCTGGTCGTTGATAATCCGGCCCGAGAGAAAAGCAACTTGAGAGAAAAATGGAAAGACAACACATTAAGACTCGCAGCCACTTCATAACTAGTGCGCCCCTCCTTCAGCAACCGCAGACGTAACTTCAGCTTGTCGCCGAGCGGGAGAAGGTTGCTTCCGGCGGGTGAACCGTTCAACAAACACGAAGAGGACTGGAACGATGAAGATGCCAACCAGCGTCGCAGCGGCCATCCCGGTGATAACCACCGTTCCAAGGATCTGCCGCGCCACCGAGCCAGCGCCGGTCGCCA
>Ga0187894_10003627_pt1 | contig 17114 bp, 15 predicted proteins | sample GBC1701081metaG_FD_136650 | JGI IMG/M metagenome (GOLD analysis project Ga0187894, IMG submission 136650) | White microbial mat communities from a lava cave in the Kipuka Kanohina Cave System on the Island of Hawaii, USA - GBC170108-1 metaG ...
AGCCGATTGATTCAGAGGCTTAAACCGCCGTTTGAAAGCACGGCGGCGGCGGCAACGCCCTACATCTCCCTCTAAATCCCAAAGCGGATGATAGAGGGAGTCTTGGGCTAAATCTGGATAAAAAAGCTATGGAATCGGAGTTGTTTTTTGTAGTGGGTACATCCGCTTTGGTTTATCCGGCGGCGAGATTGCCCGAAGTTGCCTCAAACGCATATGTTGTTGAGGTAAATCCCGAGCCGACTTCTTTATCAGAAATCTGCGATGAAATTTTACAGGGAAGAGCCGGAGAAATTTTGCCCCTTCTTTGAAAGGAAAGATTGGATTTGTCACAAGAGAAAAAAGTAAACCTTGATTTGATAGCTCAAGGTGTCCGCATGATTTTAGAAGGCATGGGCGAAGATGCAGATCGTCCGGGTTTGCAAAGAACGCCACAGCGCGTAGCGGAATTTTACGCCGAACTTACGGAAGGAATGTGGGAAGAAGCCAGCGAACATATTGTTCCGTTGCCGGGTGATTCGCACGACGAAATGGTTATAGTTAAAGACATTTCAATCGCTTCGATTTGTGAACATCATCTGGCACCTTTTGTGGGAAAGTGTCACATCGCTTATATACCAAAAGGCGGTCGTATTGTAGGATTGTCAAAACTTGCGCGAATTGCGGAAATTTTTTCAAAACGTCTTCAGGTTCAGGAAAGATTGACGACGCAAATCGCACAGACATTAAACGATAATCTTAAACCTTTGGGTGTGATGGTTGTCATTGAAGCCGAACATACTTGTATGACGTTGCGTGGCGTAAAAAAGCCCGGGGCAAAGACAATAACTTCGGCTGTATTGGGCGGTTTCAGACGCGACCCGCGAACAAGAGCGGAAGCAATGTCTCTAATAAAAGGTGATTAAGTTTTAAGGAGATTGGTTATGAAAAATCTTTTTAGTGTAAAAGCAGAACAGAATGTTTTTCGTTCTTTCGCGGCAGTTTTGCTGGCAACTTTTTTGCCATGGGTTTACCTGCCGACAGAGAAAGATATGAGCGGTTCTTTTGATGAAAAGAACCTGCGTGAACAAGTTAAATATCTTGCGTCTGATGAATTGGAGGGCAGAAGTCCGGGCGGTGCCGGCGGATTAAAAGCGGCACAATTTATTGCAGACCAATTAAAAGCCGCAGGTGTTCAGGGCGTCGGACCACAGAACAGCTATTTTCAAAACGTGGGTTTGTTTGCAGTCAAATCCGACCCGTCAGCAATTTTGAATATTGAGGGTAAAAACAAATCGGAGTCGTTCAAATTCGGCAATGAATTTGTTGGTTTTACAGGATCACAAAAAGCGGAAGTGAGTATTGATGCTGAAATCGTTTTTGTAGGCTACGGCATAGATTCGCCACAATATAAATGGAACGATTACAAAGGAAAACCTGCGGATTACAAAGGTAAAGTTCTTTTGATGATGGTCAATGACCCGCCTCCCACAAAAGCAGAGCCGGATTTGTTCAAAGGACGCGCTCTGACATATTTCGGTCGCTGGACATATAAATACGAAGAAGCCGCAAGACGCGGTGCGGTCGGCGCGATATTGATTCATACAGACCAATCTGCGGGCTACAATTGGGGCGTTGTTCGCGCTTCAAACGGCAACTGGCGTTACGATGTCGCACGCAAAGCCGGTGACAAAACACCCTTTCTAAATGTTCGCTCATGGATAACCGAAGATTCAGCGAAACGTCTTGTCGCCGCATCTGGAATGGACTTGAAATCGCTTCAGGAGAGCGCGACAAAAAGAGATTTCAAACCCGTAAATCTTGGTTTGCGGGCAAAGCTTAATCTCAAGAGTGAAACCAGAACTATGGATTCGCCAAACGTGGTTGGCATACTGCCGGGAAGCGACCCGAAACTCCGCGATGAATTTGTGATTTATACTTCGCACTGGGATCATTTTGGCATTGGCGAACCGGACGCAAACGGCGACAAAATTTATAACGGCGCGGCAGATAATGCTTCGGGTGTGGCGTGTGTGTTGGAAATAGCAAGAGTTCTTGGAAAGATGCCGCCGATGCAGAGACCAAAGCGTTCAAGTTTTTTCTTATTCACGACGGCAGAAGAGCAGGGACTTTTGGGTGCTGAGTATTTCGCACAGTACCCGCTTGTACCTTTGTCGAAAGTTGCGGCGAACGTAAATCTCGACGTAGCAAATATGTTTGACAGAACTACGGATTTTGTTCCGCTTGGAGCGGATAAATCTAACCTGATTGATTTCGCGAAAAAGGTTGCAGACGAAAGAGGCTTGACCCTGTCGCCTGACCCGAGACCGGAGCAGGGAATCTTTTATCGTTCAGACCATTTTCCTTTTGCGAAAAAAGGTGTGCCGTGTGTTTCAATGCAACCGGGAAGGAAATTCCCTAACCGTCCTACGGATTACGGCGAGGTTCTTTTCCGCGAATACAACACAAAGCGTTATCATCAGCCTTCGGATGAATATAGCGAGTCTTGGAACATGAACGGCATGATTCAGGAGTCGGAAGTTACGCTTGCAATCGGAATTATGATTGGAAATGCGCCAACAATGCCGCGTTACAATCCGGGCGACGAATTTGCGAATGTGAAGAGAAAATAGAATTCATATTTGCTCATTAAATTGTATGTGCTAATATCCGTTTTGCATGAAAAGAGCATTAGCAAACAGAAACTTTATGATGATGCGTCGAATGCGTTCGATGAAAAGACGGAAGTTTGCGCCAATCATGTCGGAAAGTTCTTAACAGGAACAGAGCAAAGAAATTTGTTTCACCAAAAGGCTGTTTGGCAATTTTGCTGACAGCCTTTTAATTTTGTAAATGAGAAGAAAGAGATGAATACATTTTACGTTACAACACCAATTTATTACGCGAACAGTTTGCCGCATCTGGGACATTTATACACGACAATAATTGCTGATGTTTTGAAGCGTTATAAAAAACAACGCGGCTTTAAAACCTACTTTCTGACAGGTACGGACGAACACGGAATCAACATTCAACGCGCAGCGGAAAAAAATAACCGGACGCCAAAAGAACAGGTTGATTATGTCGCAGGCGAACTCGAAAAGATGTTCGGCGAGTTTGGGCTGGACGGCACGCACGGCGGTTACGATATTTTTATGAGAACGAGCTACGGGTTTCATTACGAAGGTGTTCAGGAACTGTGGCGACGCGCCGCGAAAAACAAAACTCCTAAAGGTAACGACGCGATTTATAAAGGGTTTTATTCAGGATGGTTTTGCGCGGCTTGTGCTTCGTTCAAAACCGAAGACGAGTACATAAAACCCGAAAACGAAGGCGATTTGCCGCGTTGTCTTGTTCACGAAACACAACTGGACAGAATCGAAGAAGAGAGCTATTTCTTTCGACTTTCCGATTACGACGAAGCGTTGCTGAACTTGTACGAATCGCGTCCCGATTTCATTCGTCCCGAAGCACGACGAAACGAAGTCATCAGTTTTGTTAAGGCAGGATTGCAGGATTTATCTGTCAGCCGTTTGAAGACTTCAGTATCGTGGGGCATTCCCGTTCCCGATGATGAAGCGCACACTATGTACGTCTGGTTTGACGCTCTGTCGAACTACATCACGGCTGTAGGTTTTGGTAATACGGAAAAAACAGGTTTTGAAAAATGGTGGCCCGCCCTGCATTTAGTCGGCAAAGATATATTGCGTCATCACGCGATTTATTGGCCCGCGTTTTTGCTGGCGGCTGATGTTGAACTGCCCGCGGGTGTTTTCTCTCATGGACTGCTTCTTGATGTGGAAGGGCGAAAGATGGGAAAGACGCAAAGAAACGTCATAGAACTTCCGATACTGCGTAAGCATTTCACAAACGATATGCTTCGTTATTTTGTCCTGCGCGAAGTTGTGTTCGGACAAGACGGAAAAATCGGATACGAAACCGTAGTTGACCGTAGCAACAGCGATTTGGCTAGCGGACTTGGAAATCTTTCAAGCCGCACATTGACGATGATTCAAAAATATCGTGAAGGTGTTATTCCGTCAGGAAATATCGCGGAAGAAAATTTCATTCATGCGAAACGTGCGAATGTTGATGGCGATTCGCAAGGCTTGGCTACTGCGTTTGAGTTGGTACGCGACCAATTTCTGATAAGCTTTGACGATTTTGCATTTAGTCGTGCGCTTGAAAGTGTTTGGTCAATAATTGCGCGTGTTGACAAACTGATTTCGGATGCGAAACCTTGGGAGTTAATCAAAGACGAAAATCAGAAAGAGACATTGAATGCTGTTTTGTACCGTTCGTGCGAGACGCTTCGCTGGTTGTGTGTTCTGCTTTACCCGTCTATGCCTGAAGCCGCAATGAAAATATATTCACAGCTTGGTTTGAACGAAGATATTTCCGTAATTGACCCGGCATCTTTGAAATGGGGCGATTTGAAAGAGGGAACAAAAATCACGGAAGTTGAAGCGGTATTTCCGCGCCTGGATAAGAAAAAAATTATGAGCGAGATTGAAGAAGAGAAAACAAAAACCGAAACCGCCGAAGAGCAAAAAGAAGAGGAAAAAACTTTCATTGCAATTGATGATTTTATCAAGGTTGAATTGAAAGCGGGTGAAGTCCTGACGGCCGAACGGTTGCCAAAGTCAGATAAATTGTTGATTTTCACAATTGATTTGGGCGAAGCGAAACCGCGCCAGATTCTGGCTGGATTAGCTGAGTACTATACACCCGAAGAAATGGTGGGGAAAAAGGTTGTCGTTGTATCCAATCTTGCGCCCAGAAAACTTCGTGGCTATGAATCGCAGGGAATGATTTGCGCGGCTTCGCCGGAGGGCGGCAAGCCTGTGATTGCTACTTTTACGGAAGATGTTCCGAACGGAGCGAGGCTTAAATAGGTAATCGTTCAGTTTCGTGAGTATTGAAACCAAATAGTACGACAGTCTGCCAGACTGTCGAAGACTCCGTGAGCAAAATCAATGATTAAGGAAACAGGCTGGCAGTGCGGTTTTACTTTCTGCTCATAAAACTGAGTGAGGCTTAAATAGAGTTCAAGCTATTAAATTTTCAAAATGGCACAAACACAATTCATTGTTGACTCACACTGCCACATTGACGGTGATGATTATAACGAAGACCGCGACGATGTTATCAAACGCGCTCAAGACGCGGGAGTGCGTTTGATGCTGAATGTGGGAACAGGCGAATCTGAAAGCGGTTTGTTTGAGCGTGCTGTTGAGTTGGCAGAAAAGTACGACCCGGTTTTTGCATCTGTTGGTGTACATCCCCACGATGCAAAGACATTTGATGATGCGGCTGAGCGGCGTTTACGCGGGCTTGTGTCTCAGAGCAAAAAAGTAATTGCCTGGGGCGAAATCGGTCTTGATTTTTATTACAACCACAGTCCTCGGGATGTGCAAACAGATGTTTTCAAAAGGCAGTTGCGAATCGCGTGCGAATTAAATTTGCCTGTGATAATTCACTCGCGTGATGCTAATGAAGAAACCGTGAACATCTTGCGCGAAGAGTGTTCAAACGATGAATTTGCCGGTGGAATAATGCATTGTTTCAGCGGAACGCCTGAGATGGCTTTGCAATGTATGCAGATAGGTCTTTTGATCTCTTTTTCAGGAAATGTCACTTTTAAGAAAGCGGATAATATAAGGGAATCGGCTCGTGTTGTTCCCTTTGATAAACTTTTGGTCGAAACTGATTGCCCTTATTTGACGCCCGTTCCGTTTAGAGGAAGGCGAAACGAACCCGCGCATGTTGTAGATACAGCAAAGTATCTGGCGCAACTTTACGGCACGGATTTCGAGACAATTGCAAAAGTAACAACTGAAAACTTTTTGAAGTTGTTTAAGATGGGTTGAAGTTAAGGCATTTTTGATTAAAAAGTTTTTGATGTTATCCTCACGCGAAAATCATACATAAAATAAAATGGCAAAAGAAAATTCATTCGATATAGTTTCCAAGGTTGACAGTGCGGAAATAACAAACGCTATAAATCAGACTGTTAAAGAAGTACGTCAGCGTTTTGATTTCAAAGGCAGTAATGCAGATGTAAAACTCGAAAAAGAAGAGTTGGTACTTTCTGCCGAAGACGAGACAAAACTGCGTAATATGAACGACATTCTTCAACAAAAGCTTGTTCGCAGAGGTGTTCCGTTAAAGGCTTTAAGTTACGGTAAGATTGAACCTGCGGCTGGCGGTACAGTACGTCAGCATGTTGCAATTCAACAGGGAATACCGCAGGAAAAAGCGAAAGAGATTGTTAAATACATAAAAGATACAAAGCTTAAAGTGCAAGCCTCGATTCAAGGCGACACAGTTCGCATTTCCGGGCGCGACCGTGATACGTTACAGGATGCCATTGCGAAATTAAAATCTCACGATTTTGATATTGATATGCAGTTTACAAATTACCGTTCAAATTAAGATGCAAACTTTTGGATACACCGCCGCAGTCGAAGACCCGCGTATTTCAGCGCGAAAGGTTTTCAGTCTTATTGCAAAAGAGCTTGTTTTGGTCGAAGAGGAATTTGAGCGGCAAGCAAAATCAAACATTCAGGTTATTGCTTTTATAGGCGAATATTTGCGTGCTTCGGGCGGCAAACGTGTTCGTCCCGCTTTGTGCCTTTTATCTGATTATGCTGTTGGCGGTGACGGTTCAACAGCACGCTCGATTCGTATGGCGACTGTGATGGAATTTCTTCATACAGCCACGCTTGTTCACGACGACATAATTGATAATGCGGAAACGCGCCGCAATCGCGCCTCTGTAAATTCGCGTTTCGGAAATCAGACGGCTGTGTTGATGGGCGATTGGCTTTATATGTCAGCGTTTGAAACGAGCCTTAATGAACGTTCGCTGGATATTCTGGACATCTTAACCCGTGTCACAAGAAAGATGACAGAAGGCGAATTGATTCAACTCACAATGCTCGGACGAACGGACATAACGGAAGAAAAATATTTTGATATTTTACAGAGAAAGACAGCATATCTTTTTAGCGCGTGTTGTGAAATAGGCGGGATAATGGGTTGTAAGGAAAAAGCGTATCAAGAGGCACTGAGGGATTACGGACTTTATCTTGGTACAGCTTTTCAACTTGTTGACGATTTACTTGATTTTACCGCCGACAAAGAAGTTTTAGGTAAAGCCGCCGGAGCAGATTTGCTTGAAGGGAAATTGACATTGCCTTTAATCAAACTGCTGGAGAAAAGAGAGAGTGCCCGTCCCGTGTTGCAAAAAATTATGCAAAGCGGTGATTACAGAGATGAATCGCGCGAAAGTTTGCTGGCAATGCTAAACGATGTTTCTGCAATCGAAGAAACGAGAAGACGTGCATATCAATTTGCGGAAGCTGCGATTGATGCAATAAAAATTCTGCCTGACACAGAATACAGAAACGCATTGATGTCATTGCCCGGTTACATTATTGAAAGAAAAAAGTAGAACGGTTTTTATTTTTGGGGTAAAGTAGCATTAGCTTTTCAAATAGCTTTTCAAGTTCAACGAAAGCAAATCCAAAATGGCTAACGAAAATTTGATTTCGACATTAGAGCAGAGTTTGAGGCAGACGCAGCTTGCGCGTAACCGTCTGTCTGCAAGGCTTGTTGAATTGGAAACCGAAGCAGACAGCATTCGGGCGCAACTACTTGAAATGGATAACATCATTGCTCAGACCAGAAGCACAATGCTGAGATTGGTTACATCTGTGCCTCTGCCTCAGCCACCTCCTTCGAGTTACCATGTTCCGTCGGATGCTGAGATTGAGGCGGCAATCGCAAACGATTATCCGACACCTGCGCGAAACCCTGTGCGTCAATATCAGCCCCAACAAACTTACAGGACACAGCAACAACAACAGCCTCAATATCAAAATCAGCATCAGCCCCCGCCCATGCGTCATGATATGCCGCCGGTGCGTCAGAATTTGGAAGTGATGAGTGACAGGTTTGTTGACAGGACGATTCCGCAGGCTGTCACAATGCTTTTGCGCGAAGAAGGCGGACCGCTTCACGTAAATGAACTATTCAATCGTTTGGTTGAAGGCGGGTTTGAATTTTCGGGTAATAACCCGACTATATCGATTGCCGTTTCTCTGAATCGAAATACCCGATTCAGAAAAGTCGCGCCCGGTACTTTTGACTTGGTAATGCGCGATGCGGCAAATGTAAAATTCTAAAACCACGCAAGCTATTTGTTTTAATTTAATTTTCCGATACAAGAGGAAAGTCAACACTAAATAAAGACTTTTACCATCATTTAGTGTGTCCAAAATAACCTTCGATGAAATTTAAGCAGATACTTATTTTATTATTATTCAGTCTTGTTTTTCTTGTTCCGTCTGTAACGGCTCAGAATATAACATTGCGTAGCAGACTTGACCCTTTGCCCGGAAAAAATGCCTATTCCGACATTTATGCGGAAGGCAACATAGCTGTTCTGGGAACTTATTGTAAAGACAGCATAGGATGCACAGGAGACCCGAATCAGTTACAGGGTGGATTGATTTTTGATATATCAAACCCGAATAATCCCGTATTGGCTTCACGTTATCACCCGTCACCAAACCAGCAAATGCTTGAAGCACTTGTGAAAAATAAAATCGGATATTTCGGAAGCGGAACAGGCGGAGGGGTTCACGTAGTAAACCTGAACGACCCTTACAATCCCGTGTTAATAACAATAATTAACGCTACAAATGGCGGAGGTTATAACACGATTCACGAGATTCTGATTGAAGGCAATTTTCTTTACGAAACCGACTCAAGGACTCCCGTGATCAAAGTAATAAACATTTCTAACCCCGCTTCTCCCGTTTTTGTAAGAAATATAACAACTGGCGACTCGCGTTTTATTCACGCAGTACACATTGCAGGCGGGAGACTTTTTTGTTCAGGATGGGGTGGAACAACAGAGATTTACGACATCAGTAATGTAGGCACACAGCAACCGCCTTTGATTGGAACAGTAAACAGCGGTTCAAACAGTCACAGCAGTTGGACAAGCGAGGACGGCAAGTACCTATACAACGCACGCGAACTCTTTAACGGGGACCTTAGAGTTTATGACATACAGAATCCGGCAAACCCCGTTTTAGTAAAAACAATCAATGCGGATTCATTAGGTATTAACGCCATTTGCCCGCACAATCCTGTGGTCAAAGGAAACTTGCTCTATGTCGCCTGGTATCAGGCTGGGTTACAGGTTTTTGATATTTCAAATCCCGCTAATCCCGTTCGTATAGGGCAATTCGATACTTACCCTGAAGCGTTCGCGCCGTCGGAAGAAAACTTTGGAAATGACGCATGGGATGTTTTTTGCGGATACATGGATTTGAAAGAAACGATAGCAAGAACAAATGCAATTCCTTCAAATTACGGAGGGAACTGGTCTGTCTTTCCTTTTCTTGGTGAAGATAAAGTCATATTGGGCGATTTAACATATGGTTTTTACATAGTGGATGTAAGTAAAGTCAGAAACACTGTGCTAAATAAGGTTGCAGATTTTGATGGTGACAAAAGAACAGACGTTTCTCAATTCAGACCTTCAAACGGTGTTTGGTATATCGAAAACAGTTCAAATTCGTCAAACAACGCGATTCAATTCGGAACAAACGGCGATGTTCGTGCGCCGGCGGATTACGATGGAGACGGAAAAGTTGATATAGCAGTTTATCGCCCCACAGAGGGACTCTGGTATGTTCTTGCAAGCACAGAAGGATTCAAAGTTTATCAATTCGGATTGAGTACGGATGTTCCCGTTCCGGCAGATTATGATGGCGACGGTACTTCGGATGTTGCTGTGTTCAGACCAAGCACTGGAATTTGGTACATACAACAGAGTAATCAAGGTTTTAGTGCTATTAAATGGGGAGTAAACGGTGATAAGCCCCAGGTCGGTGATTTTGACGCGGATGGTAAGAGTGATTTGACGGTATTCAGACCAAGCACCGGAATCTGGTACACATACCCAAGCACGACAAGCATCATGCGTGCAGTTCAATTCGGAGTTGCATCGGATATTCCTACAGTCGGTGATTTTGACGGGGATAAATTTGCGGATGTCGCAGTTTTTCGCCCGTCAAACGGAACTTGGTATGTACTGAGAACAGCGAATAACTCTTTCTTTGCAGCACAGTTCGGAGTTAGCGGCGACATCCCGACAGCCGGAGATTATGACGGGGACGGGAAAACAGACTTTGCCGTATTCAGACCATCCTCAACACTCTGGTATGTTTACAACACTGGAAGCAGTTCCGTTCGTGTTGTTCCTTTTGGTATTGAGGGTGATATGCCCGCACCGTCTTCTTTTGGACAATAGAATGTTTTGTAGTTTTATAACCGGGTCGAGTGATTGAATTGAACAATTACTCGACCCATTTTTTTGAGGGTGCAAATTAAAAGATGAAAGCAATGATATTGGCGGCAGGGTTTGGTACCAGATTGTGGCCCCTCACGATTGACAGAACAAAACCCGCGATACCGTTTTTTGGTAAACCGCTTGTGGGTTACGTAGCAGAGTATTTGAGCAGTTACGGTTTTAAGGATGTGGTTGTAAATCTACATCATCGTCCGGAATCTGTGAAAGAAGCTTTGGGCGACGGTTCAAGGTTCGGAGTAAATCTACATTACGTTTTGGAAAAAGAGATACTAGGAACGAGCGGTGCGCTCGATAACGCTAAAGACCTTTTAGCCGATGATACTTTTTTGGTAATAAACGGCAAGATTGTCACGGATATTGATTTAGAAGAAGCATATCAAGCTCACAAAAAATCTAAAGCATTAGCGACGATGGTACTTCTTCCCAATGCGCGGCGCGAAAGGTTTTCAGAAGTTATTACAGAGAACGGTGAAGTAAAAGGTTTTGGCGGAATGCCTGTAAATAAATTTCCGTCTGATAACGAATCAGTGAATGTTTCGCAGTTACAAACCCAATCTCTCAATCCCCAATCTCCCAATCTCTCAATCCCCAATCCCCAATCTCCCAATCTCTCAATCCCCAATCCCCAATCTCCCAATCTCTCAATCCCCAATCTCTCAATCCCCAATCCCTCAATCCCCAATCTCTCAATCCCCAATCCCTCAATCCCCAATCTCTCAATCTCTCAATCCCCAATCGAGGATGTACCGTTGATGTTTACGGGCATACAGTTTCTTGAACCAAAGATTTTTGATTACATACCACAAGGAGTTTTTTCACACTCGACAACAGATGTTTATCCAATGGCTTGGGCAAACAAAGAGGTGATAGGGGCTCATATTGCAAAAGGGACATGGTATGAACTTTCAACTATAGAAAGGTATCTTGAAATCAGTTTGATAGTTAATGAAGGAAAAGAAAATGGTGTCATTAAAGGCGAAAGAAATATGATTTCTAATGATGCCATAGTAAGAGATACGATTTTATGGGACGATGTAAGAATTGAAGCCGGGGCAAATATAATAAATTCAATTATAGGTGACGGCGTCTTTATAGGCGAAAAGGAGTCGTTTTCAAACAAAGCAATCGTGCGGGCTGATTTGGTGTTGGATACAGAACCGCCGGAGAAAGCACTTAAAGGTCATTTTATCGGCGATAATTTTGTTGTGAATTTAACTCAGTGATACAATCCGTCGCATTGCGAAACGGGTTTGTCAGGAGTAGATCAAAAAGTAAAAATAACTTTAATGCGTGATTCTGCTCCAAACTTTTTATAATTGCATGAGTAAGGCTTCACTAATAGATGACAGGTCATTTGATGCTTCCGCACTAAAACGGTTAGAAGGTTTTTTGTCCGAAAACGGTCAGGATAATTCGCAAATAACTGTACTTACACCGGACGCTTCTACACGGGAGTATTTTAGAATCAAATGGAAAACATCATCTGCAATCGCCTGCGTTTACCCTGAACGTATTGACAGAGAAAATCATTCTTATTTAGATGTCACGAGGCTTTTTTTATCGGCAAATCTTCCTGTGCCCGAAATTTACGAACTAGTTGACGACAAAGGGATAATTATTCAGGAAGATTTGGGTGATACTTCTTTATGGGATTTATTGGAGAATACAACCTTAGATGAGGTGAGGGATGAGTATCAGTCGGAGGCAATATCACTAATCGCACGGATACAATCGGTTACAGATAAAGCAATTGAAGTAAACTCCATATCAAGCAGGTTTGCTTTTGACTTTGAAAAACTTTCATGGGAAGCAGGGTTTTTCAAGGATCACTATTTCTCAAGTCTGCGAAAAGAAGATACATCTGCGGCTGAATTCGTAGAGTTGAAAGCGGAATTGGATGATGTATGTAATGAACTTTCTGCGCGACCGCGAGTGCTTTGTCACAGAGACTATCATGCCATGAACTTGATGGTTGATAAGAACGGAAGAATAAGGATAATTGATTATCAAGACGCGCGAATGGGACCCTCATCATATGATTTGGTTTCGCTTGTGCTGGACAGGCAACTTGAAGTTCCTTCGCTGGCAAATCTTCGCTCATGTCGTTTGCTGTTGTTGGATGAGAGGCGAAAACTCGGATTGAGTCCGATTGACCCTGACGAGTTTGCAAATGAGTTTCGCCTTATGACAATCCAGAGATGCTTGAAAGCTGTGGGAACTTTTTCTTTTCAGACAGCTGTACGCGGACGCGGCGAAAAGTATTCAATGTACATAGATTATATGTTGAAAATTGTTCACCAAGCGACTGTTATGCTCGGTAGATTTCCTGCATTGCAGGAGATGATTAAAAGAAGATTGGCAGAAAGTTAGAGAGAATGAAAAACATTTATATTTCAGATTTATCAAAATACGTCGGTGAAGAAATTGAAATAAGAGGCTGGCTTTACAATAAACGCTCGAGCGGCAAGGTCGCATTTTTGGAAGTGCGGGACGGAACGGGTATTGTTCAGGCAATTGCCGTAAAGAATGAAGCAGGCGAGGAGATTTGGCAGAAGTGTGAAAGCTTAACTCAGGAATCATCTATCGTCGTTAAAGGAGAACTGCGCGAACATCCGAAACGTCCGGGTGTTTATGAGGTTGGCGTAAAAGGTTTGGAAATCGTGAGTCTTTCGAGCGAGTATCCGATAACTCCAAAAGAACACGGCACTGAGTTTTTGATGGACCACAGGCATTTGTGGCTTCGTTCAAAACGTCAAAACGCCATTTTGAGAGTTCGTCACACAATCATAAAAGCCGTACGTGATTTCTTTGATAACGATGGGTTTACTCTGTGCGACACACCGATTTTTACGCCAGCGGCTTGCGAGGGAACAACCACACTTTTTGAAGTTAATTATTTTGATGATGAGAAGGCATATCTGACGCAATCGGGACAACTTTATAATGAAGCGACAGCCGCAGCGTTCGGAAAAGTCTATTGTTTCGGTCCGACGTTTCGCGCTGAAAAATCAAAGACGCGAAGACATCTGACGGAATTCTGGATGGTCGAACCCGAAATGTCATATGCAAGACTTGATGACGTAATGGAGCTTTCAGAAAGATTTTTGACATATATTGTCGGGCGTGTGCTTGAAACAAGACTGGAAGAATTGAAAGTTCTTGAAAGAGATGTTTCAAAGCTTGAAGGTATTGCGCCGCCTTTTCCAAGACTGCAATATGACGACGCTGTTAAGATGTTGCACGAAGGTTTTGAAAAGGGTGAAATGGAAAACCGCTTTGAATGGGGCGGAGATTTCGGTGCGCCCGATGAAGCTTATATTTCTAACAAATTTGATAAGCCTGTAATGGTTCACCGTTATCCTGCGGCTATAAAGGCTTTCTATATGGCACGCGATTGCGAAAGAGAGGAATTGGCTCTGGGAGTTGACGTACTTGCTCCGGAAGGTTACGGCGAAATTATAGGCGGCGGTGAACGTGCGGTTTCTTTGGAGTTTTTGCAAGAACAGATTAAAGAACACGGTTTGCCTGAAGAGGCATTTGATTGGTATCTGGATTTGCGACGTTATGGAAGTGTTCCGCACGCGGGTTTTGGAATGGGGATTGAAAGATGTGTGACTTGGATTTGCGGTATTGAACATGTGCGGGAAACAATACCGTTTCCGAGAATGTTGTATAGGTTAAAACCGTGAAAGAAAAGCAACGGAGGCTGTGCTCAGTAACATAAATGCTATGTCAGAAGAACTAATCATTGAATGTTATTGAAAAGGGCAACTGCAACCGACAATTAGTGAATATGGACAAAATCGTAACAATTTTCGGCGGCTCTAAGTGTAAAGAAGGCTCAAGCGAATACGAGCAGGCGAGAGATGTCGGAAGGCTTCTTGCACAAGCGGGCTATGTGATTTGCACAGGCGGCTATCTTGGCGTAATGGAAGCTGCAAGTCGCGGTGCGCGTGAAGGCGGCGGGCGCGTTCTGGGAATCGTGATGAATCAATTCAAAGCTGAACCAAATCGTTTTCTGACAGATAAAGTTGCAACGCCGCATTTTTACGAACGCCTGCAACAATTAATTACGCGTTCAGTTGGTTTCATTGCGATTCGTGGCGGGATGGGAACCGTTACGGAGATTTCACTTGTCTGGAATAAACTTCAAACCGGCGTAATTGATAAACGCCCGCTTGTACTTTTAGGGGATTGTTGGAAACCCATTATCAAATCGTTTCAGGATAATCTGGTTGTGAGCGATTCAGATGTGAGCCTTATACATTTTGCACGAACTGCGGAAGAGGCTGTAAACCTGATAAAAGAAAAAGCTGTATGAATGAAACACTTGCGGTTGAAGAGAAAATAATAACTCGTCCTGATTTTCCGGGTTTAGGAAAGTGTGTAAGCATTTTAGGTGTTCCTTTGGGATTTGGTGCAGGCATTGAAGGTGTCGAACTCGGTCCGCGTGCGATGCGCGTAGCGCATTTGAAAAAAAGGATTCAAGGACTTGGCTATGATGTAAAGGATTTAGGGAACATGACCATTCCTGAACCCGATTACGTTGCAGACGAAGATGATAACCCCAAATATCTGCCTGAAATGTTTTCAGCTTGCGAAAAGATTTCAGGCGAAGTCTATACAATTCTCAAAACCGAACAGATACCAGTGATTCTGGGCGGAGACCATTCAATTGCAATCGGTTCTTTGTCAGGGGTTTCAACATTCTTTCATGAACAGAATGAAACGCTCGGTTTGATTTGGTTTGACGCACATGCGGATATGAACACCCCCGACACCTCGCCAAGCGGCAATTTACATGGAATGCCTTTGGCGATTCTTTTTGGGACGGGACCTGAACAACTCGTGAATCTTAACGGTTTTGCACCAAAATTAGACCCGCGTTTTTGCGCTCACATTGGCGCAAGAGATTTAGACATAGGTGAGAAAAAACTAATACGAGAGCTTGGCATACGCTTTTTTACTATGCGCGAGATTGACGAACGCGGGATGAGCGTGTGTGTTGATGAAGCAATTGCAATTGCAGGAAAAGCCTCTGCCGGATATGCCGTAACATTTGACGTTGACGCATTAGACCCGAATTTCGCGCCGGGTTCAGGAACGCTTGTTCGCGGCGGCTTGACTTACAGAGAAGCGCATCTTGGTCTTGAAAAAATTGCTGATGACGGAAGAATGCTTTCTCTTGAAATTGTAGAAATAAACACGGCTCTGGATGTAAACAACAGCACTGCGGAACTTGGTGTAGAGTTAATACTTTCAGCATTGGGAAAATCAATTCTCTGAGTCTGACGAGTCTGGCGAGTCTTAGTGTCTTCGAGTCATAAAACTCGCTGAATTGAGGACTCGCCGGATTCGCAGGACTCGCCAGACTCTTTTATGGCAAAAAAAATTCGTGTGGGTGTGATTTTTGGGGGACGTTCGGGCGAACATGAGGTTTCTATTCGTTCAGCGCGTTCGGTTATAGAGTATTTGGATAAAGGCAAATACGAAGTCGTGCCGATTGCAATAACTCAGGAAGGGAAGTGGCTTTCACCCGTTGAATCCATTGCGCTACTTCCGGCATCAACATCAAAGAGATTTTCAAACACTATCAAACAGAGCGAAAAACAAGATGTTGCAATCATTGGCGACCCTTCGCACAAAGGGCTTGTTTCTCTTAACAACGAAGGTGGTAACTATTCATCAAGGGCTATAGACATTTTATTTCCTGTGCTTCACGGGACATTGGGCGAGGACGGAACGATTCAAGGGTTATTTGAGATGGCAAATGTTCCATATGTAGGCTGCGGTGTATTGGCTTCCTCTTGCGGCATGGATAAAGTGACTATGAAGGTGCTTTTCAAAGAAGCAGGTCTGCCGATTTGTAAATACGTCTGGTTTTTAAGAAATGATTGGGAGATAAATCGAAACAAAGTAATAAAGCGCATTCAAAACGAACTTGGCTTTTCGTGTTTCGTTAAGCCTGCAAACTTGGGTTCATCTGTGGGTGTTTCAAAAGCAACGGACAAAAAGACTTTGATTGAGGCGATAGATTTGGCGGCGCGTTATGACCGCAGAATTATTGTGGAGGAAGGTTTGGACGCACGTGAAATTGAATCTGCTGTATTAGGAAACGACCAACCCGAAGCAAGTTTTCCGGGCGAATATATCATTCACGACGAGGCAAAAAAGTTTCTTGACTTTACCGAAAAATACTCAGGCACAGGCAACAATGCTTTTGTCGTTCCCGCACCGATTTCAAAATCACTGATTAAGAAAATTCAGAAACTTGCCGTAGTGGCTTTCAAGGTGATTGACGGGGCGGGACTCGCCCGCGTAGATTTCTTTTTGCGTAGGGATAACGGCGAACTTCTTATAAACGAGATAAACACCTTACCGGGATTAACGGATGTTTCGGGTTATCCGAAAATGTGGGAAGCATCCGGTAAAGATTTCTCTGTTGTGTTGGATAAACTGATTGAACTTGCAATAGACAGGCACAAGGACAAATCCAGAAATATTACAACGAGAGTTTGATTCAGATTCCCCACAAATCTACTTTTTCAACTGCATATTCTTGCTTGCTTGTTTTGAGTCCCGCCTTTAGGCGGCACAGTACATGGTCGTCGGGAATTGCCGCCTAATGGTCGCGTGAAAAATGAATGCCGCAAAAAATAGTCTTGGGGCTATGCCCGCTGATGTGCGGAAAGGCTTTGCTTTTCCGTCAGATTTCATCAAGATAGTGAGAGGCTGCGCCTCGAACGCG
>Ga0187894_10003628_pt1 | contig 17114 bp, 20 predicted proteins | sample GBC1701081metaG_FD_136650 | JGI IMG/M metagenome (GOLD analysis project Ga0187894, IMG submission 136650) | White microbial mat communities from a lava cave in the Kipuka Kanohina Cave System on the Island of Hawaii, USA - GBC170108-1 metaG ...
ACCCTCGACCAGCACGACCTCCACGAGCGCCGCGCCCACGACCAGCACCTCGTCGACGTCGACCTCGACCACCCCCTCGACGAGCAGCACCAGCACCACCGGGGTACCGACGACCACCACGTCCTCCTCGACGTCCAGCACCTCGACCACACCCTCGACCAGCACGACCTCCACGAGCGCCGCGCCCACGACGACGTCGTCGAGCACGTCGACCACACCGTCGACGTCGAGCTCGACGTCCACGAGCTCGACCACCAGCAGCTCCTCGACGACCAGCACGTCGTCCTCGACGAGCACGAGCTCGTCGACCTCGAGCAGCACCTCGTCCAGCACCACCACGAGCACGGCCGCGCCCACGACGTCCTCCACCTCGACCTCGACGTCCACCAGCTCGACCACCAGCAGCTCCACGACGAGCAGCACGTCCTCGACGTCGACCTCGAGCACCACTTCCAGCAGCACGACCACGACCACGGAGGAGCCGACCACCTCGTCGACCTCGACCTCCAGCACCACGTCGAGCAGCACGACGACCACGACCGAGGAGCCGACCACGTCGTCCACGTCGACGAGCTCGTCGACGACTTCCAGCACCTCGACGTCGAGCAGCAGCTCGACCAGCAGCAGCACGACCACCACCACCGAAGAGCCGACCACCTCGACGACCTCGACCAGCAGCTCGACGACGTCGAGCACGTCGTCCACCACCAGCACGACGACGAGCACGTCGACCACCACGACGACGCTCTTCTGCGTGGCCACGTCCGGGACGCTCTGCGACCTCGGGAACGGGACCATCTTCGACAGCGCGACGGGGCTGCAGTGGGAGAAGAAGGACGGCACCGGCGGCGGCCCCAACCAGAACAACCTGCACGACGTCGACAACCGCTACGTGTGGGCGGGCGTGTGCACGCTCGACACCACCAAGCTGTGTCAGCCTACGGTGGGTGCCCAGGTGGCCTGCAAGGTGCAGACCGATCCCGCCAACTGGCAGGACGGCGGCTGCGAGCCCTGCGCGCCGGCGGACGGAACCTGCAACGTCGACCCCCAGGGGTTGGGCTCCCTCTCGACCGTCTGGGACTGGCTCGACAGGCTCAACGATGCTGGCTTCGCCGGCCACAACGACTGGCGTCTCCCGACCATGAGCGGCAACCCGCCCGGCAGCACGCCGGACGCGCCGGAGCTGGAATCGATCATCGTGCCGGTCCTCGTTCCGCGGATCGATCCGATCTTCGGGCCGACGCGGCCGCTCGACTACTGGTCGGCGAGCACCGACGTCGCGAACCTCGGGCACGCCTGGAACGTCAACTTCTCCAACGGCAACGTCGACAGCGACGCGAAGGCGTTCGGGGACTTCGTCCGGGCGGTCCGCCGTCCGTAGGTCAGGCGCGGCTACGGCGTTCCGAAGGTGCTGGCGATCAGGGCGAACCGTTCGCCCTGCGTCTTGCCCTTGAGGACACCGATGCCCGGCGCGTACCACTTGGTCTCGGGCGCGCCTGGCAGCTGGCTCGTCTCGAGCACCTGAATCGCGTTGGCGAACCGGCCGGCCGGAACACCGACCGCCTTGCCCACCGCCTTCACGGTGTCCGTCTCGTCCACCACGGGCAAGAGGTCCTCGGGCTTGTACGTGTCGCCGACGGCGGGATTCGCCGGCATGAACAGGCCCGGCATCGACGCGTTTGGCGTTTCCGGCGGATCGCCCGGCATCGTCGGCCCGCCGACGAGCCAGCTTCCCTCGTGGCTGGCGACGACGCCGTTGTCGTACTCGTCGACCACTTCGCCGAAGTAGTACACGGCGCCGTCGTCGGCCTGAGCGAAGAAGTTCTGGGAGATCTCGCTCAGCTTTCCGCCCTCGAACTCCGTCTCCTGGAGGATCCGACACTGGACCCCGGCGCCGGCGAGCTGAAACGTGCGCGTGTCGGCCTTGTAGAGGTCGACGATGACGGTCTTCGCCTTGTCCTTCGACCCGGCGAAGACCTTCACGGCGCCGGGGGGGAAGGGATGGAGCGGATTGGTGATGTCGAGTGGATGGCTGAACGTCGGCGAGGCGGCGTGCGACCAAGAGGAGAAGCCGGCAACGAGCATGATCCACGCCGCCATGACGAAGGTGCGAGTCAGGGGACCTCCCTGGTGATCTGAACCAGCTCCGATCTGTCCCCGTTGGGTTCGACCGTCAACAGGTTCCCGACACCAGCGACGTAGAATTTGTCAGAAACGTCGCCCGGCGCGATCGGCGCGGACTCCGTCGTCTTGAGACAGTGGTCGAATGCCCCAAACGGGACGGTGACGGAGTCGTCGAGCCCCGTCACCTCCGCGAGATCCTCGGCTTCGCCGAGCAGGAACTCCTGGCGGTAGAAGTCCCCGAGCGCCGGATGCGCCTCCATGATGATGCCCGCCTGCGCCCCGTCGACACCCGCCGTCCACGTGCCGGACAGATCGACGGGCAAGCCGCGATCGACCAGCGTCGTGTTCTCGCCGAAGTACCACACGTTCCCGTCGTCGTCCTGGGCGAACCAGTCGCGCGTGTCCTCGAGCACCACACCGTTGAGCTTGCGAAGGTCATGGACCTCGACGCAGGTGACACCCTGGATCACCCTCGTCTCGTGCGTCACCGTGAACTCGACGTGCTCGAAGCCCGACGGCTCCTCCGTGACCTGCCCTTCGTAGACGAAGGTCGTGCCGGGCACGAGAGGGTAGTATGGATTGTCGATCGTCGTACTGCGCGTGAAGCGCGTCGCATCGACGACCGGAGCGTAGGGCACCGGGCCGAGTCGTGCGCACACGGCGTCGCGCAGATCGTCCTCGTCTTTACACCCCTGCAGCGCATCCCGCGTGGCGGCGATCGCCTCCCGATTGCACGCCTTCACCTCGGCGGGATCGGGAAGGTTCGCGCACTTCCCCAAGGCCAGCCACTTGTCGCTTTGCACGCCGGCTCTGCAGAACCTGAGGGCCGCTTCCGACGTCGCCTCGCACGCGTCGCTCCCCGGTCGCCGGCCGGCGTGCGCAGGCCGGGTGAGGGCCGCGGCGACGACGAACACGAGTGTCGCGAGACCCGGTCTCCACATTGATCGTGCCATCATGGGTTTCTCCCTTCGCGTTCGGCCCGCTGCAGGTGCCGTGCCATCCGCGCCGGTCGTGAAACCGTGGACGAGGCACCGCGCGCCGACGGGCAGCGTCGGAATCGCGTACGTGCTTGCGTACGCCCGTCGTGCGACCCGCGCGCCGGCGTGGACCGCGAGATCGACGCCTCACGCAGGAACCTGCAGTGTCCGCGCACGAATGGTCGGAGTCGGTTCCGTCGAGGATCGACCCATCGAGGGTAGTTCCCCGGCACGGTCGATGCTTCGGCACGCCGCGCTTCAAGCCGGCCTGCCCAGCATGCCCGTCCCTCTGCTACACAGCTACGGCAGGATTCGGAGGGTGCCTGACGTTCGCACCGTAAGCCCGCCGTCGATCTCGGCGCACGCCATTCCGGCGCCGGCCGCCGTCCGTGGTGGTGCCGGCGCGTCGATCGCGGTCCGCCTGGTCGTGTTCGCGATCGTCCTCGCGAGCGCGACGGCGATGGGCGTCGGGATGCTCTCCTACACCCGGGCGCGCCGAGCGCTCGAGGACGAGGCGAGAGCGCGGCTGGCCCTGCTCGCCCTCGACGCTGCCGACGACTTCCACCGCGAGCTGGCGGACCGCGTGGCGGACGTGTCGAGCTGGACGCGCCTGGAGATCATGCGCGCCGTGCGGTTTCGAGACGTCGATCACGAGCTGGCGCAGTTCTTCGCGCAGCTGCTCTCCGGACGCGAGATCTATCGCGGCGTCACCTGCATCGACGCCGCCGGCGCCGTCGTGGCGAGCGCGGGTGAGCCGGCGCGGCTCAGCACGACCGTTCCACTGGAGCGCGTACGAGTCGTCGCGACCGGTCAGGACGGAGGGTATCTCCAGCTCGAAGCGCCGGTCGCGGATCCCGACCATCCTGGGACGAGGATCGGCACGCTCGTCGCGGTGATCGAGGCGCGGCGCCTCCTGCGCTCGGCCGAAGTCCTGGAGCAGCAGCACAGCCCCAACGCGGTACTCTCGGTTCGCACGGACCGTGGCGTGGTCGTGATCGACTCGGGTACAACCTCTTCGGTGCCGGCCGCCGAGCGCGGCGCTCGCGCCCCGGACGAGCTCACCAGCAGCGTCGACGTGCCCATGCTCGCCGACGCCGATGCCCCGCGCTTCGCCGTGACGGTCGCGGAGCCCGAGCAGGCGGCACTGGCGCCGGCCGACGCGCTTCGCACCACGCTCCTGCGTACGGCGGGCATCGCGGTCGTCGTCGCCTCGCTGCTCGGAGCGCTCGTCGCACTCTGGATCGGCGAGCCGATCCGGCGACTCACGCGCGCAGTCCAGCGGGTCTCGACGACCGGAGAGCTCGATATGCCGGCCGAGGTGCGCGCGGGCGGCGAGGTCGGCGTGCTGGCGACGGCGTTCGAGGACATGCTCGCGACGCTCGGCGAGCAGCGCGCCGCGCTGCTGGGGCAATCGCGGCTCGCCGCCCTCGGCGAGATCGCCGCCGGTATCGCGCACGAGGTACGCACCCCCCTCTCGGTGCTCAAGACCTCCGCGCAGCTCCTCGGGCGCCCCGATCTGCCGGCGGACGAGCACCGGCAGCTCTCGGGCCTCCTCGCGGGCGAGGTCGACCGCCTGAACCGCGTCGTGACCGATCTCGTCGATCTGGCACGTCCCCGGCCGACGCCGCACGAGCCGCTGTCGATTCGCGAGGTGCTCGACCGGGCCGTGCGCTTCTTCGCCGCGACGGCGGAGCGCCGCCGCGTCGCCCTCCACGTCGACGTCGGCGGCGATTCGCCGACCGTCATCGGCAGCCGCGATCAGCTGCATCAGGTCCTCCTGAACCTCCTCCACAACGCGCTGCAGGCGACGCCGGACGGCGGACGGGTGACGGTGGGTGTGCACCGTAACGACGGGTGGGTGGTGATCCGGGTCGAGGACAGCGGTCCCGGGTTCTCGGCGGCGGTGCTCGAGCACGCGTTCACGCGATTTCAGACGACGAAGCCCGGCGGCACCGGTCTCGGCCTGGCGATCACCAAGCGGCTCGTCGAGGAGCACCGTGGCCGCATCGAAGCCGACAACGCGCCGGCCGGGGGCGCACGGGTGACGATCTGGCTGCCGCTGGAGGACCGATGAGGTCGCAAACGATCGTGGTCGTCGACGACGACGAGCGCCTCCTGCAGACGCTCGCGATCCTGGTGCGCCAGCTCGGACACGAGGCGCTCACCGCGCCCGACGTCGCGACGGCCGAGAAGCTGATCGCCACGCACGAGGTGGACCTCGTCATCACGGACCTGCGCATGCCGGGAGGGAGCGGCCTCGATCTCCTCGAACGGGTGCGCAGGGACGCGCCGGAGACCGCGTTCATTCTGCTGACCGCCTTCGGGACCGTCGAATCGGCCGTCCAGGCGATGCAGGGCGGCGCGTTCGACTTCGTCCAGAAGCCGTTCGACGCCGGCGAGATGGAAGTGCGCATCTCGCGCGCCCTCGACCTCCAGCGGATGCGCCGCGAGCGCGACTACCTGCGGGAAGCGAGCGGCGACGAAGACGGCCTGGACGATCTCATCGGGGTGTCACCGGCGATGCGACGGGTCTTCGAGCTCGTCCAGCGCGTCGCGCCGAGCGACGCCGCGGTGCTGGTGACGGGCGAGACGGGAACCGGGAAGGAGCTCGTCGCCCGGTCGATCCACCGGCGCAGCCCGCGCGTCGATGCGCTCCTCGTGCCCGTGAACCTCGCCGCGGTTCCGCTCGACCTCCTCGAGAGCGAGCTCTTCGGGCACGTGCGCGGTGCGTTCACCGGCGCGGTCTCCGATCACCCGGGGAAGCTCGAGCTGGCGCACGGCGGCACGCTCTTCCTCGACGAGGTGGGTGACGCACCCGCGGCGTTGCAACCGAAGCTCCTGCGGGTCCTGCAGGACGGCATCGTCGAGCGCGTCGGGGGGCGCCAGGCGCGCCGGGTCGACGTGCGCATCGTCGCCGCGACGCATCGCGATCTCGGGGCGGAGATCGCGGCGGGACGCTTCCGCTCCGACCTCTACTACCGCCTTCGCGTGATCGAGATCCCGATGCCGGCGCTGCGGGATCGGCGCGAGGACATCCCGTACCTCGTGGCGCACTTCCTGCGGAAGACCGGGCGCGCCGGACGCGACCGCCTACTCGAGATGACCGAGGCCGCGTTGCGGCTCCTGCAGGAGCACTCCTGGCCTGGCAACGTGCGCGAGCTCGAGAACGTGATCGCACGCGCCGCCGTGCTCTGCCGCGGCGACGTGATCGGATCCGATCTGCTCGACCTGCGCACGCCCGGCATGCCGTCCGGACCCGAGCTGCCGCGCGTGCGCCTCGACGACGCGCTCGATCGGCTGGAGCGGGAGATGATCGTGAAGGCCCTCGAGGAGACGAAGCAGGTCAAGGCACGCGCGGCGCGGGTTCTCGGCATCAGCGAGCGCAGCCTGTGGTACAAGCTGCGCAAGCACGGGCTCTCGTGAGCGGCCTGGGGGGGGTGGGACGGCGCCTCGCGGCGCTCGCCCTCGCGCTCGGCCTCGTCCGGGCGACGGCCGCGGAAGGGATCCAATGGACACCCGGCGAGGGCGTATTTCTGCCCGGGCACCTGTGGGTCGCCGCCGACATCACGTTCGGCACGGAGATTCCGGAGCAGGCGCCGGCGGTCGTCGAGATCGATCACCTGAGCCTCCTCGCCCGCTGGGAGCCGCTGCCCCGCCTGGCCTTCTTCACCGAGGTCCGGCTCGAGGAGCCGTTTCACATCATCGAGGGCGAGGGCGCGAGCACGAGCGACGCCGATCTCACGATCGAGCGTCTCTACGCCGAGATCCTCGTCACGCCGACGCTCAGCGTGCGTCTGGGTCAGGTGTTCACGCCGTTCGGCCTCTGGAACCCGGTGCACCGCGCTCCTCTCCTCTGGACCGTCGAGGAACCCGCGATCGCCGACGGGCTCTTCCCGACGGAGACCACAGGACTCGAGGTCCTGCATCGGACGACCTGGCGAGGCTGGACCCTCGACACGTCGCTCTGGGGTCCGACCCAGGACCAGCTGACGTCGCGGAACACGGACGAGGAGGGATGGATCGTCGGCGGACGCTTCGCGGCCGGCCACGCGATCGAGCAGACGTTCGCGACGCTCGGTATCGACGCGACGGCCTATCGGCCGCGGCACGGGCCCTGGACCACCGCGGTGGGCGCCGACCTCGACTGGAGCATCGGCTCGCACCAGGTGTTGAGCGAGTTCTCGGCGTTCGTGCCGTCGGGCCCGGGTCGCATGGCGCATGGCGCGTACGTGCAGGACGCGCTGCCGTTCCCCGTCCTCACCCGCTACGTCCCGGATCTCTACGGCGTCGTGCGCGCCGAGTACTTCCAGCCGTCTGCGGGCTCGGCGGGCGTCGGCGGGCTACTCGGCGTCTTCTGGCGACCGCGTCCCTGGATCGTCCTGCGCGCGGACTACCTGTTCGCCAACCGAACCCTCGAAGAGCTCCAGCCGGGCTTCCATGGCACGATCGCCCTCCTCTTCTGAGCGGGCGCGACGCCGGGCCTCACCGGCGCTGCTCGTGCTGCTCGTCGGGGCCCGCGTCATCGCAGCCGACGCGGACTCGGTAGGGCCGATCGCCATCGTCGTGGGAACGTCGAGCCCGATCCGCGACGTCACGGTCGACGGGCTGCGGGAGGTGTATCTCCGTCGCCGGCGCATCTGGCCCGACGGCACGCCGTCGCTTCCCGTGAACCTGCCGGCCGATCACCCCGTGCGTCGCGCCTTCTCGAAGCGCGTGCTGGGTCGTCTGCCCGAGGACCTCGAGGGCCACTGGAAGCGCCTCGGGTTCGACGGGATCCGGCCGCCGCCGGTGCTGCAGAGCTCGCAAGCCGTGTGTGCGTACGTCGCGGTCGAACCGACCGCCATCGGCTACCTGCCACTGAGCGCGGTAGATTCGGACTCCTGCCGCGTCCTCCTGCGCCTCGCCGAAGACGCGGGCGCCGGCAGCGGGCGCTGAGACCCGTTGCCCGGCCCCGCTGCTCCATTCAGGGCGTCAACGAGGCGCACCGCATGTCGAAGTTGCACGACACCAAGCGGATCGCCTTGTTCTCGTCCGGCTCGACCTCGAGGAAGACGCCGACGCCGCGGGCGTAGTACTTGCGGGCGAAGATGTCCGGCTCGAGCAGCGAGTAGTTCTTCGTGACCACGCAGTCGCCGGCGCAGAACGTCGCGGCGAGCCCTGGGGGTACGAGGTCGTCGAGCTCCGGGTCTCCGCTCGGGTACGCGTAGGTCGTGGAGAGAATCTCCGTCACGTCTTCGGCGTTCCCGAGCGACGCCTCCTCGACGTACACGTCGCCCACCTTCGGGGACGCGAGGAAGATGATGCCGGGCTTGTCGCCGTTGCGACCGGCCTTGAACGAGCCGTCGATGCTGACCAGCTCCGGCCGCACCGGATCGTCGCCGGGGAAGGTCTCGTTGTCCTTGACCTCCTCGCCGAAATACCAGACGTCGCCGTTCTTGGCGGGCGCGTACCAATCGTCGGTCGCCTCGGCGACGAAGCCGTCGTGCGAGACGAGGTCACGAGCGACGATGCAATGCACGCCGTCGATGAGCTTCGTCTCGTCGACGATCTCGACCACGTCGCTCTCGTTGCCGGCGAGGTATTCCCAGCGGTTGCCGAGCGCGATCGGGAAGTACGGGTTCGGATTGGTCGGCTGCTTCGGGTCGTCGAAGGCGGCCGGATCGATCGTGGGATCGTAGCGGCCTTCGCCCAGCTGCGTGCACGTGGCGATCCGTGTCGCCTTCTGGTCGGCGCAGAGCTGCTTGGCCTCGGCACGGTCGGTCTGCGCCTGCTGGAAGCAGGTCGCGCGCTGGATGGCGTCAGCGACGTTCGTGCAGATCGCCTTCGCGACCAGGGTATCGTCGTCGACGCCGGCCTTGCACGCCCCGAACAGCATGCGGGCGGTCGCGGTGCAGAACTTGTCCTTGCCGCCGGCGTGCACGAGGGTCGCGAAGACGAGGCCCAGGGCGAGAACTCCGCGTGCGAGGCGGAGGCCATGCCATTCGATTCGACCGCTGCTCGTGACGTTCATCGTCCCCTCCTTGCGTGTCGAGCGCGGAGCACGCCCGCGCCCGGCCGTCATGCTCGCTGGAGCACGAGCGGTGCCAGCTCGCGGCACCCGGCTGGCGTGGCGGACGGCGATGCGAGCCGACACGGCGGGTCGGACTCGCGCAAGAACTTGCGGGCGCCTTGGAGCCCGCGCAGACGCCCCCCCAGCTTGGGTGTGACGCCTTGCCGCGGCGCTCCGGCTCTGTCATGCAACGGTCCTTTCTATCCACCCCACGCTGGAGGAATGAACTATGCGCACCCGGTGGCTTCCGGTCGGCTTGATGTGTCTGCTCTCGACCTCGGTCGGGATTTCGACGGCGCGAGCGACACCCGTCGCCTTTGCGCGCTCGGAGTTCGGCGTCGACTGGACGTCGGCGGGCATCTCCGGGATCGGCAGCGATGGGAACGCGGCTATCACGCTCTCCGGTGTCACCGGGACCGTGAGGAGCGCCACGCTATACTGGCACGGGGTGGACGGATCACTCGTGTTCGCCGGCGACGGCGATGGCATCTACGACGATGCGTCCATCTCGTTCAACGGCAATCCCGTCACCGGCGTGTCGCTGGGCGACGCGCCCACGAACTGTTGGGGTGACGGATCGACCCGGGCGTTTCGTGCCGACGTGACGCCGTTCGTCACCGGCGACGGCACGTACACCCTCGCGGGACTCTCGGCCGGCGCGGGAGAGAACGCGAACGGCGCATCGCTGATCGTGCTCTTCGACGACGGCAATCGCACGAACAACCGGGATCTCGCGTTCTTCGAAGGAAACGACTCGAACGTCCCCGAGAACTTCCCCGGCGAGGACGAGGGCTGGCACGCCACGCTCGAAACCATCACCTACAAGACCGGCTCGGTCCACGCGCAGCTCCACGTCGCGGACGGGCAGAGCTATCCGGAGGACTCGATCACGTTCATGTCCGGCGCCGGGACCGTCACGATCGACGACGATGCCTCGCTCTGGGACGGAATGTCCGTCCCGACGATGGGCATGAGCCGGGCGGGCAACGGCGCCCTCTGGGACATCCACGATTTCGACGTGACGCCGCTGTTCGCCGGCGCGGGAACGTACTCCCTCACCCTGGATGGGCAAAACCCCGTGGCCTTCGGCGACTGTCTCAGCCTCGTGCTGGTCGTGGTCGACCTGCCCGCCGGGGCGGGGCCGCTGTGCGGCCGCGTGCCGAGCACGACCTGCCGCGCGTCGGGCAAGGGAAAGGCGCGCCTCGCCGCCAAGAACAAGTCGCCCGACACCAAGGACGTCCTCGAGTGGCGGTGGGGCAAGGGCGACGCGAGCGCCAAGACCGACTTCGGCGATCCGCTGACGGACACGCGCTACGCGCTCTGCGTCTACGATCACGGCGGGGACAACCTCGTCACCCATCTCGAGGTCCCCGGCGGAGTCACCTGCGGCGGCAAGCCGTGCTGGAAGTCGAGCAAGAAGGGCTTCAACTACCGCGACAAGAACGGCGCGCTCGACGAGGTCGCTCTCGTGTCCGGCGCTGCGGGCAAGGCCAAGGTCAACGCCAAGGGCAAGGGCGCCGAGCTCGGCTTCGGCGCGTTCCCGCTGACGCTCCCCATCATCGTGCAGCTCCAGGCGAGCAACGAGCAGTGCTGGAGCGCGACCTACAGCTCGGCCAAGAAGAACACGAGCACGCTCATCAACGCGAACTCGGACTGAGACGGGGGTCAGGCACCGAGGTGCGTGCCGTCGGCGATCGCGAGCTGCCCGGGGCCCGGGTGCGCGATCGCGACGTCGCCGGTCACGACCACGTCGCGGCCGAAGCGCACGTCGCCGCGCACGCGCAGGCGCGTGGCGCCGACGAGCGACGGCGCGCCGTGGGGAAAGCGCGCCTCCAGGTCCTGCACGCGACGATGGAAGGCGCCGTCGAGATCGACGAGCGGGCTCGGGCCGCGGCGCCTGGGTGACAGCACGACGCGATAGTCGTCCGTGAGGTCGTAGACGTCGGACCAGAGGACGAGAAGATCACCCGTCGTCTTCACCGGGACGAAGCGCGCCCGCGACACGCGCACCGCGCGCGCGCCCTCGAACACCGAGATCGCCGCGCCCATGGCCGTCTCGAGCTGGATCACCTTCGGCGACGCGGGATCGGCGGGGTCGACCGGCTTCTCGTTCGTGATCATCGGCAGGCCGAGGACGCCGCCCGTCCTCTCGAGCACCTCCTTCAGCGTGCGGAGGTTCACCCACAGGTTGTTCGCGTTGAAGAACTTGTGGCGCGTCGTGTCCTGGAACTCGTCGGTCTCGGCGTCGGGACACTGCGCGATCTCGCGCAGCATGAGGCGACCGTCCTTCAAGCGCGCGAGATGACCGCCCTTGCGGTCGGCCTCGGTGCGATCGATCACCTCCATCAGGAACGGCACGCGCTCGGCGGCGACGTACCCGAGGATGTCGACGTCGAGAACCGCTCCCAGGTTGTCCGAGTTCGAGACGAACACGTACTCGAAGCCGCGCGCGAGGAGCGCATCCAGAAGGCCGGACGTGAGCAGCGCCGCGTAGATGTCGCCGTGACCGGGCGGACACCACTCGTGCTCGGGATCCGCCGGCCACGCGACCGGTGTCCGGTCGCTGGCGAGGATGCGCGGTACCTTGTGCTGGAGGAAGTCGTCCGGGAGGTCGGTCGCGAGGTCCGGATAGTGGCCCAGGACGGCGAGCGAATCCTGGCGCGTGCGAAAGCTGTTCATGAGCACCAGGGGCAGCCGCGCGCCGAACGTGCGGCGGAGGTGCAGGGTCTGGCGCACGATGACGTCGAGGAACGAGAGGCCCTGCTTGGCGGGCAGGAGCGACTTCGCCTTCGTCATGCCCATGCTCGTCCCGAGGCCGCCGTTCAGCTTCACGACGACCGCCTTGGCGAGCGCGGTCCGGCCGGCGTCGCCGTAGCGCGCGAGCGCCGACGCGTCGGGCACGTCCGTCACCGGATCGATCTCGGCGGCGGACACCTTGCCCTGCTGTCCGGCGCGCAGCAGCTCGTAGTAGTGACGGAAGATCCGGATCGCGACGGCCGGCTCGCCGGCGGCCTCCATCTTGGCTTGAAAGGGCGCGAACGCGTTCGTGCTCACCCGATCGAAGGTAGCAACTTCACCCGCGGGAGGCACGCCGTCGATCCTTGCCTTTCCCGTTCGTCTCGTGGTTGTGCAGGTCCATGGCTGACGGCCGCACGCGAGGTCCGTTCCTCACCAGCATGGCGATGCTGCTGGGTCTGCTCACCGTCTCGAACTTCACGAAGGTGTTCCAGCACCAGAGCGACCCGAAGACGCTCGGCATCGTCGTCTTCGGCACGCGCTTCGAGAGCGTCCTGGCGAACGCGATCGTCGGTCCGGCGATGGGCATCGTCGTCGGCACGTATGCGTACGGCCTGTGGATGCAGCGCCGGTGGGTGGCCCCGCTGTCGATCGTCTACGCCTTCTACGTGCCGGCGAACATCGCGCTCTTCTGGTACCGGCAGACGGACCCCGACGTTCCGTCGCTCGCCTTCATCGTCGGCTACCTGGCGATCGCACTCGGCGGCTCGATCGGCACCGCCCTCTACCTGGCCTACCACCCCGAGAAGCTGGATTGAGGGGGTGTCGATCCGGGCCGATCCCGTTCGTCCCATGAGTGGAGGCGCTCGATGAAGCGATTCATGCTGCTGATGCTCGATGGCCAGGTGTCCCGTGACTGGCCCGACGCGCAGTGGCTCGAGGCCTACGAGCGCATGAGCGCATGGAGGGAGGATGTCGCCGCTCGCGGCCACCGGCCCGTCGGCGAGCCGCTCCGCACGGACGCCGAAGGGTTCCGGGTGCGCCGGCGCGGCGGCAAGCTGACCGTGACCGACGGCCCCTTCATCGACGCGAAGGAGCTGGTCGGCGGCTACATCATCGTCGAGTGCAACACGGCGGCCGACGCGCTGGAGATCGCGAAGGCCTGCCCTGCGGGTGAGTGGGGCACGGTCGAGGTGCGCCCGCTCCGCGTCCCACCGCCCCTGCCCTGAGAAAGCGAGGCACGTCATGCCACCCGCCTACATCGACCCGTTGGCGCCCGGTCTGGTCGAGGCATGGATGGGTGCGCTGCGCACCCCGCTCGTGTGGCTCCTCACGGCGGTGGGCTGGGGAACGATCGTGGTGACGTTGCTCGTCGTGCTCGAGGCCGTGCGCTCGCGTCGCCGCCGGACCCCGTCGAATCGCGGAACGGTCGTTCGTCTCCGGGGGAGGGGAGATCATGCGCTACATGCTGCTCATCTACTCGAACCACGCCGAATGGGAGGCGCTCAGTGAGGCGGAGCAGGCGGCGGTCATGCGGGGCCACGCCGAGCTCGACGCCGACCTGAAGCGCGCCGGGAAGTACGAGACCTGCGACGCTCTCGCCCCGACCACGTGCGCCACGACGGTGCGCGTGCGATCGGGCAAGACCCTCGTGGCCGACGGCCCGTTTGCCGAGACGAGAGAGCAGCTCGGCGGCTTCTACGTCGTCGATGCGCGGGATCTCGACGACGCGATCGTGATCGCATCGCGCATCCCCACCGCGCGCAGCGGGTCGATCGAGATCCGGCCCATCGCGGAGATCGAGGTGCCATCATGAAGTTCCTGCTCATGCTGATCAGCGACGAGCACGCCTGGCAGAGTCTGCCGGCGGCCCAGCAGGAAGCCGTCGTCGCCCGCCACGGCACGTTCGAGCACGACCTGACCGCGCAGGGGAAGTTCCTCTCCTGCAACGCGCTGGGTCCGAGCCGCGACGCGAAGACGGTACGGATCCATGCGGACGGCACGCGCACGGTAACCGACGGCCCCTACGCCGAAGCGAGGGAGATGATCGGTGGCTACTACCTCATCGAGTGCGCGTCGATCGACGAGGCCGTCGCGTGGACCAAGAAGCTGCCGAATCCGTTCGGGAGCATCGAGGTGCGCCCGGTGTGGGAGGAGTCGTGAGGTTCCTCGTCATGATACTGACGGACGAGGCGGCCGAGCGGCGTCTGTCGCCGGCGGCGGTCGAAGACATCATCGCCCGTCATACGGCGGTCGGGCGCGAGCTGCGCGCGGCGGGCAAGTGGATCGACGCGGGCCGGCTGCGCTTCAGCGACGAGGCCGTGACCGTCCGGCGGAGCGACGAGTCCTACGTCGTCGTCGACGGTCCCTTCGCCGAGACCCGAGAAACCCTCGGCGGCTTCTACCTGATCGAAGCAGCGTCGAAAGACGAAGCGATCGGATGGGCGAAGATGCTTCCGCTCCGCGAGGCCGGCGCCATCGAGGTGCGGCCGGCGCGCAGTGGCGCTACGTGGCGGGGCGAGACCCGGGGCGCGCAACGCTACCTGCTGCTGCTCGTCGGCGACACGGGCAAGCCACAGACGCGCGAGGACGTGCTCCGCGCGATCGAGGGGCACTACGAGCTGAGCCTCGACATGGTGGTGCGGGGACGCTTCGCCGCCTCGCGTGCGCTCGAACCGATCAGCGCCGCGACGACGCTGCGATGGCGGGAGGGGACGCACGTCGTGACCGACGGTCCGTTCGTCGAGTCGCGGGAGTTCCTGGCCGGCTACTTCGTCATCGCCTGCGACTCCAGGGACGAGGCGATCGCGTGGGCGAAGCCGCTCCTCTCGGGCAACACCGCATGCGAGGTGCGACGGATCTGGGAGTGAGCTACATGCCATGGCGGCGCCACCATGGAGACGGCCGAGATCGAACGATTCTATCGCGACGAGTGGGGCCGCGTGCTCGCGACCGTCATCCGGCTCATCGGCGACTTCCACGTCGCGGAGGAGGCTGTCCAGGACGCCTTCGCCGCCGCGCTCGAGCGCTGGCCGCGCGAGGGCGCGCCGACGAACCCGCGCGCATGGGTCATCTCCACCGCCCGCAATCGCGCCATCGACGTGCTCCGGCGCACCGGCCGCTTCGAGGCCATCCGCACCGAGCTCGGCCACATCTCCGAAACGCACGCGGATCTGGCCGTGAGCGACGTTGCGATTCCGGACGAGCGGCTCCGTCTGATCTTCACCTGTTGCCATCCGGCGCTCGCGCCGGAAGCGCAGACGGCGCTCTCGTTGCGGACGCTGTGCGGCCTCTCGACCGACGAGATCGCGCGCGCATTCCTGGTCCCGTCGCCGACCATGGCGCAGCGCCTCGTGCGCGCGAAACGAAAGATCGCCGAAGCGCGCATTCCCTACGAGGTCCCGCCGCCCGACGCGCTGCCCGAGCGGCTCGGCGCCGTCATGACGGTGATCTACCTCGTCTTCAACGAGGGCTACGCGGCGACGGCCGGCGACGCGCTCGTGCGCGCCGACCTCTGCCACGAAGCGATTCGTCTCGCGCGGCTCGTCTGCGAGCTGCTCCCGGCCGAGCCGGAGCCGCGGGGTCTGCTGGCGTTGATGCTACTCCACGACGCGCGGCGCGCCGCGCGCACGGCGGCCGACGGGTCGCTCGTCCTGCTGGAGGACCAAGACCGCTCGCGCTGGGATCGCGCTCGCATCGACGAGGGGCTGGCGCTCGGCGCGAGCGCGCTCCGCGCCTCGCCGCCCGGTCCGTACGCCGTGCAGGCGGCGATCGTGGCGGAGCACGCGCGGGCTCGCCGGGTCGAGGACACGGACTGGCGGCGCATCGTCGGGCTCTACGATCTGCTCGTGCGCCTCCAGCCGTCGCCGGTCGTCGAGCTGAACCGCGCCGTCGCGGTCGCCATGGCCGACGGCCCCGAGGCCGGGCTCGCCATCCTCGATCGCCTGCGCGACGTGCCCCAGCTCCGGGAGTATCACCTGCTGCCCGCATCGCGTGCCGATCTGCTGCGACGGCTCGGGCGCCGTGAGGAAGCACGCGAGGAGTACGAGCGCGCGCTGGCGCTCGCCGAGAACGGCACCGAGCGCGAGTTCCTGTCGCGGCGGATCGCAGAGTGCCGGACACACTGAGCGGCTTGCGCGGCGGGTACGAGCCGCGGTAGCGAGGGCGCATGTCCGTCCGTGACGAAAACGTCGCCCTCGTCCGTCGCTTCTGGGATACGCTGTACGCGCACGAGTTCGCGAAGATCGGCGCCTTCTTCACCGACGACGCCGAGTACGACGACGTGCCCATCCCCGCAGCCAAGGTGGTGGGCCCCGCCGCGATCGCGCGCAAGCTCGAGATCGGGCTCGGCCGCGTGCCGAAGCACGTCCACCACGTGCACCGCATGGTGGCCGACGACGCGACGGTCGTGACCGAGCACACGGAGGACTGGTGCTTCGCGCCCGATCACGTGGTCCCGCTGCCGTTCGTGTCGGTGCAGGTCCTGCGCGACGGGAAGATCGCCCTGTGGCGCGACTACAGCAACATCGACACGCTCATCTCGGCCGCGCCCGCGTGGTGGCTCGAGCACGTGACCTCGAGCTGGAGCGCCTGACGCGTCACTCGCGATGGCGCTCGGGGAGCGGGCAGAACGCTCCCTCCGAGAAACCCTGGGCACCGACGTCGAAGACGCGATTGTAGCGCGAGCGATAGTTCTCCCACGCGATCGCCGCAGCGATCTCGACCATCTGCGCGTCGTCGAAATGCTGCCGCAGCGCCGCGAAGAGCTCTTCAGGCACGTCGGCGGGCGTCCGGCTCAACGTCACCGCGAGACGGAGCACGAGCTTGTCGATGTCCGAGAAGTGCGGGCTCTCCTCGAAGCGGGGAAGGTCGTAGAGCTGCTCTTCGGTGAGCCCGGCCGCTCTGCCGACGGCAGAGCCGATGTCGATTCAAAAGGGACAGCCGATGAGCATCGCCGCTTTGATGCTCGCGAGCGTCTTCAGGCGCTGCGGCACGCGGGTCGCGCGGCCGAGGAAGAACTCGTATGCCCCGCTCGCCTGGAAGATCTGCGGGTTGTGCGCGGAGATGGTCATCGGCTCCGGGATCTTCCCGACCATCCGGCGCGCCACGCGGTAGAAGATCCGCGTGAGGAGACCGGCCCGCTCGGGCAGGACGCCAGCGACGCGCGCCATCAGCGATGCTCCTTCCGCCTCATGCGCGATGGAACCTCGGCAGACAGAGAACGGCCA